>Ga0102590_1002898_pt1 | contig 18752 bp, 16 predicted proteins | sample AraplaMF_Col_mMF_FD_76859 | JGI IMG/M metagenome (GOLD analysis project Ga0102590, IMG submission 76859) | Arabidopsis root microbial communities from the University of North Carolina, USA - plate scrape MF_Col_mMF | ecosystem: Host-associated > Plants > Roots > Endosphere | place: USA...
GTGAAGCGGACATTCCAGCCGTCGAAGCTCGTGCGAGCCCGCCGTCACGGCTACCGCGCGCGTATGGCCACCAAGAACGGCCAGAAGATCGTCGCGCGTCGCCGCGCCAAGGGCCGCAAGCGCCTGACGGCCTAACAGCCTTCTCCCGCGTCCCGCGGGAACAAGACCATGATGGAAGCCGCCCTTTCCTCGAACCAGGCCCCGCGCCTGCGCCGGAAAGGGCGGCTTTTTTCATGACCGGCTCTCCCTGTTCCCCTGGGCCGGTCCCGCCTCAAGCCCCCTTGGCCATGAAGATCGAGCGCCTGAAGAAGCGCCCCGACTTCCTGAAGGCCGCCAAGGCGCCCAATCTGGCGCGCGGCGCGGTGTTCATGCAGATGCGCCCGCGCCACGACGACAACCCGTTGATCCGGGTCGGATTCACCGCCACCAAGAAGATCGGCGGCTCTGTCGAGCGAAATCGCGCCAAAAGACGCCTGCGCGAGGCCGCCAGGCTGCTTCTCCCCCTTCATGGCCGCCCCTGTTGCGACTATGTGTTCATCGCCCGCGGCGGAACCGGCCAGCGGCCATGGGGGCGTTTGCTTGACGATGTTAAAACCGCGCTGATAAGCCTCGCCGCCGACCTCGATCGCGCGGGCCCGGGCGCGACGCCCGCTCCGCACGCCCCCGCCGCGTCCGATTCCTCCGTTTCTGGTTAAGTCCAACCCATGCAGAACGACTCCAACAAAAACACGCTGATGTTCCTCGTCTGCGCGTTCGCGATCCTGATCGGCTACCAGTTCCTGTACGCCGGTCCACAGCAGCGGAAAGAAGCGGCGGCCTTGCAGGCCAAGAAGATCGCCGAAGCCCAGGTCGCGGCCCAGCCGGGCATGACCCTCGGCGCCGACGGCACGCCTCAACCCCTGAAGCTGTCGCGCGAGGCCGCCAAGGCCCAGAGCCCGCGCATCGCCGTCGACACCCCGGCCCTGTCGGGCTCGATCGCCCTGAAGGGCGCGCGCATCGACGACCTCTGGCTCAAGCGCTACACCCAGACGGCCGACAAGAACTCGCCGCCGGTCGAGCTGTTCCGCCCCGAAGGCGCCGAGCACGCCTGGTTCGCCGACTTCGGCTGGGCCGGGATCGCCGGCATGACCGGCCTGCCCACGCCCCAGACCGTGTGGACGGCCGCGCCGGGCCAGGTGCTGCGCCCGACCACCCCGGTCGTGCTGACCTATGACAACGGCCAGGGCCTGGTGTTCACCCGCACCATCTCGGTCGACGCCGACGCCATGTTCACGGTCGCCGACACCGTTCGCAACCAGGGCGGCGCGGCCGTGGCCCTGGCCCCCTACGCCTCGGTCCAGCGCCAGGGCATCCCGACCGAAGGCCCGCACGGCCTGGGCAAGACCCAGATCGTCTACGAAGGCGGCATCGGCGTGCTGGGCGGCATCGACGGCGTCAAGGACGGCAAGTACCTGCTGCAGAACCAGGCCAAGTACCCGAAGTGGAAGAAGGACAAGCCGCTGCAGGACAATCTGGAGTCCAAGGGCGGCTGGATCGGCATGACCGACAAGTACTGGCTGGCGGCCCTGGTGCCCCAGCAGTCCGAGATGATCAAGGGCCGCTTCCAGGTGAAGCCGGTCAGCGGCGTCGACGTCTATGAATCGGCCTTCACCGGTTCGCCGCGGTCCCTGGCGGCCGGCGCGACCATCACCAACACCACCCGTCTGTTCGCCGGCGCCAAGACCGTGCCGCTGCTGACCCGCTATGAATACGGCGGCAAGCCGGTGGTCTGGTGGGAGTTCTGGAACCGCCCGGCCAGCGTGATCCCCAGCTTCGACAAGGCCGTCGACTGGGGGATGTTCGAGGTCATCACCCGGCCGATCTTCAACGTGCTGGAGATCTTCTACAAGCTGGTCGGCAACTTCGGCGTGGCCATCATGCTGCTGACCGTCGCCCTGAAGCTGATCCTCTTCCCGCTGGCCGACAAGAGCTACGAGTCGATGGCGAAGATGAAGAAGATCGCCCCCGAGGTCGAGAAGCTGAAAGCCAAGCACAAGGACGATCCGGCGAAACAGCAGCAGGAGATGATGCAGCTGTACGCCAAGGAGAAGATCAACCCGATGATGGGCTGCATCCCCATGCTGGTCCAGATCCCGATCTTCTACTCGCTGTACAAGGTGCTGACGGTGACCATCGAGATGCGGCACGCGCCGTTCTTCGGCTGGATCACCGACCTGTCGGCCCGCGACCCGTCGACCTTCATGAACCTGTTCGGCCTGATCCCCTGGGATCCCGCCATGGCCCCGATGATCGGCGGCTTCCTGTCCGGCCCCCTGCACATCGGCGTCTGGCCGCTGCTGTACGGCTTCACCATGTGGCTGACCACGGCGATGAACCCGCCGGCCGGCGACCCGATGCAGCAGAAGATCTTCCAGCTGTTCCCGATCGTCTTCACCTTCACCCTGTCGCAGTTCGCGGTGGGCCTGGTGATCTACTGGTGCTGGAGCAACGTGCTGACCATCATCCAGCAGTACATCATCATGCACCGCTACAAGGTCGAGAACCCGATCGACAAGCTGATCGCCCGCTTCAGCGGCAAGTCCGTCGAGGCCACCTGATGGACGAGCTGGGCTACAGCGAAGAGGAGATCGAGGCCGCCCGCGTGCTGTTCGCCCAGCCGGCGACCTTCATGATGGGCGCGGTCAAGATGGACGGCATGCCCGCCCCGACCCTGCCCGAAGTCGCCTTCGCCGGCCGCTCCAACGTCGGCAAGTCCAGCCTGATCAACGGGCTGGTCGGGCAGAACCACCTGGCGCGGGCCTCGAACTCGCCGGGGCGCACGCGGGAGGTCAACTTCTTCGTGCTGGCCGAGAAGCTGCGCCTGGTCGACCTGCCGGGCTACGGCTTCGCGCGGGTGTCCAAGAGCATCGCCGACAAGTTCCAGGACCTCGGGCGCGCCTATCTGCGCGGCCGGGTGAACCTCAAGCGCGTCTACCTGCTGATCGACGCCCGCCACGGGCTGAAGTCGGTGGACGCCGAGGCCCTGGACGCCCTGGACATCGCGGCGGTCTCCTACCAGATCGTCCTGACCAAGGCCGACAAGATCAAGCAGGCCGAACTGGACGTCACGATCGACAAGACCCTGAAGGCCATCGCCAAGCGCCCGGCCGCCTTCCCCAAGGTCCTGGCGACCTCGTCGGAAAAGGGCTACGGCCTGCCCGAACTGCGCGCCGAGATCGCCCGGACCTGTTTGAGCTAGCCTGAACGCCGTGCGTCCTTCGAGGCTCGACTTCGTCTCGCACCTCAGGATGAGGAAGTCAGAGCGCTCCTCATCCTGAGGCGCCTGCGAAGCAGGCCTCGAAGGACGCAAGGCCTCCACAACCTTCCATCCAGGCCTTAACCTTCCGGCGACGTCCGCCCGTTAAGGCCACGCCTCCCCTTTCCGAAGAAGTCCCCATGACCCGTCACGAACTGAAGACCTGGCCGCAGTATTTCGCCGCCGTGCGCTCGGGCAAGAAGCGCTTCGAGATCCGCCGCAACGACCGCGAGTTCGCGGTGGGCGACGTGCTGGTGCTGCGGGAGTTCGATCCCGAGCAGGACACCTATACCGGCCAGGTCGAGGAGCGGCAGATCACCTTCCTGCTGTCGGAAGAGGACTACGGGGTCATCCACGGCTTCGTGGCCATCGGCTTCGGCGAGGTGGTCCATCACGGCGACATGCCGGCCGACGGCGCCCTGACCGCGGCGCAACTGGCCCACTGGCACGAAACGGCCTCGAACAACGCCGCCCTGCGCGCCCAGGATTCCCGCAAGGTGGCCCAGAGCTACGCCGCCCCCACCACCGGCCGCGCGGCCATGCCGGTCGCCGCCGACCGCCACGGCGCCGTGGCCGCCGCCGCCGAGGCCGAAGCGGCGTTCCACGCGGCGGCCGCCAAGATCGTGCGCGGGAAGTAGGCCGCATCGGTCGGGGACAGGCCCATGTGCCTGTCCCTGGTCCGAGATGCCGAATCGAAAAGGGCGGACCCGTTGGCCCGCCCTTTTTGTTACCGCCGTGGATGACGCCTTAGGCCTAGGCCGCCTGGCTGACCTGGGCCGGGAAGACGTCGTCCATGCGCAGATAGGTGATCAGGCGGCTGTCCAGCGAGATGATCGCCTGGATGAAGCGCAGTTCGTCGGTCCCCAGGTCCGGGGTCGGCTGCAGGTGGTCGCGCGACACGGTGAAGGTCTCGCTGACCGCGTCGACCAGGATCCCGGCCAGGCGGTCCTGGCACTCGACCACGACGATGACGTGGCGGGTCTCCGGGACGGTGACGCCCAGGCCCAGGCGGTTGCGCAGGTCGATGACCGGCATGATCGCGCCGCGCAGGTTGATCACGCCCTTCAGGAAGCTCGGCGCGTGCGGGATCGGGGTGGCCGGGGTCCAGCCGCGGATCTCGCGGACGGTCTTGACGTCGATGCAGAACTCCTGCTCGCCGATGCAGAACGAGATCAGCTCCAGGGCGGGTTCGGCGTGGTCGGTCATGGTTGGGTCCCGAGGCTCGAAAAGTCTTGCGGCGAAGGCCGAAAGCCGGTTTCGCGTCACCTGTCACAAGAGCCCGGACGCCGTTTAATAACGGTTAATGCAAGGCTTGCCGGACGGTGTCGAATTGTCGCGGAGAGCGCTCTGGACGCCCCCTCCGTCGGGCTTCGCCCGCCACCTCCCCCGCTGCGCGGGGGAGGAGAAGAACGGTGGCCCCATCCTCCTCACCCGCGCAGCGGGGGAGGTGGCGCGATGCGGATACGCATCGTGACGGAGGGGGCGTCCAGCCACGCCTCAATCCGGCTCCGACGCGCCGACATCGCCCTCGTCGGTCAGGTTGAACTCGTACCAGACGCCGTTCAACACCCCGAAGGCGACGGCCAGGCCCAGGCCCAGCACCCAGGTGAAATACCACATGGCTTGAAACTCCTCAGTAGAGCGCCGGGTCGGTCTTCAGCGCCGCCGTGCTGGTCCGGCCCCACAGCACCTTGAACACCCAGGCGGTGTAGAGCAGCACGACCGGCATCAGCACCACGACGACGATCAGCATGATGAACAGGGTCAGGTGGCTGGACGAGGCGTTCCAGACCGTCAGGCTCGACCGGGGATCGATCGTGCTGGGCAGGATGAACGGGAACATCGACAGGCCGACCGTGGCCACGATCCCCGCCGCCGAGGCTGACGAGCCGCCGAACGCCAGGGCCGCGGACCGCCGCCACAGGCCCAGCAGGGCCAGGATCGCCCCGCCGAAGCCCATGACCGGGGCGACCAGCATCCAGGGATGGCGGCCGAAATTGTCGAACCAGGCGCCGGGGCTGGCGACCGCGACCCCGCGCAGCGGATTGGAAGGTCCGGCCGGATCGAACGCGCCCTCGATGCGGAAACCCAGGCGGGTGGCCAGCAGGCCGCCCACCAGGAACAGCAGCAGGGTGGCGATCCCCGCGCCGACGCCGAACCGGCGGGCCCGGTCCCCGACCACGCCGCCCTCCTCGGCCTTGATCCCCAGCCAGGCCGCGCCGTGCAGCACCAGCATGGCCACCGACAGCAGGCCGCAGACCAGGGTGAAGGGCGTGAACAGGCCGAAGAAGGCGCCGTGATAGGTGGCCCTCAGGTCGCCATCCAGCTTGAACGGCGCGCCCTGCAGCACGTTGCCCACCGCCACGCCGAACACCAGCACCGGCACGAAGCTGCCCGTGAACAGCGCCCAGTCCCAGAAGGCGCGCCAGCGCGGGTCCGGCCGCTTGGACCGGTACTTGAAGCCGACCGGCCGCAGGATCATCGCCACCAGCACCGCGAAGATGGCCAGGTAGAAGCCCGAGAAACTGACGCCGTAGACCAGTGGCCAGGCCGCGAAGATCGAGGCCCCGCCGGTGATGAACCACACCTGGTTGCCCTCCCAGGTGGCGCCGACGGTGTTGATCACCATCCGCCGCTCCTCGTCGGTGCGGGCGACGAAGGGCAGGAGGGCGCCCACGCCCATGTCGTAGCCGTCGGTCACGGCGAAGCCGATCAGCAGCACGCCCAGCAGGCCCCACCAGATCAGGCGCAGGGTCGGATAGTCGAGGGGAAGTTCCATGGGTCCGATCTCCTTAGGCCACGGCTTCGCCGGCGGGGGCGGCCTCAAGACTGCCTGGGGGTCCGGACGGGAAGGTTTCCTGCTCGGCGAAGGGCCCCTTCTTGATGGTTCTGAGGATCAGCCCGACCTCGACCACCGCCAGGGCGCCGTACAGCAGGGTGAACACCACGATGCTGGTCAGGATCTGAGCCACGCTCAGCGACGACGGGGCCAGGAAGGTGGGCAGCACGCCCTCCACCGCCCAGGGCTGGCGTCCGACCTCGGCCAGCACCCAGCCCAGCTCGGTCGAGATCCACGGCAGCGGGATGGCCGCCACGGCCAGCATCAGGAACCAGCGGGTGTTGTGCCGTCGCAGGGTGACCAGCACGAAGGCGGTGGCGAACAGGGCGATCATCAGGAAGCCGATGCCGGCCATGATCCGGAACGACCAGAACATCACCGGCACGTTGGGCACGGTGTCCCAGGCGGTCTTCTGGATCAGCGCCTTGTCGGCCTGGCGCGGGTCGGCCACATGGCGCTTGAGCAGCAGGGCGTAGCCCAGGTCGCGGCGGTGGGTCTCGAAGACGCCGCGCGCCGCCAGGTCCTTGGGATTGGCCTTCAGGGCCTCCAGCGCGCCGTAGGCGACCACCCCGCTCTCGATCCGGGTCTCGGCCTGGGCCACCAGTTCGAAGATGCCGGCGACGGGCCGGTCGAGGCTGCGGGTGGCGATCAGGCCCAGGACATAGGGGATCTTGATCTCGGCGTGGGTCTTGCGATCGGCCAGGCTGGGAATGCCGAAGGCGGTCAGGCCGGCCGGCGGGGCTTCCGTCTCCCACATGGCCTCCAGGGCCGCGAGCTTCATTTTCTGGTTGTCGGTCAGGGCGTAGCCGCTCTCGTCGCCCAGCACGACCACCGACAGGGACGAGGCCAGACCGAAGGCGGCGGCCACGGTCAGCGAGCGCTTGGCGACGCTGACATACCGGCCCTTCAGCAGGTAGTACGCGCTGACCCCCAGCACGAAGACCGCCGCGATGGTGTAGCCGGCGCTGACCGTGTGCACGAACTTGGCCTGGGCCACCGGGTTGAACAGCACCGCCCGGAAGTCGGTGACCTCCATCCGCAGGGTGTCGGGATTGAAGGCCGCGCCGACCGGGTTCTGCATCCAGCCGTTGGCGACCAGGATCCACAGGGCCGACAGGTTGGTACCCAGGGCGACCAGGAAGGTGACCAGGAGGTGGGTCACGGGCCTCAGCTTGTCCCAGCCGAAGAACATCAGCCCCACGAACGTGGCCTCGAGGAAGAAGGCCATCAGCCCCTCGATGGCCAGCGGCGCGCCGAAGATGTCGCCGACATAGTGCGAGTAGTACGACCAGTTCATGCCGAACTGGAATTCCATGGTCAGGCCGGTGGCCACGCCGAGCACGAAGTTGATGCCGAACAGCGTGCCCCAGAACCGCGTCGTGGTCCGCCAGATCGGCCGCTTGGTCATCACATAGACGCTCTCCATGATCACCAGCATGAAGGAGAGGCCAAGCGTCAGGGGCACGAACAGGAAGTGGTACAGCGCCGTCAGGGCGAACTGCAGACGGGAAAGGTCGACGACGGCGGGGTCCATGCAGCGCTCCGGTGGTCGTTGGCGATCGCGCCAAGGACCTTCTACCCCTAGACGCATCAAGGCTAGGGCGCTTTGATCCGGATCAAGGACGCGCCCGTCCCCGATCCCTAACGACGGTCCATGTCCCCCCGTTCGACCGCCCAGCTCGACGCCGTCGCGCGCCCCTGGCTGAAGGCGTTGGCCAAGCCCGGCGGCGGCGCCTCCAACACCGCGTCCCTGTGGCTGCTGGCCGACGTCCCGGCCGCGATCGCCTTCGCCGCCGGCCTCGCCCTGGCCGTCGACGCCCTGCCGCGCGGCCTCGCCGCCGCCGCGCCCTGGCTGGTCCTGCTGGCCCTGGCCGCCGCCGCGCGCGGCCTGCTGGCCAGGTGCGCCGCCCAGGCCGGGGCCCAGGCCGCCGCCGGGGTCAAGGCCAAGGCTCGTCACGACGCCGTCGCCTCGGTGCTGGGCGGCCGCGTCACCGGCGGCGAGGCCCTGTCGGCCGCGGTCGAGGGGGTCGAGGCCCTGGACGGCCACGTGGCCCGCTTCGAGCCCGCCAGGCGGGCCGCGGCGCCCGCCTCCCTGCTGGTCATCGCCGCCATCGCCGTCGCGACGCCCGTGGCGGCCGGGATCCTGCTGCTGACCCTGGTCCCGTTCGGCCTGGTCATGGCCCTGGCCGGCGGCGCGGCGGCCGAGGAGTCGCGGCGGCAGTTCCTGGCCCTGGAGCGGCTTTCCGGCCTGTTCCTCGACCGGGTCCGCGCCCTGCCGGTGGTGCTGGCCTTCCAGGCCGAGGGCGCGGTGACCCGCGACCTCTCCGTCGCCGCCGACGACCTGGCCCGGCGCACGATCCGTGTGCTGAGGGTCGCCTTCCTGTCGTCCGGCGCGCTGGAATTCTTCGCCGCCCTCTCGGTAGCCCTGGTGGCGGTCTATTGCGGCTTCAACCTGCTGCGGCTGCTGCCTTTCCCGATTCCGGAACAGCTGGACCCGAAGCGGGCCTTCTTCGCCCTGGCCCTGGCCCCGGAGGTCTACGCCCCGCTGCGCCGGCTGGCCGCCGCCTATCACGACCGCCAGGCCGCCGAGGCCGCCGCCCTGACCCTGGCCGCCCTGCCCGCCCCCGCGCCCGCGCCCGCCCCGCCCGCCGTGGCCTTCGACGCCCCGCCCGCGATCCGCTTCCAGGCGGTGAGCGTGACCTACGAGGCCGGCGAGGCCTCCGTGTTCGACCGCTTCGACCTGGACGTCGCCCCCGGCGAGGTCGTCGCCCTGCTCGGCCCCAGCGGCAGCGGCAAGACCACCCTGCTGAACCTGCTGCTGGGCCTGGCGCCGTTGAGCGACGGCGAGGTGTCGATCGGCGACCAGCGGCTGTCGCGCCTGGGCTCCATCGCCGCCTCGGTCGCCTGGGCCGGGCAGTCGCCCGTCGTCCTGCCCGGAACCCTCGCCGACAACCTGGCCCTGGCCAATCCCGCCGCGACGCGAGCGGCGCTGGAACAGGCCGCGCGCGTCGTCGGCCTGGACGCCGTGCTCGACGCCCGCGGCGACCTGGACACGAGGCTCGACGAGCGCGGCGCGGGCCTGTCGGGCGGCGAGCGGCGGCGGCTGGGCCTCGCCCGCGCCCTGCTCAAGCCCGCGCCGGTCCTGCTGCTGGACGAGCCCACCGCCGACCTCGACGCGGCGTCGGAACAGGCCCTGCTGCCGATCCTGCGCGCCGCCGCCCGGGGGCGCACCACCCTGATCGCCACCCATTCCGAGGCGGTCGCCGCCCTGGCCGACCGCGTGGTGCGGCTGTGAGCTCGGGCCCCCTCGCCGCCCTGGTCCGCCAGCAGCGCCGGCGCCACGCCGACGGCCTGCGCCTGGCCGCGCTCTCGGCCGCCGTCGTCGGGGCCGGGTCGGTGCTGCTGCTGAGCCTGTCCGGCTGGTTCCTGACCGGGACGGCGATCGCCGGCCTGGCGGGCCTGGCGGCGGCCCAGACCTTCAACGTGCTACTGCCCAGCGCCGGCATCCGCCTGCTGGCCATCCTGCGCACCGCCTTCCGCTACCTGGAGCGCCTGTCGGGCCACGCCGCGGCCCTGAAGGCCCTGGCCGCCATCCGCCCGACGCTCTACGCGTCCCTGGCCGCCGCCCCGCCCGCCCAGGCCCTGGCCCTGTCGCGCGGCGAGGCCTCGGCCCGGCTGGTGCAGGACGTCGACGCGGTCGAGACCCGGCTGATCCGCCTCTCCGCCCCCTGGGGCGGGGGCGCCGCCGTAGCCGCCGGCCTGGCCATGGCCGCCCACGCCGGCTGGGCGTCGGCCCTGGTCGTCGCGCTGGCGGCGACCGCGACCGTGCTGGGCGTCCGGGCCCTGGCCCGCCGCCTGACCGCCCGCACCGGCCCGGCCGTCCAGCAGGCCGCCGGAGACCTGAAGGACGCCCTGGCCGCCTACGCCGCCGCCGCGCCCGAGCTGCGGGTCTACGGCGTGCAGGACCGCGCGGCCGCCGAGATCGCCAGGAAAGGCGCGCGGCTGGACGACCTGAAGCGGGAAGCGGTCGCGGCGGCTGGGTGGCTGGCCGTGCTGCAGGGCGCGATCCTCGGCGTCGCCGTCGCCCTGGTCCTGGCCTTCGCCCACGACGCCGCCACGCCCCTCGCGGCCATGGCCGGCCTGGCGACCGCCATGGCGCTGGAGGGCTTGGCGGGGGTCGGCAAGGCGTTCGAGCAGGACGCCGGGGCCGACGCGGCGGCGGCGCGGCTGGACGCGGTGCTGGTGCATGGGACGGCGGTCGCGGCGGATATTGCTATGCCGTCGACACCCCCGAGCCTGGCCTTCGGACAGTACGTGATCGCATCCGGTTCGCGGGTGGTCCTCACGGGTCCGTCGGGATGCGGCAAGACCACCGTGCTCGAACGGCTGCTGGGCTTGCGCACCCTAAAGCCCGCTCATCCCGGCGAATGCCGGGACCCAGATGGAATGGCGCTGGAGCTGACGCCAAGGAGCGCTGAGCTTGACCAATCATCCACACCGCCAAGGGATCTGGGTCTCGGCATTCGCCGGGATGAGCGGTTGATGTGTGATGGGCGGGAAATCGAGACGCTGGGCCGCGCCACCCTCCGCACCGCCTTCGCCCACGCCCCGCAGGACGCCGCGATGATCGCCGGCACGGTCCGCGCCAACCTCGCCCTGGCCGGCCCGCGCGCCGACGAGGCCCTGTGGGAGGCCCTGGCCGACGCCGCGCTGGACGTCCGGGTCCGGGCCCTGCCGCGAGGATTGGACACCTGGATTGGCGAGAACGGCGAGCGGCTGTCGGGCGGCGAGCGGCGGCGGCTGGGCCTGGCGCGCGCCCTGCTGCGCGATGCGCCCTGGCTGCTGCTGGACGAACCCACCGAGGGCCTGGACGCCGCGACCGAGGCCCTGGTCGTCGCGCGCCTGGACGCCCGCCTGAACCGCACCGGCCAGGGCCTGGTGCTGGTCAGCCACCGTCCCGCGCCGCGCGCCTTGTGCGATCAGGAACTGCCAATCTCTCCGCCAGCGGCTATAGGGTAGCCGACCTTGCGCAGCGGAGGCCGCTATCACGTGATGACCACGGTCTCGGCCGGGACGCTGCACAGCGACCTGCGGCCCCGCGCCTACCTGGCGGCCATGGCCACGGTCCTGGCCTGCTGCCTGATCCAGCTGACCCTGCCCCCCGGCTTCACGGCCCCCTCGGCCTTCCTGCTGTTCGTGCCGGCCGTACTGATCAGCGCCGCTGTCGGCGGCCTGGCGCCGGGCCTGTTCGCCACCGTCCTGGCGGCGGGCGCGGTCTGGCTGCTGAAGGTGCGCGGGACGCCCGACCAGGCCACGGCCCTGTCGAGCCTGGTGTTCGTGATGATCGGTTTCGGCATGTCGGTGGGCGGCGGCTGGTTCCACGCCGCCCGCTCGCGCGCGGCCGCCATGACCCATCACCTGCAGTCGATCCTCGATTCGGCCCCCGACGCGGTGATCGTCATCGACCCGGTCGGCGTCATGACCTCGTTCAGCCCGGCCGCCGAGCGACTGTTCGGCTGGACCTCGTCCGAGGCGATCGGCAAGAACGTCAGCCTGCTGATGCCCGAGCCCGACCGCGGCAACCACGACGGTTTCCTGGCGCGCTACGCCCAGACCCGCGAGAAGCGGATCATCGGCGTCGGCCGCGTGGTGGTGGGCCTGCGCAAGGACGGCACCACCTTCCCGATGGAACTGGCGGTCGGCGAGACCCGAGGCCTGCAGCCGTTCTACACCGGCTTCATCCGTGACCTGACCGAACGCCAGCAGACCGAAGCCCGGCTGCGCGACCTGCAGACCGAGCTGGTCCACGTCTCGCGCCTGACCGCCATGGGCGAGATGGCCTCCACCCTGGCCCACGAGCTGAACCAGCCGCTGTCGGCGATCGCCAACCTGCTGACCGGCTCGCGCCGCCTGATCGACCGCGGCCGGCCCGAGGACCAGGCCAAGGTCCGCGACGCGGTCGACAAGGCCTCGGCCCAGGCCCTGCGGGCCGGCGACGTGATCCACCGCATGCGCGAGTTCGTGCGGCGCGGCGCCAGCGAACGCGCGCCCGAGAGCCTGTCCAAGGTGGTCGAGGACGCCGCCGCCCTGGCCCTGATCGGCGCGCGCGAGCACCTGGTGACCACCCGCCTGCAGCTCGACCCGGCCGCCGACGCGGTCTATGCCGACCGGGTGCAGATCCAGCAGGTGCTGGTGAACCTGATCCGCAACGCCGTCGACGCCATGGCCGACTCGCCGCGACGCGAACTGACGATCGCCAGCCAGCGGCTGGACACCGGTTCCGTTCAAGTCAGCGTCACCGACACCGGCTCGGGCATCAGCGACGATTTCCGCGAGCGCCTGTTCCAGCCGTTCATGACCACCAAGGCCGAGGGCATGGGGGTGGGCCTGTCGATCTCGCGCTCGATCATCGAGGCGCACGGCGGGCGCATCTGGGCCGATCCGAACCCGAAGGGCGGGACGGTGTTCCACTTCATCCTGCCGCCGCGTAGAGATGACGACGAGGACAACGGGCCAGGACAACAGGACGTGATCGATGAGTGAAGCCGTGGTCCACGTGGTCGACGACGACGAGAGCGCCCGCGAATCCCTGGCCTTCCTGCTGGAGGCGGCCGACTTCGAGGTGGTCAGCCACGCTTCGGCGCTCGCCCTGCTGGACGCCTTGCCCCTGGACGGCGCCGGCTGCGTGATCACCGACATGCGCATGCCCGACATGACCGGCCTGGAGCTGGTGCGCGAGCTCAATGCGCGGGGTTCGCGCGTGCCGATCGTCATGATCACTGGCCATGGCGACATCCCCCTGGCGGTCGAGGCCATGCGGGCCGGGGTGGCGGACTTCATCGAAAAGCCGTTCGGCGAGGCCCGGATCCTGGACGCCTTGAACCGCGCCCTGGAGGCCGGCCCGCCGCTCCTCGCCCAGAACAGCGGCGCGGCCTCCGACGAGGCGACCCTGGTCCGCCAGCGGCTGGAAACCTTGTCGGAACGCGAGCGCCAGGTGCTGGACGGCGTCGTCGACGGCCAGCCCAACAAGGTGATCGCCCGCGAGCTGGGGATCAGCCCGCGCACGGTCGAAATCTATCGCGCCAAGCTGATGGCCAAGATGCACGCCGACAACCTGGCCGCCCTGGTGCGCATGACCCTGTCGTCCCGACGGAGCTGAGAAGCGATGCGATCGGTTCGTTCAAGCCAGCCTAGGTAGTCCTCCTTAGGCGTAGCTCCCGACTGTACCGCCAGGCTCCGGCGACGGAGATTGGGCGGGCCAAGAGATCGGGAAATCGCCATGCTGTCCGTGATCCAGACCCCTGTCCCCGCCTTCACGCGCCAGCCGGCGGCGATCGTGCTGGACGGCCTGCGCCAGAGCTACGGCCGTGACGAGACGATCTTCGACGAGGGCGAGCCGGCCGATCGGATCTACCAGCTGATCTCCGGCGCCGTGCGCACCTGCCGGATCCTGCGCGACGGCCGGCGGCAGATCGAGGCCTTCCATTTCGCCGGCGACGTGTTCGGCCTGGAGCGCGGCGAGACCTACCGCGCGGCGGCCCAGACCCTGGGTCCCGCCCAGGTGCGGGCGATGCCGCGTCCGGCCCTGGAAGCCCTGGCCTGCGAGCGCGGCGACGTGGCGCGTCGGCTTCTGGCGCTGACCACCGACAGCCTGCGCCGCTGCCAGGACCACGTGCTGATGCTGGGGCGGCGCACCGCCTGCGAGCGGGTCGCGGCCCTGCTGCTGGACCTGGCCGAGCGGACGGGCGCCCAGGCCCTGCTCGACGTGCCCATGACCCGCCAGGACATGGCCGACTATCTGGGCCTGACCATCGAGACCGTGTCGCGCACCTTCACCCAGCTCCAGCACGACGGCCTGATCGCCCTGCCGACCACCCGCAAGGTGCTGCTGAGGGACCGGCGCGCGCTGGAGGCGATGGTGGATTGAGGGGCTTAGCCGTCACCCTCTCCCAACCGCCATTCCGGGGACGAGGCCCGGGATGACGACCGGGAAAGTCGCCCAACCTCAGCTCGACGCGACGGTCATCCACACCGACGCCGTCTCGCCCGGCGCCAGGGCCTTGATCCCGCTGTCCTCGCCGTTGAACGGGTCGGGACGGTTGGCCACCGGCTCGGCGCAGACGAAGTCCGCGCCCGGCGGCGAATAGACATGCAGCCAGCGGCACGCCGGCGAGCCGGTCAGGGTGGTGCTGGCCCCGCCCGGCGCCGACAGGGTCGCCGCGCCGGTCCAGCCCGTATAGCAGTTGTCGATCAGCGCGCTGACCGCGGTCGGCGCGCCGGCCGCCCAGTCCGAGCGCCAGGGGCCCTCGACGTGGGTGGTGGGCAGGCAGTCCTCGTCGGTCAGCCATACGCCGCTCACCCCGGCCTGCAGCCGCTCGCCCGGGCGAGCCGGAAAATAGGGGTGGAAGCCCAGGCCGACGGGCATCGGCTCGGCGCCGGTGTTGGTCACCGACAGGTCCTGGCGCAGGCCGGCCTCGCCCAGGGTGAAGCGCTGCTCGGCCCGATAGGCCCAGGGCCATTCGCCGGGCGGGTGGTCGAAGGCCAGCACCGCCTCGGCCTCGCCCGCCGACACCACGCGCCAGGCCCCGCGCCAGGCCTGGCCGTGCAGGGCGTGCGGATGGTCGCCGAGGTTCGGCGACAGGGCCACGTCATGGCCGCCGAAGCTGAAGCGCCCGCCGCGGATGCGGTTGCAGAACGGCGCGAGGGCGAAGTTGCCGGTCTCCAGCACCTCGGTCGTCCCGGCCGGCGCGGGCCGCAGCACATCGCGGCCGTCCCAGGTGAACCGGCCGACCGAACCGCCCAGGGCGGGCAGGAGCTCGACGCGGGCGCGGGCGGTCTGCAGGACGACGGTCATGGGGGCCTCGACGACGGAACGGAACGCGGCCTGCCTACGCATATCGCCTTCCCGAAACAAGCCCGGGATACGGCGCCCTTCCCCAACGTCGCCCTAGGCGCGGCGGGACGCTCGTCGCATCATCCCGGCGAACAGAGGCGAAGCGGATGAACAGACCCCTGGACGGCGTGCGTATCCTGGCGGTCGAGCAATACGCCGCCGGCCCCTACGGCACCCAGCTGCTGAGCGAGCTGGGCGCCCAGGTGATCAAGATCGAGTCCCCGTCCCTGGGCGGCGACATCAGCCGGGGCCTGGGTCCCTATTTCCTCGGCCCCTCCTCCCCAGGGGGCGGCGACAGCCAGTTCTTCCAGACCTTCTCGCGCGGCAAGTCGTCGGTGGCCCTGGAGATCAAGACGCCGGAGGGCCGGGCCGACTTCGAGCGGCTGGCGGCCGGCGCCGACGCCGTGGTCAACAACCTGCGCGGCGACCAGCCGGAGAAGCTGGCGATCCGCTATGACGACCTGAAGGCGGTCAATCCCGCCGTGGTCTGCGCCCATCTGTCCGCCTACGGACGAGGCAACAGCCGCGAGGCCTGGCCGGGCTACGACTACCTGATGCAGGCCGAGGCCGGGTTCATGACCCTGACCGGCGAGCCGGACGGGCCGCCGGTGCGCTTCGGCCTGTCGATGGTCGACTTCATGACCGGCTCGGTGTTCGCCCTGGGGATCGTCTCGGCGATCCTGGCGGCGCGGGCCAGCGGCAAGGGCTGCGACGTCGACGTGTCGCTGTTTGACGTGGCCCTGCACCAGACCTCCTATCCGGCGGTGTGGGCGATGAACGAGGGCCACCAGGTCGGCCGGCCGCCGCGCGGGGCGCATCCGTCGATCAGCCCTTCGCAGCGGGTGAAGACCCGGGACGGCTGGGGCATGCTGATGTGCCAGACCCAGCGCTTCTGGGAGGCGTGGTGCGACCTGGTCGGCCGGCCCGAGCTGAAGGCCGATCCCCGTTTCGCCGACATGCCGGCCCGCCACGCCAACCTGGACGCCCTGACCCCGATCCTCGACGCGGTCATGGTCCAGCGCACCGGCGCCGACTGGCTGGCCCATCTGGGCGGCCGCGTGCCGTTCGCGCCGATCGCCGACCTGGCCCAGGCCCTGGACAACCCGTTCGTGGCCGAGGTGGCCATGCGCGACCACATCGACCATCCGGCCCGGCCCCAGGGCCTGGACATGCTGGCCTGCCCGATCAGGATCGACGGCCAACGCATGCCCGCCGCCCGCGCCCCGGCGATGGGCGAGCACAACGACCTGCTGCTGGGGCGCGACCCATGAAGCTCGACGGCGTCAAGGTCCTGGACCTGTCCCTGTTCCTGCCCGGGCCGATGCTGACCCTGATGATGGCCGACCACGGGGCCGATGTGATCAAGGTCGAGCCCGCCGGCGAGGGCGAGCCCAGCCGCCATATCGGCCTGTCGACCCACGGCCAGGCCGTCTGGTTCCGCAACACCCATCGCGGCAAGCGCTCGGTGCAGCTGGACCTCAAGAGCGCCGAGGGCCAGGCCGCCTTCTGGGCGCTGGCGGCGGAAGCCGACGTGCTGGTCGAGGCCTTCCGGCCCGGCGTGGTCGACCGGCTGGGCGTCGGCTACGCGGCGGTGAAGGCCGTCAATCCGGGCATCGTCTACTGCTCGATCAGCGCCTTTGGCCAGGACGGCCCCTACCGGGATCGGCCGGCCCATGACCTGGCCGTCGAGGCCCTGGCGGGGCTGGTGGCCCTGAACGAGGGCCAGGACGGCAAGCCGGCCATGCCCGGCCTGATGGCCGCCGACGCCCTGGCCTCGCTGACCGCTCTGTCGGGGGTGCTGATGGCCCTGCTGCGCCGGGAGAAGACCGGCCAGGGCGACCATCTCGACGTCGCCATGCTGGACAGCCTGATGGCCTGGACGCCGAACGCCACCGGCCCGGTGTTCGCGGAAGGCCGCGCCAATGTCCCCAAGGCCGAGCGCTCCTGGGGCGGGGCGGCGATGTTCAACCTCTATGAATGCGCCGACGGCCGATGGATCGTGCTGGGCGGTTCGGAGGTGAAGTTCGCGGCCAACCTGCTGGAGGCGCTGGGGCGTCCCGACCTGCTGGACCCTGCGCGGCTGCCGCCCGGTCCCGGCCAGGAACCGCTGAGGGCCTTCTTCCGCGAGACCTTCCGCACACGGACCCAGGCCGCGTGGGAGGCGTGGTTCGCGGGCCGCGACATCTGCTTCGCGCCGGTGCGGAGCCTGAAGGACGCCTTCGACGACCCGGCCGTGGCGGCGCGGGGAATGATCTCGCGGGATGCGAACGGCGACGCCGTGGTCGGCACGCCGCTGCTGTTTCGCGAGGAGCCCGGGCGGGTGAATCCCAAGGCCCCGGCGCTCGACGAGCACCGGGGCCAGGGGTGGCGGCCGCCCAGACCCTCTCCCGGAGGGGAGAGGGAGGGGCCCGCGCCGCAGGCGTGGGAGGGTGAGGGGTGACGCCGTTGAGGACTTCATACAGCGCCCTGCCGGCACGCCGTCCGACGTCCAAACCCCTCACCCTGCCCTCTCCCTCCGGGAGAGGGTTCTAGAAAGCCCAGCTACTCCACCTCCTCCACCGCCCGCTGGTCGCTGGCGTCGACGGCCAGGCCCAGCTTGTCCGACATCAGCAGGGTCAGCAGGGCCTGCATGACCCCGCCATTGGCCCCGCCCTCGCCGCCGGCCCCGGTGATCGAGACCTTGGGCACCACGTCGACGCCGCTGGTCTCCAGGGCTTCGGCGAAGCGCTCGGCCACCTGGCGGGCCAGCTGGTAGCGGGCCCCGCCCGAGGCCTCGACCTGGCTGGCGATGGCCTCGGCGGTGGCCAGGCCGACCTTGGTCACCCGTTCGGCCTCGGCGCGGGCCAGGGCCACGACCTTGCCGGCCTCGCCCTCGCCCAGCAGGCGGGTGGCGTCGGCCTCGGCCTTGGCCAGGGTCCGGCGCTGCTGGGCCTCCTGCTCGGAGCGGGCCAGGCTGGCCTTGCCGGCGTTCTGCTGCACCTGGATCGACAGCTGGCTTTCGGTGATCGCCGTCTGCTGCTTGGCCAGGGCCTCGGCCTCGCGCAGCTCGCGCTCCTTCTGGGCGGCGAACTTCTGCCGCTCGTAGGTGCCGATCTGCTCGTCGGCGATCTGGCGCTGGCGAAGCTGGGTCAGGATCTTCTCGATCTGGTCGTCGCCGCTGGCCGCGGGCCGCGGCGTGCCGATCAGCACCTCCTGGAGCTCGAGGTTATAGAGGCCGAACTTGGCCTTCATCTCCTCGCTGGACTGGCTCTGGATGGCGCTGCGGTCCTGCAGCAGCTCGATCAGGGTGCGGGTCTGGCCGATGTTCTTGAAATAGGCGCTGACCATCGGGTCCAGGGTCTGCTCCACCAGCTTCTTGATGTCGCCGAACCTCTGGATGACCAGCGGGGCCTTGCGGTAGTCGATGTGCACCACGACCGAGACCGGCAGGGTCGGCTCGAACGCGTCGCGGGTGATCAGCGACACCTCCGCCAGGTTCTCGTCGAACTTGTGCGAACCCACGGCCATCGTCTCCCACTTCAGGATGAAGTTGGTGGTCGGCACCATGGTCACGCGGCCGGCATAGGTGTTGAAGGCGTACTTGCCCGGCAGCAGCGGGTCGCGCCACACGCCGCGCTCGCCGTTGGCGACCAACTCGCCGTGGCGATAGCCCTCGCCCGAGGTGTCGGCCCCCAGGGCTCCGGTATAGGACACCACCACGCCCACCTGGCCGACCTCGACCACGG
>Ga0102590_1002899_pt1 | contig 18732 bp, 18 predicted proteins | sample AraplaMF_Col_mMF_FD_76859 | JGI IMG/M metagenome (GOLD analysis project Ga0102590, IMG submission 76859) | Arabidopsis root microbial communities from the University of North Carolina, USA - plate scrape MF_Col_mMF | ecosystem: Host-associated > Plants > Roots > Endosphere | place: USA...
ATGCCTGTGCGCTGCTGGACGGTGTCGTGGCCTGAACGCCCACCGTGACAAGCCCCGGCCAGTCTGCGCCTTCCCCATCGGAACCGCGTCCTGGCAACGGAAGGCACTCGTCCGAACACCCAGCGGATCCGGCCGCCGCCGCCACCGCCACCGTCTCGCGGGCGAGAGAGCGCCACGTGGGAGCCCGGGGCAGGCTGGGTAGTGGAGGTGGGTTGCCGTGGCTCAAGACGAAACCATTTCGCCCGCCGAGGACGCGGCAGTTCTGGAAGCCCTGTTCGACCATTCGCCCACGGGCCTGGTGATCCTGGATCCCGAACTGCGAATCCTGCGGATCAACCTCACCAGGCCGGCCCTCCACAACGTCGACCTCGCCCAGATCGTCGGCCGGCACATCACCGATGTCTACGACCTTTCGGCTCCCGGTGAGGTGCAGGAGATGCTGGACGGGGTGCTGGAGAGCGGCGCGCCCGCACAGGGGCACCTGGTGAGGGTGCGTCCCAAGGGAGCGCCAGGACCGGAGTACCTGTTCTCCGTCTCCGTCTCTCGTCTGGAAAGCCCCCGGGGAAGGGTCTGGGGGCTGCTGGCGGAGATGCTCGATGTCACCGAGCGCGAAAAGGTGAGCGCCCGTGTGCACGTCTACGGTGCGGTGCGACAGTACGTGGGACAGACCCTCAATGTGGTGACCACCTGCGAGGAACTCGTGCGCGAGTTGGTGCCCGGCGTCGCCGACATCGCCGTGGTGGAGGTGGTGGACGCGGTGGTCCGTGGTGAGAACCCTCCGCCGTCCCCGCTGCAACGGGAGGTGCCGCTGCGCCGTGCCGCCGTCTGTCGCAGTGGCGGCGAGGAGCAGATTCAGGCGCATCCGGTGGGTGACGTCCGCGCCCTGCCCTTCACGACGCCCTACGCCCAGACCCTGGCCGATCTCGAGCCCCGCCTCGTGGCGCTGGGCCCGGACACTCCCTGGCTGGCGGCCGACCCGCGACGGGCCGAGGCGATCCGTGCGGCCGGGGCCCACAGTCTGATCACCGTGCCCCTGACGCTGCGTGGGACCGTACTGGGACTGCTCAGCCTGTACCGCACCCGCCATACGGACGGCTTCGAAACCGGTGATGTCACCCTCGCCGTGGCGGCCGCCGCTCACACCGCGCTGTGCATCGACAACGCACGCCGCTTCACCCGTGAACACACCATCGCCCTGACGATCCAGCGCCATGCGCTGCCTCTCCGCCCGGCGACCCCGACCACGGTGGAGACCGCGCACATGCACGTGCCCTCCGAGACGGGCGGAGGCGGCGGGTTCGACACCTTCGCCCTGTCCGGCGCCCGGACCGCGCTGATGGTCGGCGAGGTCGCGGGCCAGGGTATCCACGCGGCGACCACACTGGGACAGATACGAACGGCCATCCACTCCCTGGCGTCACTCGACCTGGAGCCCGACGAACTGCTCGCACGCCTCAACGACACCGCCCTGAGCCTGGCGGAGGAACGTGTGGTGCTGCCTCCCGCCGACCGTCCGCCGCTCGCCGGAAGCTGTGTGTACGCCGTGTACGACCCGCTCCCCCAGACCTGCACCATCGCTCTGGCCGGACACCCGCCACCCGTCGTCGCCCATCCCGACGGGACCACCGAGATCCTTCAGGCGCCGAGCGGACCTCCCTTGGGCAGCGCCGAAGGACCGCCCTTCGCCACCACCACTCTCTCCGTCGCCGACGGCAGCGTCCTCGCCTTCTACACCGCGTCCCTCCCGCAGATCTCACCGTCCCCGGACACCCTGCAACGGGTGCTGCGCCACCCCGAGCGGCCACTGCAGGATCTCTGCGACGACGTGCTCTACCGGTTGCGGAACGACCCCTGCCACGGCGACGTGTTCCTCCTGCTCGCCCGCACCCACGCGTTGCCCGACGACCAGGTCGCCGCGTGGCACCTCGAATACGCGCCCAGAGCGGTCGGCACGGCCCGCACGCACGCCCGACACCAGCTCGCTCATTGGGGAGTGGACGAGGAGACCGCCTACACCACCGAGACGATCGTCAGCGAACTTGTCACGAACGCGGTCCGCTACGGCACTCCGCCTCTCCGGTTGCAACTCATCAAGGACCGCACACTCACCTGCGAGGTCCATGACGGCAATCCCCTCGCACCGCGGTTGCACCACGCGAAGACCATCGACGAAGGCGGGCGCGGCTTGTTCATCGTCGCCCAACTCGCCCAGAACTGGGGCGTGCGCTACGGCCTCGACGGCAAGGCCGTCTGGGCCGAGCAGCCTCTGTCGACGACCCGACGCTGAAGCGCAGGGTTTGCACGTCGAGTTGATGGATGGACCCGGCACGGGCACCTCTCACCGCCAGCGGCGCGCCCGGCGCTTGGTCTTTCGTCGGGCGCGTTCACGCAGCAGCGCTTGGTAGTGGATCGACTTCTCGCCGCCCGGATCGAGGTACTCGCAGATGTCGGCCACCGTGTCGGCGTCGTCCGCGCTGCCCGTCAGACCGATCCCGACGAGCACCCAGAAACCCTCCAGGGCCGTGGCGCGGCACTCGTCCCCCAGTGCCCACCCTGACGGCCACGCACCGCCGTCCCCCGCGCCGGCGGCTATGTACAGCAGCGTCTGCAGCAGAGCACCACGGGCCGACGACGAGAGCTCACCTGCCAGGGCGGCCATGATCACGCCGACGGCCGGTGCCGTGCACTCCGTGATGTTGGTGTCGCCCTCCACATGACCGTCGAGGGTGTACCCGATCATGTCCCGAGGCGTCTCCGCGGTGATGACGGTCTCGAAGAGCAGAGGTACATGCTCGGCGGAGTCACCGCACATACATGCCAGGGACTTCCAGTCGTGCCGCGCCAACTCGGCGCGCACCAGGGCACTGACTGCCATCCGCAGTCCCTCCGGAAGGTCGGTGGCCGGCGACGGACTTCATGTTCTCCTCACGCCCGGCGCGCGAGCGTCTCGGGGCCCCTCGCCGCGCTCCTCGATATCGAGGTTCGGGGCCGTCGGCCGGCACCTAGGATCAGCCCATGATCGCTGACGTGCAGTGTGTGGTGCTCGACTGTTCCGAGCCGACGGAACTCGCGGAGTTCTACCGGGCGTTGCTGGGTGGGGCCGTCAATCGGGAGGATCGGCGATGGGCCCTGGGCGACGGCTGGGCGACCTTGCACACGCCGTCCGGACTCGTCCTGGCCTTCCAGCGGGTGACCGACTACTTGCCGCCGCGATGGCCCGACACGACCCGTCCGCAGCAGTTCCATCTGGACCTCGGTGTCGCGGACCTGGACCGAGCGGAGGAACAAGCACTGGCCTCGGGGGCGACGGTGCTGGACGGCGGTTCCGGAGGGCGGAGTTGGCGTGTCTACGCCGATCCGGCGGGGCATCCGTTCTGCCTGGTGCGGCACTGAGGACAGGGAGTCAGCCGCGGTCGCGCCACCGCGCTGTCACGAGCGAAGCCGGATGTGGAGGCAGCGGCCGTCGCGGTGTCGACGTGGACACACCCGCGCTCGCAGGGCGGGGAGGACAGGAACACTGTTCTCCCAAGCGTCTCTCCGACGGTTTTCCGCGGCCCGGAGCGTTTGACGTCCTGATCCGGAGGACCAAGTCCCGACCATCCCGTGACCACTCGACGACACCCCGACACCCAGGTCATGGAATCGGCTCAAGCCTGCTTCATACAAGCCGAGTTGGTGTTCCGGCGTCACATGGTGCGCCACACTTCCTTCCATACGCGGCACCACAGGGCGGGAGCGCGTTCCATAGGGCTGGGGAGCTGGGATGGCCGAGTGGAGACCGGTCCTGGCCACGGTGGCGGGGGCGCTGCTGCTGGCCGGGTGCACCAGTGGGACGGACGGCGATCCAAGATCCGAAGCCACGACCGGCGCGGCGCCGAGCGCGAGCGGAGAGCCCGGTCCGGGCCCTTCGTCCTCGGCGTCGGCCTCCACGGCTGCCGAGGACGAGCAGCGCCGTCCCGCGTCAGTGGGGCAGGAGTTGCTGGCCGCCGTCGATGTCGTACGTCGCGCCGGTCAGCGCGTCGTTGCACATGATGTGCACGGCGAGTGCGGCGACATCGGCCGGGCCGACCACCCGTCGGATGGGCAGAGTGGCGCGCAACTCCTCGCGGCGGGCCTCGAGCCGATCGCCGAGGAGCGCGGCCGACAGCGGGGTGTCGACGAATCCGGCGGCGATGAGGTTCACTCTGATCGGCGCCAGTTCCAGCGCCAGGTCGGCGACGAGGGCGGGCAGCGCCGCGGTGAGGGCGGACACGACCGCCATGCCGACGGCGGGGCGCCGGGCACCGGTACCGCCCATGAACACCAGCGTTCCTCCGGCCCTGACCCTGTCACGACTGCAGAGGGCGACCCCGAGTGTCATGGCGAGTCGCCGGCTGAAGTCGCTGCGGGCGGCGGCGAGGTCCATCTCCGCCAAGGGCGTGTACGTGGGGCCGCTGCCGGTGACCATCACATGGTCGATCGGCCCGGGCAGGTCCTGGAAGAACTGCTCGAGGCGGTCGGTGTCGGTGACGTCGAACGCCGCCGTACCGACGGGCTCCAGCTCGTGTGCGGCTAGCTCCAGCTTCTCGGGGTCGCGGCCGACCAGGATCACCTGCCCGCCGTCCGCGCGCACCTGACGGGCGGTCTCCAGGCCGATACCCGCGGAGCCGCCGATCACGGCGACGGTCTGGTCGGCGAGTCCGGGTCTGCGATGGCTTCCTGTGACGCCGGATGCGGCCGTCACGTCGCATCGCCGCCCAGCACGGTCGCGTCGCCCTGATGGTCCCGTCCGCTGCCCGTCATCCGTACCTCCGGGTATCGGTCCCTCGTCCCATCGTCGCGCCTCGGGCCGCCGTTCGCCTGCCGGCCGGGAACGGCCGCCGTCCCGCCGTCGCCGACGGCGCCGTCATCACGGACCTCCCCAGCGCCCGGGCTGCGGGGTCCAGGGCCGGAAGTCCCGGCAGTTCGGCCCGATCGCCGCCGCATCCGCCCTGGCGGTGGAAGGATCGCCCTGCCGAGTCGAGGAGGGGTCCCGGGTGCCGTCCGCCGAGCTGCAGCACACCTTCCACATCGCCGCGCCGCCGGAGGAGGTCTTCGCGCATCTGGCCGAACCGTCGCACTACATCGGGCTGTCGCCGCTTCTGGTCGCCGTCCGCGATGTGCGCCGCGACGGCGGCACCGTGCGCTACACGGCCGTGGAACGCTTCCGGTTCCTGGGCCTCCTGCGGCACGACAACATCATCGGTGTCACGCTCGTCGCCGCTCCGGACGGTCTCCCGGAGTCCGCCGAGATCTCCGGCGAGGTCCGCAGCCCGGGCCGGGTCCGGATGGGCTACCGGTTCACCATCGACCGCCATGACTCGGGCAGCGTCGTCATCGACACCCTGAACCTGCGGACGCCCCCGGGCCTGCTGCGTTTCGCCGCCACCCAGGCAGGCGCGGTCCAGCGGGCCCGGGCCCGTGTGCTGACGGAACGCCTGGCGCGGCCCGCCTGACGGCCTTCCGGCGCGCCGCGTCCGGCGGCACCCTGAGGGTGGACCCCACGGGAGGCATGTGACACGTTCCGTCACTGCGGGACCGCCCGCGGCGCGGGGGCACTCGCGGCACCCGTCCCGCCAACTCGGCTCTTTCGGCCAGGGGCTCTGGCCTGTCAGACTCCGGAGCGTGCCCGACTTCGACATGCTCGTCATTGGATCCGGCCCGGGTGGCCAGAAGGCCGCGATAGCCGCGGCCAAGCTCGGCCGCCGGGTCGCCGTCGTCGACCGCCCCGACATGGTCGGCGGAGTCTCCATCCACACCGGGACCATTCCCTCCAAGACCCTGCGCGAGGCCGTCCTCTACCTCACCGGCCTGACCCAGCGCGATATGTACGGACAGAGTTACCGCCTCAAGGAGGACATCACCGTCGCCGACCTGATCACGCGCACCCGTCATGTGGTGAGCCGCGAGGTCGACGTCATCCGCAACCAGCTCGCCCGCAATCAAGTGTCCCTGTTCGCCGGTACCGGCCGGTTCGCGGACCCGAACACCGTCTCCGTCCTCGAACTGAACGGCAACGAAAAGCTGTTGAGTGCCGAGCACATCGTGATCGCCACCGGGACCCGGCCGGCCCGGCCGACGAGCGTCGAGTTCGACGGGCGGTCGATCATGGACTCCGACAACGTTCTCGACCTGGAACGGGTACCGCGTTCGATGGTCATCGTCGGGGCAGGGGTGATCGGCATGGAGTACGCCTCCATGTTCGCCGCCCTGGGCAGCAAGGTCACCGTGGTCGAGAAGCGGCCGGGAATGCTCGACTTCTGCGACGTCGAGGTGATCGAGTCGCTGAAGTACCACCTGCGGGACCTGGCGGTCACCTTCCGTTTCGGCGAGACCGTCGCGGCCGTCGAGCGGCACCCCAAGGGCACCCTGACCATTCTGGAGAGCGGCAAGAAGATTCCTGCCGACGCCGTGATGTACTCGGCGGGACGGCAGGGGCTCACCGACGAACTCGACCTGGACAAGGCGGGTCTCACCGCCGACAAGCGCGGCCGCATCAAGGTCGACGAGCACTACCGCACCGAGGTGCCGCACATCTACGCGGTCGGCGATGTGATCGGCTTCCCGGCCCTGGCGGCCACCTCCATGGAGCAGGGCCGTATGGCGGCGTACCACGCCTGCGGCGAGCCGGTGCACGGGATGTTCGACCTCCAGCCGATCGGCATCTACACCATCCCGGAGATCAGTTTCATCGGCCGGACCGAGGACCAGCTCACCGAGGACCGCGTGCCTTTCGAGGTCGGCATCTCCCGCTACCGGGAGCTGGCCCGCGGGCAGATCATCGGTGACTCGCACGGCATGCTGAAGCTGCTGGTCTCCCCGGAGGACCGGACCCTGCTCGGTGTCCACTGCTTCGGCACCGGCGCCACCGAGCTGATTCACATCGGCCAGGCCGTGATGGGGTGCGGCGGTACGGTCGACTATCTCGTCGACGCGGTCTTCAACTATCCGACGCTCGCGGAGTCGTACAAGGTCGCCGCGCTGGACGCGACCAACAAGATCCGGCAGATCGACCGGCTCAAGGACTGAACCGTCGGTCATGACGGTCCTGTGTGCCCGGCCACCGTATGTCGTGGCCGGGCACACAGGATCGCAGGACAAAGCAGCCGGGCACGCAGGATCGCAGGACGGAGTGTCCGACACGCCGGGCGTCCGGCGTCTTCACGCTCCCGAGGGGTCCTCGCGTGGACAGCACCCCCTCCGGTCGTCGAGACTCGGCGGATGGCCAAGTACTTCGACGTTCACCCCGACAACCCCCAGCCACGCACGATCGGCCAGGTCGCCGACAGCATTCGTGACGGCGCGCTCGTGGTCTATCCGACGGACTCCTGCTTCGCGCTGGGCTGCCGCCTGGGCAGTCGTGACGGCATCGACCGTATCCGGGCCATCCGCCATCTCGACGACCGGCACCACTTCACGCTCGTGTGCCGGGACTTCGCGCAGCTGGGCCAGTTCGTGCACGTCGACAAGGACGTGTTCCGAGTGATCAAGGCGTCGACACCGGGCAGTTACACGTTCATCCTCCCGGCCACGCGCGAGGTGCCGCGCAAGCTGCTCCACCCGAAGAAGAAGACGGTCGGCGTCCGTATCCCCGATCACGTGGTGGCACAGGCGCTGCTGGCCGAGCTCGGCGAGCCGCTCCTGTCCAGCACGCTGCTCCTGCCGGGCGAGGAGGAGCCGATGACGCAGGGCTGGGAGATCAAGGAGCAGCTCGACCACGTCGTGGACGCGGTCGTCGACTCCGGTGACTGCGGCACCGAGCCGACCACCGTCGTCGACTTCTCCAGCGGGGAACCCGAGATCGTGCGCAAGGGCGCGGGCGACACATCACGGTTCGAGTGAGGTGCGGGCCGCGCCGGTGCCCCGGCGGAGTTCGCGCCGGCCCCCGCCGTCGGGCGCGGTGACCGCGTCGGGGTGTGCGGCCGCCGGGCACGTCGGCGGCCGCCGATCACCCCGGTGCGCCGATCGGCGGGCATCCGGACGACTGGACCGGTGCCCGTCGGCAGGCGCAGGCTGAGAAGGGGGACGCCCGACGCGGGACACCCGGTTCGGAGGACCCGCGGGCAAGGCTCTCGGCGCGCGCCCTCGAGCCTTTCGGCCGCGCCGCACCTCAGCGCACGGAAGTGATCACCATGGAAGCCAAGCAGTGGACCGTGCAGATCTACATCACCGAAGAGGGCGACGACACCCATGCGCGTGCCGTGCTCAGCACCCAGGACACGTCGATCGTCACGGGCCGGGGCACCGCCCGGCGCAATCCGACCGACCGGCCGATCCCGGAGATCGGCGACGAACTCGCCGCCAGCCGCGCGCTGGAGGACCTCGCCATCAGGCTGCACGACGTCGCGTCCGACGACATCGTGGCACTGGCGGGCCACGTCGTGCCCTGACCGCGCACCGAGCACCGACCCGGTGCGCGCACGGTGACGGGAGTGGGCAGCCCGGCCCGCGGGGACCGCGTATGGCGCGGGCCCTTCAGTCGGGGAGCGGCACCCGGCGTGTCTCCCCCGGCTCGATACGCAGCGCCCGGCCCGGCAGCCGGATGTCGATGGAGGTGCGGTCGGACGGCGGCACCGCGATCTCGAGCCCGCCGCAGTCCACCCGCATGCGCACGCCCCAGTGGCTGCGGTAGCGCACGGAGAAGCCGAACGACGACAGCTCCGGCAGCGGCGCGGGGTCGAGCAGGAGTGCTCCGTCGCGGGACTCGAGACCGGTGAGTCCGCGCTGGACGAGGTCGAGGGTGCCCGCCATGGCCCCGAGGTGGATGCCCTCCCCCGTGGTTCCGCCCTGCACATCGGCCACGTCGCCGAGCAGCGCCTCCTGGCAGCACGACCATGCGTCGGCGCGCCTGGCCCGGGCGAGGACCCAGCCGTGGACCAGGCCGCTGAGGGTGGATCCGTGACTGGTGCGGGCCAGGTAGTAGTCGACGGTGCGCCGCCAGACGTCCTCGTCGAGCCGATGGCCCAGCCGGGCGAACAGCTCCCGGAGCTCGTCGGGCCCGAACAGGTAGCCGAGCATCAGCACGTCTGCCTGCTTGGACGCCTGGTAGCGGTTGGCGCTGTCGCCCTCCGCCTCCAGGATCCGGTCCAGGCGGCGGATGTCGCCGTACCGCTTGCGGTAGCCGTCCCAGTCGAGTTCCGCGAGATCGCCGTAGCCCTGGAACTGGCTGATGACGTCGTCGTGGAACGGCACATGGAGCGTGCGGGACAGCTCCTCCCAGCGGTCCGCTTCGCCGGCGTCCAGCCGGGCTCGCTCGACGAGTTCCCGTCGGCGCGGTTCGGGGAGCTCGCGCAGCACCTGCAGCGCGCGGGTGAGCACCCATGCGGCGGTGACGTTGGTGTACGTGTTGTCGTCGATGCCGGGGCCGGGCGCGTCCGGGTAGGCGTCGTGGTACTCGTCGGGTCCGACGACGCCGAGGATGCGGTGCCGGCCGAGGCCCTCGTCATAGGTCGCCGAGTCGGCCCAGAAGCGGGCGATCTCGAGCAGCATCTCGGCACCCTTGGTGTGCAGGAACTCCGCGTCGCCACTCACCTCGCAGTACTGCCACACGTTGTACGCCACGGCCGAGCCGACGTGCCGCTGCAGCCTGGTGTGGTCGGGCAGCCAGCGTCCCGAGCGCGGGTTGAGGTGGACCTCCTGGGACTCCTCGCGCCCGTCGCTGCCGCTCTGCCACGGGTAGAGCGCCCCGCGACGGCCGAGGGTCCGTGCCGCGGCACGGGCCTGGTCCAGACGCCGGTGGCGGTAGCTCAGCAGGGCGCGGGACACCTCGGGGAAGTGCAGGTTGAGGTACGGGAGCACGAACAGCTCGTCCCAGAAGACGTGCCCGCGGTACGCCTCACCGTGCAGTCCCCGTGCGGGTACCCCCACGTCCAGTTCCGCGGTGTGCGGCGAGAGTGTCTGCAGGACGTGGAAGAGGTGCAGCCGCAGCACCCGTCCGGCCTCCCCGGGCACGTCCAGGTCCGCACGGTGCCACAGCTGGTTCCAGGCGGTGAGATGAGTGGCGAGCAGTTCGTCGAAGCCGGGGGCCGCGGCCACCCGGTCGATCGCGGCGTCCAGCGGGTCGCTGATGGCGCGGTCGCGCGAGGTGTGCAGGGCGACGGTCTTGTCGACGGTGACGGTCCGTCCGGGTGGCAGGTGCAGACGTGCGGACTGCACGGCACGGGCGGCGGGGTGCCGCGTGGTGACGGGGGCGTCGACGGTCAGGCGGCCCGCCAGACCGACCCGGATGTCGGAGGTGCGGGTGCGGCAGCGCAGCCACGCCGTGTCCGGAGCCGCGGTGCCGGTGTGCACATGGACCAGATGGCAGCCGTCCAGGTCCTGGTAGCGCGGCACGCCCGCATTGGTGACGCCGCCGTCGAGTGCGGCCTCGACCTCGAGCTCGACGGCGGCGCCTTCGGCGGTGAACTCGGTGCGCAGCGCGGCGAGATGAGGGTCGGCCATGTGCACAAGCCGCCACTGGCGTACCGACAGTGTGCCCGGCTCGCCGTGGCCGTACCGGGTCCGGCGCTCCAGCAGGCCCGAGGACAGATGAAGCGTCTGGTCGTGGCCGAGCACGGTTCCGCTGTCCGGCGTCAGCCACTGTTCCCCTGCCGGGCGGAACCGCAGCGGAAGCCAGTTGGGAAGGTTGACCAGATCCTCGTTCTCGATCCGGCGTCCCTCGACTTCCGAGGTGAGCCGGTCGTAGCAGCCGGCCACATAGGTTCCCGGATAGTGCACATCGTCGGCGACGCATTCGGGCAGTGCGCCGCGCGTGGCGAAGTAGCCGTTGCCCAGTGTGCACAGGGATTCCCGCAGTCGTTCCTGCACAGGGTCATAACCCTCGTACTTCCAGGTCCAGCCGGTCACTGCGGGGTCCTTCCGCGAGCGCTGCTGCGAGGTCGGGTACTAAGCCGTCGGCACCAGTCTCGACCGTTTCGGACCGTCACACCCGTCGCGGCACGACCGCGACCGGGCAGTCCGCGTGGTGCAGCAGTGTCTGGGCCACCCTGCCGAGCCGGAGGCCGAAGCGGACCGGCCGTCGCCGAGCGCCTATGACGACGAGGTCGGCGGCGGCCGAGCGCTTCAGCAGCACCGTGCGGGCCGGGCCCTCGACCGTGTCCCGGCGTACCGTGACGTGCGGGTGGTCCCGGATCGCGTCCTGGAGCAGGACGTCGAGGAGGGCGGACGCCCGTTGCTCGCACCGGCGTGCGAATGCCTCGGTGAGCCGGGGGTGGTCGGTGCTCTCGTGGGCCGGGAAGCGCCAGGCCCGAACGACGTCCAGGACGCAGCCGCGCGCCTCGGCCTCACGGAAGGCGAAGGACAGGGCCTCGCCGATCGCGGCCGGATCCGCGGCCCCGAGCAGGATCCGCTCGTGCACGCCGGTCAGGCCGGCCTTGTCGCCGCGCACCACGATCACCGGGCAGCGGGCCCTGGCGGCCACGGCCCGGCTCACGGAACCGAGGAGCAGGCCCTTGAACTCGCTGCGGCCGCGGGATCCGGTCACCAGCGCGACGGCGTGGTAGCCCTCGCGCAGGAGGGCGTGGACCGCGCCCTCGGCCTGGACCTCCGAGGTGACCCGCACCCGGGGGTCCCGCCGGCGAGCGCGCTCAGTCGCCGAGCCGATGATGTTCTCCGCCGTCATCCGCCCGGCAGGCCGCTCCCGGCCTTCGGGCGACGTCGAGCCGTCCCCGGGTTCCGGGAGGGCCGCGTGCACCACCCGGAGCGGCAGACCGCGCCGGACGGCCTCGTCCACGGCCCAGTCGACGGCCGCCAGGCTGAAGTCCGATCCGTCGACGCCCACGACCAGGGGCAGCTCCATCCTCTCCACCGCCTTTCGCCGGGCCGCCGAGGCGAGCACAGGGCTCCTCCGTCTCACGGTCGCACCCGGGCCCCCGCGCACTGCAGGGGCGGTTCGGCCCTCGGAGGGGACGTTCGGCCCCGGCGGCCGCAAGGAGGCGGCGGGCACGGCATCAGGGCCGCTCCCAGCGCCACGGGGGCCGGTCGGCCCTGGCGGTTCCACGGCACACGTGGTGTCCTGAAGACGACGGGAAGGACCCGGCGACCGACGCGGAGAAGCGGCTGACGGCCGCGCACCGCGCAATCTGGATCCGGGAGAACCGGATGGGGTCCTTCCCGCCTCGCCCCGCCGCCCCCGCCGCCTTCGAGGACTCCGGTGTGCCCCTTCGGCGGGAACGTCCGTCGGCCGCAGCCCGCGTCGGCATCACGTCCGCTCGCGGTTCCGGCGCCTCGACCGTGGACGGCATCACCCGCTCCTCCTGGAGGGGGCGTCGTGACACAGCGCCCGATGGGCCCGTTCGTCCCGCTCATCGGGCGGGGCGGCGCGCTGCCTCGAAGGTGGGGCCGAAAGACCCCCCGCCGGGACCGGGCGGCCCGTGTTGCTGTACACCGTGGGACGCCCACGCTGGAGTCAGGAAGTCCACGGCATTCCGGAGGGGCACGATGACGAGCCGTCCTGCGAGCGCCGACCCGGACCGGACGGGGCTCGATGTCCCGGTCGAGCCCGTGGCCGCGCGGGAGGGCCGTCCGCTCCCCCCGACGGCGGTCCGCTGTGCGCGTGGGCCCGGCGACCGGCTGCGTCGCCCGGAACGAAAGGACACGGAGCGATGACCTCTGCCACCACCATGACCGCGGCTCTGCCTGCCGCCTACCGTGAACGGCTGATGCGGATCGCCCGCGAGGTCTCCTTCGACGAGGGGACGCGGCTGTTCGAGGAGGGTCGGCACGCCGACCGGTTCTGGATCGTCCGAACCGGCACCGTGGCGCTCGACCTGCATGTGCCCGGCCGTCGTTCGGCCGTCATCGAGTCGCTGGCCCGCGGTGAACTGGTCGGGTGGTCGTGGCACTTCACCCCCCATGTGTGGCAGATGGGGGCGGAGGCGATGACTCCGGTGCGCGCCTACGAGTTCGACGCGGCGACCGTCCGGACGTTGTGCGACGAGGACGCCGAGTTCGGCCGCGCCATCGCGGTGTGGGTCGGCCGGGTGCTCGCTCACCGACTGCACGCGGCCCGCACCAGACTGCTCGATCTGTACGCCCCCTACGGCAGCGGATCCCGCTGAGAACCGATACCACCCGACCGCACCCGACGCCCCGAGGAGGAGACCGTGACCGGCAGCCCGCACCACGTGGACGATGTGATGACCCACTCCGTCGTCGCCGTCGGCCGTGCCGCCCCGTTCAAGGACATCGTGAGGCTCATGGAGCAGTGGCAGGTCAGTGCCCTGCCGGTGCTGGAGGGTGAGGGACGCGTGGTGGGTGTCGTCTCCGAGGCGGACCTGCTGTCCAAGGAGGAGTTCCGCGACACCGATCCGGACCGGTACACGCAGCGGCAGCGCCTGTCCGACCTGGCCAAGGCCGGAGCGATGACCGCCGAGGAGCTGATGAGCGCGCCGGCCGTCACCGTGCGCCCGGGGAGCACCCTGGCCCAGGCGGCCCGCATCATGGCCCGGCTCGGGATCAAGCGTCTCCCGGTCGTCGACGGCGAGGGCATGCTCGAGGGCGTCGTCAGCCGCGCGGACCTGCTGAAGGTGTTCCTGCGACCGGACAACGACATCGCCGACGAGGTCCGACGCGATGTCGTCGACATCCTCTTCCAGGCTCCGGCCGAGCCCGTCCACGTCATGGTCACCGAGGGTGTCGTCACCCTCACCGGGAAGGTCCCGGACGCCGCCCTGATACCGGTGGCCGTCCGCCTGGCACGCGCCGTCGAGGGAGTCGTCGACGTGGACTGCCATCTGTCCGGGAGCGAGATGGGATGACCCGCGCTGGGGCGGACGCCCGGTCCGTCCCGGCGCCGATCACCGGCCCGGTCAGCCGATCGTCCTGCGCCACCTGGGGCCGACGGACTCCCACTCCCGGTCCCATTCCTCCATCCGCCGTCGATCCAGCCGTCCGCGCGCGAACAGTCCGCACACCAGCATCCCGCCTGCGGCACAGGCCCCGACGAGCGAGCCGACGAGTCGGGCCTGCACACGGGCCTGATCGTCACCGACCGGCCTGGCGACCAACTCGCCGCCACGGCCCGTCCACACCGTGACCGCGGTGCCGGCCCGCTGCCCCGGCTCGACCTTCGTCAGACCGGTGTGCGTGACTCCGGCGACGGTCCAGCTCACCTTGGCCCACACACTGCCGTCGCTGTACTCGGGGACCCCCTGCGGTGCCCTTGCCGCGTCCTCCACCTGGACGGCCTGCACCGGGTGCGCATGGGCGTTGCGCACGGCCACCGCGTGATCCGCCGCTGCGGCCGCCGTCCGTCCCGCCACCACTCCGGCCAGCAGGACGAACACCCAGGTCGCGAGCACGATCCACGCTTCCATACGGTCGCTGCGACGGCGGAGCGGATTACGCCGCCACCGCCATGTCCACGCCCGTGCCCTTGCCTTCGCCCTCACCTTCCAACTGCGACGTGTCCTCGCCATGGGTCGTCACCTTCTTCCGCGGCTGCGGACCGTGACGTCTCCCGCCCGGATGCGGAGGACGCCCCTGCGGTGCGCGTCGGTTCACGTGATGCTTCCGGCTCTCCAGGGCCATCGGGCGGTGTCGCCCTCGGGGAGGTCGGGGTCCAGGTCCGGTACTCGAGGCGGTCCCGCGAGCGCGCAGTCCACGTCCACCACGCCCTCGATGCCCAGAATGAGCCGGGAGACGACGGGTACGAGCGTGGTGTCCCGGACGCGGCCGGTGAGCCGTACCACGCCGTCGTGCACCTCCACCCGGACCGGCTCCGGCGGGGCGGGGAAGAGATGGGCGACGACCTCGTCCCGGATCTCCTCGGCGATGTCCTCGTCATCCCGAAGGAACACCTTGAGCAGATCGGAGCGGCTGACGATGCCCAGCAGCGTGCCCTCGTCGCTCACCACGGGCAGCCGCTTGACCTTGGCCCGCGCCATGGTGCGGGCGGCCTGACCCAGGGTGTCGTTGGCACGGACGGTGACGGCCGGCGCGGTCATCAGCTCCTCCGCGGTCACGGCGCCGGCCTTCACCAGGTCGGACAGGCGGTCGAGGCGGTCGTAGCGGTCCGGATCGCCGCCACGGAACTCTTCCTTCCGCAGCAGATCGGCCTCCGAGACGACGCCCACGACCCGGTTCTCCTCCCCCACGACCGGCAGCGCGCTGACGTTCCACTGCCGTATCGCCTTGACGATGTCCTTGAAGGTGGCGGATCGGCCGAGCGCGACGACCCGCTGGGTCATCACATCGCTCACGAGGTGGGGAGTGCCGTGCATGGTGTCCTCCGGTGATGCTGGGCGGGGACAGGGTTACGACACCTTCAGGGTGGATCACCGGCCGCAACTCTGCATGGGCCAAGTGGCCCTGCACCCTGTCCCGACCGGCTCTCGATCGGCGTATCGCGCCGCGAAACGCCTGGTCAGCGGGGTGACGTGGGTCGTTCGAACACCTTTGACGAAGGATCTCGCGGGGCCGTGACCGCACCGCCTCGCCCCAGATGTCGCGACACGGACGCGGACGGCACCGTCCGTGGGCGTCCGCCGTGGCCCGGGCGCGTCCGGGATGCGTCACCGCAGGGCCGCCGCGGTGCCGTCGGTCCGCTCAGTGGGAGGGGTCGAGCCCTCGCAGAGTGCGGCCGCCCATCAGCGCCCGGCCCGTCACCAGCTCGGGCTCGATGCGTACGAACACCTCCTCCGGCGACGTCACCCAGGAGCGCGGTCCCGTCCGGGTCAGTCGCTCGCGTTCCACGGGATCGGTGACCACCGCGGCCGGCCCGGTCACGACGACGCTCCAGCCCGAGTGCGCGACCGCGTCGACCTCGTCGGCCTCGAAGGCGACCACCGACCCGTCGATCGCGCGGACGAGCTCCGAGGCCGCCGATGTGCGCAGCAGCACCGCGCCGTCACCGTCGAGGCTGAAGTTGAGCGGAAGGACCGCGGGCAGCGCCTGGCGGGTGTGGACGATACGGCCGACCGGGACCTTCGCCAGCAGACGCAGGCACTCCTGGCGGTCGAGTTCACGGAAGCCGTCGTTCGGATACATGAGTCAGTCCGTCTTTCGCCTGGGGCGGCGGCGCGGCCGTCGAGACCTCGTGCTCGGCGCTGCTCGGAGGCATCAGGTCACGGTGATGCGCCGCCCGGTGATGGTGTCGGGGCCGATGCGGATCCACAGGTCACGCTCTCCGCCCGCCCATGGGGCGCTGTACGCCTGCTCGTCCAGGCGCCGTATCTCTTCCGGGTCGGTCACGGTGTCGGCGGTGCCGCGCACCAGGACGCTCCAGCCCTGGCTGAACGCGGGGTCGATCCGGTCGACCTCGAAGGCCACCCGGGCGCCCGCCACCCGTGACGTGGCGTGTTCGGGGGCGGTTCTGAAGACGATGGCTCCTGCGTCGACCCCGTAGTTCACGGGGAGGATCTCCGGCCCGGTGGCCGTGTCGATCGCGAGTCGCCCGACACCGTGTGTGGAGAGCAGGTCGTGACATTCCTCCGGGGTCAGCTCGGTGAACTGCGGGTGCCGCCCCGCCTGTCCCAGACCGGGCGGCAGATCGACGTCGCCGCCGGTCAGTTCGAGCACGGTGGTCTCCAGGGCGCCGGCCAGACTGAGGAGGCTGCTCATGCCCGGCGCTGCGGTCGGCTGCGACTCCAGGTACTGGAGGTAGCTGGGTGCCATGCCCGCCCGGTCGGCGGTCTCCTCCAGGGACAGTCCGAGTTCTTCGCGTCGCAGAGCGATCCGGCGTCCGAGGTTGCCCGCGGGATGGCCCGCCACCGCGCCCGACGGTCCCCGTGCGGCCATGGTCCGTCACATCCTCTCTCCGGCCGCCCGGACGGCGACCACCTCGTGCTGCTGACCGCCCAGTACCACCTTGAGGGCACCGGTGTCGGCGCCCCGGCCGAAGACGTCGTACGCCTCCTCCATCCGGTCCAGCGGGAAGGTGTGCGTGACCAGGGCGGAGGTGGGCAGCCGGCCGGCGGCCGCCATCTTCAGCAGGGTGGCCGTGGAGTAGGTGTCGACCACCCCCATGGTGATCGTCACGTTCCTGATCCACAGATCCTCGAGGTGCAACGTGACGGGCTTGCCGTGCACACCGACGTTGGCCACGTGTCCGCCGGGCCGCACCATGCGGGTGCACAGCTCGAAGCTCTCCGGTGCGCCGACCGCTTCGATGGCCACGTCGGCGCCGAGGCCGTCGGTGAGGTCGGCGACCAGTTGCTCGGGGACCTCCCCGGGATCCGCCACGGCATCGGCGCCCAGGCTCTTGGCCGCCTCCAGCCGGGTGCCGGCGATGTCCACGGCGATGACACGTTCGGGGGCGAACAGCCGGGCCGTGGCGATCGCGGCGAGCCCGACGGGACCGGCCCCCACGACGGCGACGGTGTCACCCGGCCGCACATGCCCGTTCAGGACACCGACCTCGTAGGCCGTGGGGAAGATGTCGGCGAGCAGTACGGCGTCCTTGCTGTCCACCGTGCCGGGCAGCGCGTGCACCGACAGGTCGGCATAGGGGACGCGCACGTATTCGGCCTGCGTACCGTCGATCACATGGCCGAGGATCCAGCCTCCGCCGCCGCGGCACTGGCCGTACGTTCTCTCCCAGCAGTAACCGCACCGGCCGCAGGCGGTGATGCAGGAGACCAGGACGCGGTCCCCGGGCTGCACGGTGTGCACGTCACGACCCGTCTCGACTATCTCGCCGACCGCCTCGTGCCCGAGGACCGTGCCGGGGCGCACCTCGGGCACATCGCCCTTCAGGATGTGCAGGTCCGTGCCGCAGACGGTGGCGGTGTCGACGCGGACGATGGCGTCGGTCGACTCCTTGATGTCGGGGTCCGGAACCTCCTCCCAGGAGGAACGTCCCGGGCTGTGGAAGACGAAGCCCTTCATGTCGAACCTTCCTTCCTCTCCCCGGGTCGCAGTCCCGGGGACTGTCCGGAAGCCGGAACGGCGCGGGCGACCGGCACGGCGCCGGTGTCGCCCAGTGGACCCAGCTTGTTCCGGCCCTCCGGGGATCCGCTTGGGCCGGTCGGCCCTCATCAGGCGCCGGACGGGACCGTTCCGGGCGGGGCACTTGCCGGCTCAGGGCCGGGGCGTCGGTGGGTGGCTTCCGGTCGGCTCCGGCGTCTCCCCGACGTCCGAGCCGCCCGTCCGGGTGTGCTGCGACCGGGCGGACCCGGACCATGAGCGATCATGCCGGTCGCCGCTCGCGGACATGTCGAGCGTTGTGGGGCCACCAAGCGACATGCCGCCGCGAAGCCCCGCTGGTTGCGCTGAGACGACCCCCGTCGAACTCCTCGCCCCCGGCCGCCTCCACGCCCACCACACCGAACACCGCAACGCCTACGCCCACAAGCAGCGGGTCCGACCCCTGGGCGCCGGACTCGACCTGTACGGACTGCGCAAGGACGGCACCGAGTTCCAAGTCGAGATCAGCCTCAGCCCCCTCGAGACCGCCGACGGCCTCCTCGTCTCCGCCGCCGTACACGACGTCACTTCGAGACGCTGCGCGTCACGCGTCGCGCCCCAGCCGCGCCTCGCGGCGGACGACGACGAGTCCGGCCGCGGACCGCTGCTCGTACGTGCGCTCGCCCACGACTGGGGTGTGCGCCCCACGGACGAGGGCAAGACGACGTGGTTCGGTCTCACACTGTGAGGACCCGGTGCTCCCGCTCGGGGACCGCGTCCGTCCGGGCCGGGGCGTGCCGTTCGTCGGCACGAACTCCCCCTGCGCGCAGGGGGAGTCAGGACGTCCAGCTCCAGTCGGCGACCTCAGGC
>Ga0102590_1002904_pt1 | contig 18675 bp, 17 predicted proteins | sample AraplaMF_Col_mMF_FD_76859 | JGI IMG/M metagenome (GOLD analysis project Ga0102590, IMG submission 76859) | Arabidopsis root microbial communities from the University of North Carolina, USA - plate scrape MF_Col_mMF | ecosystem: Host-associated > Plants > Roots > Endosphere | place: USA...
GGCGATGCATTTGGCGTCGTCGACGACCACCGGAACCGATGTCTGATAGGAAGCGAGAGGCATCGTTGATCTCCTGTTGCTAGGTTGCGGCGGATCAGGCGGAGGCGCGGATGCGCTGCTTGTCGTAGAGGTCCTTCTCGTCGTCGGCGATCGGGACGACATACGGCTCCACTGCGCGCTTCTCGCTGGTCATCTTGCCGTCCTGCTTCGAGAGCAGCGTGTGACAGAACCAGTTTTCGTTGTCCTTCTCCGGGAAGTCCGTGCGCCAGTGATAGAGACCCCAACGGCTTTCCTCGCGATAGAGCGAGGCATGCACCGCCATGTCGGCGCAATCCATGATCGACTGCACTTCGAGGGCGCGGAGCAATTCGTGCGCGTTGCGCGCGATCATATGTTCCTGCATGTCTTGCCGCGTCTCGGCGAGGCGGCGCATGCCGAGCTCGTATTTGCGCGTGACCTTCGGCGGCTGGAGGTAATCGTTGACGAGGCGGCGGGTCTTGTACTCGACCTGGTTCGGCGGAATGCCGTCCTCGCGCTTGGTCGGCGCCAGCACGCGGTCTCGTTCCTTGGCGACGTCAGCGGCGTCGAACTCCGCAAAGTCGTGGCTGTCGGCGAACTCCATCGCATCGATGCCGGCAACCGCCCCGTTGGTGAAGGCACCCAGCATGTAGTTGTGCGGCACGCTCGCCATGTCGCCGGCAGCGTAGAGGCCCGGGACGGTGGTGCGGGCATTGTCGTCGACGAACACACCGGAGGCGCTGTGGCCGGAGCAAAATCCGATCTCGGAGATGTGCATCTCGATCGACTCGTTGCGGTAGTCCACCCCGCGCCCCTGCTGGAACAGGCCGCGCGTCGGCCGTTCCACCTTGTGCAGCGTGGACTCGATCTCCGAGATCGTGTCGGGATGGAGATGCTTGAGCTGGAGGAACACCGGGCCCTTGCCAGACAGGAGCTCGTTATAGAACTCCAGCATCATCTGGCCGGACCAGTAGTCGCATTCGATGAAACGCGATCCCTCGTTGTTCGCAGTGAAGGCGCCGAAGGGTCCGGCGACATAGGCGCAGGCCGGGCCGTTATAGTCCTTGATCAGCGGATTGATCTGGTAGCATTCGAGGTTCGCAAGCGCCGCACCGGCGTGATAGGCCATTGCGTAGCCGTCGCCGGAATTGGCGGCATTCTCGTAGGTGCCGAACATGTAGCCGGAGGTCGGCAGGCCGAGGCGGCCGGCGGCGCCCATGCAGAGGATCACGGCCTTGGCCTTGATCACCAGTATCTCTGCGGTGCGGGTGTTGACGCTGATCGCGCCGGCGATGCGGCCATCGGCGGATTTGAGCAAACGCGTTGCCATGTAGCGGTTGGAGATCAGGATGCGGGCGCGGCGGAGCTGGCGGTAGAGCGCCTTCTTCACAGTCTCGCCGTTCGGCATCGGCAGAACGTAGGTGCCGATGTGGTGCACCTTCTTGACGGCGTAGTCGCCGTTCTCGTTTTTCAGAAAGCGGATACCGAAACTGTCAAGCTCCTCGATGATGCTGTAGCAGTTCTGCGCATATTTATAGACCGCCTTCTGATCGACGATGCCGTCGTTGGCGATGGTGATTTCCTTGGTGTACTGCTCCGGCGTCGCATATCCGGGGATGACGGCGTTGTTCAGCCCGTCCATGCCCATCGAGATCGCGCCGGAACGCTTGACATTGGCCTTTTCGAGCAGAACGACATTCGCCTTCGGGTTCTTCAGCTTCGCCTTCAGCGCCGCCATCGGGCCAGCCGTGCCGCCGCCGATCACCAGCACATCGCAGGAAACCTCCGAAAGTCCGTCGACGATCTGATCTAGTGCCATCGCTTGCTCCTGGTCCGCCGGAAGGTCCGGCGCCTTTGCATCAGATTTGTTCAGGGGGCTTTCCGGCGATAGCAATTAGTTGTCGCCGGAGACCGATTTGCGCCTCAGCGCTCGACGAAAGCCTTTTCGATCACGAAATGGCCGGGCTGGCTGTGGTTCCCTTCGACGAAGCCCCGCGCGGAAAACATCGCGGGCAGTTCCTCGAGCATCGCCGGGCTGCCGCACAGCATGATGCGGTCCGTCCCGATATCGAGGCCGCCTTGTCCGATATCATCGAACATCTGGTTCGAGGCGATCAGGTCGGTGATCCGGCCGCGATTCCTGAACGGCTCGCGGGTGACGGTCGGATAATACACCAGCTTGTCGCGGATCAGGGGGCCGAAGAACTCGTGGTTGCGCAAGCCTTCGACGAGGTGCTCGCCATAGGCGAGCTCCGAGACCTGGCGGCAGCCATGGGCGAGCACGATGGTCTCGAAATTCTCGTAGACGTCGGGGTCCTTGATCAGGCTGGCAAAGGGCGCGAGCCCGGTGCCGGTCGAGAGCAGCAGCAGGCGTTTTCCCGGAATGAGATTGCCGGTGATCAGCGTGCCCGTCGCCTTGCGGCCGACCAGGATGATGTCGCCTTCCCTGATCTTCTGGAGATGCGAGGTCAGCGGGCCGTCCTGCACCTTGATCGAGAAGAATTCGAGCGCCTCTTCGTGATTGGCGCTCGCCATGCTGTAGGCCCGCATCAGGGGCTTGCCCTCGACCTCGAGTCCGATCATCGCGAACTGGCCGTTCTGGAAGCGGAAGCCGGGGTCGCGCGTCGCGGTGAAGCTGAACAGTGAATCGGTCCAATGCCTGACCGACAAAACCGTTTCCTTCTGAAAAGCGCTCATCCGTCATCTCTCCTTGCCTGCGTCGGCGCAAGGTTTCGGAGCAGGAGGAATCGGGCAATGCGGAAGTGGGATTTCCGGTCGATTAGTTTCACATTTCACCGGCCATGACCGGCGAGAAGGCTGTGCTGCTGCACCAGCGCCGGCAATTAGTTGCTATTCGCGCTCGCCCGCGATGACGTAGAAGCGAGCATGTCCATGACCCTGGTGGCACCGACCGTGGCCGATTACGAAGCCAGCGCCGATCTCGCGACGCTGCTCGTCCGCACCGCGCAGGACGATGCGCTGAGCCTGCCTGCCGAGCAGCTTCGCCTCTCCTGCAAATGCGCCCACTGCATACGGGCCCGCTTCGACGGCCGCTTCCCTGACGCGTTTCCGGGCATCGCCATAACCGAGATCGGCGATCTCGGTTATGGGCTGAACATCTCGTTTTCGGATGGGCATAACCGGGGGATCTATCCGAAGCCGTATCTGTTGAGTTTGGCGGGGCGGTAGGCTTCCATCTACACACACTTCACTGTCATTCCCCGCGAAAGCCGGGAATCCAGTACGCCGCGGCCTCTCCGTAACCCCTTGCTGCCGCTGGAATACTGGGTCGCCCGGTCAAGCCGGACGACGACACTGGAGTAAGCTGGCACGGACATTGCTCCTCTTTAGAACGATTTAAACGTTCCGGAGGCGGATAATGTTGCAGGCGGCCAATGTGGTTCGCGGGGCTGTTCCCCCGATAGTTCGCCCTGCAGGTGGTTCCTCGCTGCTCCTCACCGAGAACCAGCAATGGATCGGCGGGCCGCCTCCGCTGATGGACAAGCTGACGCCGCGCGAGCGGGAGCAGGTGTTGAAGCAGGGCCGCCGAAAGGTGCTCAACCGCGGCCAGACGCTGTTCAGCCAGGGCGGCAAGCATGACGGCATCTGGCTGATCGAAAGCGGCCGCATCCGTGTGTTCTACACCTCGCCGCTCGGGCGCGAGATCACGCTGGCCTACTGGCATGTCGGAAATTTCGTTGGCGGCCCCGAGGTGTTTGAAGGCACCGTGCATCAATGGTCCGGCGTCGCATCCAGCAATTGCAGCGTCGTGCACCTGCCAGGGAAGGAGCTGCGGTCGCTTGCTGTGGAGATCCCGAGTCTTGCCATCGGCCTGATCGAGGGCCTCACCTTCAAGGGCAAATGCTATTCGGCGCTGGCGCAGATGCTGGGAACGCGCTCGATCACGCAACGCCTCGCGCATCTGCTGCTGCATCTCGTCGAGCTCTACGGCGTCGAGGACGCCGACGGCCGGGTGATTGCTGCCGCCTTCACCCATGCCGACATCGCCCACATGGTCGGCGCTACCCGGCAATGGGTGACGATCAGCCTGAAGCGGATGCAGGAGAAGGGAATCGTCGTGACCAAGCGCTCGCAGATCGTGGTGTGCCGGACCGACGTGCTGGAAGAGATGCGCGGCCAGAGCGGCGACTAGGGTTGGTGCACAGGCAAGCGGCTTTATAGTGCAAGACTGCCCAAGGAGTATGCAATCAGCTTTTCCCGGCAACTAATCGACTGCGGCGGTCATTCCGGATTTGCCCTGCCCGAGCCCTCACCCAATCATGGCAACCACAGCACATCCAACCGAATGAGGATGAGAATGGTCCGCCATCTTCCCACGCTCTCGATCGCGATGTCGGTGACATCGCTGGCGCTCTTGCTCGCGCAGCCGGCTACGGCGGAAACCGTCACGCTCGGCATCGGAACGCAGGACACCACGACCAACACGGTGACGGCAGGCGTCGTCATCCGCCAGCTTCATCTTCTCGAAAAATATCTGCCGAAGGACGGCAAATATTCCAGCATCAAGTTCGAGCTGGAGTGGCAGAACTTTACGTCCGGCCCGCCCGTCACCAATGCCATGATGGCAAACAAGCTGCAGATCGGCATGATGGGCGACTATCCGCTGATCGTGAACGGCTTCACCTTCGACAGTAATCCCGAGAGCAAGAGCCGCCTGGTCGGCATTGCCGCCTACAGCCTGTCGGGCTCCGGCAACGGCATGGTAGTTCACAAGGACTCGCCGTACTACGATCTCGCCGATCTCAAGGGCAAGCTCGTCAGCGTGCCCTTCGGTTCCGCCGCGCACGGCATGGTGCTGAAGGCGATGCAGGATCGCGGCTACGCGTCTGATTTCTTCCAGCTCGTCAGCCAGAGCCCGGAGGTTGGTTCGACCAACCTCCAGGAGAAGAAGATCGACGCGCATGCCGACTTCGTTCCTTTTGCCGAGCTCTTGCCGTTCCGCGGCTTCGCGCGAAAGATCTTCGACGGCGTCGAGACCAATCTGCCGACCTTCCACGGCATCGTGGTGCGCACCGATTTTGCCGAGAAATATCCCGAGGTCGTCGTTGCCTACTTCAAGGCGCTGATCGCCGCCAACCAGTGGCTGCGCGACGATCCCAAGCTCGCCGCCGAAAAGATCCAGGAATGGACCGGAATCAACAAGGAAGTCGTCTACATCTTCCTTGGACCCAGCGGCAACATGACGACAGATCCAACGGTCAAACCAGCGTTGGTCGATGCAGCCGCGACCGACGTCAAGGTCCTCCAGAACCTCGGCCGCATGAAGGAATTCGATCCGAAAAAGTGGGTCGACGACAGCTACATCCGCAAGGCCTATGCCGAGATGAAGCTCGACTACGATGCTCAGCTTGCGAGCACCAGCAATTACGAAATCAAAGGCGAAGACGCTTTCTGCAACAAGCCGATCACCGATCCGCGCAAGGCCGGTGAGGTCTGGGTCGAGGACGCCGGCATCCTGCCGTTCTCGTCGGCGAGCTGCACCTTGGGGGCCTATGCCGACTTCAAGGCCAAGGGCAAGAAGATCAACGTCGCCTATGTCTTCGATACCACTCGCGGCATCAAGCTGTTCGCCGACCAGGCGTTCTTCGCGGTCGGCAATGGCGAGGTTGCGCCGTTCCTGCTGAAGAAGGACGCAGAAGCCCACGCCGCCAGGATCAGCGGCAAGGTGCTCGGCTTCGACGACGCGGTGAAGGCAGCAGTCGGCGGAGGCAAAACGTGAGCAGCTCCGCCATCCTCAGACATTCCGAGGACAGCATGCCGGCAACAGCAATAGCCGAGGCGGGCCCCGTGCCCGCCACCACACCACAAGCGACACCACCCTCGTTCGGCACACTCGCGCTGCGCTGGTACCGGCTCAACCGGGCGGGGCTGCGCGCGACCGCAATCGGCATCATCTCGCTGCTCGCTTTCCTGCTGGCCTGGCACCTGCTCACGACCTATCGCGTCGTGTTCTTCGTACGCTTCACCAACGTACCCTCGCCGCTGGCGGTCTATGCGAGCTTCACCAAGGCGATCCACGATCCAAAATTCCTGCTGCACATCGCCTTGAGCTGCCGGCGTATCCTCGTCGGCTTCTCGCTCGCGGCGATCATCGGCGTGCCGCTTGGCCTCATCATGGGCCGCTTCAAGCTCGTGCATGAGATCGTCTTTCCGGTTGCGGAGGTGCTGCGGCCGATCCCGGCGATCGCCTGGGTGCCGATGGCGATCATGCTGTGGCCGACCAACGAGCAGAGCATCGTCTTCATCACTTTCCTCGGCTCGTTTTTCCCGATCCTGATCAATACGCTGCACGGCATGTCGCTGGTCGACCCCGTTCTGGTGCGTGCCGCGCAATGCCTCGGCGCGCGCGAGCGATCGATCTTCCGCGACGTGTATTTTCCGGCCTCGCTGCCGCACATCTTTACCGGTCTCACCGTCGGCATGGGCGTGGCCTGGGTATCGCTGATCGCTGCCGAGATGATCTCCGGACAGTACGGCATCGGTTACTTCACATGGGAGGCCTATTCGCTGGTCCAGTATGCCGACATCGCACTCGGCATGATCGCGATTGGCGTATTGGGCCTCGGATCGAGCCTGCTCATCAGGGGCGCGGGACAATTGGTGATGCCGTGGAGGTCGACATGAGCGAGATGCTTGCAAACCCGAAGGGCCACATCGAGGTCAGGAATTTTTCCCTCAGCTATGACAGCATCGAGGGACCGGTCCAGGCCGTCACCGATACGCAAATCCATGTGAAGCCGGGCGAGTTCGTTTCGATCGTCGGACCTTCCGGCTGCGGAAAGTCAACGTTGCTCAATGCAGTCGCGGGCTTCCTCAAGCCGACGACGGGCGTCGTCACCGTGGACGGCGAGCGTGTGAACGGCCCCAGTGCCGAGCGCGGCATGGTGTTCCAGCAATATTCGCTGTTTCCCTGGAAGACGGTGCGGGAGAATGTCGAGTTTGGCCTGAAGATGCGCGGCATGCCTCGCTCGCAGCGCGAACGCGCTGCGCGCACGCTGCTGGGGCTCGCCGGGCTCGAGGCCTTCGAGAAGCATTATCCGGAAAAACTCTCCGGCGGCATGAAGCAGCGCGTCGGCATCGTCCGCGCGCTCGCGACGGGGCCGAAGGTACTGCTGCTGGACGAGCCTTTCGGCGCGCTCGACGCGCAGACCCGCGTCATCATGCAGCAGATCCTCACCAACATGTGGCAGCGGCTGAAGATCTCGGTGCTGTTCGTGACCCACGACATCGATGAAGCGATCTTCCTCTCCGACCGCGTATACTGCATGACCGCCCGCCCCGGCTCGATCAAGGCGGAGATCCCGATCCCGCTGGAGCGACCACGGCAGCAAGCGATGATGATGTCGTCGGAGTTCCTGGCACTACGCCGCGGACTGATGTCACTGATCCGCGAGGAAAGCATCAAGGCGATGGGCGGTGAGATCACCGATCTGGGCATGCAGGGGCTGAACATCGAGCTGCAGGGGCATTCGCTGGCGGACGTGATTTAAGCGTCGCCGAGACGCGATCTCGTAGGGTGGGCAAAGCGAAAGCGTGCCCACCAATTTCATCACGGATGCGGATAAATGGTGGGCACGGCGCGTTCGCCTTTGCCCATCCTACGGCAGCTTTGCCCTGCTTACTTAAACCAATGCACCAGCGCGATGCTGATGCCGAGCAGCAGCATCAGTGACAGCGTGACCGCAGCCGTCACCCTTCCGCCAACATTGGCAAGCACGCGCACGTCGACGCCGAGGCCGAGTGCGGCCATCGACACCACGGTCAGGAAACTCGTGATCTTCGTCACCGGCCCCACCACCGTGCCCGGCACGATCTCAAGCGAGCGCAGGGTCGCAAGCGCGAGGAAGCCGAGGATGAACCAGGGGACGAGACGGAAAAACCCGACATTGGTCTTCTTCGCGCCGGTCTGCCAGCGAGCGGCTACCAGCGAGAGACCGACGACGACCGGCCCGAGCATCAGCACCCGCATCAACTTCACTAGCGTGCCAATCTGCGTGGCGATGAGCCCCGCCGGCACCGTCGCTGCCAGCACTTGCGGCACCGCGTAAACGGTCAGACCTGCCAGGATGCCGTATTGTGTAGCTGTCAACTGCAACAGCGGGATCAACAGCGGCAGCCCCAGCACCATCATCACGCCGAGGATCGCGGTGAATGAAATCGAGGAGGCGATCTCGTCGTTGTTGGCACCAATGATCGGTGCCACGGCCGCGATCGCCGAATTGCCGCAGATCGAATTGCCGCAGGCAATCAGGATCGACAGCCGCGTCGACAGCCCGAGCAGCCGGCCGAGACCGAAGGACGTGCAAAGCGCGACCACGACGACCGCGGCGATCGATGCCAGCAGCGCGATGCCCGACGCCGCGATGGCGGCAAAGCTGATCGAGGCCCCAAGCAGCATGACCGCGACTTCGAGCAGCTGTTTGGCGCTGAAAGCGATGCCGGACTGCCAACGCGGCGCCGGCTTCCAGAAGCTGCGGAGTGCCATTCCGAGCAGGATCGCCATCACCAGCGCCTCGACATAGGGATGCTCGAAAACGCCCAGTTCCGCCCGCTCGAGCAAGGCCGAGGCGCCGGCGACCAGAACGCACAGGAGAATGCCCGGAATCAGCGCCGCAATGCGGCTCGCGGCGGTGGCCGGCTTGGCGTCAGCCGGCGTTGATGCTTGATTCTGCGACACAAATCTCTCCAACAGGAGAAGGATTTATACGCAGCGCCGCTCGATAGGGGAATAAGTTTTCGGCATATCAGGGCCGAGGGAAGTTCTGTGCTTGAGCTGGAATATTCCAGCTCAGAAGATCAGGCTTTTCGCGAGCGAGGCGACGCGGCTGAAGCCGTCATACACGCCGGGCTCGAAGAAGGCCGCACGCGCAAATACGATGCCGGCGACAAGCGACCAGAACAGGCCGGTGCCGACCCGCAGCAGGAGCTTGGACGCACGCGACCGCGGCTGGGTGTCCGTTGCGGACACCAGCTCCTCGCCGAAGGGTTCAAATCCAGTGCGTTCCATGGCCGCCAATCCATCAATTTCTGAACGGAATGTCGTCGTTTCGGCCTCAAACGGCAATGGAAGCGATTGGCGTTTTTTCCCTCCGAAGGGGAAACTCTTTCCTCAGGACAGTCCCGGGACGATGGCTTTCTTCTTTCGGCCTATTCGGGCGCCGGCCGGCCGCTTACAGGGCCAGATAGCGGCGCCGGATCGCGTCGTTGGCCTTCAGCTCGTCGATTCCGGCGGCGTAGACGATCTGGCCCTTGTCGATGACCGTGGCGTGGCTCGCCAGCCCCAGGCAGAAATGCATGTTCTGCTCCGCGATCAGCACGGTCGACCCGAGTTGGCGAAGCTGCCGCAGCAGCTCCCCGATCCGCTGCACAATGATCGGGGCGAGCCCCTCGCTCGGCTCGTCCAGGAGTAACAGGGCGGGATTGCCCATCAGCGTGCGGGCGATCGCGAGCATCTGCTGCTCGCCGCCGGACAGCCGCCCCGCGATGCGGTGGCGCAGCGGCTCGAGCAGCGGAAAGACCTCATAGATGCGTTTGATCGGCCACTCGTCCTGGCCCTCCGGCCCCTTCTTGCGACCGATGGCGAGGTTGTCCTCGACCGTGTGCTCGGGAAAGATCTGGCGATCCTCCGGCACGAAGCCGAGGCCGGCGCGCGCGATATGGTGTGGCCTCTGGCCGGAGATCACCGCGCCGCGAAGGCTCACTCTGCCGCGACGCGGCGGCGCCAGCCCCATGATCGCCTTCATGGTGGTGGATTTACCGGCGCCATTGCGGCCAAGCAGCGCCATCGTCTCGCCCTGCCGCACCGACAGGCCGACACCGAACAGGATCTGGCTGGTGCCGTAATAGACGTCGAGATCGGAGACTTCGATGATGGCTGCGCTCATGCGGCGGCTCCCGCATGCTCGGTGCCGAGATAGGCCTCGATCACCGCACTGTTGTTGCGGATCTCGTCGGGTGTGCCGGTTGCCAGAATACGGCCATAGCAGAGAACGACGATCTTGGGCGCGATCTTGAACACGATATCCATGTCGTGCTCGATGAAGACGACGGTGATCTTCTGCGTCTCCCAGAGCTCGCGCACCTTGTCAATCATGCGCCAGCGCTCCTCCGGACCCATGCCAGCGGTCGGCTCGTCCAGCAGCAGCACCTTGGGTTCGAGCACCAGCGCAAGGGCAATATCGAGCAGCTTCTGGTCGCCATGCGATAGCGTCGCGGCCGTGCGATGGCGTTTGCTCGCGAGGCCAAGCAGCTCCATCACGTGCTCGGCCCGGTCGCGCGTCTCCGGCAGCGGGAAGCGCTTGTGCAACACCGCTGATGTCCGCTGGTCGGCGCTGACGGCGGCCAGCATGGTCTCCTGCACCGTCAGCGATTTGAAGATGCTGGCGACCTGGAAGGCGCGGCCGATACCCTGGCGCACGATCTCCGGCGGCGAGCGGCCGGCGAGATCGACGCCGTCGAGGAGCACTTGGCCGGAATCCGGCTTCAGCGCGCCGGTGATGAGGTTGAAGAAGGTGCTCTTGCCTGCACCGTTGGGGCCGATCACGGCCGTGAGCGAGCCGTCGGGAAAGTCGAGCGAGACGTCGTTGGTCGCTTTCACGCCGCCGAACGATTTTGCGAGGTTGCGGATCTGGAGCATGACTAGCGCCCCTCGCCTGCGTCGCGCCTATGCGCGAACCATTCGGCGGCGAAATCGAGCAGGCCTTTGCGCAGGCCGAGCGCGAAGAACAGGATGACCACGCCGAGCACGATGCCGTGATATTCGGTGAAGCGCGTCACGGTGTCATTGAGCAGCAGCAGCAACACCGTGCCGACCATCGGTCCGAGGAAGGTCGAGACGCCGCCGAGCATATTGATGAAAATGCCCTCGCCCGAGATCGTCCAGTAGGCGAACTCCGGATAGGCACCGGAGACGAACAACGCCATCACCATGCCGCCCATCGAGGCGAACAGCGCCGCCAGCACGAAGACGGTGAGCTTGGCGCGCCAGACGTCGATGCCGAGAAAGCTCGCGCGCGCGGCGTTGTCGCGGATCATGCGCAGAGTGTAGCCGAACGGCGATTCCGCAATCTGGCGCATCGCGAGCAGGCCCAGGATCAGCAGCGCGCAGCTCGCGATGTAGAGATGGACGTGGTTGGCGAGATTGATGCCGAGGAATTCGGGACGCGGAATACCGCCGCGCAGGCCCTGATCGCCGCCGGTAAAGGAGGCCCATGACAAAATTGTCGAGTGGATCAGCATCTGGAAGGCGAGCGTCACAAAGGCGAAATAGATCTCCTTCAGCCGCACGCAGATCGCGCCGATGACGGCTGCGATCACGGCCGTGATCGCCAGCGTCGCGACGAAAGCCACGGGAATCGGCACGCCAAGCTTCTGCATGATCAGGCCGAAGCTGTAGGCGCCAAGGCCGAAAAACATGCCGTGGCCGAACGAGGTCAGCCCGGTATAGCCGACCAGCAGGTTGAGCGAGGTCGCGAACAGGCCGTAGGCGGAGCAGCGGATGACGAAATCGAGCAGCGCCTTGCTTCCCGTGAAGAGCGGTAGGCTCGCCAGAACCGCGAAGGCGATCAGCGCGATGAGGATGTCGCGATAGCGATGAAGTGCCGCGCCATCGCGCACCGGCGCCAGCGTCTCGGCGCGTCCGGCCTCGAGCTCGGTCATGCCGCCTCCTTGCCGAACAGGCCGGTGGGTTTTGAGACCAGCACGATCACCATGAACAGATACATTAGGCCTTCCGTGAACAGGGGAAAGCCGAGCGAGCCGTAGGACCTGATGAGGCCGAGCAGCAACGCGCCGATCAGCGCACCCAGGATCGAGCCCATGCCGCCGATCACGGTGACGATGAAGGATTCGATCAGCACCGAGAATCCCATGCCGGGCGTCAGCGAGCGCACGGGTGCCGCAAGCGCGCCGGCAAGGCCTGCCAGCATGCCGCCAAGCGCGAACACGCCGCCATAGATCAGGCCGGTGTTGATGCCGAGCGCCGACACCATGCCGGGATTGTGCGCGGCCGCGCGGATCACCTTGCCGATCCGGCTGCGCGACAATCCGATGCCGAGCACGATGGCCGCGACGAGCGCGACGCCGATCAGCAACAGATAATAAGGCGGCACGACGCCCCCGGCGATGAACAGCGGCATCACCTGGAACGCCGCCGGCATGCCCATCGACCTGAATTCCGGCCCCCAGATCAGGCGCACGACATCGTCGAAGATCAGCACGAACGCATAGCAGACGAGAAGCTGCATCAGCACGTCGGCACCATAGACGCGGCTCATGAAGACGCGCTCGAAGATCAGGCCGAGGATCGCGGTGCCCGCCGCGCCCGCCAGCATCGCCAGCGCAAAACTCCCGGTGAGCTGATAGGCCGTCATCGCGAAATAGGCGCCGAACATATAGAAGGCGCCGTGGCTGAAATTGACGACCTTGAGCACGCCGAAGATCAGCGTCAGCCCGACCGCGACCAGGAACAGCAGCATGCCGATGATGAGGCCGCTGGTGGTTTGCGTCACCAGGCAGGAGGAACTGGTGAGGCAGCCGGCAAGCGCGTCGAGATCCACGGGAACACTTTCATTGCAGCGCGCCTGAAGCGGCGCGGAGAGCCAAACGAAAACGGCGGAGACGGTCGCCCGTCTCCGCCGCGTGTCGGTTCAGGTGTAACCCTTGCTCTTCTTCCACTCGGCCTCTAACTCGAAGATCGTCTTCCAGTCGCCGGCCTTGACCTCTGGCACATAAGGTTCCTGCGGGATCGTGGTGCCCCAGCCGATCGCGTAGCCGACCAGCGTGTGGTCGTCGCCGCGCATCGTCACGGTGCCGTCGGCGCCGAACGGGCACTTGATGGTGAGACCCTTCAATGTCTCCGCAATCTTCTTGCCGTCGGTGGAATTCGCCTTCTTCGCGGCTTCGGCGAGGAACATCACGGCGGTCGCGTTCTGCCACGACCAGTTGGTCGGGTACTCGTTGTACTTCGCCTTGTAGGCGTCGCCCCAGGCCGCGTTCTCCGGCGTGGCCGGGAAGGTCTTGATGTAGCGGTTGCCGGAGTGGATGCCCTTGGGCAGGTTCTTCACGACGGTGAGCGCGGTGTAGTCCGCCATGTTGACCGCGAACACCTCCATCTGGCCGAACATCGCGTAGATGTTGGCCTGGTCGATGTAGGAGGTGAGATCGCCACCCCACAGGCAGGAGTACAGCGCCTGCGGTTTGGCCTGCAGAATCTTAGTCACCACCTCGGTATAGTCGGGCTGGAACAGCTTCGGCCAGGACTCGCTGATGATCTCGACATCGGGCGCGAAGCGCTTCAGGTACAGCGTGAACTCGCCGGTGGTATCGCGGCCATAGGCATAGTCCGGCGAACAGGTCGCCCATTTCTTCAGGCCCTTGGCCTTGGAGATCGCGGCGGCGTAGCTGCCGCCGACAATGGAATCGTGAATGCCCTGGCGCACGCAGCGGAACGCGTTCGGGATGTGCTGCTTGGGATCGGCGGTGAGCGAGGACGCTTCCGAGCAGGTGTGAACGCAGAGCACGCCGAGATCGCGCGCTACCTCGTGGACCGCGAACGATCCGGACGAGGCCTCACCATCGATCAGCCACTCGCAGCCGTCGGTGTTGACGAGCTCGCGCGCGACGCGGGCGGCTTCCTGCGGTTGGCCTTTGGAATCGCGGATCACCATCTCGATCTGCCGGCCGGCGAGGCCGCCGGCCGCGTTGACCTTCTCGACCTCGAGCATCACCGCATTTCGCGACGACGTGCCGAGCTGCGCGACGCGGCCCGACAGAATTGTCGGCATGCCGATCTTGATGGTCTTGGCTTGGGCCCGCGCCACCCACGGCGCGGCAACACTCATCGCACCGGCGCCCATCAGCGCCAGCGTTGAACGGCGGCTGATGCCCGGCGTGCGGGTTATCGTCATTTTCCCCTCCCTCTGTCGGGTCGGCGTTTCCTGATCCCTGTCGGAGATCGTCTCGTCTCCGTGGGCTCAAGGATTTCAGAGGTAGGGGGGTGACGTCAAGCCAAAGATGAATTACGAGTCAGAATTCATCGATGGAGGCAACGAGGCCGCAACCGGCCCAAAATCCGCGCAATGATCAACCTGTCGAGCTTCATCGCCTTTCATGCCCGGCGCACGCCGGCCCGGCCTGCGCTGAAATATCGCGGCGAGGAGATCTCCTACGCTGTCTTCGATGCGCGCATCCGCAAGGCCGCCGGCTGGCTCGCCGCGCAGGGCATTGGTGCCGATGATGTCGTGGCGGTGCTGATGAAGAACAGCGCGGCGTTCCTGGAACTGGTGTTTGCCACCAGCCATCTTGGTGCGGTGTTCTTGCCGATCAACTTCCGCCTTTCACGCGACGAGGTCGGTTACATCGCAGGCAATGCCGGTGCGCGCCTTTTGATCGTCGACGAAGAGCTGGCTTCGAGTGCCGCGGGCGCAAAGACTGTCGTGCTCGACGATGCCGCCCAGCAGAGCGTCACACGCCTCGCCGGCAACACGCCGCCCGCCCCGATGCACGTTCGCCAGCCATCCGACCTGATGCGGCTGATGTACACGTCGGGCACGACCGACCGCCCCAAGGGGGTGATGCTCACCTACGACAATTTCTACTGGAAGTCCGCCGACCAGACCATCGCGCTCGGCCTCGGCGCCGGCACGCGACTGCTCGTCGTCGGCCCGCTCTATCACGTCGGCGCGCTCGACCTGCCCGGCATCGCCGTGCTCTGGCACGGCGGCTTCATCCACATCGAACGTAATTTCGAGCCGGAAAGCGCGCTTGCCGCCATAGCGGAAGACAAGCTCAACGCGGCCTGGTTTGCCCCCGTGATGACCACCGCGATGCTGACCTGCCCAACCCGCGACAGCTACGACGTCTCCAGCCTGGCATGGGCCATCGGCGGCGGCGAGAAGACGCCGGAGGCGCGCATCCGCGCCTTCTCCGAATACTTCCGCAATGCGCGCTACATCGACGCCTACGGCCTCACTGAAACCGTCGGCGGCGACACCTTCATGGACGCCGGCCGCGAGATCGAGAAGATCGGCTCGACCGGGCGGGCCATCGCCCATGTCGAGATCGAGATTCGCGACGAGGATGGCAGGACGCTGCCGCCGAACGTCAACGGCGAGATCTGCCTGCGCGGCCCCAAGATCACGCGCGGCTACTGGAAGGATCCGGACAAGACGGCGGCCGCCTTCTTCGGCGACTGGTTCCGCAGCGGTGATGTCGGCTATCTCGACGACGAAGGCTTCCTCTATCTGACCGACCGCAAGAAGGACATGATCATCTCCGGCGGCGAGAACATCGCCTCCTCCGAGGTCGAGCGTGTCATCTACGAGCTATCAGAGGTGCGCGAGGTCGCGGTGATCGGCCTGCGCGATCCGCGCTGGGGCGAGCGGCCGGTCGCGATCGTCGTGCTGGCCGAAGGCGCGAGCCTCGAGCTCCCCGCCCTCACCGAACATTGCCGCGCCCGGCTGGCGAGCTTCAAGGTGCCGAAACAGCTCGTCATCCGCGACAGCCTTCCGCGCAATCCGAGCGGAAAGATTCTCAAGCGCGTGCTGCGCACCGAGCTGGAGACGGCTGAATGACGCAAGCGAATGCCAAGGTCGCAAAGCTCAATCGCGTCGAGCGCAACGCCTGGACCAAGCAGAAGATCTTCGAGGCCGCCACCAAGGTCGTCGGAAAGCATGGCTATGCCGAAGCCTCCGTCGCCCGCATCACCGAAGAGGCCGGCGTCGCGCAAGGCACCTTTTACAATCATTTCGAGAACCGGCAGGAGTTGCTTGACCAGCTCCTGCCGAAGATCGGCCTCGACATGGTCGAGTTCATCCGCGCCCGCACCGGCACGGCGGATGCGGCGCGGCAGGAGATCGCGCGCTTCTCCGCCTTCTTCGACTTCATCCGCGAGGTGCCGGAATTCCTGCGCATCCTCAACGAGGCGGAATTCTTTGCGCCGATCGGCTACCAGAAGCATCTCGACAACATCTCGGTCGCCTATGTCCGCATCCTGCGGCGCGCGCGAGGGGCCGGTGCCATCGAGGATTACAGCGACGAAGAGTTCGAGGCTATCGTCCACATGCTGATGGGCTCGCGCGGCTATCTCAGCCGCCGCTACTCCTATTCGGAAGGCGGCGTCACCGCCGTGCCCGACCACGTCATCTCCGCCTACCGCAAGCTGATGACGCGCGGACTGTTCAGTTCATCCGGAGATGAGGAAACGCCATGAACATCGCATCTCCACGCCAGCCGCTCGACCTCGCCTCGGCGATCGCCGAGGGCGATATCCGCTGCCTCCTGATGGTGCTGGTGCACATGACCGGCGACACGCGTTGGCTCGAGCCACCGTACTTGCCCAAGCGCGACATCCGCCTCATTCCCGATCCCGAAGCCGGGGTGCCGAAAGAGGTCCAGGACGAGATCCGCGCCGCCGTGGTCAAGCTCTTTGCCGACGGCACGCCCAGGCCCGCCATCGCCGATCCCGGCGAGGAGCTGCTGCTGAAGATGATGCGCAGCTGCCTCGGCGAGAACGTCGCGCCGGAATACGCGCCCTTGATGCGCGAGGAGATGGGATTCGTGCCGCGCGAGCCGCACTGGACCAAGCGTCCCTCCGATCAAAAGCTCGCGGAACAGCATGTCCTCATCGTCGGCGCCGGCGTCTGCGCCATCGCGCTCGGCGTCGCACTCGGCCATCTCGGCATCCCCTACACCATCGTTGAAAAGAACGACGAGCTCGGCGGCACATGGTGGATCAACCGCTATCCCGGCTGCGGCGTCGACACGCCGAACCACTCCTATTCCTACTCGTTCAGCTCGCACAACGAATGGACGCGCTACTTTTGTCAACGCGAGGAATTGCTCGGCTATCTTCAGAAGGTCGCCGAGGAATGCGGCATCCGCAAGCATCTGCGTGTCAACACCGAGCTGACATCATCGCGCTGGAACGAGGAGAAACGAAGCTGGATCTCGACACTCAAGACCGCGAACGGTGAAGAGACGTTCGAATCCACCGCCCTGGTCTCCGCCATCGGCCAGCTCAACGATCCCTCGCGCGCGCGCTTCGAGGGCGAGGAAAATTTCAAGGGAACGATCCTGCACTCGGCGCTGTGGTCGGATGACATCAAGCTTGACGGCAAGCATGTCGCCGTGATCGGCACGGGCGCGACATCGATGCAACTCGTGCCGACCATCGCCGGCCGCGTCGCCTCGGTGACGGTCTATCAGAGGAGCGCACAATGGGCACGGCCGGTGAAGGGCTACGCCGACCCGATCAGCGAAGGCGCACGCTGGCTGCTGGCGCATCTTCCGTTCTACGTGCAGTGGTATCGCTTCAACATGTTCTGGCGCTACGGCGACGGCCTGCTGCCCTTCCTTCGCAAGGACCCGGCGTGGCCGCATCCCGAGCGTGCCGTCAACAAGGGCAATGACCGGCACCGCCAGGAACTGACCGACTTCATCCTCGCCGAGCTGAAGGACCGGCCCGACCTGATCGCGAAGTGCGTGCCGACTTATCCGCCCTACGGCAAGCGCATCCTGCTCGACAACAACTGGTTCAAGACGCTGACTCGGGACAATGTCGAGCTCGTCACCAACACGATCGATCATTTCGACGAGGGCGGCATCGTCACCGCCGACGGCAAGCACCGTTCCGCCGACGTCATCGTGGTCGCAACCGGCTTCAAGGTCACGGAGATGGCGGCGCGCCTCAACATCAGCGGTCGCGCCGGCAAGGATTTGCGGCAGGCCTGGGCCAACGACAACCCGACCGCGTTCCTCGGCCTTACCGTGCCGGGCTTTCCGAACTTCTTCTGCATGCTCGGACCGAACTCGGGCCCGGCACATGGCGGCAGCGTCATTTTCCAGTCGGAGTGCCAGAGCCGCTACATCTCCGCCTGTCTCGCCGACATGATCGAGCAGGACGTCGCCGCCGTCGACGTGCGCCAGGACGTGCTCGACGACTACGTCCGCAGGGTCGATGCCGAGCACGAAACCATGATCTGGACCCACCCGGGCATGAGCACCTACTACCGCAATGCGAGTGGCCGCGTGTTCTCCGCGATGCCTTGGCGGTTCGTGGATTACTGGCGCATGACGCATGACCCCGATTTGGGGCAATACAGGCTGACGAAGGCAGAAGCTTAGGGAGGCTCGCAATGCCCAAGCCATCTGTGCGCATCTACACCGACTACAAGAGCCCCTACGCATTCGTCGCCAACAAGCGGCTGTTCGAGCTCGAAGAAACGCACGGCGTCGAGCTGGAATGGCTCCCCTATACCCTGCGCGTCGCCGAATTCATGGGCACAGTGGAAGAGCGCACGCCGCATTTCTGGCGCAAGGTGCGCTACGCCTATATGGATGCGCGCCGCTATGCCAACGCGCAGGGGCTCGTCATGAAGGGGCCTCGGCGAATCTACGATGCCTTCCATGCCAGCGTCGGCATGCTGTTCGCGCAACGCCACGGCTTCTTCCGTACCTATCACGAGACGGTGTTTCGCAAGTTTTGGAGCCATGAGCTGGAGATCGACGATTTCGCCGACATCACCGGCGTCATCACCGCCTGCGGCGGCTCGGCCAGCGAGTTCAAAGCCTATGTCCACGGCCCAGCCCGCGCCGAGCATGACCGCATCATCGACGAGGCCGAGGCACTCGGCGTGT
>Ga0102590_1002908_pt1 | contig 18664 bp, 18 predicted proteins | sample AraplaMF_Col_mMF_FD_76859 | JGI IMG/M metagenome (GOLD analysis project Ga0102590, IMG submission 76859) | Arabidopsis root microbial communities from the University of North Carolina, USA - plate scrape MF_Col_mMF | ecosystem: Host-associated > Plants > Roots > Endosphere | place: USA...
ACTGCATGCCCTCGACCACGTCCAGCTCGTTCTCCAGGCCCGAGCCTTCCTCGACGGTGATCACGCCTTCCTTGCCGACCTTCTTCATGGCGGTGGCGATGATCTCGCCGATGGCCGCGTCGGAGTTGGCGGAGATGGTGCCGACCTGGGCGATCGCCTTGTCGTCGGCGGTCGGATTGGAGAGCTTCTTGAGCTCTTCCACCGCCGCGACCACGGCCTTGTCGATGCCGCGCTTGAGGTCCATCGGGTTCATGCCGGCGGCCACGGCCTTGAGGCCGTCCTGGATGAAGGCCTGGGCCAGCACGGTGGCGGTGGTGGTGCCGTCGCCGGCCACGTCGGAGGTCTTGGAAGCGGCTTCCTTGACGATCTGCGCGCCGATGTTCTCGTACTTGTCGGCCAGCTCGATTTCCTTGGCGACGGAGACGCCGTCCTTGGTCACGGTCGGGGCGCCGAAGCTCTTCTCGAGCACCACGTTGCGGCCCTTCGGACCCAGGGTGACCTTGACCGCGTTGGCCAGGGTGTTGACACCCTTGAGCATGCGGGCGCGGACGTCTTCGCCAAAGCGGACTTCTTTTGCAGCCATGTCTGTAATTCCTTTGAATGCGTGAATGTGTGAGGGAAGAGGAGCGGGAGAGGCTGCTTAGCCTTCGATCACCGCAACGATGTCGTCTTCCTTCAGGAAGACCAGCTCTTCGCCGTCGATCTTGATTTCCTGGCCGGCGTACTTGCCGAACAGCACCACGTCGCCTTCGTTGACCGACATCGGGCGGACCTTGCCGTCTTCCAGGATGCGGCCGGCGCCGGCGGCGATGACCTTGCCGCGGGTCGGCTTCTCGGTGGCGCTGTCGGGGATGACGATGCCGCCGGCGGAAACGCGCTCTTCCTCGAGGCGCTTGACGATGACGCGGTCGTGCAGCGGACGCAGCTTGCTCATGGTGATGGGCTCCAGCTTGGGTTTGAGTGGATCGAAAAAGGTGTCCCCGGAACAGCGCCGGCGGCGCTGTTAGCACTCCCGTGGGGCGAGTGCCAATTCTAGCGACGCAGGAATCCCCCGCAAGAGGCTTTGTTCCGAAGCTGACAGGGCTAATGGGGAAGCCGGCGAGGGCTTTCAAGGGGGCGGCGGGGCATGCGGCGGCAGGGGCAGCCGCGCTAGGCTCCCCCGCCATGACCGACCAAGTCCTGCTCTGCTACTGCACCTATCCGGACTCACCGCAGTCCGAACATTTCGCCAGAACCCTGGTGGAAGAAGGGCTGGCCACCTGTATCAACCGCCTGCCGGGGGTGCGTTCGACCTACCGCTGGGAGGGCCAGGTCAGCACGGATAGCGAGGAGCTGCTGCTGATCAAGACCACCGCGGCGCGCTTCGAAGCCCTGAAGGCGCGCCTGCTCGAGCTGCATCCCTATGAGCTGCCCGAGCTGATTGCCGTGCCGGTGGAGCACGGCCACGCCGCTTACCTGGATTGGGTCCGCGCCGGCGTTGCGGGCTGATCGGGCACGGTCAGCCGTGCATCCGGCCTGGCTACGAACACCACCAGGAAGGTCGCCGGCTCCGTGCCGCTGAGATTGGCGGTGCCCACATGGTGGGCGCCCGCCGGTTCGAACCAGCTCTCGCCCGGTCCGTATTCCCGGGCCGGTTCGTTGTCGACCTGGCTGCGCACGTGCCCGGACAGCATGTAGACGAACGCATCCGCCTCATGGTGATGCGGCTTGGATTGCTGGCCCGGCGCGAAGGTCACCGTCAGCGCGATCAGCTTCTTGCCCGGAGCCTGGGTCAGCGGCGCGGTGAGGATGGGATGTTCGTCGGCGGCCAGCGCCGGCAGGGCGGTGCCGGCGGCCAGCCCGAGCACGAGTGCATGGCGAAGCAGGCGGGACATGGCGGCCTCCATCAACGCGCGCTCAGATTCTTGAGCGCCTGCTCCAGCGGCGCACCGGGCCGCTCGACGCGGGCGGCGAGGCGCCCCTGCGCATCGAACAGCAGCACCGTCGGCACATGCGTCACGCGGAAGCGGCGGAACAGCGCGCCGGAATCGTCCAGCGTCAGCGGCATGCCGATGCGGTGCTCGTCGCGGTACTTGGCCAGCTCGTCGTGCGCGGCCCACAGGCCGGAGGCAACGCCGACCCAGCGCAGCCTGGTGTCGCGCGCCGACAAGGCACTGACCTGCTCGCGCATCGCGCGGCAGCTCTTCGAAAGCTCCGGCCGGCTGGTCGCAAGGTAGGACTCGCACCAGGGCGACAGGAACACCAGTGCGGTCGGCTTGCCCGCCTCTGGCAGCGACAGGTGCTTGCCGTCGAGCATGGCGGCGTCGAACGCGGGCACACGGTCGCCGGTGTCGTAGTGCGCTTCCTCCTTCGGCGCCGCGGCGCCAGCCGCGGCCACGCCCGGACTGGTGCGTGCGGCCTGCAGCGCGGCATCGAGCCTGGCGTTGGCCTCGTGACCCACATAAAGGATGCGACCGTCGCGCCCGATCACCACATGCTGCGGCGTCACGCGCAGATGGAAGGCCTGGCCCAGCGAGCCGTCGTCGAAGACCAGCGGCATCTTCAGGCCCATCTCGTCGCGGTACTTGCGCACGTCCTGCAGGGTCTCGTCGAAGCCGACGCTGATGGCGATCACCGCCAGGTCCGGGCCGGCCTCGACGTAGGTCTTCTTCAGATGCGGCATCTGCTCGCGGCAGGGCACGCACCAGGTAGCCCAGAACTTCAGGTAGATCGCCTGCTTGCCGTACAGGCTGGCCAGGTCGATGGTCTTGCCGTCGATGGTCTTCAGGATCACGTGCGGCGCCGGCGTGCCGACCAGGCTCTTGCCGGCAGCCTCGGCGCGCTGCTGGCCGGATTGCGCCCAGGCCGGCGCGGCGGCCGGGCCCAGCAGGAGGAAACAGGCGAGCAGGAGGCGATGCATGGCGGGGACGATCCAGCTGGAGAGTGGCCGCCATGCTCCGCCCCTCGTGGCCCCGTTTTAAGGGCCACTTCCAGGCAATGCTACGGGACCACTTCGCTCAGCGCGGCAGCAGGCGCGCGATGTGGCGCACCGCCTCGTCCATGCGCGCGGCCTCGATCAGTCCATAGCCCAGCGCCAGCCCGTTCGCGCTGGCGCGCCCGAAGGTATAGCCGTCCAGGCCTTCGATGCGCACGCCCCGCGCCGCCGCCTGCTCGACCAGCACATCGGTGCGCAGCTTGCGTGGCAGCTTCGCTGAAAGATGCAGTCCGGCGTCGGAAGGCCAGGCCTCCAGCCCGTGCCGCGCCAGGGCATCGAGCAAGGCCTCGCGCCGCTCCGCATAGATCTTGCGCATGCGCCGCACATGCCGCGCCAGATGTCCCTCGGCGATGAACGCCGCCAGCGTGTCCTGCGCCGGCACGTCGCAATGCCAGTCGGCCAGCTCCTTCGCCGCGGCCAGCGCCGGCAGCAGCCATGGCGGCGCCACCAGGTAGCCGATGCGCAGCGCCGGGAACAGGCATTTGGAAAACGTGCCCACGTAGCAGACCGAGCCCTCGCGATCGAGCGTCTGCAAGGCATCCAGCGGACGCCCGCCGTAGCGGAATTCGCCGTCGTAGTCATCCTCGATCACCGTGGCCCGGCGCGCGGCGGCGAAGGCCAGCAGTTCCGCGCGGCGGCGCGGCGACATCGACATGCCCAGCGGAAACTGGTGCGACGGCGTCACGTAGATCACCCGCGCCTCGACCGGAATGCGCTCGACCACGATGCCCTCGTCGTCGACCGCCACCGGGACCAGCCTGGCGCCGGCCGCGGCGAAGGCGGCGCGCAGCGGCGTATAGCCGGGATCCTCCACCGCCACCACGGTCTTGCCCGGCGTTACCAGCACCCGCGCCAGCAGGTCGAAGGCCTGTTGCGCGCCGCTGGTCACCATCACATCGTCCGGGTCGCAGGCCACCGCGCGGGCGAACGACACATGCTGGGCGATCGCCTCGCGCAGGATCGGCCGCCCGCGCGACTGCCCCGACATCGACGGCAGGCGCGAGACGTCGCGCAGCGCACGCGCCGACAGGCGGCGCCAGACCTCGAACGGAAACTGCCGCGTGTCCGGCACGCCCAGGCGGAAATCGTGGGCGAACGCGCCCGGCGGCGGCGACGGCACGGGCGGGCGCGCCTCTCGCCAGTACGGCGCCAGCCGGCGGTCGCCGCCTTCTTCGGTACCGGCGACGTGCGTGCGGGCACGACGTTCCATCAGGTCGGCCACGTAATTGCCGGCGCCGCGCCGGGCGACCACATAGCCCTCGCTCAGCAGCAGGTCGTAGGCGGCCACCACGGTGTTGCGCGAGAGCTTGAGCGCCAGCGCCAGTTCGCGCGTGGCGGGCAGGCGCAGGCCTGCCTTCAGCCGCCCGTCCAGGATCGCCGCGCGCAACTGCGTATGCAGTGCGGCCAGCCGCTGGCGCGAGCCCCTGGCCGGCAGCTCCAGCGGGAACTCGAAGGGATGCTCCATCAGACCGCCCCGGCAAAGTGGACCCTGATAATTGCCGCATCGTGGTCCTTTTGCCAGACCATCCGACGACCTAGCCTGCACCCATCGCCCAACCGCCCAAGGCCACCGCCATGATCGAGCTCTACTACGCCGCCACGCCCAACGGCCTGAAGGCCCGCCTGTTCCTGGAAGAAGCAGGCATTCCGTACCGGCTGGTGCCGGTCAGCCTGAGCAAGGGCGAGCAGTTCAAGCCGGCGTTCCTGGCCGTTTCGCCGAACAACAAGATCCCGGCCATCGTGGACCACGAACCCGCCGACGGCGGCGCGCCGCTGACCATGTTCGAATCGGGCGCGATCATGCTTTACCTCGCCGAGAAGACCGGCCGCCTGATTCCTGCGGACCTGCGCGGCCGCACCGAAGTGCTGCAGTGGCTGTTCTGGCAGATGGCCGGCCTGGGTCCCATGGCGGGGCAGATCGGACACTTCAATGTGTACGCGCCGGAAAAGGTGCCCTACGCGATCGACCGCTACACCCGCGAAGTCAGCCGCCTGTACGGCGTGCTGGACCGCCGCCTGGAAGGCCGCGAGTTCATCGCCGGGGCGTTCTCCATCGCCGATATCGCCTGTTACCCGTGGATCGTTCCGCACGAAGCACATGGGCAGGACCTGGCTCAGTTTCCGCATCTGTCGCGCTGGTTCCGCTCCATGGCCGCACGTCCCGCCACGGTGCGCACCTACGAGGGCGTGGAAAACGCCTACGCCCCGAAGCAGGCGCTGACGGAGCAGGAGCGGCAGGTGCTGTTCGGGCAGGGCAAGTTGCCTACGGCAGTCTGAGTAAAAAAGCTCCAGTTCTGAACCCTTCTCCCTCCGGGAGAAGGTGGCGGCAGCCGGATGAGGGTTCGGGCGGAGCGGAGCGCATCACTCTTGCGCTCCGCCCGAACCCTCACCCCACCCCCTCTCCCGAGGGGAGAGGGGCTTCCGCTTCGATCCTGCATTCCTTCCACCATGAGCCCTCACGCCATGAAGAAGTCCGATCTCATCGCCCTGTTGTCGCTCGGTGCCCTGTGGGGCGCGTCGTTCCTGTTCATGCGCATGGGCGCGGACCAGTTCGGCGGCATGGCGCTGGCCGGGCTGCGCGCGATCGGCGCGGCGCTGTGCTCGCTGCCGCTGCTGGCCTCGCGCGAGCGGCTGGCGGAGATGCGCCGGCACTGGCGACCGATCGCGGTGGTGGGCATGAGCAATTCGGCGCTGCCGTTCGTGCTGTTCTCCTACGCGGCGACCAGCCTGCCCGCCGGCGTGTCGGCGATCTCCGACGCGATCGGGCCGCTGCTGGTGGCCCTGTCGGGCTGGCTGTGGCTGGGCGAGAAGCTGGACGGCGCGCGCACCGCGGGCCTGATGGTGGGTTTCGCCGGCGTGGTGTGGCTGATCGCCGGCAGCATCGGCTTCGGCCATGGCGGCGGTTCGGCCTGGGCCATGGCCGCCTGCGTGGGCGCCAATGTCTGCTACGCGTTCGGCGCGCACTACGGCCAGCGCCGGCTGCGCGGCGTGTCGCCGCTGGCGGTGGCCACCGGCAGCCAGCTCGCCGCCGCCGCGGCGTTGCTGCCGCTCACCGTGTGGCTGTGGCCGGCGAAGATGCCCGGCGCGCAGGCCTGGTTCGCCATGTTCGGCCTGGCCGCGGCCTGCACCTCGCTGGCCTACGTGCTGTTCTACTGGCTGATGGCACGCGTCGGCTCCACCCGCACGCTGGCGGTGCTGTACCTGATCCCGGTGTTCGGCGCGCTGTGGGGCCTGATGTTCCTGGGCGAGCCGATCACTTTGGCCATGGCCGGCGGCTGCGCGGTGATCCTGCTCGGCGTCGCGCTGACCACGGGGCTGATCCGCCCGCGCACGATCCCGGCCGCCACCGCGCCGGAACAAGCCTGACGCCTCGACTGTCCACCCAACCGGCGCCTCGCAGGCCGGCTGCGCCATAATCCGAGATCGCCCGCGCCCCCACGCCGGGCACTCCCTTCGCTGGAGCCGCAATGCAACCGATCCGCTTGAATCGTCCGACGGCGCGCTTCATCGCCCTCGCCTGGCTGCTGCTGGCGCTGCTGCTGTCCGGTAGCTCCAGCGCCTGGGCGCAGGACGACGACAACATCCTGCCGGTGACCGAGGCCTACAAGCTGAAGGCCGACGCCTCCACGCCCGGTGTCGTGAAACTGCACTGGGACATCGCGCCGGACTACTACCTCTATCGCGGGCGCATGAAGTTCACCGGCGCCGACGGCGTCACCGCCGGCGAAGCCAGGCTGCCCGACGGCGCCAGGCATCACGACGAATACCTCGGCGACGTGGAGATCTATCACCACGAAGTCGACGCGACCGTGCCCTACACCGTCGCCCCCGGCACGCAGCGGCTGAAGCTCGCCGTGCGCTACCAGGGCTGCCACGAAGTGGAGCCGAAGATCTGCTATCCGCCGCATACCGAGCAGCTCGACCTGCCGCTGCCGGCGGGTGCCGCACAGGCCGATGCGGCCGCGCCGCAGACGCTCGGCGCCGCGCTGGCGCAGATCGGCGGCACTTCGCCGTCCACCGCCGCGCCCGGCACCGACGCCGCACCGCTGCCGGCCGAGCAGGCCTTCCGCTTCGAAGCCCTGGCCAGCAAGCCGAACCAACTGCTGCTGCGCTGGACCATGCCCAAGGGCTATTACCTGTATCGCGACCAGACCTCGCTGCATCTCAATGCCGCGGGCCTGAAGCTCGGCCAGCCGCAGTGGCCGCAGGGCACCGTCAAGCAGGATCCGCACTTCGGCAAGGTCACCGTGTACTTCGACCAAGTCGAGCTGCCGGTGGCGATCCAGGGCGATCTCGCCGGCCGCAGGCAGGTTGCGATCGAGGCCAGCTTCCAGGGTTGCCAGGACGGCGGCCTGTGCTATCCGCTGATGACCCGCGCGGTGGACGTGGACCTGGCCGGCGGCACCACCGCGGCCGGCCCGGCGCCGGAAACGCGCCCCGCCGCCGAACTGGAAGTCAGCCTGTGGGCCGCGCTGCTGCTCGCCCTGGGCGGCGGCCTGGTGCTGAACCTGATGCCCTGCGTATTGCCGGTGTTGTCGATCAAGGCGGTCGGCCTGATCGAAAGCGGCGAGAGCCCCGCGCATCGCCGCCGCCATGCGCTGGCCTATACCGCCGGCGTGCTGGTCAGCTTCGTCGTGCTGGGCCTGGTGATCCTGTCGCTGAAGGCGGCGTGGGGCGCGCAGCTGCAGCGGCCACTGGTGGTCGCCGCGCTGTCGCTGGTGATGCTGGCGGTGGCGCTGTCGATGTCCGGCGTGGTGCAGTTCGGCGCCTCGCTGGGCAATGCCGGCAGCGGGCTGGCCAGCCGGGCGGGCCTGGCTGGCGACTTCTTCACCGGCGTGCTCGCGGTGGTGGTGGCCAGTCCCTGCACCGCGCCGTTCATGGGCAGCGCGCTGGCCTATGCGCTGGCCGCGCCCACCGCGCAGGCGATGCTGGTGTTCGTCATGCTGGGGCTGGGCCTGGCCCTGCCCTTCCTCGCCGTGGGTTACGTGCCGGCGCTGGCGCGCCTGCTGCCGCGGCCCGGCGCCTGGATGGAAACGCTCAAGCAGGTGCTGGCCTTCCCGATGTATCTGGCGGCGGTGTGGCTGGCCTGGGTGCTGGCCAACCAGCGCGGCGCCGATGCGGTCGGCCTGCTGCTGGTGGCCGGCGTGATGCTGGCGATGGCGCTGTGGTGGTTCGAGCGCAGCCGCTATCGCAGCGCGGGCGCGCGCAGCCTGGCGGTGCTGCCGCTGCTGCTGGGGCTGGCGCCGCTGTATTACCTGGCGCATCTGCCGCCCCCGGTCGCCGCCGCCAGCGCCGCCGAGGGCACCGTCGCCTTCACCCCGGCCAAGCTCGCCGAGCTGCGCAAGGCCGGCACCCCGGTCTTCGTCGACATGACCGCCGACTGGTGCATCACCTGCAAGGCCAATGAGCACGCGGTGCTGGCCACCGACGCCTTCCGCGACCTGCTCAAGCGCACCGGCGCGGTCTATATGAAGGGCGACTGGACCAACGAGGACCCGGACATCACCGCCTTCCTGCAGCAGTACCACACCCCCGGCGTGCCGCTGTACGTGGTGTTCCCCAAGCACGGCGGCGACGGCCGCAAGCTGCCGACGGTGCTGACCTCCTCGCTGGTCGAGCAAGCGCTGACCGAGGCGGCGAAGTAATGCTCAGCCGCGGCAACTGGCTGATCCTCGGCGCGGCGGTGCTGGTCGCCGCGCTGGGCGGCTGGCTGCAGCACGCCAGCCGGCAGGCCCGCGCACCGGCGGGGGTGCAGGTGGCGAACGTCGGCGACGTCCGCCCGGACCTGGCCTTGCCCGGCCTGGACGGCAAGGAGCACCGCCTGTCCGACTTCCATGGCCGCCGCGTGCTGCTCAATTTCTGGGCCAGCTGGTGCGGCCCCTGCCTGGACGAGATGCCGGCGCTGGCCAGGGCGCAGGCGAAATTCGGCGAACAGGGCGCGATCGTCGTCGGCATTGCCATGGACGAGCCGGCGCGGGCACGCGAGTTCCTGGCCGCCCATCCGGTGGGCTATCCGATCCTGCTGGGTCGGCTGGACAGTCCCAGCACTTCGCTGCGGCTGGGCAACGTCGGCGAAGTGCTGCCGTACAGCGTGCTGCTGGACGGCAACGGCCGCATCCTCGACGTCCGCCGCGGCGCCCTGGACACGGCGACGCTGGAACGCTGGCTGGCGCCGCCGGCCGCGCCCTGAGGCCATTCCGGCAGCCATACGGCCTCGCACGGTTTAACGCGAACTTCTCCGCCGAACATCGCCGATCTGCGCCGAACTGGACAACATTGCCGACTGCGCGCACACTCCCGCCGGTCGCCGGGTCCTGCCCGGTCCCGTTGAAGGTTTCGGCGTGGCGAAGATCCTGGTTCTGCACGGACCCAATCTCAATCTGCTGGGCGCGCGCGAGCCGGAGATCTACGGCCACACCACCCTGGCCGACATCAACGCCGCCCTTGCCGCCCGCGCCCGCGAGGCCGGCCACGAACTGGCCTGGTACCAGTCCAACGCCGAGCACGAGCTGATCGGCCGCATCCACCAGGCCCGCGACGAGCAGGTGGCGACGATCCTGTTCAACCCCGGCGCCTTCACCCATACCAGCATCGCGCTGCGCGACGCGCTGGCGGCGGTGGCGATCCCGTTCGTCGAGGTGCACCTGTCCAATGTGCATGCGCGCGAACCGTTCCGCCGCCACTCCTACCTGGCGGACATCGCGGTCGGCGTGATCTGCGGCTTCGGCCCGGACAGCTACCGGCTGGCCCTGGAAGCGGCCCTGAGCCGCCTGGAGCGGACGGCCGCCTGAGCCGCCCGCCAAAAGATTTCCCTTCCCTGCCGCCGTGGCGGCACCAACGAAAAGGTTTGTCCGATGGACCTGCGCAAGATCAAGAAACTGATCGACCTGCTCGAGGAATCCAACCTCGCCGAGCTCGAGATCAAGGAGGGCGAGGAAGTCGTGCGCCTCTCGCGCGTGCCCAAGGGAACCGTGAACGTCGCCGCCGCACCGGTCATGGCGCCCGTGATGCAGGCGCCCGCTCCGGTCGCCGCCCCGGCCCCCGCCGCCGAAGCCGCCCCCGCCAGCACGCTGCCGGCCGGCCACGTGGTGAAGGCGCCGATGGTCGGCACGTTCTACGCCTCGGCCACCCCCGGCGCGGCCGCCTTCGTCAAGGTCGGCCAGCAGGTCAAGGCCGGCGAGACGCTGGGCATCATCGAAGCGATGAAGATGTTCAACCAGATCGAGGCCGACGTGGCCGGCACCGTGCAGGCCATCCTGGTCGACAACGGCCAGCCGGTGGAATTCGACCAGCCCATGTTCGTGATCGCCTGAAAGGTGGGGAATAGGGAATCGTGAATAGGGAATCGGCGAAGCGGCCACATGAAGACCTGACGGTCTGGCAGCAAGCCATGTCGCTTGTGGAGCAGGTCTATGCCTGCTCTTCCAAGTTTCCCGATTCCGAGCGGTTTGGTTTGACTGCGCAGCTAAGGCGCGCCGCCATCAGCGTCCCTTCGAATATCGCCGAGGGTGCTGCTCGACGCTCGACTCCTGAATACCTTCGCTTTCTTTCGATTGCGCGTGGCTCGTTGTCCGAGCTCGATACCCAACTTCAAATTGCGTATCGGCTCGGTTACAGCGAGTTTCCACCAGAAATCAAGACACGTATCGACGATGTCTTCGCCATGCTGACGGGCCTCATGAACGCACTTCAAGCCCGCGAAGCGACGCGATGATGCGCCTATTCCCTATTCCCGACTCCCTATTCCCATGCCCTTATTAGAGAAAGTCGTCATCGCCAACCGAGGGGAGATCGCGCTGCGCGTGCTGCGCGCCTGCCATAGCCTCGGCATCAAGACGGTCGCGGTGCATTCCACCGCGGACCGCAACCTCAAGCACGTCGGCCTGGCCGACGAATCGATCTGCATCGGCCCGGCGCCGTCGGTCGACAGCTACCTCAACATCCCGCGCATCATCGCCGCGGCCGAGATCACCGACGCCCAGGCGATCCACCCGGGCTACGGCTTCCTGTCCGAGCGCGCCGACTTCGCCGAGCAGGTGGAACAGTCCGGCTTCATCTTCATCGGCCCGACCGCGGACGTGATCCGCCTGATGGGCGACAAGGTCGAAGCGATCCGCGCCATGAAGGCCGCGGGCGTGCCCTGCGTGCCCGGCTCCGGCGGCCCGCTCGGCGACGAAGTGGACGAGAACATCCGCATCGCGCGCGAGATCGGCTACCCGGTGATCATCAAGGCCGCCGGCGGTGGCGGCGGCCGCGGCATGCGCGTGGTGCGCACCGAGGCACACCTGGGCAACGCCATCACCATGACCAAGCAGGAGGCCAAGGCGGCCTTCGGCAACGATCAGGTGTACATGGAGAAATTCCTGGAGAATCCGCGCCACGTGGAGATCCAGGTGCTGGCCGACGGCCAGGGCCACGCCATCCACCTGGGCGAACGCGACTGCTCGATGCAGCGCCGCCACCAGAAGGTCGTCGAAGAAGCGCCTGCGCCGGGGATCACGCCGGAACTGCGCGAGCAGATCGGCAAGGTCTGCGTCGACGCCTGCCTGCGCATCGGCTACCGCGGCGCCGGCACCTTCGAGTTCCTGTTCGAGAACGGCCGCTTCTACTTCATCGAGATGAACACCCGCATCCAGGTGGAGCATCCGGTGACCGAGCTGATCACCGGCATCGACCTGGTGCGCGAGCAGCTGCTGATCGCCGGCGGCGAGAAGCTGTCGATCCGCCAGGAGGACATCAAGATCCACGGCCATGCGATCGAGTGCCGCATCAATGCCGAGGATCCGGACAGCTTCCTGCCCTCGCCCGGCACCGTGAAGCGCTTCGAAGCGCCGGGCGGCCCCGGCGTGCGCGTCGACACGCATCTGTACGACGGCTACAAGATCCCGCCGAACTACGATTCGATGATCGGCAAGCTGATCGTGCACGGCCCGGACCGCGAGACCGCCATCGCGCGCATGCGCCTGGCCCTGGCCGAGACGGTGATCGAAGGGGTGAAGTGCAACATCCCGCTGCAGCAGCGCATCATGGCCGACGTCGGCTTCCAGCACGGTGGACAGAACATCCACTATCTGGAGAAGCGCATGGCCGAGCAGAAAGAACAGGCACACTAGCACTGACCTCGAAGCTGGGTCCCTTCTCCCTCCGGGAGAAGGTGCCGGCAGGCGGATGAGGGTACGGGCGGAGTCGTGCACATCACTTCCGCGCTCCGCCCGTACCCTCACCCCAACCCCTCTCCCGGAGGGAGAGGGGCTCTATCTTCCAGCCGCTTCGCGGCTCCCTCACTGCGTTGCGATCCATGCCCTTTCTCGAACTGACCCTCACCATCCGCTCCGAACAACAGCCACGCGTGGAAGAAGCGCTGGAGGACATCGGCGCGCTGTCCGTGACACTGCAGGACGCCGATGCGGAAACGCCGGACGAGCAGGCGATCTTCGAGCCGGGCGTGGGCGAGCTGCCGCTGTGGCCGACCATCACCTTGAACGCGCTGTTCGATGAGCATACCGACCGGCGCGGCCTCACCGAAGCACTGGGCGAACTGCTGCCCTGGCTGGAACCGGACCAGGTGCAATACCGCGATATCGCCGACCAGGACTGGGAACGCGCATGGATGGACACGTTCAAGCCGATGCAGTTCGGCCGCCGGCTGTGGATCTATCCGTGGAACATCGAACCGCCGGCGGATGACGACGCGGTGGTGGTGCGCCTGGATCCGGGCCTGGCCTTCGGCAGCGGCACCCATCCCACCACGGCGCTGTGCCTGGAATGGCTGGATGCGCAGGCGTTGCAGGGACGCAGCGTGATCGATTACGGCTGCGGCTCGGGCATTCTCGCCGTCGCCGCGCTCAAGCTCGGCGCCGCCAGCGCGGTGGGCGTGGACAACGACCCGCAGGCGCTGACTGCCTCCGCCGACAATGCGGAACGCAACGAAGTCGCCGAGCGGCTGGCTTTGTTCCTGCCCGAAGATCACGACGTCGAGCCCGCCGACGTGTTCGTCGCCAACATCCTGGCCGGTCCGCTGGCGGAACTCGCGCCCACCTTCGCCGCAGCCGCCAGGCCCGGCGCGCCGTTTGCCATCTCCGGCATTCTCAAGGGCCAGGAAGACGAACTGCTCGAGCGCTATGCCGAATGGTTCGAGGAACTGCGCGCGGATACGCGCGAGGACTGGGTGCGCATCAGCGGACGCCGGCGTCAAGCGTAAGCACGCGGCGTGAACGCAGCGCCAAAGCGCCGACGGCGTTGCACATTCGTCCGAGTTTTTTGCTTTTGCCCTTTACAGGCCGCCGCGCGACCGACTCTACTTGTCCGATGTACGCCCAATGCCCCGACTGCCTGACCGTGTTCTCGATGGACACGGAGACCCTTGCGCAGGCGCGCGGCCATGTCGTATGCGGGCATTGCCAGGCCGAGTTCGATGCGCTGGACAGCCTGAGCGGCCAGCTGCCGCCCGAACCGTTCCAGCGGCTGCCGGCGCGCATGCGCGCCGGTGCACTGCTGCCGCGGGTGGAATCGGCGGTGTACCGGCCGCGGCCCGAGCAACCGGCCTTCGCGGCCGAACCCGCCGCGACAGGGTCCGGCGAGGACTTCTCCCAGCTGACGTTCTCGCCGCGCTTCGCGCGCGAAACGCGGCGCGGCGGTGCGCCGCGCTGGCCGTGGCTGGTGGCGTGCCTGATCCTGCTGCTGCTGCTGTGCGCGCAGCTGGCCTGGGCCAAGCGCGACGACCTGGTGGCCGACACCACCGCCGGTCCCTGGCTGCGCCAGCTCTGCGCCGGCCTCGGCTGCGAGCTGCCGCTGGTGCAGGACACCCGGCGCCTGCATCTGCTGGCCCGCGATGTGCAGGCCCATCCCTCCGTGCCTGGCGCGCTGCTGATCAGCGCCACCGTGCGCAACGACGCGGCGTTCGACCAGCCCTGGCCGGTCGTGGTGGTGACCTTGTCCGACGTCGACGGCAAGCGCCTCGCCATGCGCCGCCTGCGTCCGTCCGAATACCTCGGCGACGGCACCACCTCGGCGCACGGCCTGCCGGCCGGCGGCAACGCCGCCCTGGTGCTGGAAGTGGAAGACCCAGGCAACAAGGCCGTGGCGTTCGAGATCGGCTTCGAGTAAGCCGGCTCGAACGGAACTCGTCCGAATGAACCGGACGGATTCCTAAGAAACTCGCTACTTAAAATTCTTGGGACACAGGGGTAAACTCTCACCCCTTCGACTGCTGCAACCGGCGTTCCATGCGAGCCGCCGCCCGCGGTACCAGCCAAAGCAACATGTGGTGACCCATGCAGTCGCCGCGAAGTCATGTGAGGGAGATGTCCGTGAACGCCGTCAGACTGCCTGCTGCCGAGGCCGCCAAGGAGTCCTCGTCGCAGAGCGCGTTGAGCGAATGCGTTACCCGCACCGTCCGTCGCTATCTCGCCGATATCGGCGACACGGAGTGCGCGGAAGGTCTGCATGCGCTCGTCATCCGCGAAGTGGAAGGACCTCTGCTGCGCGAAGTGCTGGCCTGGCACGACGGCAACCAGAGCCGCGCCGCCACCGCGCTGGGCATCAATCGCGCCACCCTGCGCAAGAAGCTGGCCGCGCACGGCCTGCTGTGAAACCGATGCGGCGCGATGCCGCATCGCAAGGACCACGGATGTCCTCCGCCCTGATCCGCCCCGTGACCGAAGCCGACCATGCCGCGCTCCTCGCGTTGTGGGAGGCGGCCGTGCGCGCCACGCATGATTTCCTCGGCGAGGAAGACATCGCGTTCTTCCGCGGCTTCCTGCCCGGCATCTTTGGCCATCTAGACGTCCAGGTCGCCGAGCTCGATGGCCGCGTGGCGGGTTTCATCGGCACGTCCGCGCGGCATATCGAGGCGCTGTTCGTCGATCCCTCGCTGCACCGGCACGGTATCGGCCGGCAGTTGCTGGACGCGGTGCTGGCGATCGATCCGCGCCTGCCGTGGACAGTGGACGTGAACGAGCAGAACCCCGGCGCCACGCGCTTCTACGAGCGCTACGGCTTCGTGCGCATCGGCCGCTCGGAGCTGGACGCGAGCGGCCGTCCATTCCCGCTGCTGCATCTGGTGCTGCGCCGCTGAGCGCGCCAAGGACCGGGGCGGCGGCGCTATAATTGCGCCTTTCCCGCAGGAACCCGCCTCATGTCCGCAGCTTCCACGGCGCCGATCCGCCGCGCCCTGCTCAGCGTCTCCGACAAACACGGGCTGATCGACCTGGCCCGCCGCCTGTCCGCCAGGGGCATCGAGCTGCTCTCCACCGGCGGCAGCGCCAAGGCGATCCGCGAGGCCGGCCTGCCGGTCAAGGACGTGAGCGAGCTGACCGGCTTCCCCGAGATCATGGACGGCCGCGTGAAGACCCTGCACCCGAAGGTGCACGGCGGCCTGCTCGGCCGCCGCGGCACCGACGATGCGGTGATGGCGCAGCTGGAGATCGCACCGATCGACCTGCTGGTGCTGAACCTGTATCCGTTCGAAGCCACCGTGGCGCGCGCGGACTGCACGCTGGAGCAGGCCATCGAGAACATCGACATCGGCGGCCCGGCCATGCTCCGTTCCGCGGCCAAGAACTGGAACGACGTCGGCGTGCTCACCTCGCCCGACCAGTACGACGAAGCGCTGCAGGAAATCGAACGCGAGGGCGGCCTGTCGCGCGCCACGCGCTTCAAGCTCGCGGTGGCCGCATTCAATCGCGTGTCCAACTACGACGCGGCGATCAGCGACTACCTCTCGGCTATCCATCTCAACGAGACGCAGGACGCGATCGCCAGCAAGGATCTGTTCTCGGGCCAGGCCAACGGCCGCTTCGTCAAGCTGATGGACCTGCGCTACGGCGAGAATCCGCACCAGCACGCCGCGTTCTACCGCGACCTTTATCCCGCGCCGGGCACGCTGGCCACGTTCCGCCAGATCCAGGGCAAGGAACTGTCGTTCAACAACATCGCCGACGCCGACGCGGCGTGGGAATGCGTGCGCAGCTTCGCCAAGCCGGCCTGCGTGATCGTCAAGCACGCCAATCCCTGCGGCGTGGCGGTGAGCCTCGAAGGCGTGGGCCGCGCCTACGACCTGGCCTTCCAGACCGATCCGACCTCGGCCTTCGGCGGCATCATCGCCTTCAACCGCGAGCTGGACGGCGCCACCGCGCGCGCCATCGTCGAGCGCCAGTTCGTCGAAGTGGTGCTGGCGCCGGCCTATGCCGAAGACGCCCTGCTGGCCTTCGCCAAGAAGGGCAATGTGCGCGTGCTGCTGATCCCGCCGCCGGCCGACGGCGATCTGCGCAGCCCGCATCCGGGCGCCGACGTGCGCCGCGTGGGCTCGGGCCTGCTGATCCAGACCGCCGACCGCGGCATGGTCACCGCGGAAGACCTCAAGGTGGTGACGAAGCGCGCGCCGACCGAAGCGGAGATCCACGACCTGATCTTCGCCTGGAAGGTGGCCAAGTACGTCAAGAGCAACGCCATCGTCTATGCGCGCGACCGCCAGACCATCGGCATCGGCGCCGGCCAGATGAGCCGCGTGTACAGCGCGCGCATCGCCGGCATCAAGGCGGCCGACGAGAAGCTGGAAGTGCGCGGTTCGGTGATGGCGTCCGACGCGTTCTTCCCGTTCCGCGACGGCATCGATGCGGCGGCGCAGGCGGGCATCACCGCGGTGATCCAGCCGGGTGGCTCCATGCGCGACGCCGAAACGATCGCCGCGGCGGACGAGCACGGCATGGCAATGGTGTTCACCGGCATGCGCCACTTCCGCCACTGATCCCGTGTAGGTTGGGGTGAGCCACCGGCGAACCCCAACAATGCGGTGCCTACCAAAGTGGCGATGTTGGGCTTCGCCTGCGGCTCACCCCAACCTACGAAGGCCGCGTCTCCGCAGCGCTCTTCCACTCCACCGACCGCGCCGCATAGCGCCGCGCCAGCACCGCGCAGGTCATCAGCTGGATCTGGTGGAACAGCATGATCGGCAGCACGATCGCGCCCAGCGGATGGCCGGCGAACAGCACCTTGGCCATCGGCACGCCGCTGGCGAGGCTCTTCTTGGAGCCGCAGAACACGATGGTGATTTCGTCGGCGCGCCCGAAGCCCAGCGCACGCGCGCCGTAGCGCGTGACCAGCAGCGCGATCGCCAGCAGCACCGCGTTCACCACCAGCAGGCCGCCCAGCACCGGCAGCGGCACCTGCTTCCACAGGCCCTGCAGCACCGCCGCACTGAAAGCGGTGTACACCACCAGCAGGATCGAGCCCTGGTCCACGTACGACACCAGGCCGCGATGCTTCGCCACCCAACCGCCGATCCAGCGCTGCGCGACCTGGCCGGCGACGAACGGCACGAACAGCTGCAAGACGATCGAGCCGATCGCATCCCAGGACATGCCGCCCTGCCCATGCGATTCCAGCATCAGCCCCACCAGCAGCGGCGTGATCACGATACCCAGCAGGCTGGACGCCGAGGCCGAGCAGATCGCCGCGGCGACGTTGCCGCGCGCGATCGAGGTAAAGGCGATCGACGACTGCACCGTCGACGGCAGCGCGCACAGGAACAGCACGCCCAGGTACAGCTCCGGCGTCACCAGCGGCGCCAGCAGCGGACGCAGCAGCAAGCCCAGCAGCGGGAACAGCACGAAGGTGCTGGCCAGCACGGTCAGGTGCAGCCGCCAATGCGTGGCGCCGGCCACCACCGCTTCGCGCGACAGCTTGGCGCCGTGCAGAAAGAACAGCAGCGCGATGGCCACGTCGGTCAGCACCTCGAACACGCTCGCGGCGGCGCCACGGCAGGGCAGCACGGTGGCCAGCGTCACGGTGAGGATCAGCGCGCAGGTGAAACGGTCGGGAAGGAAGCGGCGGAGGGACATGGCCGTGGGCTGGTCGGGCGGGATCGGGGACTATTGCAGCGTCCGGCCATTGATAAATCAAATCGTTTTATCTTATTCACTGATACGATCAGCGCATGAATGTCAGCCTGCGCCAGCTCCGCGCCTTCCTCGCCGTGGCCCGCCTGCAGCACTTCCGGCGCGCCGCCGAGAGCCTGCACCTGACCCAGCCGGCGATCAGCCGGCATATCGCGGAGCTTGAGGCCGAGCTGGACGTGCGCCTGTTCGACCGCAACACCCGCGAAGTCGTCCCCACCGAAGCCGGCCGCTATCTGCAGGGCGCGGTGGAGCGCGTGCTGGACGAACTGGAAGGCGTGCTCGCCCACGTGCATTCGGAAAGCGAGCGGCGGCGCGGCAAGGTGCGCGTGGCCTCGGTGCCCACCCTTTCCGCGGGCCTGATGCCGGCCAGCATCGCCGCCTGCGCACGCGACTATCCGCAGCTCACGGTGCAACTGCACGACCAGGCGCAGACCCTGGTGCTGGACAGCGTGCGCAGCGGCGAGGTGGATTTCGGCCTGGCCATCGAACCGGCCGACCGCGAATCCTTCGATACGGAAACCATCCTGCGCGATCCGTTCGTGCTGGTCTGCCGCGCCGATCATCCCTTCGCCGCGCTGGTCGACGTGCCATGGAAGAAGCTCAAGGGCCAGCCACTGGTGCTGCTCGACCAGACCTCCGGCAGCCGCCGCCTGATCGATCGCCAGCTCGCCGCGCAGCGCATCGATCCGCAGGTCGCGCAGCAGGCCGGCCACACGCTGACCGCATTCCGCATGGTGGAAGCGGGCCTGGGCGTGAGCGTTGCGCCGCAGCTGTCGCTGCCCGCGCCGGGCGC
>Ga0102590_1002911_pt1 | contig 18646 bp, 23 predicted proteins | sample AraplaMF_Col_mMF_FD_76859 | JGI IMG/M metagenome (GOLD analysis project Ga0102590, IMG submission 76859) | Arabidopsis root microbial communities from the University of North Carolina, USA - plate scrape MF_Col_mMF | ecosystem: Host-associated > Plants > Roots > Endosphere | place: USA...
TCGCCACGTCCTTGTCGGCGAGCACGTAAGGGTTGGCGAAGCCGAAGAAGTTGGAAACGGCGGCAAACAGGCCATAGTCGCCATCATAGACGAAGCGCCAGATAAGGCCCGCGGCAACGTCCGCCAGCACATAGGGCAGGAAGAAGATCAGGCGATAGCCGACGACACCCGGAATGCGGTGCGCCAGCATGGTGGCGAGCCAGATGGCGAGCGGCACCTGGATGCAGATCGAGATGACGATGATCAGGCCGTTATTGACCAGCGCCTGGGTGAAGGCCGCATTTCGAAACAGAACCTGGAAATTGCGCAACGCGATGAACTCGGTCGGCGTGCCGTAGCCATTCCACTTGTAGAGGCTGTACCAGGCCGCCTCGCCCATCGGCATGATGACGAAGAGCGTGAAAAGCAGCAGCGCCGGCGGCAGGAAGATCAACAGCACTGCCAGCCGGTCGTGGGCGACTGAACTCTTGCTGTTTGCGGCTCTTTTTGCCGGCCTTGCGGCAGTGGTTATCGACGGGACTGAAATATTGGCCATGGATCCTGCTTTCGGCATGTCGGCAGCAATGCCGGCGCTCCGTTCTTGGCTGGGAGCGCCGGGAATGGTCTGCAGGCGCTGGTTATTGTTCCAGCTCGAAAGCGTCCTGGATCATCTGGGCGCCGTCCTTGGAATTCATCTGACCGGAGACGATTTCCACCGACACGTCGTTGACGACACGGCCGACCGCCGCACCCAGATCCTGGTCGAAATAGTTCTGATGCCAGGTCGAGGCGGCCAGCTGTTTTGCCGATTCGGCAAGCAGCGGGTTGGTGACGCCATCACCGGCGCCGACGGCGACAGGCAGAAGCATGCCTGATTTGGCCATCGCCCGCTCATTCTCCGCGCTCGTCAGGAAAGCGAGGAAATCGATCGCTTCCTTGGATGCCTTCTTGGTAACGGCCCAGCCGTTCAGACCGCCAAGCGTATCGGTCGGCTTGCCGGCGCCACCATCGACCGCCGGGAAGGCGAAACGGCCGATATTGTCGGGTGCGAGGCCCTTGCCGTCGCCGGCATTCTTGCGCTGGTTGGCCTCGGTATTTTCAAAGCCGAGGATGATCGCAGCCTTGCCGTCACCGAAGACGCCGAGCGCCTGCGGCCAGGTCGAGCCGAGATAGCCGGGCTGGAACGGTTCGAGCTTTCCGAGTTCGGCGAGGTCGTCGCCGGCCTTGATGATTGCGGGATCGAGGAAACCTTCGCCCTGGCCGGTCTTTGCCGCTTCGAAGACCTTCTGTCCGCCTTCGCGCATGACGAGATAGCTCCAGTAGAAGTGGATCGGCCACTTCTCACCGCCGCCGCCGGCGATCGGCACGATGCCGGCTGCCTTGATCTTCTTCACCGTGGCGAGAAAATCAGCCCAGTTCTTGATGTCCTCGGCCTTGACGCCGGCCTTGGCAAACAGCTCCTTGTTGTAGAAAAAGCTGACCAGACCGACCTTATAGGGAATAGCCCAGGTCTTGCCTTCGAATGTCAGGCCGCTGACCGAAGCCGGGCTATAGGCGCTGCGCAGTTTGCCGCCATCGGCATCGAGGGCCGGCGTCACATCCTGGAGCGCACCGGTCTCGGACTGCTGCTTCAAGACGCCGCCGCCCCAGCTGAAAAAGAAATCCGGCACGTCGTCGGATTGCAGCAATGTCGGAAGCTTGGCCTTGAAGGCCTCGTTTTCGAGAAACTGCATCTGGATATCGACGTCAGGGTGCTGGGCTTCGTATTTCTTGACGATGTCTTCCCAGGCCGCGACATATTTCGGGTCGAGCTCGAGATGCAGCCACTTGACCACCGTCGTCGCCGAGGCTGCACCTGCCCCGGCCAGCCACATGCCGGCAGCCGCGGCCATGGATGCGATGCGCCTGCCGCGAAGACCGGCGCTCTTCAACATAAAATTCATGATTTTCCTCCCAGGGGGCTGTCCTCACAATTTTTCCCCTATGCGGATTAATTCAACGGAGCTTTGACCCAATGTCAACCCAATGCCTCTATTTTTATCAAATGCGCTTGACAGGGCCGCAGAATTGCCCGCTATTTATTTCGTAACCCGTTAAAAATATTTGGGTTCCGCCCCAATGAAACGCTCGCCTGGCTAATTCCGATGAAGACCGCAGATCCAGAATTAATGCGCGCGATCAATCGCTTGAACGTGCTCGATACCGTCCGGCGCCATGGTCCGATCTCGCGGATAGAGATCAGCGAGCGTACCGAACTTTCCACCACGACCGTTTCGGCCATCACCGCCTCGCTGCTCGACGACGGGTTGATCCTGCCGCGTCACGAAGGCGATATCCGCAATGAGGCTGTGCGCGGACGGCCGCGGGTGATGCTGGAGCTCAATCCCGATGCGGCCCGCGTGGTGGGCGCCAAGATCGCCGCCAACAGGATGGTCTTCGTCGTCACCAATTTCCGCGGCGACGTGCTGTCCAAGCTCGCCTTGCCGATTCGCATCGACCGGCAGCCGATCGGCGTCATCGCCGATCTGGTCGAGGATGGGGTCAGGCGCTGCGTCGTCGATGCCGGGCTGTCGCTGGAGGATGTCGACAGCGTCTGCCTCGGCTTTCCCGGCGTCATCGAGCACCGCACCGGCTATATAAGAAGCAGCCCGATCTTTCGCGACACCAATGTCGATTTCGCCGCCGAGATGTCGACGCGGCTGGCGACGCCGACCATTGTCGAAAGCGACGCCCACGCCATCACGCTTGGCCATCACTGGTTCGGAAAGGCCCGCGATCTCGAGGATATGGTGCTGATTTCGCTGGAGCAGACGCTGGGGCTGGGCGTCCTGCACGGCAACAGCCTGTTTCGCGGCGCCGGCGGCCTCAGCCACAATCTCGGCGATCTCGTGCTCGGCATGGGACCGAATGGCGTCGTCCGGCTTTTCAGCCAGGCCGGCGAAAGCGCGATCCTCGGCGAACAGCAGGCCGACGGGCGTTTTGCCGAAGCGATCCGTCTCGGCCGCGGCATGAACCATGCCCAGGCGCTAATCAAGGCCGACGACGACCGGCTGATCAGTGCCGCCATCCGTGCCGGCGAAGCGGTCGGATTGACCATTGCCAACATCGTCACGCTGTTTGCGCCGCCGCGGGTCATTCTTGTGGGGTCGAGCCTGGCGCTCGGCGAACCCTTTCTCAACAGCCTGCGCGATGCCTATGCGCTCGCCATTCCGCCGTCGCTGCGCGGCGTGAGCGAACTCGTCTTCGACGATTCGACCGATGATTTCTGGGCGCAGGGTGCGGCTGCGGTGGCGCTCTACGAACTCTACGAATCGCCCTGGAGCACGACGGGGCCGGCGCTCTGACGGGCGCCCCAATCACCATCAATGGCACGATCAATGGAGGAATTCATGGACAAGGTCGGTATCGGCATCATCGGATGCGGCAATATTTCGGGCGCCTATCTCACGGCGATGGCATCCTTTCCCATTCTCGATATCCGCGGCGTCGCCGATCTCAACCGGGAGCTGGCCGAAGCAAAGGCTGCGGAATTCAATGTTCCGGTCAAGACGGTCGAGGAGCTTTTCGCCGATCCCAAGGTCGAGATCATCGTCAATCTGACAATCCCGAAGGCCCATGTTGCCGTGGCGTTGCAAGCGCTTGAGGCTGGCAAGCATACCTATTCGGAAAAGCCGCTCGGGATTAATTTCGCGGAAGGGAAAAAATTGGCGGATGCCGCCAAAGCGAGGAATCTTCGCATCGGCGCTGCCCCCGACACTTTCCTCGGCGGCGGCCACCAGACGGCCCGCACACTGATCGACAAGGGCGTCATCGGCCAGCCGGTCGGCGGCTCGGCAACCTTCATGTGCCCGGGCCATGAGCGCTGGCATCCGAACCCGGCCTTCTTTTACGAAGTCGGCGGCGGGCCGATGCTCGATATGGGTCCCTATTACATCACCGATCTCGTCAATCTTCTCGGACCGGTTTCCCAGGTGGCGGGTTTTGCGACGACGCCGCGATCGGAACGGCTGATCACCAGCGAACCGCGCAATGGCGAGCGTATTCCCGTGCAGGTGCCGACTCATGTCAACGGTATGATGGCCTTTGCCAATGGCGCCGTCGTCCAGATCGCCATGAGCTTCGATGTCGCCGGCCACAAGCATGTGCCGCTGGAAATCTACGGAACCGAGGGCACGCTTGTTGTGCCCGATCCGAACAAGTTCGCCGGCCCTGTGGAATATCTGAAGAAGGGCGGTGCGTTCGAGGACCAGCCGGTCACAGCACCCTATGCCGATGGCAACTACCGCTCGCTCGGCGTCGCCGACATGGCGCATGCGATCCGCTCCAACCGGCCGCATCGCGCCAATGGCGATCTGGCGCTGCATGTGCTCGAAGTCATGGAAGCGTTCCACACCGCTGCCGCGACCGGCCGAACGGTCACGATCACCACGGCAACGGAGCGCCCTGCCCCCTTGTCCGATTCCATCGTCGACGGACGGCTGGCGAAATAAGTTTCAGGAGGAAAGACTATGCGTGAAGCACTGATCGTCTGGGGCGGCTGGAGCGGGCATGAGCCGCAGGAGTGCGCCGAAATCATCAAGACCATGCTCGAGGAAGACGGCTTCAAGGTCTATCTCGAACACGGCACCGAGGCGCTTGCCGACCCTTCCGTCCATGATCTTAGCCTCGTTGTGCCGATCATGACGATGTCGAAGATCGAGAAGGAGGAGGTCAAGAACCTCGCCACGGCGATCGAAAGCGGCGTCGGCATTGCCGGCTATCACGGCGGCGCGGGCGATGCCTTCCGCGACTCCGTCGATTACCAGTTCATCATCGGTGGCCAGTGGGTGGCTCACCCCGGCAACATCATCGACTATACCGTCAACATTACCCGGCCTGACGATCCCCTCATGGAGGGCATTGCCGATTTCCCCTATACGTCAGAGCAATATTACATGCATGTCGACCCCTCGAACGAGGTTCTGGCGACGACGAAGTTCACCGGCGAGCACGCCTACTGGATCGACGGCGTCGTCATGCCTGTCGTCTGGAAGCGGAAATACGGCAAGGGCCGCGTCTTCTATTCCTCGCTCGGCCATCAGGCCAAGGAGTTCGACGTTCCCCAAATGAAGACCATCTTCCGCCGCGGCGCCAACTGGGCGGCGCGGTGAGGTTGTCCGGTTCGTGGGGATGGCTGCACCTTACCGAGGTCGAGCTACTCGTCTCGACCCTCCAGACCCTGTAAACGCGGCGAAGGACGTGCCTTGCGAGATGTGGCGAAGGACGGAGAGGTCGCGGCATAATCCCTTCTCCCCTCGGGGAGAAGGTGCCGGCAGGCGGATGAGGGGGCCACACGGCACGCATCTCACATAATTCACCTATCCCGCCACGCCGACGGCATCGCCGAGATCCAGCGCGTCCTGACCCCGGTCGAGACGATACCGACACGGTCGAAGCTTGCATGGGCGATGTCGGAAAGACCGGCTTCGCCGGCCCCCTCATCCGCCCTACGGGCACCTTCTCCCCGCTGGGGAGAAGAGGGAATCGAGACGTTGCGGCATGTCCCCTCGCCGACCGAAACCGACCCCAAGCTCAGCCAATGATCAACGCCGTGCCATAAAGCCCCAATGCAAACACCGTATGAGCCAGCAGATTGAAGCACCGGACCTTGTTCGGGGTCGGATGTTTGGAGGCGGCCCAGCCGATGCCGAGGCCCGGCTGCAGCAGGAACCACCCTGCCCCGACGGTGACGATGCCGAAGATCCAGGCGGGAAGAAATGTCGGGGCCGCCAGCCAGGCAGAGCCCATGATGATGGCAAAGATCACCCCATAGAGAATGCCGACGGCGTAGTGGCTGATCCAGCCGAGCGCCAACTCATGAGCATAGGGTTCGGCGTCGGCGATGCTGTCGTGAAAGACCTTGCCGCGGCGGAGATGCCAGAACCAGCGTCCCACAGGTGCCCAGTTGGGGGCCGCCTGGCCGAACCGAGTGAGCAGGATCGCCCAGAGGTCCATGAGGATGGTTGCGCCGGCGCCGATCACCAGGCCGCGCCACAGAATATCGAACATTGGGAATCACCGGAAAGCGTTGCGATTGCAGGACGCTACAAAATCATTGCAGACGCGCCGGCGCAATGGCTGCGGTGAATTCACCTGCCACATCAAGGAAGGATTCCGAGGCTAATCCGCTTGCGGTCCGCCCTCGCCCTCAGTTTCTCCCGCGCCATTGCCGATATCGCCGCTGATATCCTGCGCAAACTTCCGCATCAGCCGCACGAGTTCATTGAAGTCATGTTCCTCCCAGCTCTCGAAGATGGCGCGGCCCATCCGCTCGCGGGCGACGTCGATGCGATCGGTCATTGCCTTGCCCTTTGGGCTGATGACCGCCTCGCGCACGCGGCGATCGGCGGCATTTCCGCGGCGCTCCACCAGATCGAGGCTTTCGAGCTTGGCGACCTGACGGCTGACGGTGGTGTAGTCGCGGCCGGCGCGGTCGGCGAGTTCGACCACTCCGATGGGACCGAGCCGCTCTATCGTGACGAGCAGCGGAAACAGGGCGCGATCGAGCGAAATGCCCGCCTCGCGGACCATCTGCTCATCGCGCTGCGGGCGGTTCATGACGCTGACGATCTCGATCAAAGCTCCATGCAGTTCGCGCAGTTTTTCGCTGATGTGTGTATTTTGCACATTCTTTGTTGACGTCATGCCGATTCTCCTATTATGTGCATAATACACATATGGAGAGATCAATGACAGAAAATTCCACAGTCAACGTGCTGATATCAGGCGCTGGTGCGGCCGGCCTGACGCTGGCGATCGAGCTGGCGCGGCGCGGCGTATCCTTCCGCCTGATTGAAAAATTGAACGACCCATTCCGCGGCTCCCGCGGCAAGGGTATTCAGCCGCGAAGCCAGGAGGTGTTCGAAGATCTCGGCATTCTCGACCGGATTGTCGCGCTCGGCGGCATCTATCCCCGGCAGCGGGAATATCGCGACGACGGCAACTTCAGCGAATCCGACGCCGTGGTGGGTGGGGAGCCGACACCGGCCGAGCCCTATCATCTTCCCCTGATGGTGCCGCAGTTCCTGACCGAAGGGGTGATGCGCGAGCGCCTGCTCGAGCTAGGGCACCGGCCCGAATTCGCCAGTGAACTCATCGGCTTCGAACAGGACGAGACGGGCGTGACTGCGCGGCTTAAGGGCATATCCGGTGAAGAGACCATCCGCGTGCGCTGGCTCGTCGGCGCCGATGGCGGCCGCAGCTTCGTGCGCCATACATTGGATATCGGCTTTCCCGGCAAGACGCTCGGGGTGCGCGCCATCGTCGCCGATGTGATTCTGACGGGATTGGACCGCGACGCCTGGCATCGCTTCGGCGATGGCGCCATGCAGCGACAGGTCGCGATTTGCCCGCTGGCGGGGACGGATCTGTTCCAGATCCAGGGACCCATCCCGCTCGAAGGCGAGGTCGACCTCTCCGCGGCAGGCTTGACCGCCCTGGTCAAGGAGCGCACCGGCCGCAACGACATCGAGGTCCAGTCGGTCTCCTGGGCGTCGGCCTTCCACATGAACGCCCGGCTTGCCGATCGCTACCGGCTCGGCCGCGTGTTCCTGGTCGGCGATGCCGCCCATACGCATCCGCCGACCGGCGGACAGGGTCTGAATACCAGCGTTCAGGACGCCTATAATCTCGGATGGAAACTGGCGGCGGCTGCGACAGGCGCCCCAGACGCGCTGCTCGACAGCTATGAGGAAGAGCGCCGACCGGTCGCCGCCGCCATGCTTGGTCTGGCGACCAATCTTCTCGACGCCCTGAAGCGAGGCGAAATGCGGCGTGGTCGCGAGGTTCATCAACTCGATATCGGCTACCCCTCCTCCTCTTTTGCGGTGGAAAAGCCGGAACGACGCGGCGGCCTGCTTGCCGGCGACCGTGCCCCCGATGCACCGCTCAGAGGTGTGGGCGGCCAGACGACGCGGCTGTTCGAACTGTTCAAGGGCGCGCACTGGACGCTGCTGGGCTATGAGGTCGAGCAAGCCGCCATGCCGCCGCGCCCAGGCCTGCACATCCACAGGATCGGCCGGCGCGGAGACGTCATCGACGAAGGCGGGCACTTCCATGATGCCTACGGTCTGGCATCGGGCGACTGGGTGCTCGTGCGTCCGGATGGCTATGTCGGCGCCATCATTGCCTCCGCTCACGCCGGGGCGCTGGAAGCCTATCTCGCAAATGTCGGCCTTACTGCATAAGCGGCAACTCAAAGCGCGCCGCTGCCACGTCTGAAATACGGGCGCCGCAGCCAATCGCCACCGCGGGTAGCGCACTTTCGTTATTAGCCGCCGCACAAGGGCCCAGGAGAGCCTCATCCTTGTAGGTTGCCGACCATGAACGCTTGCTGGACAGGCCATGACTGCTCCTCCTTGCAACGCGAGCTCGAAGCCCAACCAACCATTCGAGCAAAGACGTGGCGACGGAGATGCTTGCTGAGGTACGAGTTCAGGACCCAAGGATGACACGCATCCCCCGTCGCACAATCGCATGCTACACGATCGGCAACGTATAAGGATGAGGAGCATCGGAGGATGCCGTACCATAGACCAGGCGGCATCGATCTTTCAGAGGGCGTCCCGCTCGTATCGCGGCGCCCAGCCGCGGGCCATCCCGCGGCTCATCACGCTTTCCGCCAGCGCCAGTTGCTGGCGGAGATGTTTGCAGTCATCGAGCAGCGAGCGTATCGCCGCCTTGGCATTGTCGTCATGCCAGGCAAGCACGGCTTCGACTTCCCAGGCCTGATCGGGCCAAGTTTGATCGGGCCAGGCTTGATCGGCCCCAGCATGTTCGGCGCGTGCCTGACCGGGTTCCAAGATCCTTGCCGGCCGCATCAGTTCAGCGCCAACTGCAATTGAACCGGACGCGGCAATGGCGGCAGCGGCCGGCTGAGTTCGACCTTTCTCTGCCAGGCGGCACGTCGCTGTTGATCTCGCTCGCGGGCTGCGCGGGACGCCTCGACAAGCGCAAGGGCGTTGGCGATCACCTGTTCCGTATGCGTCATGATCATCTCCAATGTTCCTGTTTTGTTCTAAGTTAGAACTTTGGCAGGAAAAGTCAAGCGCCGGAACGATCTGGCTGAGGTAGGTGTTGCAAGCCGGGACTGGCGTCGAAGCGCGGCCGATAGTCAGTCCGCCGCCTCTATGACGGCGATGCCGGCCTCCTGCGCAGCCCTGATGAAGGCCGCCCGCACGTGTTCCGGTGGGAGATCGCCGATAATCGCATCCAGGCACGACTTGACGGCCTCGAAATACTCTTCGCCGTCATCTACCGGCCAGTCGCGCAAGAGCGTGCGCGCGGCGTCCCACACAGAGTTAATAACGGCATAATGGCCGAGCCCCATTGAGGCCAAGCCAACCGGTCGAAAATGTGCCGTCTGTCTCACTTTGCTACAGCTTTTCCCAATTTCGGTGGCGCTCATGGGTACGATGCAATTTGCGTGCCGTCGGCGGGCCGCGTCACCAGCCGAAGCACGGCCTTACGAGACTTGATTTTCGGCGAGGCTCGCAGTGTAGACGTTCCTCTTCGTCGCCTCCAGATCCCCTGCAGCCGGTGCTTTCGAGAACATGGAGCTTGAAGTGGAGTCCTGCGATCAGTCATTAAGCGACTGATTATGGTAAATATCGGGCTTCCCATCCCACGCCTGCTGATTAAAACTCAGTCTTTCCTTTTATACTCTATAAGGATTACAGCAACTCATATGCATTGCTGGATGCAAGAACCTTCATAATCATTCATGGATTGTGCCAGAGGTGGACGGAGTTTCATCCGGATCGTACAATGCGATCTATCCTGCACGCGGCGGATCTCGGAGGAGCGCGCGATGCCTATCTTCATGGACCGGCACTTTCTTGAAGGAACGTCAGCGGCTGACGTTGCTCAGGCACATCGCATGGATCTCGACATTCAGGACAAGTATGGCGTCAAGTTCCTGACCTATTGGTTCGATCAGCGGCGCGGGACCGCCTTCTGCCTCGTGGATGCGCCGGATGCGGAAACTGCGCAATGTGTGCATCGTGAAGCGCACGGCTTCGTCGCCGGCGAGATCGTCGAGGTCGCCCTGTCAGCGGTCGAGGCTTTTCTTGGCCGAATCCATGATCCTGAGCCGGCGCCCGGCCAATCCTCCGCTCAGGTGGATCCCGGCCACCGGGCAATCCTCTTTACCGATATCGTCGGATCGACAGCGATGACATCGCGCCTCGGCGACCGGATTGCGACCGAAATGGTCCGCGCCCATGACTCTATCGTGCGCCGATGCCTCAGCCAGAATTCAGGCCGGGAGGTTAAACACACCGGCGACGGCATCATGGCGGCCTTCGCCGCGACAACGGCAGCCGTCGAATGCGCCATGGCGATCCAGCGGGAATTCGAGCGTTACAACGGGGGAAACACCGAGCCAATCCATATCCGCATCGGACTGGATTGCGGCGAGCCGGTCGAGGACAGCAACGACCTGTTCGGCTCGACCGTGCAACTTGCCGCGCGTCTCTGTGCGGCAGCCTCCAGCGACCAGATCCTCGTCTCGGAGAATATTTTTCGGGAATACGGCGCCGCCGATCTCTTCGCTCACGCAACGCGCCGAAGGTTCAAGGGGTTTTCGAAGCCCATGCTGGTGTTCCGATGCGAGTGGGCGGATGCCGGCGTAAATTAAGATCGGCTGAGATCCGACACCCGCATGGCGAGTTGGCTCCAGGCAGGGCTTGCTGCGGCGTTTTTGTGGCCAAGAAATAGGCGATCATCAAAGCATGGCGCGCAAACTGTGCCGCGGTTTTGCGACAACGACCTGCGGCCTTGCGGAATTGGCCACCGCGCCCACGACCTTTGATCGGAAGCGGCATTGGCGATTTGCACCCGGCAATCAAAATAGTTCAAGACCGATGTCGGCTTCCAGCAGGCTCATGCGTCGTCACGATAGGAAGCCAAAGAAATTCGCCCAAGCAAGGAAACGATGCGATGACAATCACGATCACAGCATTTGAACGATCGCCCGATGGCGGCAAGGGACTGGCGCGCGATACGCGCGTTCGCTGGGCGCTCGAAGAAGTGGGGCAGCCTTATGAGGTTCGCCTTCTTTCCTTCGCGGAGATGAAGACGCCCGACCATCTGGCCATCCATCCCTTCGGCCAGATCCCCACCTATGAGGAAGGTTCTCTCTCGCTGTTCGAGACCGGCTCGATCGTCTTTCATCTTGCTGAGCAGCATGCGGGCCTGCTGCCCAGGGATCGCGATGCCCGAGCGCGCGCGATCACCTGGATGTTTGCCGCACTTAACACCGTCGAGCCGCCGATCCTCGAATTGACGACGGCAAGAATATTCGAAGCTGACAAGCCTTGGAGCGAGGAGCGCTTGCCGTTGGTCAAGGACCGTGTCCGCGCTCGGCTGGACAGACTCTCGGCTTACTTAGGCGTCGCCGACTGGCTCGACGATGCGTTCAGCGCGGGTGATCTGTTGATGGTTTCAGTGCTGCTGCGACTAAGAATGTCAGGCATTTTGGACGAATATCAAAACCTGGCTGCCTATGTCGCGCGCGGGGAATCTCGGCCCGCTTATGCCAGGGCTTTCGCCGCGCAATTTGCGATCAACGCCCCATCGTCCAGCTCAATCATGAGCTCATAAAGCCGAGCCGAAAGCGGGTTCAAAAACAGGATGCCGCCGAGCAGTTGACCAATGCTCGGCGGCATCCCGCTCACCCCCGCTTTGGGCGTCAACTTCGCCGTGATCAAACGGCCGCGAGGCCACCCCCACGCAATGCTCCAACTCACCTCAATCCGGCTATGGCTGCGCGCTTATGCGTCGACGACCTAAAGCACGTCGCGATCTTTCAGATTGCTCCTCGCGCTTTAGCTCTTTGTTTTTACGCATGTCGTTATCGCAAAACCGCTGCTCACTTTTGCGCGACATGCTCTAAGCATTGCCCATATGTTCGTTCATCAGCCGCTCGAATTTGGGGCCGCTCTCGACTTTCGCCAACACGCCCGACATTTTCAGGAAACGCCGGAAATTCTCGCGTGCAGCGCTCAGCGGGAAACGCCCGTTGGCCGTATCTCTGCACGCCTTCAACAGCGTATCATATGCCAAACCCCGTTTGTCCTCCGGCCACCCGTCCAGAACATCGAAGATTTCATCGAGGCACGTGACCTCATCGATGAAATGTTGGCGATGAAGCAGAATCGGATCAAACCGAGTTGACGACATAGTATCCTCCCATTTATATTACTTTTTTATGCTGTAATTTTACTGAAAAACCGTGACTTATTCAAGTCAAAATCGTGTCAATTTGGCTATTAACGCCGTGCAACTACTTCCATAACGACAGAATAACCCTATCAGATTAGACTTAAGCGTATTTGATCATCGGCCGAGGGTCGACGCATCACGAATATAGATTGATTGATCAATCGCGCGAATGTTGCGGGTCAAGCGAGCGTGATCAAATGCACCGGAAGTTTCGTATAGTCTCGTGTTGGCATGGTATATTGCGACCATGACAACCTTGCGAGGAGACGTTCAGATGAGCCGATTTTTTACATTGGTAGCGGGCGTGCTGATCGGTGTGTCCGCGATCACGTCTTCCTGCACATCGCCGGCAAGGCAGGATCACCAGGATTTTCAATATCAGCGGGATAGCTCAACAAACCCGGCATGCGCGGATGGGTTCAGACCCAGCAATGCCCGCTCGTGCAGTTATTGAAGGCATAGAGCCGGAATTGGTTTTGCGCCGGAGGTGGCAGGCGACAGCAATGGGACCGGTCGGGAACTCCTAACCCTGCTTCACCGTTATGTGATCGGGCCACAGTTGGCCCGATGCTAAACAGGAGAACGGTTCCCCATGAACAATTTGATCTGGCTTGTCGGCGCTGTCGTTATCGTGCTCGCGATTTTGAGTTTCTTCGGCTTCCGCTGATTGTAGAAGCATGCTGATGGAAATGTCGTGGCCCAACCACGTCTTCCCTTCCCGGCGATCGGATGGACGATGAATCCTCCGCGCCGGTGGATCTATAAGGATTAAGAGCGCCTTGTCCTTCTTGGCCGCTTAGCCGGGCTGCGGCCGATATCTGCACGTCGAGCGACGTCCCGCCGAGTGTAGCTGTATTGTCTCTAGCCCACTTCCTGAAAGCGTCAGGGTCTAATCGAGACTACCGCCGTTTCTTCGAAAATCCGCCGATTGACGTGTGATCAGCGCGAAAAGTGGATGATCACCCCCTCGGTCTTCCTTTACAATCAGTCGTTTCGGCCTCTCAAGGCAGATCGTAAGGGAAGATCGATGGCTTGCCTTGTTGGCGCAGATGAAGCGACGCAATCGGAGAAGCCGGCTGTAAAAGCGGATCGGCCGGATGGCCTGGCGCGGGATGTTTCGGCCATCAAGGTCGGCGACTGTCTGCTGGGTTACAAGGCCGTCCAGCGCCGCATGCGGGCCAGCCGTTGGAACCATTTCCGCGGCCGGATGCGCGAGATCGAGAAATTGATCCGGCATCGTCATGGAGACATCGTGCCCGAGGCCGACGACGCATTGATCTATGTCGAGGTGATCGCCAGCCTCGCCCTGGTCGAATTCAAGGAAGAGTTCGTCGATGTGGTTCTAAACTGGGCAACGCGATGGCTGCCATGGGCTGGGAAAGCCGAGATAGAGGAAGTCATCTACGAGCGGACAAAGCTGCGCTTTTCTCCCTTGTCCGCCGACGCGCTCGGCCACGCTCTGCACTTAAGCTACGCGGAACGGAGCGCCCTCAATATTCGCACCATCGGTGCCTTCGACGTGCCGAAGCGGAAAAGAGCAAAACTGCAAAAGGAAAAGCGGCGCCAGCGCGACCGAGCGCGAAAAGAGGAGCAACGCCGTGCCGCCGGCGCGCTTTCCAGAGCCGACTATCTCGCCAATTCTTTCAGCCAAGCGCGCCCCTGGGAGGCTTTCGGCATCAGCCGCCGGACCTGGGAACGCCGTGGCAAACCGATGCCGGATCCCGAGACGATATCGGACTGTGGTTCGATCTCGCTCGCCGCTTAGGTCAGAACTTTTCGGCTTTTAGCCGGATGGTCCGAACCAGCTATTCACAGCCTCCTGTAGACCATCCTGCGTCCCGTCGCCCACCCAGGCCACATATCCATCGGGCCGGATCAACAGTGCGGCTGGCGCGGAGACCACACCCAGCGCAGGCAGCTCCCATGCACCGGCATATCCGGCGTCGACCAACCTGATGCGGTCCGACCACCGCGGGAGGCCGATGCTGCCGGGCGTGCCGAGGTTCAAGAACACCGGTCGCGCATCTTGCAGCAGCGTAAAGACACGCACGGGACTATCTGATGTGAGCAGGTCGAGGTCAGGCATGCGGCGGCCGAGCAGCGGATGCCCGTCGCCGAGATCGTAATGGATACCAAGTCCGGACATCTCGGCCGCGATGCGTTTGCGCGGCTCCTCCATGCCAAGCAGCTCCGTTACGATGTCACGCAAGACTTCGGTGCGATCGTCGGTGCGCTGCAATGCGACCTGCGCCATCGTCGTGCGCAATACGCGGGCCGCAACCGGATGCCGCTCGGCGTGATAAGTGTCGAGCAAGGTTTCAGGCGACGTGCCTTTCACCACCTGGGCCAATTTCCAACCGATATTGACGGCATCCTGCACGCCCGTGTTGAGGCCCTGCCCGCCGACCGGAGAATGTACATGGGCGGCGTCGCCAGCGAGGAGTACCCGGCCCTTGCGGTAGGCCGTTGCCTGCCTGGACATGTCGGTGAACCTGCAAATCCAGTTGACGCGATGGAGTCCGTAATCGGTTCCGAATGCGGCGATGAGCGCGTCTTTGAGATCGCCGAGCGTCGGCTCGGTTGTCGCGCCGGCATTCTTCTCCGGCACCATCACGCCGATCGGCCCCTCTTTGGCGAAGACGATCTTGCCGTCGTGGATTTCGTACTCCTCCCTGCCGAAGGCATAGATGCCAAGGGCGGTGCGATGGATGCCCAATGGCGGCTCCTCTTCCATCTCCACCTCGGCGAGAACGTTGCTGGTCGTCGGATCCCATCCTTCAAACGCAATGCCGGCAGCCTTGCGAACCAGACTGCGGCCTCCATCGCAGCCGACGAGATAGCCTGCCCTGAGCGACGCCCCATCGGAGTTTTCAATGGTGACGCCGGTATCGTCCTGCGCGAAACCCGTTACCTCAAGGCTGCGATAGATCGGCACCGCCAGTTCCCCGACCCAGCCGGCCAGAATGCGCTCGATATGCTTCTGCCGCAGCGCCAGCCCATAATTGTGCCGGGTCGGAAAATCGCTGATATCCAGACGCGTGACCGCGAAACCCGTGACCTGGGCTATCTGCCCTTCCGCGAGGAACCGGTCGACGATGCCCCGCTGATCGAGAACCTCGAGCGTGCGTGCGCTCAGACCGCCGGCCCGCGTACCGGCAAGCTTCTGGTCAGGGCGGCGTTCGACGATGGCGACGTCGACGCCTGCCAGGGCCAGTTCGCCTGCCAGCATCAGTCCCGTCGGCCCTGCCCCGGCAACCACGACTGCATGTTCCCTCATCCGCAAACTCCCATGTTCCGGCTGTTCCAATGCGATCTCTCAGGGTCCAGACAGACCTGGCCCCTGTGCATCTCTCCGATCCAATCAATCCTGCCCAGGTGCCGATTTTCTCTGTCGCAGGTTGTTCTCCCTATAAATATAAGCTCCATACTGGTTGGAAGGACTTGCGACAGGATTTCAGGCTTGCTCTCCAAAGCCCTATTCGCTGCCACTTGCGGATCTCTTGCTGTGGAGCTCAGGCTTTTCGATACGACCTGACCGGGTGGGCGCCGGATGTGGCAGGCGCCGTCCGGGGTCGATTCTCTCGAAGGGATCAATCAATTGCTTGGCGACCTATCTCACTGCGGAGCTGGAGCTTTTTGCGGAATCGTCTCAGCCGCTGGTCGCTCAGACGGATCGGCGGGACGGCCATAGATTGTGTAGGCGGCCCCCGCTAGCACCCCCAAGACGAGAAGAGCGAGGACGTACAGCATCATGCCGCGGATAGCCGTCTTCGGTGTCTTGTCCATCAGGATCTCCAAGATTGCTCAGCGGTCAATTCAATGCGAGCGCTTTTGGTTCCGACTCGGAGGTTGTTCAAGGGAGCAGCCATTCACGGAACGATCCGGTCCCGATCTGGTTTACCCCACACCCCGGTTGCTATGGAGGTCACCATGTGGGCAATCCTGACCGGAGCCGCTCTCATCATCGGCGGACTTCTTTTTCTCTTTACCTCGGCGCTTGGTCGAAGACCGAGTGATCCGCATCAAATGCCGCAAGGCGGCACCACGCTGGAGCCACGGCGCCAAGGCCTCAGGTTCCTCGGAATAACTAAAAACTGGCCGGCGCTGGCCGTTATCGCGATCGGTGCACTTCTCTTGGCTTTTGGTGGATACTCCTGACATCCGACAGGTCTTGGCCGCCTCAGCTCCTTCGGCAAAAACCCGGCTTTCACCGGGTTTTTGTTCAGGCACTACCAAGTCTGGCGACCGGTCCAGTCATCGATGTCGCGTCTGATACGGTCCTTTTCGATGCCATAACGCTCCTGGATCTTGCCTTCCAGCTGGTCGCGCTTGCCGGCGATCTGGTCAAGATCATCGTCGGTGAGTTTGCCCCACTGCTCCTTGATCTTGCCCTTCGCCTGCTTCCAGTTTCCTTCGATCCGATTCCAATCCATGGTCGATTTCTCCTCTCTGTTGATGAGAAGAAAACGGACCGCAGTGGAAGTTGGTTCCTGTGTCTCAGCGGATTTCCGCGAAGCTCAATTCCTGCGGCAAAGACGCCAAGCGCTGCCCATGCCAAATATCCACACCCGAATGAAGAAAAGCATAAATAATTCGTGAAGAACGAATAGATGTATAAAATATTTATTTATGTATGAAGCAAATATTCCCCTGTTCTTGTGTTATACTGTTCCACGGGGAGAAGAACAATGGCACTCGATGTATTCGTGAACCTCTACAATTTAGGGGGCCTGGACGCACTTAACGTTTCTCTGCGAAGCCTGTCAGATGACGAAAGGCTTGGCACTTTACTCTCGCTTGAAAAGATAGGGTACGAAGTGATCTGGAATGCCCAGAGAAAGCCCGCTTCTGCCTATGTGTGGAGCGGGCCGAACGAGAATTAGTTGCCAGGCGGGACAAAGACCTGTCCCGACCATGGGGATGAGACCTCACGACCTTGTGTCTCCCGTCATGCGCTTAAAAAGCAGATGTTCCATCCTCCTATCGATCCGAGGAAGCGAGGGCGATCATGATCCGATCCCAGATAGCCGACGCACAAACCGTATTGGGCGACGAAGAAGTCGCCCTCTGCCAGAGAGTATTTGACCACGTCATCTCGGTGCGACAAATCACGACAGACACCGAGCGCGAAGATCTGGCTCAGCGGGTTATCCATTCGTACCAGCATGGGGTGAAGGACGAGGGCGCGTTAATGCGACTGTTGATCTGAGGTCGCGGCAACTACATTTAAAACTAGAAATGGTGAGAGCGTCGGGGTTCGAACCCGGGACCTTCTGTTTAAAAGTCAGACGATAAACCGTTAGTTGCCAGGGTCTGTTGCGCATCATGTGCCGTCCATGTGCCAACTGCGTCAAGGCCTCCTTTCAGCCCGCTTATCTTCGCCCGCGGCGCTGCTCGAGGCTGATCTCAGCCAACGTACCGAGAGCGATCGCGAGGAAAACCGCGTAAAAACCGCGGTCGATCAATCTTCCCGAACTGCCTGCGCCCGGCGCGTAGCGCGTTAGAGCGGCGTCATACGGCCCGAAGAATTCGGTTGCGATTCCGAAACCGATGACGAGCTGAAACGCTCCAAAGGTAAGCGCGAGCCATGCCGCGATCTTGGCAAGATTGGTGAAGATCATTGTGCCCCCAGCACTGATGTAAGAGAGCCACGGAATAGTCTCCGCGACCGTGGACAAGTTGCATGAAACGCAACTCGTTCGTTGCGGTACCCCCGAAAGTGTAGCAAGGTAGTCCTACCGAAAAGGAGAGAATGGTTGCAGCCATTCTCTCCTCTCGCGGGCGTAGCGCCAGCAGCTAAGGAACGATCACACAGCGTTGTCGGCGCCGATCGTTTCCTTGGCCGCGGCATCATTATGGCGCAAATCACTAACCCCGTGCGCATGGGGGGCTTTTAATCCACATATTTATGCACAGGGTAATTTGTTCCCGCTGCGTTCTTGACGTGATGAACGCTTGTGCATCACACTGCTCAATCTATTTCCGGAAGTGGCCCTTCTCGCACCAGTACCGAACCTGAACGCCAGGCTGACTCGCAAAGAGGCCGGCTGCAATTTGGCAGTTTTCTGAGTTGTAATTGTCACCGTCCGCGCTGTCGAACGACGCGACATGCAACCGCATGTTCGCGTCGAATGCGCTGCTTCGATACAGCGTATATTGGCTGCGATCGTCATTGCAACTTGCGATGAGGACTAGCGACAGGCAGAGCGCCAAGCGCAACGCGACCATGCTAGGCCTCCAATTTCGACCAGTTCACAAGGTTAGTTTTATTAAGTTTAAATGGTGAGAGCGTCGGGGTTCGAACCCGAGACCTACTGATTAAAAGTCAGTTGCTCTACCGGCTGAGCTACGCTCTCCCTCTCCGCGGGTGTGACCACCCCGGCTGGAAGTGGGCGGAACATAGGCA
>Ga0102590_1002915_pt1 | contig 18619 bp, 14 predicted proteins | sample AraplaMF_Col_mMF_FD_76859 | JGI IMG/M metagenome (GOLD analysis project Ga0102590, IMG submission 76859) | Arabidopsis root microbial communities from the University of North Carolina, USA - plate scrape MF_Col_mMF | ecosystem: Host-associated > Plants > Roots > Endosphere | place: USA...
ATGGTCGGTCAGGAAGCCGCCGCCATTCTGCTTGGAGAAGAAGCCGTTGAAGCCCCACAGGCTCTCCTTGAGCGGGCCGACGTCGAGCAGATCGACGACGAGGAGATCGCCGGGCTCGGCACCCTTGACGCCGATCGGACCGGACAGGAAGTGCACGATCGACAGATCGATGTCGCGCACGTCGTCGGCGGAATCGTTGTTCTTGATGAAGCCGCCAGTCCAGTCATAGGTCTCGATGATGAAATCGTCGCCGGGGTTGACCCAGGCCACGATCGGGATGTCGGGGTGCCAGCGATTGTGCACCATGTCATTATCGTAAGCCGACTTGGTGAGATCGACCTTGATCAGTGTCTCTGGCATCGAGATGCTCCCCTTTTACTACTGATGGTTAGACGGACAGATATTTCGAGACTTGCGCGGCATCCACGGCATCGCGCGGATCGTCACGGACGATCGCGCCGTTCTCGATCACCAGCACGCGGTCGGCGATGTCGAGCGCGAAGCTCAGGACCTGCTCGGACACGACGATCGAGAGGCCCTTCTCGTCGCGGATGCGCTTCAGGGTCCGCGCCATGTCCTTGATGATCGAGGGCTGAATGCCTTCGGTCGGCTCGTCCAGCAGCAGCACCTTCGGCTTGGTGGCGAGGGCGCGGGCGATCGCCAATTGCTGTTGTTGCCCACCGGAGAGATTGCCGCCGCGGCGGCCCTTCATCTCAAGCAGCACCGGAAACAGCTCATAGATGTCGCTGGGCACCTCGGAGCCGCCGGAGACGACGAGGCCGGTCTCGATGTTCTCCTTCACCGTCATGGTGGAGAAGATCATGCGGCCCTGCGGGACATAAGCGAGGCCCTTGGCGACGCGCTCGTAGCTCGGCAGGCCGCCGAGCTCCGCGCCGTCCATGGTCACCGAGCCGCTTTTCGCTGGCAGGATGCCCATCAGCGATTTCATCAGCGTGGTCTTGCCCATGCCGTTGCGGCCCATGATCGCAACTATCTCGTTCGGTGCGACCTTGACGTTAAGGCCGTGCAGCACCTCGCTCTGGCCGTAGGCGACGTGGAGATCGGAAATTGCCAGCATCGTTGCCTCCTAAGCTCGGTATTGCTTCACTTCGCCCCACCGGGGAGAGGTCGGCGCGTAGCGCGGGGTGAGGGGGCGCAGGTCCATCGAGGGAGCGAAACCCCTCACCCGAATGGCTGCGCCATTCGACCTCTCCCCTTGGGAGAGGTGAACCGACTGCGCCGCGCTTGCCTGATCCTCACGCGCCATAGTCAGTGCCCCAGATAAACTTCAATAACCTTGGGATCGTTCTGCACCTTCTCCATGGTCCCCTCCGAGAGGATCTGCCCCTGATGCAGCACGGTGACCTTGTGCGCGATGTCCTCGACGAATTTCATGTCGTGCTCGATCACCAGCACCGATCGGTTCTTGATGATGCGATTGAGCAACTCGGCCGTCTTGGCGCGCTCGGAGACGCTCATGCCGGCGACGGGCTCGTCCAGCATCAGCAGGTCCGGATCCTGGATCAGCAGCATGCCGATCTCGAGCCATTGCTTCTGGCCGTGGCTGAGCAGATCGGCGCTCATGTTCAGCTTGTCCTTCAGAAAGATCATCTCCGCCACCTCATGCACCCGATCCCGCACGGCGGCATCGCGGGTGAAGGTCAACGCGCCGAACACCGAGCGTCCACGGGGATAGGAGATCTCCAGATTCTCGAACACGGTGAGATCGTCGTAGATCGAGGGGTTCTGGAACTTGCGACCGACGCCGGCCTTGACGATCTCGTTCTCCTTCATCCGCGTCAGCTCCTTGCCGCGGAACTGGATGGACCCCGACGTCGCTTTGGTCTTGCCGCAGATCAGGTCGAGCACTGTGGTCTTGCCGGCCCCATTGGGACCGATGATGACGCGGATCTCGTTCTCGTCGACATAGAAGGAGAGATCATTGACCGCCTTGAAGCCGTCGAACGACACGGTGAGAGCCTCGACCGCGAGCAGGAATTCCTTGGGCTGGTGTCCTATGAGCATGATGTCTCCTCACTCCGCCGGAGCGCCGTCGGCGACCGAGCTGTCGGTCCAGCCGTCTGGTTTGCGTTTACGCGAGGCGATCAGGCGATCGATGCGCGGCTGCACATAGTCGCTCCAGATCCCGGCAAGGCCGTTCGGGAAGGCGAGCACCACGGCGATGAACAGGCCGCCGAGACCGAACAGCCACAATTCGGGAAACGTCTCTGAAAGACTGGTCTTGGCGAAATTGACCAGCAGCGTGCCGTAGATCGCACCAAGGATCGACAGCCTACCGCCAACCGCGGTGTAGATCACCATTTCGATCGACGGCACGATGCCCACAAAGGACGGCGACATGAAGCCGACGTTGAGGGCGAACATGGCGCCGCCGATCGCGGCGAACATTGCGGCGATGGAGAAGGCGAAGATCTTGAAGTTCGCGACACTGTATCCGGAGAAGCGGACCCGGTCCTCCTTCTCGCGCATCGCCACCAGGATGCGTCCGAGCTTGGCGTGCCGGACGAATTGCGCGATCATGATGCAGACGAACAGGCAACCGACCTCGAAGAAATACAGCATGATCTTGGCGTGATCGGGCCTGATGTCCCACCCCTTCAGCGTGCGCAAATCGGTCATGCCGTTGATGCCGCCGGTGTAGCCCTGTTGGCCCACGATCAGGATGGTGAGGATCGCCGCAACCGCCTGGGTAATGATGGCGAAGTAGGTGCCGCCGACGCGGCGCTTGAACATTGCGGTGCCGATGATCAGCGCAAAGATGCCCGGGACCAAAACGATGGCGGCAATAGTGAAAGTGAGGCTGTGAAACGGCTTCCAGAAGAACGGCAGCGCGGTGAGCTGATTCCAGTCCATGAAGTCGGGGATGCCGGGCGTCGACTGGATCTTGGTGTTCTCCACGCTCGATGCTTCGAGCTTGAGAAACATCGCCATGCAATAGCCGCCGAGGCCGAAGAATACGCCCTGACCAAGGCTGAGAATGCCGCCATAACCCCAGCAGATCACCAGCCCCAACGCGACGAAGGCATAGGTCAAATATTTTGCGACCAGGTTGAGCCTGAAGACATCGAGCGTGAGCGGCAGCACCACCACAAGGAATGCCGCGAGCACCAGGATCCCGATGAGCTCCGATCGATTGAAGAACCTGTTGTCGGTCATTGCATCAGCCTCACATTCTCACTTGCGGACCTTGAGGGCGAACAGCCCCTGCGGCCGCAGCATCAGGATTCCGACAACGGCGAGCAGCGTCAGCACCTTGGCCATCGAGCCCGACATGAAGAACTCGAGGGTGGATTGCGTCTGCGAGATCGAGAAGGCCGAGGCGATGGTGCCGAGCAGGCTTGCAGCGCCGCCGAACACGACCACCAGGAACGTGTCGACGATGTAGAGCTGGCCAGAGGTCGGTCCGGTCGAACCGATCATGGTGAAGGCGCTGCCCGCAACGCCGGCGATGCCGCAGCCGAGACCGAACGTGTAGCGATCGACCTTTTCGGTGTTGATGCCGACTGCGCCGGCCATGATGCGGTTCTGCACCACGGCGCGCACCTGGCGGCCCCAGCGCGACATGAACATGACATAGGCGACACCGATCGTGATCAGCACCGTCAGGCACATCACGAAGACGCCGTTGATGGGGACTTCGATGCTTGAAGTCACCTGCAGCGAGCCGAGCATCCATTGCGGCAGCTCGACGCCGACCTCGCGCGCGCCGAACACGGAGCGATAGGCCTGCTGCAACATCAGGCTGAGACCCCAGGTTGCGAGCAGCGTGTCGAGCGGACGCTTGTAGAGATGTCGTATCAGCACCCATTCCACCAGCATCCCCAGCGCACCCGAGGCGAGGAAGGCGAGGATCATGGCCAGGAAGAAGTAGCCGCCGAACAGACCAGGCATATAGGTCTGGAACAGATTGGAGGTCATCCAGGTGACGTAGGCCCCAAGGATCATGAACTCGCCGTGGGCCATATTGATGACGCCCATCTGGCCGAAGATGATCGCAAGACCGAGCGCCATCAGCACGTAGACAGAGAACAGGATCAGTCCTGCAAAACCCTGCATGACGAAGATGGAGCCAAGATCACCAAGCGAGTAGTCGCCGAACATCGATGTCCTCCGTCAGGGAATAGGGCCCCGCGTCGCGCGCAAATGCGCGACGCGGGGGTCGTGGGCATGGACTTGCAATCCACGCCAGGGAGCGGCTTGAGCTCGAGGGATGCTGCGACGAATGCCGCGACTTACTGGTAGCCTTTCGGGAACGGATCCGGCTCGACGAGATCGGCGGTCTCGTAGATCAGCTCGAACTGGCCATCGAGCTTGGCTCGGCCGACGCGGGTCTTCGACCAGAGGTGATGGTTCTCGTGAATGCGCACATAGCCTTCCGGCGCGCCCTTGAACTCGACGCCGGGGGAAGCCGCCGCGATTTTATCGACGTCGAAGGAGCCGGCCTTCTCGACCGTCAACTTCCACAGCCACGGACCGAGATAAGCAGCCTGGGTGACGTCTCCGATCACGGTCTTTTCGCCCCACATCTTCTTGAACGCGGGCACGAAGGCCTTGTTGTTCGGGTTGTCGAGCGACTGGAAGTACTTCATGCAGGCATAGGCGCCCGCGATGTTCTCGCCGCCGATGCCGTCGATTTCGTCCTCGGTCACCGAGATGGTCAGCAGCGGCTGCTTGGCGAGGTCGATACCGGCGGCCTTGAGCTGCTTGTAGAAGGCGACGTTGGAGCCGCCGACGACGTCGGTGAAGATCACGTCGGGCTTGGTCAGCTTGATCTTGTTGATGACCGAGTTGAACTGGGTGTTGCCGAGCGGATAATACTCCTCGCCGACCACCTTGCCCTTCAGCACGTTCTCGACATGCTTGCGCGCAATCTTGTTCGAGGTGCGCGGCCAGATGTAGTCGGACCCGATGAAGAAGAAGGTTTTGGCGCCCTTCTCCTTGGCGATCCAGTTCAGGCCGGCGAGGATCTGCTGGGTAGCTTCCTGGCCGGTGTAGATCACGTTCTTGGACTGCTCGAGACCTTCGTAGAAGGTCGGGTAGTAGAGCATGCCGTTGTACTGCTCGACCACAGGCAGCACCGCCTTGCGCGAGGCCGAGGTCCAGCACCCCATGATCGCCGCAACCTTGTCGTTCACGAGCAGCTTCTTCGCCTTCTCCGCGAAGGTGGGCCAGTCGCTGGCGCCATCTTCCTGGATGAACTTGATCTTGCGACCGAGCACGCCGCCGGCGGCGTTGATCTGCTCGATGGCGAGCTTTTCGGCCTCGATCGAGCCGGTTTCGGAGATGGCCATGGTACCGGTCGCAGAATGCAGGATGCCGACCGTCACCTCTGTGTCGGTGACGGCAAGGCCGGTGGTGTTGACCGCCGAAGTCGCCGGGGCCTGCGCAAACGACGCCCGCGGCAGCATCGTGATGGCCGGGACGGCCGCCATTCCCACCAATAGTTTGCGCCGAAGCGGCGACAACAAGCCCTTGTTGGTTTCGTCTGACATGAGCACCCCACTGTTTGTTCGAGGACACGCGATTGGTGTCGTGAGGATGGCTCGAATTTGTGCACCGCAAGCATACGCAAGATCGCGTATACTGCACCGCAAAATGCCGACGTAGGCTTTTGGTACGGGATTTGCGAGGGCTCCGGGTCCGTATCGGGAGTGGGGTAAAGCGTGGCAGGGCGGCAGCGAATAGACCGCGTCAGGCGCCAGTACAATCAATGGGTCGCCAACCAGACGCTGGAAGACTACGCGCTGCGCTTCACCGCCAAGAGCGCGCGACGCTGGTCCGCCGCGCGCGTCGCCAACACCGCCATCGGCGCAATCTCCTTCCTGGTGCTGGAGGCGATCGGCGGCACCATCACCCTCAACTACGGCGTGACCAACGCGGCATCTGCAATTCTCGTCGTCTCCGCCATCATCTTCTGCTGCGGCGTTCCGATTGCCTACTACGCAGCCAAATGCGGCATCGACATTGACCTGCTCACGCGCGGAGCCGGCTTCGGCTATATCGGCTCGACCGTCACCTCGCTGATCTACGCCTCCTTCACCTTCATCTTCTTTGCCATCGAGGCCGTGATCCTGGCGACCGCGCTGGAGATGTGTCTCGGTATCCCTCGCCCGATCGGCTATCTCATCAGCGCGATCGCGATCATCCCGCTGGTGACCTACGGCATCACGCTGATCAGCCGCTTCCAGCTCTGGACCCAGCCGCTCTGGATCATCCTGCACATCCTGCCCTTTGCCGCGATCGCATGGGCGAGCCCGCACTCTTTCACGGAATGGCACAAATTCGCCGGCGAGCACGGCGATTCCGGCGGCCATTTCGATCTGTTGCTGTTCGGCGTCGCATCCTCCGTCGTATTCTCGCTGGTCGCGCAGATCGGCGAGCAGGTCGACTTCCTGCGATTTCTGCCGCGCGACCGCCGCACCTCCAAGGCCTCGTGGTGGATCGCGCTGATGTCCGCAGGACCAGGCTGGATCGTGCTCGGTGCGGTGAAGCTTCTGGCGGGTTCGTTTCTCGCCTTCTTTGCGCTGAGCCACGGCGTGCCGCCCGAGGAAGCCGCCGAGCCTGCGCATATGTATCTCGTGGCGTTTCGCTACGTGCTGTCGGATCCGGATCTTGCACTGGCACTGACCGGCTTCTTCGTGGTGCTGTCGCAGATCAAGATCAACGTCACCAATGCCTATGCCGGCTCAATCGCCTGGTCGAATTTCTTCTCGCGCCTGACCCACAGCCATCCCGGACGCGTGGTCTGGCTGGTGTTCAACGTGATGGTGGCGCTGCTGCTGATGGAGATCGGCGTCTACAAGGCCCTGGAGCAGACGCTCGCGCTCTACTCCAACGTCGCCATCGCCTGGGTCGGCGCGCTGGTCTCCGACCTCGTGATCAACAAGCCGCTGGGCCTGCGTCCGCCGCAGATGGAGTTCAAGCGGGCGCATCTCTACGACATCAATCCGGTCGGCGTCGGCGCGATGACGCTCGCGATCATCGTCTCGATCGCGGCATTCTACGGCCTGTTCGGCCCGACCATGAAGGCGCTCGCCGCCTTCGTCGCGCTGACCGTGGCCTTCGTCACCGCGCCCATGATCGCCTGGCTCACGGACGGAAAATTCTACATTGCCCGCAAGCCGAAGCGGAGCTGGGCCAATATCGAGGCAATCCAGTGCTGTATCTGCGAGCACAGCTTTGAGCCCGAGGACACCACCTCCTGCCCGGCCTATGCCGGCCCGATCTGCTCGCTGTGCTGCTCGCTCGACGCCCGCTGCCACGATCTATGCAAGCCCCATGGACGGGCGCAGGTGCAGTTCTCCGAGGCACTCGGAAAGATCCTGCCGCAGCCGATCTATCAGCGCATCAACTCGCAGTTCGGCCACTACATCGGCGTGTTCGTGGTTTCCGCAGGCCTCGTGGCGCTGGTGCTTGGGCTAATCTACCTGCAAACATCAGCAAGCGTGCACGGCGAGAACGCGCTGGTCTCCAACGTGCTGTGGAAGGTGTTCTTTTCGCTCAGCATCATCATCGGCGTGGTCGCCTGGCTGTTCGTGCTGGCACAGCAGAGCCGCCGAGCAGCGGAGGCCGAGACGCGGCGGCAGACTGCGCTCCTTATCCAGGAAATCGACGCGCACAAGCGAACCGACGCCGAGCTGCAGCGCGCCAAGGAGGTCGCCGAATCCGCCAACCTCGCCAAGAGTCGCTATGTGGTGGGACTGAGCCACGAGCTGCGCTCGCCGCTGAACGCGATCAGCGGTTATGCGCAACTTCTGGAGCAGGATGCGACGCTGAACACCAAGCCGCGCGACCAGGTTCGTGTCGTCCGCCGCAGCGCCGACCATCTCTCCGGCCTGATCGACGGCATTCTGGACATTTCCAAGATCGAGGCGGGCAGGCTCTATCTCTCCCGCGACGAAGTCCGCCTGAGCGAATTCCTCGATCAGCTGGTCGGCATGTTCCGCCTCCAGGCCGGCGCCAAGGGCATCGATTTTGTCTTCAGGCGGCCGGCAACATTACCGAGCGTCGTCTATGCCGACGAGAAGCGGCTGCGTCAGGTGCTGATCAACCTGCTCTCCAACGCCATCAAATTCACCCAGACCGGCAGCGTCCAGTTCGTCGTGCATTACCGCAGCCCGGTCGCCGAGTTCGAGGTGATCGACACCGGGCCCGGTATCCAGAGCGACGATCTCGAACGCATCTTTGCGCCGTTCGAGCGCGGCGCGCTCGGGGTCTCGCAGCCGCAGACGGGCACAGGGCTGGGCCTCACCATCAGCCGGTTGCTCGCCGGCGTGATGGGCGGCGACATCAAGGTCACCAGCACCGTCGGCCGCGGCAGCACATTCAAGGTGAAGCTGCTGCTGTCGGAGGTCACCAATCCCCGGCGCACCGCGCCGGTGGAGGCGCCGGTCTCGGGCTATCATGGCGCACGCAAGACCATCCTCATCACCGACGACGACCCTGTTCATCGCGATCTCCTGCGCGAGGTGCTGACGCCGCTCGGTTTCATCCTGCTGAGCGCCGCCGACGGCCCCGGCTGTCTTGCATTGGCGCAGCATTGCCGGCCCGATCTATTCCTGCTCGACATCTCCATGCCTGGCATGGACGGCTGGACGGTGGCGGAACAGCTGCGCGCAACGGGCCACCACCAGGCTCGCATCCTGATGGTGTCGGCAAGCGCGCTGGAGGCGCATGGCGCACCGCTCGCACAGCCGTTCCATGACGGCTATCTCATGAAGCCGATCGACATTCCGCGATTGCTGGAGACCATCAGACAATTGCTCAAGGTCGAATGGCAGTACGGCTCGGAGGAGACGGTCGTGCCGCTGTGGCGGCCGGAGAGCGGCTCGCGGCCGCCGGTCAGGCACATCGAGGCGCTGATCGGGCTCGGCCAGATCGGCTACGTCAAAGCCATCCAGCTCAAGCTGGACGAGATCGGCAGCGAGCATCCTGAACATGCAGATTTCGTCGCCGAAATGCGATCGCTGGTCGATCGCTTCGACTTTGATCAGTACATGACAACATTGAAAACACTGCATGCTTATGAGCATTGAGCCGAAAAAGCGCGACGTCGCGCTCGTTGTCGACGACTCGCCGGAGACCTTGAGGCTGCTGACCGACGCGCTCGACTGCGCCGGAATGACTGTGATGGTGGCGCTCGACGGCGCCAGCGCGATGCGCATCGTCGACCAGATCACGCCCGACATCGTGCTGCTCGACGCCGTGATGCCTGGTCTCGACGGTTTCGAGACCTGCCGGCGGCTCAAGCGCGACGCGGAACTTGCCAATGTCCCTGTCATCTTCATGACGGGCCTGGCCGAAACCGAGCACATCGTGCGCGGGCTGGAGGCCGGCGGCGTCGATTACGTGACCAAGCCGATCGTGATCGAGGAGATGCTGGCGCGCATCCGCGTCCATCTCGGCAATGCGCGGCTGACCCAGAGCGCCCGGGCCGCGCTGGACGTCTCCGGCCGCTTCCTGTTCGCGGTCAACCGCCAGGGCCACATCCTTTGGGCAACACCGCAGGCACAGAAGCTGCTGGCCGATCATCACGGCGCGCAGGCCGATGACTTCGTGCTGCCGCCATCGCTGCTGCAATGGCTGGAGCAGGCGAAGGGCAGAGGCAGCGCGAAGTCGCAGGCACCGTCCCTACCCGACAATCCGCAGCTCCGCATCTACTACATGGGCGAAACCGCGCCGAACGAGTTTCTGCTTCGGCTGTCCAAGGAAGCCGGCACGGCGCTGCCGCCGGAATTTACCAGCGAACTCGGCCTCACCACGCGCGAGGGCGAGGTGCTGGCCTGGCTTAGCAAGGGCAAGACCAACCGCGACATCGCGCAGATCCTGGGGTTGAGCCCGCGCACCGTCGACAAGCATCTGGAGCAGATCTACGCCAAGCTCGGCGTGGAGAACCGGACCGCAGCGGCGGCGATTGCGACGAACGCAAGCCGGCGCAATTCATAAGAGTGCATCTTTTAATGAAGCAACGCTCCCAATCGGAAGGATTGCTGTCGTGGAGACGTTGCCATTTGCAAAGCCGAACCAAACGCCGATTTTGCGCTGCATCATTACGAGTGCCACGAACGCTCAATTTTTGAGCGTGCAACCACGGCGGAGCTCAGGCTTAATCGCGACAATGTCGAATCGTGTTCGCCGATAGGTTGGCAAGAACACCAGCATGTGGCGGAGGATCGGATGCGATGGCTCGCGCAGCTCACTCTGCTGGCGTTCGTCGCTACGCTGACTAGCGCGGCGCTCGCTTTCGATAGCGGACAATACGACAACGTCTCGCCTGACATCCGCTCGTGGTTCAAGGCGGTCACGGCGCCGAACGGTGTGCCGTGCTGCGACATGTCGGACGGTCATCGCACTGACTATGATTATCGTGAGGGCGCCTACTGGGTTCCAATTGAAGGACAGTGGATGGTTGTGCCCGAGCGAGCCGTCATCCGCAATCGCGGCAATCCGGTCGGTCAGGCCGTGGTGTGGTACGTACATCACCGCGGCATGATCATCATCAGCTGTTTTGTGCCAGCCGACGCCGTATAGATCGTCGAATTGACAGTCGGCGAGCGTGCTCGCCAGCGCTCAACGTGGACTCATTATTCGCATTGAGGTCCGACGGCTGTTTGCTACCGCGAGCACCTTACCGAGTTCGCATCTGCTTCTTTTGGTGCGCTAAGCCAACACCGGGCACGCCCCTCACAAGACCCGCTCACATTGGCACCAATGGGATTTTTCTTGATCTCCCGGTGCACACGTCGTGCACACGCAGCCCAGCAACAATTGAAAGACTTGAATTTTCGTTCCAATCCATCATGGGCAAGCTTGAGCTAACGAGCGCCGGGTAGATCGAAGCCAATGAAGAGTGGTCCATTTTGCGCCATAAGAGGCGACCGCGATCTCCGGAACAATTGCCCGCGCCGCATCGACGGTGGCGCGGGTCTCGCTGGCCACGCTCGACCAGATCTCGACCAAGGTCTGCGCCACCTTCCAGCTCCGCAACAGGCCGGCGGCCGGACCGCGCGCCTGTGCTTCCCTTCATTGGTGTCGGCTTGCCGACGACATTGTCGGACATCCGACACGGATCACCCTCCTGCCGGCACAAGATGCCATCACTCGCTACGGCCAAATGAGCTGCGATGCTGCGCGCCTCGGAAAGGTCCCGCGTTCTTAGGCTAATCGCAATCAGCGCAAGTTCTCTCCCCGGTTTTCTTGAGAAGCCGCCGACGCCATCAGTAAACCGCGCCACGCCTGAAGACATGTTGGACCACGCGCACGTAGATACTCCTGTGGTACAGGCGTGTGATACAGTCGCGAGACAATTCCCCAGCCAAATCCGGCGAATTGCATTATTTCAAGGGGTTAGAGGCTGCCTGGCTGGGGCGGGAGGGATCGAACCTCCGAATGGCGGAATCAAACCTGCTTGATTATTCAACGATTTCAACGCGCATTTGGAAAAAATGGTCGATTCCCGATGCAGTCATTTCAATAGGTTGGTTGTTGTTTCCAAATGAAAAAGGGTCACGGGCAGCTTGAAACGCCTGATTGAGCAACGGTGGCGCGGTCGCCTTTTTTGACGTTGCAAGTGCGCAGGATGTTGGCCATCCGGCACACTTCGTCGTGCAGCTCCTAAAGGTGATGTGTTCGAGACGGGCGGTCCCGCGGAGCACCGATGCCTATGCGAAATTCCTGGCGTCAGCGCCGGACTATCGAGCGGCGTGAGACGCGTCGGACTTCGGCAACACGGCCTCGAGATCTGAATAAATAACATCGGCCGTGCGCTGATAGTGCTGCTGGAGCAGTGCGACAGCGTCGTCCGTCTTGCGATCGAGCACCGCCTGAAGAATCTGCGCGTGCTCGGTTCCGATCTTGCGGACCGGATAGGCCTTCGCGATCGACATCATGCGATAGCGATAGAGCCGGTCGGCAAGCTGCTCGCAGAAGCCGAGCAACGGTCGCGAGCCGCACAAGCCAATCAGCGTAGCGTGAAAGGCGCGGTGCGCCTTCTCCCAGTCGGGATTGTCCGTGAACTTGTCCGGATCGAGCGAACGCGGCGTGCGGTCGAGGCGGTGGTGCGTCACCAGCAGCGCCTCCTCCCATTCCTGGGTGGCGTTCTGCATGGATTCGCGCAAGGCGAGGCCTTCGACCCAGCAGCGCGTCTTGGTCAGCTCCTGAAGTTCGTCCTTGCTGACCGGCTTCACGTAGAAGCCGCGCTGCTCCATGCCGATGACGAACTCTTCCGTGGTGAGGCGGTTGAGCGCCTCGCGTAGCGGGGTCTGTCCAACATTGTAGTGCTCCATCAGGAAGCGCGACTGCAGCTTGCGTCCGGGCGCAAGCCGCGTGGTCAGGATGTCGGCCTTGAGGCGGGCATAGATGCTCGTCGCCAAGGTCGCCGGCGCATCCGTCTTCGGGCTGGACAGGTCAGAACTCATAGCGTGCTGATTCATCAGGCTTTTTGTACACTAGACGGCGGAAAAGCAATAATTTATAAATTTTTGCCTTTACGGAGCGATTTGTATATATTAATCCTCTATCAACAACAACGGCTCAGGTGGCGATCGGCAGCTGTGTCGGCGCGCGTCTCCCGGCCTATCCAAGAGGAAGCCGATGTCCGATTTTCCGGTGGTCGCGTTGCGCAGCGTCGAAATCGCGACGCCGCACCTCGGCGCCTCCGCGGATTTCTATCGGAAGGTCTGGGGGCTCGATTTTGCCGCAGAAGCCGACGGCACGATCTACCTAGCCGCAACCGGAGCGGACTTCCACGTCCTCGAATTGACGGAAGGTGAGCGCGCCGCTCTGCGCAAGATCAGTTTTCGCGTGCGCTCGCGCGACGACCTCGACCGCCTGTTCGCGCGTGCGGGCGAGGCGGCTTGCGAGATCATCTCCCCGCCCGGCCCGTCGCGTGCGCCCTCGGGCGGCAAGCACTTCGTGATCCGCGAGCCGCAAGGCTGCTGCATCGAATTCGTCCACGGCGACCGCACCAAGACCGCGCGCGTCGTAGCCGATCGTCCCGAGCGGCTCGCTCATGTCAACATCAACAGCGCCGACATCGAGAAGCTGTCGAGCTTCTACCAGCAGGTGCTCGGCTTTCGCCTCACCGACCGCTCGAAGCTGATGGCCTTCCTGTGCTGTAACAGCGATCACCATGCCGTCGTGCTTGCGGAAGCCCCTGTCAACGGGCTCAACCACATCGCCTTCCTGATGCCTGACCTGGAATCGGTGATGCGCGGCTCGGGCCGCATGGTCGACCAGGGCTTCCCGATCGGCTGGGGCGTCGGCCGCCACGGGCCCGGTGACAATGTATTTGCCTATTTCGTCGACCCGGCCGGATAGTCATTGAATACACCGCCGAAGTCCTCCAGGTCGACGACTTCTATCGCGCCAAGGGCCCCTCGGAATGGGTGTGGCCGCCGGGGCGCACCGACCAATGGGGCATCGCGCCGCCGAAGAGCGAAGCCTGCAAGTCCGCGCAGCTTTCCGTTTTGTTCGACACGGAGCGCCGCGCATGACGTCGTCCTTTGCTCCCACGCATGACGACGTCCTCGTCGTCGGCTTCGGACCGACCGGCGCCGTCGCGGCCGGCCTGCTTGGCCGCCTCGGCCATCGCGTGCTCGTCGTCGATCGCCTCCCCGGCATCTACGACAAGCCGCGCGCGATCGCGCTCGACCACGAGATCTTTCGCCACTTCGACAACATGGGATTGGCCGAGGCGATCGCGCCCCATGTCGAGCCGTTCACTGCCTCGGAGCATTTCGGCGCCGACGGCCAGTTGATCCGGCGCGTCCATATGGTCGCTGAACCCTATCCGCTCGGCTATACGCCGAGCATGGTGTTCAGCCAGCCGCCGGTCGAGGCGGAGCTGCGTCGTCACGCCTTGAGTTTTCCGGGCGTCCGCGCCGAGCTCGGCGTCGAACTGGTCGAGCTCGCGCAGCGGTCCGACCGTGTCGAGGCGACGCTGCGGGACGTCGACGGGCAATTGCGGAAGGTGACGGCGCGCTACGTCCTCGGATGCGACGGCGCCTCGAGCACGGTGCGCCAGATCGGACGCATCGCGCTCGAAGATCTGATCTTCGACGAGCCCTGGCTGGTGGTCGACGCGCGGGTGAACGAGAGCGCGCTTGCAAAGCTGCCGCAAAATTCCGCCCAGTTCTGCAATCCGGCGCGGCCTGTCAGCTTCCTGATCGGCCCGAAAAACCATCGCCGTTGGGAAATCATGTTGCTGCCGGGCGAGGACCCAAGGCAGATGGAGCGGCCGGAGAATGTCTGGTCGCTGCTCTCACCGTGGCTGGGGCCGGAGCAAGGCGAGCTGTGGCGCGCGGCCTCCTATCGCTTCCACGCGCTGGTCGCCGCCAACTGGCGCAACGGGCGCATCATCATCGCCGGCGATGCCGCGCATCAGCAGCCCCCCTTCATCGGCCAGGGCATGTGCCAGGGCCTGCGCGATGCGACCAACCTCGTCTGGAAGCTCGACCGCGTGCTCAACGGCACGTCGCCCGAGACGCTGCTCGACAGCTACACGGCCGAGCGCAGCCAGCACGTGATCGAGCTGACCGGCAGGATCAAGGCGATCGGCCAGTCGATCTGCGAGCGCGATCCGGCGGCCGCACAGCGCCGCGACGCACAGATCCTCGACCAGGGCGGAGGCAAGCCGCTGGAGATCACGCGGCAGGAGATCATCCCGCCGCTGCGCACGGGCTTCCTGGCGGAGCAAGCGGGAGCCGCGCGGGGCACCCTTTTTCCACAACCGATGGTCCTGCACGGCGGCACGCGCTGCTTGCTCGACAAGATCACCGGACCCGGCTTGCGCGTGGTCGTCGATGGTCGCCGCAGCGATGTGCCCGCTCTGATGGCGCTCTGCGCCGCGCACCCCGAACTGACCGCAACGGCAATCGCGCCTTCCGGCAGCGGCGCCTCCGGTGTGCTCGACGAGGCCGACGGCGTGCTCGCCGACTGGTTCGACCGGTATGGAGTCGCTGCCGCAATCGTGCGGCCCGATCATTACGTGTTCGGGACGGCGCAGGATGTCGCCGAGCTCGACCATCTCCTGCGCGACGTCAACGCGCGCCTGCACGGACAATCCGATCCCACTCTTAGAATGGAGAAGACAGCATGAAGCTCGCAACCGTTGCGATTGACGGCCGCACGACCTGGGGCATCATCGAGGTCGACAATTTCCTCGATGTCGGCGCCGTGCTCGTTTCTCGCTATGCCGATCTCAGAGCTGCCATCGCCGCCACTCTGGCGGGCGTCGCGGATGCGAAGCCGAAGGCCGCCGTCACGCCGCTTGCGAATCTCAGCTTCCTGCCCGTCATTCCGAACCCCGACAAGATCCTGTGCGTCGGCCTGAACTACGAGACGCACCGAAAGGAAACCGGCCGCACCGAGGTCGAGCATCCCACCATCTTCTCACGCTACGCCAACAGTCAGACCGGCCATTTGAAGCCGATCGTCCGGCCGCGCGTCTCGACTGACCTCGACTTCGAGGGCGAGCTCGCGGTCGTCATCGGCAAGGCGGGGCGCTACATCTCGCGCAGCGAGGCGATGGGCCATGTCGCCGGCTATGCCTGCTACAACGACGGCAGCATCCGCGATTTCCAGCGTCACACCCACCAATTCACGCCGGGTAAGAATTTTCCCGATACAGGCGCGTTCGGACCGTGGATGATGACGCCGGACGAACTCGGCGAGCTGGCCGAGCTCACGCTCACCACCCGCCTCAACGGTGAGGTCGTGCAGGAAGCGCAGATCAAGCACATGATCTTCGATATCCCGCAGCAGATCGAATATTGCTCGACCTTCACCCGGCTCGAGCCGGGTGACGTCATCGTCAGCGGCACGCCCGGTGGGGTCGGCGCCCGGCGCAACCCGCCGCTCTGGATGAAGCCCGGCGACATCGTCGAGGTCGAGGTCGAACGGCTCGGCGTGCTGCGCAATCCGGTCGAGGACGAGGCGCGGTGAAAAGTCCATCGGACGGGAGCTGCTCCAAGCGGCGGCGAAGCCCATCTTGCTTCGTCCGCCCGCGGGAATGCTCCTGATTGAAGCCAAGACAAACAAGACCAGAGAGGGGAAACGTCATGAGCAACAGCGCAGATGTCATGGTGGGTACGAGCGAAGCCACAACGGCAGCACCGATCACGGCCGCGTTCCGCAAGCTGGTCATCGCCTCCTCGCTCGGCTCGGTGATCGAGCACTACGACTTCTTCATCTACGCCTTCACCGCGCCCGTGGTGTTCGATCGCTTCTTCTTCCCCAAGATGGATTCGACCGCGAGCATGCTGGCCGTTTATGCGACGTTCGCGGTCGGTTTCGTCGCCCGGCCGCTCGGCGGCATGGTGTTCGGCCATTACGGCGACCAGCTCGGCCGCAAGGGGATGCTGACGATCACCTTCGTGCTGATGGGCGTTGCGAGCTTCCTGATCGGCTGCCTGCCGAGCTATGATTCGATCGGGCTTCTGGCGCCGATCGCACTGGTCGCGCTGCGCTTTGTGCAAGGCTTTGCATTCGGCGGCGAATACATGAACGCGGTGTCGCTGACGCTGGAGAATGCGCCCTCGGCAAGGCGCGGCTTCTTCGCCTCCTTCGTCAACGCCTCGGGCCCGATCGGCGTGATCCTGGCATCCGGGTTCATCGCGGTGCTCGGCTTCGTCTCGACCCCACAGGATTTTGCGCAATGGGTCTGGCGCGTGCCCTTCGTGCTCAGTCTCGTGCTGGTGGTGCTCGGCACCTACATCCGCCTCCAGGTCGATGAGTCTACCCTGTTCAAGGCGGTACAGGCCTCGGCCGCGCGGCCGAAGGCACCGCTGCTGGCAGTGGTGCGGTTGTGGAAGAAATCGGTGCTGTTCGGCTGCCTCGCCAACATGGCGCACAGCACGTTCCAGTACATGAGCACGGTCTTCGTGCTCGGCTATGCCGTCAAGACGCTCGGCATGGCGCAATCCAGCGTCACCTTCGGCACCATGGTCGCCAACGTGCTGGAGATGTGCATGGTGCCGCTGATCGCGAGTTACTCGGACCGCTTCGGCCGCCGCCCGTTCATCGCACTCGGCATCCTGCTGGCCGCGGCCTGGTATCCGATCTACTTCCAGCTGGTCGCGAGCAAGGACCCGACGCTGCTGATCATGGGCCTCGTCATCTCGATCGGGATCATCCACGCGCTGATGTTCGCACCGGAAGCTGCCTTCACGGCGGAGCTGTTTCCGACTGAGGTCCGCGTCAGCGGCTCCTCGCTCGGCAAGCAGCTCGGCATCATCCTGGGCGGCGGCATCGCGCCCCTGGTCGGCACCGCCCTGATGGGATCGAGCGGCAGCTTCACCCCGGTGATCCTCTATTTCGAGGCGATCGCGGCCTGCGCCTTCGTCGGCATCCTGCTCGCCCCGGAAAGCGCGAAACGCGCGCTGTAGGCAAGCCCCATCAGACCGTGTAGCGGGGGAGCGGCTCCCCTGGGGTATCCGCTGGGCGAACTGCCGGACAGAGCCAGTTGCGCTAGTGCATCATTTCGACTGCTTGTCCGATTTGTTCGCCGCAATACCCTATTCTACGACAAGGGCGTAACGGACCTGCCCGAGTAGCTTGCGCGGTACATATTGGGATGAAACCACGGAGATCCGTCATATGGCGATGTTTAACCACGACGCTTAGTTCGATTCTGGACCGAACATAGAAGCTACATTTCCAAACGCGCCCAATATTTTCGCGGGAATAGAGTTGCTTAGATAACGAACTCAGCAGCTTAAGTGCTGGCTGGGGCGGGAGGGATCGAACCTCCGAATGGCGGAATCAAAACCAGCTTGATTATTCAATGATTTCAAAGCGCGTTTGGAAAGAAGCGCAGAATTCTGCCCTGGTAATATCAATAGCTTGGCGGTTGTTTCCAAATGAAAAGGGAGCTTACGAATTTCGGACCGATATGAAATCTCCGGTTTCCGCCGCGCGTTTGACCGCGTCGATCACTGTGAGGGTTTTCAGCCCTTCGCGCCCGCTCACCACAGGATCGACCGTACCGCGGATGACTCCGCAGAAATTGGCGATCTGCAGAGCAAGCGGGTCTTCGTTCTCGTAGCTCAGCCGCTCGCGCTCAATCGGCGCCCACCAGCTGGCCTTGCTAGGATGATGCCATAGATCGAGTTGCGGAATAGCCAGCGATGCCCTCGTGCCGCCGATCTGGTAGCAACTCTCCTGCGTATGACCGTAGGCCGAGTTCTCTCCGGCGGTGAATTCCCAGCTCCAAGGCGACTGGATGGTATCGGAGACATTGACCGTTCCCAACGCGCCGGAGGCGAAGTGCAGAAGGATCACCGCCGTCTCTTCAACCTCATTTCCACGCAGCCGATTGGATTGGGCAGCTTGTACCGCCACGATATCCCCACAGAGGTACCGTAGCAGGTCGACATCGTGGATGAGATTCAGGAAAACAGGACCCGCCCCTTTCTCGCGACGCCAGGCCACATCGAAATAGTCGTCCGGCTTGATCAGCCAGAACATGCCATGCACCGACACGATCTGACCCAGCCGGCCCCTATCGATCTCCGCCTTGGCGCGCTGGATCATCGGGTTGTGGCGGCGATGATGGCCTGTGAGCAGCGGCACGCCCGCCCGCTCGGAAGCTTCGACCAGG
>Ga0102590_1002925_pt1 | contig 18565 bp, 14 predicted proteins | sample AraplaMF_Col_mMF_FD_76859 | JGI IMG/M metagenome (GOLD analysis project Ga0102590, IMG submission 76859) | Arabidopsis root microbial communities from the University of North Carolina, USA - plate scrape MF_Col_mMF | ecosystem: Host-associated > Plants > Roots > Endosphere | place: USA...
TAGACATAGGCTTTGTTCAGCAGAGCTTCGTTGGCATCGGGCTTGTATTTCTGAACCCGCTCCACGAGCTCGTACTGCCGCATCATTCCAAGGCCACTCCAATAAAATAAAAGGGCGCCAATCGCAGACTGGCGCACACAAGGGCAATATTATGCCTAAGCCTTACAGGCGCAAGATTGATGATTGGTAATCGTCGATCTTTTGCCGCGCGGGAAGCCCCGGCCCTTCAAAAGCCGGAGATGCGCTTAGTAGTCGTCGCTTTTTTCCGGCGGGACGAGGCCTTCGATACCGGCCAGAAGCTCTTCTTCCGACATCTGGTCGAAGGTGATCGTTTCCGGCAGATCGTCCTGCTCTTCGCTGTCGGCAGTAGCAGTAGCGCCGGCCGCGATCAGGCTTGCCGGATCGGGCTCGGGCTCGTCCACTTCCACATGCTTCTGCAGCGAGTGGATCAGGTCTTCCTTCAGATCGTCCGGCGACAGGGTCTCGTCAGCGATTTCGCGCAGAGCCACAACCGGGTTCTTGTCGTTGTCACGATCAATGGTGATCGACGCACCCTGGGAAATCAGCCGGGCGCGGTGGCTGGCGAGCAGAACCAGCTCGAAGCGGTTCTCCACCTTGTCAATGCAATCTTCTACTGTGACACGGGCCATTGCCTGTCCTTTGCGGTCGTCTTTTCAGGATTAAAACGCCCGATACAATTAAAACCGGACAAATTCAAGTTTTTCGTTAGGGTCCCCTCGCCTTTATCCGCGGCGGGTCTAAATTTCCATGCACAATGTGACATTTCCACCGAGGGTTGCTTGGAATATCGCGAATCGTGCCCTAAATCTTTCATATATGAATAATTCATAAAGTACGGAACAGCTCGACGCCACATCCACAAGCCACTGTTTTTATTGGGCTAAGTGGCTTATGGATTTCGATTACTCTCTTTGGATCGGTAAGCGATGTTTGACCCACGCGAAAAAATTGCACTATTCATTGACGGCGCCAACCTCTACGCTGCATCCAAGAGTCTCGGCTTTGACATCGACTACCGCAAGCTCTTGAAAGCATTTCAGAAACGCGGATACCTGCTGCGCGCTTACTACTATACCGCGCTTATCGAAGACCAGGAATATTCCTCGATCCGTCCACTCATCGACTGGCTTGATTATAATGGCTACAAGGTCGTAACGAAGCCCGCCAAGGAGTTTACCGACTCCATGGGGCGTCGCAAGATCAAGGGCAATATGGATATCGAGCTCGCAATCGATGCCATGGAACAGTCCGAAACGGTCGACCATCTCGTCATCTTCTCTGGCGACGGCGATTTCACCAATCTGGTCGAAGCGCTGCAACGCAAGGGACGCAAGGTTTCGGTGATTTCGACCATGTCCACTCAACCGCCGATGATCGCCGACGACCTGCGCCGCCAGGCCGATCACTTCATCGATCTTCTGTCGCTGAAAGCGGAGATCGGCCGGGATCCTTCCGAACGTCCTCCGCGTCCTGCCGAAGTGGCGCCGGCCAGCGATTTCGAAGACTAAGCGCGTCGCGACTCCAGGATTCGCTTGCCACGCTTTAGTCTTGCGTTCTTGCATGTCGCCAGCTCAAAACCGCTGCACGCTATGCGCGACATGCTTCAAGCCTTCATTCGCGAATAGCCTGACGCTGCAGGCAAATGGTCAGGCATTGCCTTTCAACAGACGGCTCTTCTGCCTGTTCCAATCGCGCTCCTTCTCGGATTCGCGCTTGTCATGCAGCTTCTTGCCCTTCGCGAGCGCCAGCTCGAGCTTGGCGCGGCCCTGATCGTTGAAATAGATCTTCATCGGGATCAGCGTCATGCCTTCGCGGTTGATGCCAGCGCGCAAACGGTTGATCTCACGCCCGGACAAGAGCAGCTTGCGGCGGCGACGCGGCTCGTGGTTGAAGCGGTTCGCCTGCAGATATTCCGGCAGATAGGAATTGATCAGCCAGATCTCGCCATCCTCATCCGAAGCGTAGGATTCGGCGATATTGGCCTTGCCTTCGCGCAATGACTTGACCTCGGTGCCCATCAGCACCAAGCCCGCCTCATAGGTATCGATGATTTCGTAGTTGAAGCGGGCCTTGCGGTTTTCCGCGACGACCTTCTTCACGATACGCTGGCTGCCTTTGGGGGCCATGACGATAATTCCATCCGAGGGGCGCGAATGCCGCACCCTCATTTCCTGTCATCTATGTAAGGGGACGGCCCGGCTTTGTGAAGACGCAGGGCCGTGCAGCCTCAGTTGAGCAAGCCAGCGTGACGCATCGCGGCGTCAATTGCCGCTTCCGTCGAAGGCTCCAGCGAGGACATCAGCGGCGAGCGGACCGTGCGGCTCATACGACCGAGCTTCGACAGGCCGTATTTCGCACCACAGACGCCAGGCTCCATGAAGACCGCCTTGTGCAGCGGCATCAGCCGGTCCTGCAGTTCCAGAGCCTTGGCGTAATTGCCTTCGGCCGTGGCAGCCTGGAATTCCGCACAGAGGCGCGGCGCAATGTTGGCCGTGACCGAGATGCAGCCGACGCCGCCATGGGCGTTGAAGCCGAGCGCCGTCGCATCTTCACCCGAAAGCTGCTGGAACTCCTTGCCGCAGGTGATGCGCTGTTCGGAGACCCGCTCGATCTTGCCGGTCGCATCCTTGACGCCGACGATATTCTTGTGGGCCTTCGCAAGCGCGCCCATCGTCTCCGGCGTCATGTCGATGACCGAACGGCCGGGGATGTTGTAGATATAGATCGGCAGATCGACGGCTTCGGCGATCGCGGAATAATGGGCGATCAGGCCCTTCTGCGTCGGCTTGTTGTAATAGGGCGTGACGACCAGAACGGCGTCGGCGCCGACCTTTTGCGCATGCTGCGCAAGTTCGATCGCTTCCCGCGTATTGTTCGAGCCAGCGCCGGCCATGACAGGCACGCGCTTGGCCGCAACTTCGATGCAGAGCTCCACCACCCGTTTGTGCTCGGCATGCGACAGCGTCGGCGACTCGCCGGTCGTACCGACCGGAACGAGACCTTTGCTGCCTTCCCCGATCTGCCAGGCAACATGAGCGGCGAAGCTGTCTTCGTCGATCAGGCCGGCATCGGTGAAGGGGGTTACGAGCGCGGGGATGGACCCATTGAACATGCAAAGCTCCTCACGGCCGATATCCTTGCTTCAGCCGCATTCCATGAATAAGAGTTGCGCACCATAGAGCGGCGAAAAGGCCGCGACAAGCGCGCATAGGTCGGTTTAGGGCAAATTCCGATAGCAAATGTGAATGAATTTTACCCGATGCGGTAAGGTTTCGTTAAGATGCCTCCAGCCAAATTGAGGGGCATGTTTTCGTTGCGAGTCATCCGGATGAAGAGAGCCGTTCTGATCCTGTCCGCCTTCGGCCTGATCGCTGCGGCCTGGGGCAGCGCTGCATCGCAGCTCCCCGGCGAAAGCGCCCCCGTGCCTGCCGTCAAGCCGCTTGGATTCGTGCCGGAGACGGCGCCTTTCCCCGAGGCAATCACCACCGGCTCCATTCCGCGCACTGGAGCCATCGCGCCGGTCAACACCAATTTGAAGGCAGGCCTGGATGCGCTCTCCAACAAGGATCCGCAACAGGCACTCGCCATCCGCAACACCATGGCGGCAGGAACTCTCGATCGCCACATCCTCACCTGGGCAATCACGACATCCGGCCTGAAGGGCGTCCCCTCCTATGAGATCGCCAGCGCTTCCGACGAGCTGAAGGGCTGGCCAGGCCTCGAGCGTCTGCGCGGCAATTCCGAGCGCGCGCTTTATGACGAAAACCCGGCTCCTGCTGCCGTGCTGAACGCCTTCGGCGATACCACGCCGGAGACACCGCAGGGCGCGATGATCATGTCGCGTGCACTGGTGGCGACCGGCAAATCTGCGCAAGCGACGAAATATATCGGCAAGATCTGGCGCAGTCAGGTGCTCGACAAGGCAACCGAAGACAAGATCCTCGCGGAATTTGCCGGCCTGCTGACCGCCGCCGATCACAAGACGCGCATGGACTACCTTATGTATCGCGGCCGCGTGGCACAGGCCAAGCGCTTCGGCGACATGGGCCAGGCGCAGTCGCTCTACAAGGCCTGGGCCGCCGTCGACGCCAATGCGGGCAACGCCGGCGCACTGCTGAACGCGGTCGATGCCAAGTGGCGCAGCGATCCCGGCTATCTCTTCGCGCGCATCGAATATCTGCGCAAGCAGGACAAGTATCTCGACGCCGCCAAGCTCCTGCAGCAGATACCGCGCGACCGCAGCGAACTGATGAACTCCGGTGAATGGTGGAACGAGCAGCGGATCATCAGCCGTGGCCTCGTCGACCAGGGACAGTTCAAGGCCGCCTACCAGATCGTTTCCGCCTCCGTCGCGACCGTGCCGACGGATATCGTCGAAGCTCAATTCCATGCCGGCTGGTATGCGCTGCGCGGACTGCAGGACCCGACGACGGCCGAGACGCATTTCCGACAGATCCTGCAGGTATCGAACGGCCCGCTTTCCGTTTCCCGCGCCTGGTATTGGCTCGGACGCTCCGCGGAAGCCGGCGGGCCGGGCAAGGCCAGCGAATTTTTCGCCAAGGCCGCGAATTTTCCGGGCACTTTCTACGGACAGCTGGCGGCCGAGCGGCTCGGGCGCAAAACCCTCAACGTCACCTATCCCTCGCCGACAACGGCAGACCGGCAGAACCTGCAGCAGCGCGAGGCGGTGCAGGCGATCGGGCGGCTTGAATCGGCCGGTCACGGCTGGCGTGCGGCAGCCCTCTACCTGGCACTTGCCGACCAGATTCAAAGCCCTGGTGAACTGGCAATCCTGACAGCCAAGGCCGAGCAGGCAGGCGACCATCATCTCTCGCTGCAGATCGGCAAGATCGCCTATGGGCGCGGCATCGATGTCGCAGCGCTTGCCTTCCCCGTCGGCGTCATTCCGGCGAACGCCAATATATCCGGTTCGGGAAAGGCGCTTGCCTATGCGATCGCCCGCCAGGAAAGCGCCTTCAATCCAGCCGCCGTCTCCGCCGCCAATGCGCGCGGCCTGCTGCAGCTGCTGCCGGGCACGGCCCAGGCGGTCGCCAAGCGGCACAATATCACCTATTCCAAGGACAAGCTGACGGCTGATGCCGGCTATAATGCAACGCTTGGCGCGCATTACCTCGGCGAGCAGATCGATGCCTTCGGCGGCTCCTACATCCTGACATTCATCGCCTATAATGCCGGACCCAAGCGCGTGCCGGAATGGATCAGCCGCTATGGCGATCCGCGCGGCAAGCCGGTCGACGAGATCGTCGACTGGATCGAGCGCATCCCCTTCCCCGAGACGCGCAACTACGTGCAGCGGGTGATGGAGAATTATGAAGTCTACAAGGCGCGCCTTGGGCAGACGCCTGACATCGAGCGCGATCTCATCGGAGGCCGTAGCGCGACTTGAGGCGCATTGGCAGACTTGCCGAAAGCACGCTACATCTCCTTCCGGCAGATGGATGGAGATGTCATGGGCGACGCCGTCACAAGCGGGTTTACGGAAAAATTCTATAGATCGACCGATGGGCTGAGGCTTTATGCTCGCAGCTACCAAGTGGCGGACAAAGAGCCTGGCCGGCTGCCGATCGTCTGCCTGCCGGGTCTTACCCGCAATAGCCGAGATTTCCATGAACTCGCACTGATCCTGTCGCTGGATACGGTTTCCCCGCGACGTGTCGTTGCCCTCGACTATCGCGGACGCGGCCTGTCCGATCGGGATGGCAACAAGGCGAACTACAATCTCGCCGTCGAATGTGGCGATGTGATTGCCGGCTGCGCTGAACTCGGCATCGAGCGCGCCATCTTCATCGGCACGTCGCGCGGCGGACTGATTCTGCATCTGCTGGCGGCAATGAAGCCGGAACTGCTCGCCGGCGTCATCTTCAACGATATCGGCCCCGTCATCGAGCAGGCCGGACTGATGGCGATCCGCGACTATCTCAACCGTGATCGCAAAGCTCAAAGCTGGAGTGAGGCGGCAGATATCCTCAGGGAGGATCACGCAGGCGCTTTTCCGGCACTCGGTCTCACCGACTGGGAGGGCATGGCGCATGCCATCTATCGGGAGCAGAATGGTATCCCCGTCGCCGACTACGACCCGGCCATTGCCGAGCAGCTGAAAACAATCGATTTCGACAATCCCCTGCCCGATCTCTGGCCGCAATTCGAAAACCTGGGCGCGGTACCGCTGCTGGTCATCAGGGGAGAGAATTCAAGCCTGCTATCGCGGGGGACAGTGGATGAAATGGCGAAGTGGCATCCTAATATGCTACAGATCACCGCAAAGGGCCAAGGTCATGCGCCGCTTCTGCATCTAGGAGACATTCCGGACAGGATCAGGATGTTTGTCAGCAGGCTGATCTGAGCTTTCGCGATGCCGCCCACCATCGATATCAAAATGCCCTCACCAAAATGACAAGGCAAATAACAAAAAAGCCCGGCTTGAGCCGGGCTTTTCCGTGACCGAAGTCAACTCGAATTAGAACGAGCGCTGCAGACGGAAGTAACCGGTGGTTACGTCGTCGCCATCTTCCGGATCCAGGTACTGGACGGAAGCCTTGGCGTAGAAGTTGTCAACGATCTGGTAGTCAACCGTCAGACCGGCCTTCCAGGCATCGCCGAGGGTGTCGAAGTCGTCACGAACGCCGACCTTGGTCGGGGTGCCGTAGTAGTTGCCGTAGTACTGAACACCAGGGGTGATCTTCAGCTTGTCCGTTGCCTTGATGGCGTATTCGGCAGCAACTGCCCATTCAGCCTGCGAGTAGTAGGAGTTCGGGCCGCTGGAGTAGACAGCAGCGAGGCCGAGCGTGCCCGGGCCAACGTCAACCGTACCCATTGCACGGATTGCGCCGTCTTCGTTGTCGAAGTCCCAGCCGCCGGTAACCTGGTAGCTGAAGGCGCCAGCCTTACCGCCGATGCCGAAGGCAACGCCGACGTTGTTCGGAGCTTCGCCAGCCTTGAAGACGCCGTCTTCCAGTTCGTCGACGCTGAGGCCAGCGTAGAAGGAACCGGTTTCGTACTGATAACGGATGGAGTTATGCAGCGTTACGACAGAACCGATATCGTCCGTTTCGCCGGAGAGACCATCGTCCCACCAGGAGTAGAAGAGACCAGCGCGGAAGCCCGCGACGTCGAGGTAAGCGGAGTCCAGCTTAGCAACCTGGCTGGATGCGTTGTCGGCATTGGTCTGGAGAACGATCACGCCGGTGAGCGGGCCGTATTCGGTGTCGCTCTTGGCAGTGAACTGAAGCTGACCACGGGTTACAGCGTCCCAATCCGAGTCGCCGCCAACGTTTTCGCCGACGTTAACCTGGAAACGGATGTAACCGTTGATCTTCAGGCAGGTTTCCGTGCCCGGGATGTAGAAGTAGCCGGTGCCGTAAGCGTCGCAGACGCGAACGTATTCAACCGGTTCCGGCTCGGCTGCAACGATAGCGTCAGCAGCCTGAGCGCCGGAAACTACTGCCATAGCGGCAGCAGAGCCAAGAAGAAGGCTCTTGATGTTCATAATGACCTCCAATTCAAGTTTCGTTCGGAGGTAAGATCACGCCTTACAGCGTTTCCCTGCCCTACCCCCGGGTGTTTGAAGAAGTCGGGCGGTCAGGCCCTTGCTTCCGAGGGTGAAAATACAAGACGGCGGCTGTCACGCAATCACCAACTTGTGTTCAAGAGGGGTTTACGAAAGCCTTACCGGAACCCTGTTGCTGAAAGGCCACAAGTTGGGCAACGGGCCAGCCGTTTGTTTAGGCTTTATTAAGAAACCGCTTATTTTCCCGATGTTTATTGGGGTTTCATAAGGTACGGCGGCGCCCAATCGTGCCAAATTGACACCATTTTCCCGCCAGATTCAGCTTTTTGCGATGATTGACTGACGACCGGCGCAAAGCTCGCGGATGCGAGAAACGAAACCGATTTCAGTTTTAGCCGACGAGAGGCGATTGATTCTCATGCGCGATTCGGCCGGTCGACCGTCGCGATTCCGGAACGAGGCAGACGACAGGGAGAATTCAGAACAGAGAAAATTGACACAGACACGGGGAGACGCTCGCGAAAGACCGCGACGTTCGCAACGGAGGAAACGGCGGAAGGGACGAAGGTGGACTGGATCGCCACTCGATCCAACACGGGGCTGACCGGGCGGTGAATCCGGGCCATTCGATCGATGAAGCTGTTCATCGGAGGTTCACGCCCGGAGGCCCAAGCTGAAAACTTGGAAGGATACGTCGATGAGGAAGCTATCATCAGCACTCGCAGCCGTCGTCCTGGCTGCATCTTTCGCCCCACCGCTAAACGCGGCTCCGATGTTCGTGCCGAGAGCAGAGCAAGTGCGGATCGGCAATGTCGAGCAAGTCAGATATCGAGGCCATCGGCATTGGCGCGCGGATCGCTACTGGAACCACCGGTACGCCTACCGTTCCTGCGGATATTATGACAGATGCTACAGATATCCACGCTACGGCTACAGGTACCCGCGGTACTACGATCGGGGTTATTACGGCGGCTACCGCGACTATTACGGCTACCGGCCGCGGTCAGGAGTGAGTTTGTATTTTCATTTCTAGCCGACGACACCTGTCGGCCATATCGCCGGGCGCGGCCTTCAACGGCCGTGGCCCTGCCCGATGAGCCTACAACAATCGTGTCTTGGTGAATGTTATGGCTGGTCTGATACCGGCTGCCATCCATCTGACTTCATCGATAAGAAGATAGATGGCGGAGAAGATGGGATTCGAACCCACGATACCATTCCTGGTATACTCCCTTAGCAGGGGAGCGCCTTCGACCACTCGGCCACCTCTCCGGTGGGAGCCCTGATATGGGTATTCCCCGGTACGATCAAGCTTTTTTTGAAGTTTTTCACACGCCCTTTGCGCAGATCGCAAACGCGACGACGACAGTTCAAAACTGAATCGGCCGCAGAGGCGATCAAACCCCTATCCGCTCATGCCAGGAGTTGCTTCAGGTCGGCCGCAGGATCGGCCAGGATTGCGCGGTCAGGATTGATGCCGGATTCAAGCATCTTCTTGCCCGTCACATAGGCCTTGGCATCATTGATGGCATCAACGGCGATCAGCTTGCCCTCGCGGAAATACCAGACGGAGCTTGCTCCTTCACGGGAACCTGGACGCAGCAGCGTGTCGTCGTAGCCCATATTGAAGCCGGCGATCTGCAGCTTCACGTCATACTGGTCCGACCAGAACCAGGGCTTGGGGTCGTAGGGTTCGTTGCCGCCAGCGATGACGGCGGCCGCGGCATCGGCCTGGTCGACGGCGTTCTGCACGGATTCAAGCCGAATACGGCCGCCCTGCCAGGGCAGGCTGGCGCAATCGCCCGCCGCATAGATCAACGGGTCGGATGTGCGGGCAAATTCGTCGACAATGATTCCATTGCCGACTTCGAGCCCGGCCTCCTTCGCCAGAAGGTCGTTCGGCACGACGCCGATGCCGACGATCACGAAGTCCACTTCGATGATGGCGCCGTCGGAAAGCTCGGCGCCCGTCACGCGGCCATCCCGGCCGATCAGATGCTTCAGGCCTGTCTTTTCGCGAATCGTCACATCATGGCTCTTATGGATCGCGCGCATGATATCGGCGGTTTCCTTGGCAGCGACACGCTGCAGGATCCGGTCGGCCATTTCGATGACGGTCACTTCCAGGCCGAGATGGCGGGCGACGGCCGCCGCCTCGAGACCGATATAGCCGCCGCCAATGATGAGCACACGGCGGCCGGGCCGCATTTCTCCGGCAAGCAGGTCGGCGTCGCGCTTGTCGCGAGCGACGTAGACCCCTTCCAGATCGCCGCCGATCGCGGCAGGCAGGCGGCGGGGTGTGGAGCCGGTCACAAGCGCCAGGGTGCCATAATCGAGAATGGAGCCGTCCTGCAGAAGGACTTGTTTGGTCTCGCGCTTGATCTGCTCGGCCCAGGTCGAAAGGCGGATCTCGACATTATTATCGGGATACCAATGCTCGGGACGGAACAGCAGGCGGTCGAAGGCCATCTCGCCGAGCAGATACTTCTTCGACAAAGGCGGGCGCTGGTAAGGAAGGACGTCTTCGGCGCCAATCAGCGTAATCGGACGCTCGTCCTTCAGCGCACGCAGCTTGGCTGCCAATGCGAAGCCTGCCTGCCCCGCGCCGATGATCACCAGTCTGTCCGTCACGATACCACTCCCGAATATCAGCCATTCAACAGGGACAAGGCCTATCCCCTGCCCCAAACGCCGTCAACGGAAGCGAAGGCTTGCTTCAGCCGATCTCGATCCAGCGGCGCTCATGGAAGGACTGTGCCATGGCATGAACCGACTTCTCTATCCTGAGACCGTCTTCGAATGTCACGATAGACGCCGGCTCCCCGGAAATCGCCCGGATCAGTTCGCGGCATTCGATGATCTTCAGGTCATTGAAGCCGAGACCGTGACCGGGGGCCGGGATGAAGCGATCATACGGCTGATGGGCGGGTGCCGCCAGTATCTTGCGGAAGCCCTGCTCCGAGCCGCGTCCTTTGGCCTGATAGAGCTCGAATTCGTTCATGCGCTCCTGATCATAGAGAATGGAACCCTTCGAGCCGTAGATCTGCAGCGCGATGCGGCCCTTGCGCCCCCAGGCGGCACGATTTGCCATCAGCACCGCCGAGATGCCGCCGCCGAGACGCATCAGCACATTGGCCGCATCGTGATTCTCGACCGCGCGGCGAGCGCCGCCCGATACCGGGCGATCGGCATAGGGTTTGACCATATCCGTCGTGACAGCTTCGACATGGCCGAAGAGATACCAGAGCAGCGACAACGGATGGACGGCGAAATCGTCGAGTGCGCCGTAACCGGCAGAAAGCTCGCTCTTCCAATAGAATAGGACATCGGGATCGGCCATGAAATCCTCGTCCATTTCGACGCGGATGTGATTGACGGAGCCGATCGCGCCTTCGCCTATCAGCGCCTTGATATGCCGCATGATCGGGTTCTGGATATAATTGTAGCCGAGCACTGCGACCTTGCCGGATTGTCTGGCTACCTGAAGCATGCGCTCGGCATCGGCATAGGCGGGCGCCATCGGCTTTTCACACCAGACGTGCTTGCCGGCATCGAGGGCGGCGATCGCCATTTCGGCATGGAACTGATTGGGTGTGGTGACGGAGACGACATCCACATCAGGATCCGCAATCAGCGCGCGCCAGTCGGCCGTCGCCTTCTCGAAGCCGAACTCCCCGGCGCGGGTGCTTGCCAGCTCGGCATTGGCTTCGGCAAGATGCACGAGACGCGGGCGCTCGACATCGCCGAAGACCGTTTTCACCGCATTCCATGCGAGTGCGTGGCACTTGCCCATATAACCGGTGCCGATCAAACCTATGCCGAGTGGCTTCATGTCAGGGTCTCCTCCTCAACTCCGCGGGAATTTTTGGAATATTTGGATCATTTTGACAAGCAGGTCCTGATCCATCTTTTCATGCCGGTCTTCTTAAAATTGTCTAAAACCCTTGATTTTCAGACTATTAAAAACAATTAGGCGCCTTCGTCGAAATCGTTTATGCTCCGAAATATGGAATATTTGTTTCATCTTCTGAGCCGTCAGCATGGATAGTGACCCCCAAAGAGCGCGCGTGCCGCGCGATTTCGAAAGCCTGCGCAGTACGATCATCGAGCGGAAGGCGAACATGCCGAAGCGGCTGGCGCAGGTGGCCGCCTTTGCGCTCGGCAATCCTGATGAAATCGCCTTCGGCACGACGGCCAGCATTGCCGCAGCATCGGAAGTCCAGCCCTCCACGCTGGTACGCCTCGCCCATCACCTCGGCTATGAGGGCTTTTCCGATCTCCAGAGCATTTTTCGCGAGCGGCTGCGTGACCGGACGCTGAGCTATGAGGAGCGCCTCGTCACGCTGGAACAGTCCGGCGGGGATGACGAGGATGCGACGCTGCTGACAGGCTTCATTTCGGCCGCCAGCCAGTCGGTGAACCGGCTTGCGGCGACCGTGCAGACGGACACGTTTGCGAAGGCCGTCGATATCCTGGCGGCGGCGGAGACCATCTATCTCATCGCCAAGCGGCGCTCCTATCCGCTGACGGCACACATGACCTACGCCTTTTCCAAGCTGAACATCCGCCATCAGATCGTCGCCTCGCCAAACGGCGTCGATCCGGAGATGGTGCAATTCGCTACGCCGCGCGATGCGGCGATTGCGGCCAGCTTTTCGCCCTATGCGGCCGACAGCCTCATCCAGAGCCAGGAGCTTGCTGATCGCGGCGTGCCGGTCATTGCGATCACCGATTCGGCCTTCTCGCCGCTGGCTGCCTGCGCGACGCACTGGTTCGAAATAGCCGAGGCCGATTTCGCCGGCTTCCGTTCATTGTCGGCCTCCATGGCGCTCACCATGGCGCTGCCGGTTGCCATTGCAGAGCGGCGACGCAAATTACAGCACGCAAAACCCGTGAAGACCAAAATGGAATAAACATTCCGAATTGACAAACAGACGGAACCAATGTTTCATTATTCAAAATTCGCGGACGGTCCAGGCCGCGTAAAAATCTAGCGGGAGGACATCATGGCACAATCGAATCCGGGCTCACAGCCGGAGCCGACACTCGACGTGATCACCATCGGCCGCTCGTCCGTCGACCTTTACGGTCAGCAAATCGGTTCGCGGCTGGAAGATATCGGTTCCTTTGCGAAATCCGTCGGCGGCTGCCCGGCCAATATCGCGATCGGCACGGCGCGGCTCGGGCTGAAATCGGCATTGATCACCCGCGTCGGCGACGAGCAGATGGGGCGCTTCATCATCGAGCAGTCGGCGCGCGAGGGCGTCGAGACGAAAGGCATCAAGACCGACAAGGATCGGCTGACGGCACTTGTGCTGCTAGCGGTAGAGGCCGAGGGCGTCTCGCCGATGATTTTCTATCGTTCCGATTGCGCCGATATGGCACTCGACGAAGGCGATATTGACGAGGATTTCATCAAATCCTCGCGCGCAGTGCTCGTCTCGGGCACGCATTTCTCCCGGCCGAATACGGAGGCCGCGCAACGCAAGGCGATCCGCCTTGCCAAGGCGAATGGCCGAAAGGTGATTTTCGATATCGATTACCGGCCGAACCTCTGGGGCCTTGCCGGCCATGCCGAGGGCTTTGAGCGTTATGTGAAGTCGGACCGCGTCTCCTCGAAGATGAAAGAGACACTGCCGGATTGCGACCTGATCGTCGGTACGGAAGAGGAAATCCTGATCGCGTCGGGTGCCGATGACGTTCTCGGTGCGTTGAAGGAGATCAGACGCCTCTCGCCGGCGACCATCGTCCTGAAGCGCGGTGCCATGGGCTGCATCGTCTATGACGGCCCGATCAGCGACAATCTGGAAGACGGCATCGTTGGCCAGGGTTTCCCGATCGAGGTGTTCAACGTACTTGGCGCCGGTGATGCGTTCATGTCCGGATTGCTGCGCGGCTGGCTGAAGGATGAGCCGCTGAAGACCTGCGCCACATGGGCGAACGCCTGCGGCGCCTTTGCCGTTTCCCGCCTGCTCTGCTCGCCGGAATATCCGACCTGGGCCGAGCTCGACTTCTTCGTTAAGAACGGCAGCAAGCATCGCGCGCTGCGCAAGGACGAGGCGATCAACCACATCCATTGGGCCTCGACCCGTAAGGGCGACATCCCGCTTCTTATGGCGCTCGCCATCGACCATCGTTCGCAGCTAACCGCTGTCTGCGACGAGCTCAGTATCGATTATAAGCAGATCGTCGCCTTCAAGCGGCTGGCGGTAGAAGCTGCTTCCCGCGTTGCCGACGGCCGGACCGGCTACGGCATGCTGATCGACGAGCGCTTCGGCCGTGACGCCTTCTTCGACGCGGCTAAGAAGGATTTCACCTGGATCGGCCGGCCGGTCGAGCTTCCGGGCTCCAAGCCGCTGCGTTTCGAATTCAGCCAGGATATCGGATCGCAGCTGGTAGAATGGCCGCTCGACCATTGCATCAAGTGCCTGTGTTTCTACCATCCCGACGATCCGGCGGAGTTGAAGAAGGAACAGCAGGAAAAACTGCGCACGCTCTTTGAAGCCGCACGCAAGGTCGGCCGCGAGCTGCTGGTGGAGATCATCTCCAGCAAGAACGGGCCGCTGACCGACGATACGGTGTCGACGGCGCTGGAAGAACTCTACGCGCTCGGCATCAAGCCGGACTGGTGGAAGCTTGAGCCGCAGGCCTCAACCGGCGCCTGGAAAAAGATCGATGCCGTCATTGCCAAAAATGATCCATGGTGCCGCGGTATCGTGCTTTTGGGGCTCGAAGCTCCCGCCGACGAACTGGTGAAGGGTTTCGAGGCGACGCTGGCTGCACCCTCGGTCAAGGGCTTTGCGGTTGGCCGCACGATCTTTGCCGATGCGGCGCGCGGCTGGCTTTCGGGCAAGCTCAGCGACGAGGAAGCGATTGCCGATATGGCCGGTCGCTTCAAGCAATTGACAGAGGCCTGGCTGAAAACGCGCGGTCTCAACTAAGTAGAGTGAATTTGGGAGGCGCCCGATGGGCAAGACGGTAAGATTGACGATGGCGCAGGCCGTCGCGCATTTCCTTAAAGTGCAGATGACCATCGTCGACGGCAAAAAGGTGCCGATCTTCGGTGGCGTCTGGGCAATCTTCGGCCACGGCAATGTCGCCGGCATGGGCGAGGCGCTCTATCAGGTGCGCCAGGAACTGCCGACCTATCGTGCGCATAACGAACAGGGCATGGCTCACGCGGCTATCGCCTATGCCAAGGCGAGCTTCCGCCAGCGTTTCATGGCCTGCACGACCTCCATCGGCCCCGGTGCTCTTAACATGGTGACGGCTGCCGGCGTGGCGCATGTCAACCGCATCCCGGTGCTCTTCCTGCCCGGCGATATCTTCGCCAATCGCGCGCCCGATCCGGTGCTGCAGCAGATCGAGGATTTCGGCGACGGCACGGTCTCGGCCAATGATGCCTTCCGCCCGGTCTCGCGCTATTTCGACCGTATCACCCGGCCGGAACAGATCATCACGGCGCTGAAGCGCGCCATGCAGGTTCTCACCGATCCGCTCGATTGCGGCCCTGTGACGCTGTCGCTCTGCCAGGACGTTCAGGCGGAAGCCTTCGATTATCCGGAAAGCCTGTTCGAAGAGAAGGTCTGGACGGTGCGCCGTCCGCAGCCGGATGCCGATGAGCTTGCCAATGCCATTTCTCTGATCAAGGCTTCGCAGAAGCCGGTCATCGTTGCCGGCGGCGGCGTACTCTATTCGCAGGCGACCAAGGAGCTTGCGGCTTTCGCGGAGGTGCATGGCGTTCCCGTCGTCGTCACCCAGGCCGGCAAGTCGGCAATCGACGAGCGTCATGCGCTGGCGCTTGGCTCCGTCGGCGTGACCGGCACATCGGCTGCCAACGCGATTGCCGAGGAAACAGACCTGGTAATTGCCGTCGGGACACGCTGCCAGGATTTCACTACGGGTTCCTGGGCGCTCTTCAAGAATGAAGGCTTGCAGCTGCTCAGCCTCAATATCGCAGCCTATGACGCGCTGAAGCATGACAGCCATCCGCTGGTTGCCGATGCGCGCGAGGGGCTGAAGGCACTTTCGTCAGGCCTTTCCGGCTGGAAGGCACCAGCAGCGCTTGCCGAAAAGGCAACGAGGGAAAAGAAGGTCTGGATGGAGGCTGCCGCGAAGGCCATGGGCACCACCAATGCCGCCCTGCCCTCCGACGCGCAGGTCATCGGTGCCGTTGTCCGCTCGATCGGCGGCGAGAAGACGACACTGCTTTGCGCGGCCGGCGGCCTGCCGGGCGAATTGCACAAGCTGTGGCCGGCCACCGTCCCCGGCAGTTACCACATGGAATACGGCTTCTCCTGCATGGGCTATGAGATTGCCGGCGGCCTCGGCGCCAAGATGGCGCACCCGGAAAAGGACGTCGTCGTCATGGTCGGCGACGGCTCCTACATGATGCTGAATTCCGAGCTTGCGACCTCGGTCATGCTCGGCCTCAAGCTGAATATCGTGCTGCTCGACAATAGAGGCTATGGCTGCATCAACCGCCTGCAGATGGCAACCGGTGGCGCCAACTTCAACAACCTGTTGAAGGACTCCTATCACGAGGTGATGCCCGAGATCGATTTCCGCGCGCATGCGGAAGCGATGGGCGCGATTGCAGTGAAGGTTTCCTCCATCGCCGAACTGGAACAGGCGATCGCCGATTCGAAGAAGAACGATCGCACTTCGGTCTTCGTCATCGATACCGACCCGTTGATCACGACGGATGCCGGTGGTCACTGGTGGGATGTCGCGGTACCGGAAGTCAGCCCGCGCGGCGAGGTCAACAAGGCGCATGAGGCCTATGTCAAGGCACGCGCCGCCCAGCGCGTCGGCTGATCCAATTGCTATCATTTTCCGGAGGAGCGGCAGCGCTCCTCCGCACTCTATTTAAGGAGACTATCGATGAAGGCCAAACTCGGCATGTCGCCCATCGCATGGTGGAACGACGACCTTCCTGAACTCAGCGACGACGTGTCCCTTGAAGAATGCCTGCGCCAGTCCCGCACCGCCGGCTTTACCGGTATGGAGCAGGGCCGCCGTTTCCCGAGCAATCCTCAGGAGATGCTGCCCATCCTGCGCGCCGCCGACGTGACGCTCTGCGGCGGTTGGTTCTCCGGCACGCTTGTCAACGAGGAGCTTGCGGCCAACAAGGACCGCATCGCGCCGATGATCGAACTTTTCAAGGCGGTCAATGCGCCCTGCATCGTCTATGGCGAAGTCGGCCGCTCGATCCAGGGCGACCGTTCCAAGCCACTCGCCACCAAGCCGCGGCTTGGCGATGACGAGATGAAGGCCTATGCGCGCCGCGTCACCGAATTCGGCGAATGGTGCGCAGATCAGGGAATGCCGCTTTCCTATCATCATCACATGGCGGCTGTCGTCGAGACCGAGCCGGAGCTCGATGCCTTCATGAAGAATTCGGGCGCCGGCATTCCGCTGCTGCTCGATGCCGGGCACCTGGCCTTTGCCGGCGGCGACGTGCTGCGCGCGATCGACAATCACCACGCCCGCATCAACCATGTGCACGTCAAGGATATCCGCAGGTCCGTCGTCGATAGCCTGGATCGCAGCAAGCAGTCCTTCCTCGACGCAGTAGCGCTCGGCGCCTTCACCGTGCCGGGCGACGGCTCACTCGATTTCGGCGCCATCGTCAAGCGGTTCGCCGATTATGGTTATGAAGGCTGGTTCGTGGTCGAGGCCGAGCAGGATCCGCGTAAGGCACCGCCCCAGAAGATGGCGGAGATCGGTCATGCCGAATTGATGCGTGTCATGACGGCGGCTGGTTATACGGTGGAGACCGAAGGTTTCCCGAAAGGGTAACTACAAAACTGCTGGAGCCCGGAGCCCCCTCATCCGCCCTTCGGGCACCTTCTCCCCCTGGGGGAGAAGGGAAAAAGAGGCGGGCGCGGCATATGCCTTCTCCCCAGCGGGGAGAAGGTGGCGGCAGCCGGATGAGGGGGCCGCACCCACCAATTCAGGAGGAGAAACACCAATGCCAAACCTCAAGGTGAAACCGTCAGGCAAGACCGGCCGCGTCACGCATGTGACGCCTGAAAGCGCCGGCTGGACCTATGTCGGCTTCGATATGTACCGGCTGAAGCCGGGCGAGACGGCCTCTGGAGAGACCGGCGAGCGGGAAGTCTGCCTCGTCTGGGTGAGCGGCAAGGGTAAGGCTTCGGCCGGCACCAGGGATTTCGGCACGCTCGGCGAGCGCATGAGCCCTTTCGACGGCGCGCCGCATGCTCTCTATATACCGATGGAATCGACGTGGTCGGTGACGGCCGAGACCGATCTCGAGCTTGCCGTCTGCTCCGCGCCAGGCGGCGGTACCTATGAGGCGAAGGCCATTCCGCCCGGCACGCACCCGCCGGTGACGCGCGGCAAGGGCACGAATGTGCGCCACGTCAACAATATCATGCCTGAGGATGACAGCTCGGCGCATTCGCTTCTCGTCGTCGAGGTCATCACGCCTGGTGGCCACACCTCCTCCTATCCGCCGCACAAGCATGATCAGGACAATCTTCCGCATGAGAGCATGCTGGAAGAGACCTATTATCACCGCCTCAACCCGCCGCAGGGTTTCGGCTTCCAGCGCGTCTATACGGACGACCGCTCGCTCGATGAGGCGATGGCCATCGAAGACGGCGACGTGACGCTGGTGCCCAAAGGATATCATCCTTGCGCGGCGACGCATGGCTATGATCTCTATTATCTCAATGTCATGGCCGGTCCGAAGCGCATCTGGAAGTTCTACAATGCGCCGGAACATGAGTGGCTGCTGAAAGCCTGAACGGGCCGCAGATCGCTAAATAATCTGACAGCGGGCGAGCCGCGCAAATGGTTCAATCCTCCCATTCAAACGCAATGGATGGAGGAACACCATGCGCGGCTCAAGCCTTACCGTTTACTCTCAGACCACTCGCCGGACTGAAATCAGGCAATCCCATCTTCTTGCCAAACTCCTTGATGGTTTGCGCTGGTTGGTGCGCAAGATTGCCGAGCGGCGCAATCGCAGCGCCGTCATGGAACTGTCCG
>Ga0102590_1002927_pt1 | contig 18554 bp, 17 predicted proteins | sample AraplaMF_Col_mMF_FD_76859 | JGI IMG/M metagenome (GOLD analysis project Ga0102590, IMG submission 76859) | Arabidopsis root microbial communities from the University of North Carolina, USA - plate scrape MF_Col_mMF | ecosystem: Host-associated > Plants > Roots > Endosphere | place: USA...
GAGATGCACGTCGTACGGCTCGGTCGGCTCCATCCAGACGCGTTCGGTCGCCTCGAACACCGCATCGAGCCGGTTTGACGCGGTCTCGTCCGGACCCATGATGCGGAAGTTGCGCGCCTCTGCATTGAGGCGGATGACGTCGCGCAGGAATTTGCCGAGCTCGCGCGTCGCCTCACCGGAGACGGCGCCGGGTTGCGGCACTTCGACCGCAAAGCTGCGGAAGTCGGGCAGCTTCAGCTCCTTCTTGAGCAGGCCGCCGTTCGCATTCGGATTGGCGCCCATGCGCCTGTTGCCTTCAGGCGCGAGCGCCTGGAGCTCGGGGACGAGCGCGCCGCTCGCGTCGAACAGTTTGTCCGGCTCGTAGCTGCGCATCCAGTCTTCGAGGATCTTCAGATGCGCCGGATTTTCGCGGCAGCTCGCAACGGGAACCTGATGCGCGCGCCAAAAGCCTTCGACCTTCTTGCCGTCGACCTCCTTCGGGCCGGTCCAGCCTTTCGGGCTGCGTAGCACGATCATCGGCCAGCGTGGCCGCTCGAGGCTCTTGTTGCTATCTCGGGCGTGCTGCTGGATCGAGCGGATGCTCGCGATCGCGACGTCGAGCGCATCGGCCATGGCCTGATGCATCGCCTTGGGATCGTCGCCCTCGACGAACAGCGGCTCATGGCCAAGCCCGCGGAAGAGCTCGCGGATATCGCTGTCAGGCATCCGCCCCAGCACGGTCGGATTGGCGATCTTGTAGCCGTTGAGGTGCAGGATGGGCAGAACCGCGCCGTCATGTGCCGGGTTCAGGAACTTGTTCGAGTGCCAGGACGCCGCGAGCGGGCCGGTCTCGGCCTCCCCGTCACCGATGACGCAGGCGACGATGAGGCCCGGATTGTCGAATGCCGCGCCATAGGCATGCACCAGCGCGTAGCCGAGTTCGCCGCCTTCGTGGATCGAGCCCGGGGTCTCCGGCGCCGCGTGGCTCGGAATGCCGCCTGGGAAGGAGAACTGCCTGAACAGCTTGCGCAATCCCTCCGTATCGCGCCCGATATCCGGGTAGATCTCGCTGTAGCTGCCTTCGAGATAGGTGTTGGCGACCATGCCCGGTCCGCCATGGCCGGGACCGCAGACATAGATCACGTTGAGATCCTGTGCGCGGATGGCGCGGTTGAGGTGGGCATAGATGAAGTTCAGCCCCGGCGTCGTGCCCCAATGGCCGAGCAGCCGGGGCTTGATGTGCGCAGGGACCAACGGCTCGCGCAGGAGGGGATTGTCCAGCAGATAAATCTGCCCGACGGAGAGGTAGTTTGCGGCGCGCCAATAGCGATCGAGGAGATCGAGGTCGCTGCTTGCAGCGGCCTGATGTTGTTGATTTGTCATATTCCTGCCGACCTTCACCGGGGATCGTCACCAACCGAGTTCCGGCGAGATCGATCCTTTCCCGCATCAAACGGGACCGGGTTCACGCGATGTTGCGTGAGGTCAAACCTCGGCGCGCGAACTTTGGGCAGCGCTACTGTGCATGGGGTTGTTTTCGCGTTTTCGATTCTTGTTCTTGATTTGTTCCTCTGGCGTGTTATTTTGGTTGCATGAGTCCAGCATCTTCTTCTGCTCTCAAGCACCCGCCGGTCACGGCGCCCTCCGAGCCGGCGGGTTCGCCTTCTGCTTTCCCCGCTGATTTTCCAGAACTTGGCGTCGCCATCGACCGCGCGCGCAGGCGCGGGCGGGGCGCCCAGTCCAATGCCAGCGGCCGTTATGAAGCCGAGGCCCGCGTCGCCTTCGACGATGGTTGGCAGAGCCTTGAGGAACTGCCGCCGTTCAAGACCAGCGTCGGCGTCGACACCTCGCGCAAGGTCATCACCCGCAACGATTCTCCCGACATCGGCTTCGATCGTTCGATCAATCCCTATCGCGGCTGCGAGCACGGCTGCGTCTATTGCTTTGCGCGACCGACGCACGCCTATCTCGGCCTGTCGCCGGGGCTCGATTTCGAGTCGAAGCTGTTCGTGAAGCCCGAGGCGCCTGTTCTGCTCGAGAAGGAACTTGCGGCCTCCGGCTATGAGCCGCGGATGATCGCGATCGGCACCAACACCGATCCCTATCAGCCGATCGAGCGCGAGCGCAAAATCATGCGCGGCATTCTGGAGGTGCTGGAGCGTACCGGCCATCCCGTCGGCATCGTCACCAAATCCGCGCTGGTCACACGCGACATCGACATTCTCGCTGCGATGGCCAGGCGCAACCTTGCCAAGGTCGCGATCTCCGTCACCTCGCTCGATCCGAAGCTGGCGCGGACCATGGAGCCGCGGGCCTCGACGCCGCCGAAGCGACTGGAGGCGCTGAAGCAGCTCTCGGAGGCGGGCATTCCGACGACCGCGATGGTCGCGCCCGTGATCCCGGCGCTGAACGATTCCGAGATCGAGCGCATTCTCGATGCGGCCGCCCATGCCGGCGTCAAGGAAGCCTCCTACGTGCTGCTGCGGCTGCCGCTCGAGGTGCGTGATCTCTTCCGCGAATGGCTGATGGCGAACTACCCGGACCGCTACCGCCACGTCTTCACCCTGATCCGCGACATGCGTGGCGGCCGCGACTACGATTCGAAATGGGGCGAGCGGATGAAGGGCACCGGGCCGATGGCCTGGACCATCGGCCGCCGCTTCGAGATCGCCTGCGACAGGCTCGGTCTCAACAAGCGCCGCTCGAAACTGACCACGGATCATTTTGCGCGGCCGAAGCAGAACGGCGAGCAGCTCAGCCTGTTCTGACAGCCGAAGCCCGCGAGGAGTGCGATGAGTAAGGAACTGTCGGCCCCGGTGCCGCGACTGACGGTGATCACGCTTGGCGTCAGCGACATCCGCGCCAGCATCGCCTTTTACGACGCGATCGGCTTTTCGCGCCGACTGAAGGCAACAGGCGAGGCCGTCGCGTTCTACGATACCGGCGGTCCGGTGCTTGCCCTGTTTCACTGGGACCAGCTCGCTGACGATGCCAAGCTGCCTGACAAGCCGAGGCCAACCACCTTCCGCGGCGTCACGCTGGCCTGGAACTGCACCTCGCGCGACGAGGTCGATGCCGTGCTCGCGTTTGCGCTCAGCAAAGGCGCCACCCTGCTAAAGTCCGCGCACGAGACCGACTACGGCGGCTATTCCGGCTATTTTGCCGATCCCGACGGCCATCCCTGGGAGGTCGTGGTCGCGCCCGGTATCGAGGTCGGTGACGACAGGCGAGTGCATCTGGCGGACTGACGCCGGATGAATAACGGGAATTGCGTGGGGTTCCCGGTTGCGCTGGCCGGGCGGCTTGCGCACGATCCCGGCCATGATTCGGGACAAATCCGCCAAGAAGGCTGCCAAGGACGCGCCGCAGAAGGACGTTGCCGAGAAGGCCGCGCCTGCCAAGGCGAGCTTCCGCCGCGAGCGCGCGCTGATCAAGCGCGGCGTCTGGCCGATCGCGGGCTGCGACGAGGCCGGCCGCGGGCCGCTCGCCGGCCCGGTGGTAGCGGCCGCGGTGATTCTCGATCCCGACCGTATCCCGCGCGGCATCGACGATTCCAAGCGGCTGACGGCGGAAGAACGTGAAAAACTGTTCGACAAGATCTGCGCCACCGCGCAGGTCTCGGTCGCCGTCGCATCCCCGGCACGCATCGACCGCGACAACATCCTGCGCGCCTCGCTGTGGGCGCTGAAGCGCGCGGTGGTGGCGCTGCCGGAGGCGCCCAGGCATGTCTTCGTCGACGGCCGCGATCGCCTCGATATCGAGTGCGACTGCGAGGCCGTCATCGGCGGTGACGGCATCGTGCTGTCGATTGCGGCTGCCTCGATCGTCGCCAAGGTGACGCGCGACCGGCTGATGTGCGCGCTGGCGCAGGACTGCCCAGGCTACGGCTTCGAGCAGCACAAAGGCTATGGCGTCCCCGAGCATCTCGACGCGCTCAATCGCCTCGGCCCCACCATCCACCATCGCAGCTTCTTCGCCCCGGTCGCCGCCGCCCGCGCCAAGCACATGCCCTGGACGATCGAGCCGGTGCGGGACCTGTTCGAGGTCACCGAGATCGTGCAGGTGGAGACCTCAGTTGAAATCGATGCTTCAGCAGGCCTCTAGCGTAGACTGGCGTTGCCACGACGCGTGGCGCCCTTTATCAAAACGGATGTGAGCGAATAGGGCCGGCTGGACGGGTTGGCTGCATCTTGCGGGCGTTGCATGCGGTTTACCTCCCTGGTCATCGAGCTCATTCGCGCCCGGCCGCGGTTGATCGTCTGGATCGCTGTGCTGCTCCAGGCCGCGATGTGGCTGCTGGTGGCGCTGTTGTTCTATCGCAGCCCGCCCGGCAGCCTTGCGACCCTGCTGGCCTTCGGCAGGGAATATCAGATCGGCACTGATCTCGGCCCGCCGCTCTCGGTCTGGCTCGCCGACATCGCCTATCGCGCCGCGGGCGGCCACATGTTCGGCGTCTACGTGCTGGCCGAGCTCTGCGAGATTGCGACCTTCATCGCGCTCTACCACTTGGGGCGCGCGGTGGTCGGCGCCCAACAGGCGGTGCTCGCTGTGCTCTTGACGATGACGGTGCTGGCCTTCTCTTCGTCCGCGCTCGACTTCGGCCCCCTGGTGCTGGCGCGGCCGCTCTGGGCGCTGTTGCTGTTGCATTCCTGGCAGATTATCGGCCAGCGCCGCGGCAATGCCTGGTTCGCCTGGTCGATCGAGGCGGGCCTGCTGCTCCTGACCACGCCGGCCGCGATCTTCCTGCTCGCGTTGCTCGTCATCTTCGCGCTCGCGACCGCGGGCGGCCGCCGGACCTTGCGCGCGCTCGATCCGCTGTTCGCACTTGTTGTGGTCGCGGTGCTGGCGCTGCCTTATGCCGTCTGGCTGATGCGCGCCGAGACCCTCGTGCTGCCGGCGCTGCCCCAACTTGCCGACCTCAGCCCTCGCGCGATCCACGCCGCCTGGCTGCTCGGCGGGCTTGCGCTCGGAGCCGTGGCGGTCCCGGTGCTGAGCTTCCTCAACACGCCCCTGTTCGCTGGCAAGGGCGAGGAGGCGCCGATCATCTACCGGCCGCCGGTTGAGCCGCTCGCGCGCAACTTCGTCTATTTCTTTGCGCTGGCGCCCGCCCTCGGTGCGGTCCTGATCTCAGGCGTGTTCGGCTTCGAGGCCGTCATCGGCGGCCCCGGCGTCGTGCTGCTGATGTCGGGCCTTGCCATGGTTGTGGTGGCCGGCGATCTCATCGCGATGCGCCGTGCCCGCATGCTGCGCACCGTGTGGCTCGCGGCCATCGTGGCGCCCGCCGTCGGCGTCGTGCTGGCCGTGCTGTTCCTGCCCTGGACGGATACCGGAGAGATCGCGACCTCGATGCCGGCGCGCGCGATCTCGGACTTTTTCGACGAGAGCTTCGCCCGCCGCACCAACCATCGCCTCCGTGCGGTCGCAGGTGAAACCCAGCTTGCGAGCCTGATCACGCTGCATTCCGGCCGGCCGCATCTGTTCATCGATGCTGATCCTGCGCGTACGCCGTGGATGTCGCAGGCCAAATTCAGCGAGAGCGGCGGCGTCGTGGTCTGGCGTGCCTCTGACACCGCCGGCACTCCGCCACCGGAAATCCTCGCGCGCTTCCCTAGCATCGTGCCCGAAGTGCCACGCGCCTTCGAATGGCTCGTCAATGGCCGTCAGGGACTGCTGCGCATCGGCTGGGCGATCGTGCGACCGAAGGGGGCGTGAGTACGCGAGCTTGCTAGCCCGCCAACGCCTTCGCGATCGCCCGCAGATCCTGCCAGGCCAGACGCTTGTACGACGGTGAGCGCAGGAGATAGGCCGGGTGGAAGGTCGGCAGCGCGCGGATGGTGCGTTGGCCCGTCTCGTAATCGAACCAGCGGCCGCGCGTGCGCATGATGCCTTCGCGCGTGGACAGCAGCGTCTGCGTCGAGGGATTGCCGAGTGTCACCAGCACGTCGGGATTCACCAACTCGATATGGCGCTGGATGAAGGGCAGGCAGATCTGCGTCTCCTGCGGCGTCGGCGTGCGATTGCCCGGCGGCCGCCAGGGAATGACGTTGGTGATGTAGGCGGTGGTGCGGTTGAGGCCTATGGCCCCTATCATCAGATCGAGCAGCTTGCCGCTGCGGCCCACAAACGGCAGCCCCTCGATGTCCTCGTCGCGGCCGGGCGCCTCGCCGACGAACATGATGCGCGCCTGCGGGTTGCCGTCGGCGAACACCAGCCGTGTCGCGGTGTGCTTCAGTGCGCAGCCCTCGAAGTTTTGCATCAGCTCGCGCAAGGCCTCGAGCGTCGGCGCCGTGCGCGCGGCCTCGCGCGCCGAGGCGATCGCGACGTCGGGCGCCGGCGCGGCCTCGCCGCGCATCACCGCAGGCGCGGCGACGGGCCGCGGTGTCTCGATCGGTGCTACGCGCGGGGCCGGCGGTGGGGTGTCTAATTCCGCCAGGCGGTCGATGGGCTCCTCCGCGAGCGCGCAGTCGACACCGGCCTCCAGATAGAAGGCGAGAAGCTCTCGGACGGTGGGCGCGGGCTCGGGGATCATTGGAAAGTCAGACTATTAATTCATCTTAGGGCGCCTTGCATCCCAGCGGAACGCATTTCCGTGGTTGTCCTACCCGGAAAAATCGGAAACAAGGGGGCGCAAATGACGAGGAACCGTCTCAAGGGCTGAGATCAGATGAGCACCGAAGAACTTCCCCCGCGCGAATCCATGGAATTCGACGTCGTTATCGTTGGCGCCGGCCCCTCGGGCCTGGCCGCCGCGATCCGGCTGAAGCAGATCAACGCCGATCTCAACGTCGTCGTGGTGGAGAAGGGCTCGGAGGTCGGTGCGCATATTCTCTCCGGCGCTGTGATCGACCCGGCCGGCCTCGACAAGCTGATCCCGGACTGGCGCGAGGATTCCGATTGCCCGCTGAAGACCCAGGTCAAGGACGACCGCTTCTTCTGGTTCACCGAGACGAGCGCGATCAAGCTGCCGAACTTCATCATGCCGCCGCTGATGAACAACCATCACTGCTACATCGGCTCGCTCGGCAATGTCTGCCGCTGGCTCGCGCGCAAGGCCGAGGCGCTCGGCGTCGAGATCTATCCGGGCTTTGCCGCCGCCGAAGTGCTTTATGACGAGGGAGGCAAGGTCAAGGGAATTGCCACCGGCGACATGGGCATCGGCCGCGACGGCAAGCCGAAGGATTCCTTCACCCGCGGCATGGAATTGCTCGGCAAGTACACGCTGTTTGCCGAAGGGGCGCGCGGTAGCCTGACCAAGCAGCTCATCAACAAGTTCGCGCTCGACGCCAAGAGCGAACCGCCGAAGTTCGGCATCGGCCTCAAGGAAGTCTGGCAGATCGATCCCGCCAAGCACCAGAAGGGACTGGTCCAGCACGCGGTCGGCTGGCCGCTCAAGAACGATACCGGCGGCGGCCTGTTCTTCTACCATTATGACGAAAACCTGGTGTCGATCGGCTTCGTCGTCCACCTCAACTATAACGATCCGTATCTCTCGCCGTTCGACGAATTCCAGCGCGTCAAGAACCATCCCGCAGTGCGTGCCACGCTCGAAGGCGGCAAGCGGCTCGCTTACGGCGCGCGTGCGATCACCGAAGGCGGCTATCAATCGGTGCCTCGGCTGAGCTTCCCCGGCGGCGCGCTGATCGGCTGCGCGGCAGGGTTCGTCAACGTGCCGCGGATCAAGGGCGTGCACAATGCGATGGGCACCGGCATGCTCGCCGCGGAGCATGTCGCGGCCGCGCTCGCCGCCGAACGCGCCAATGACGAACTCGTCGAATACGAGAACGCATGGCGCGATTCCGTCGTGGGCAAGGACCTCTATCCGGTCCGCAATGCCAAGCCGCTCTTGTCGAAGTTCGGCACCTTCATCGGGGCCGGGCTCGGCATCTTCGACATGTGGTGCAACACGCTGTTCGGTGCCTCGCTGTTCGGCACCCAGTCACACGCCAAGCCCGATCGCGCGACGCTCGATCCGGCCAGGAGCCACGCACCGAAGGTCTATCCGAAGCCCGACGGCAAGATCTCGTTCGACAAGCTATCCTCGGTGTTCCTGTCCAACACCAACCATGAGGAGGATCAGCCGGTCCACCTGAAGGTTGCGGACATGAACCTCCAGAAGACGTCGGAGCACGACGTCTTTGCCGGCCCGTCGAATCGCTATTGCCCCGCCGGCGTCTACGAATGGGTCGAGGAGGGCGGCAGCCCCCGCTTCCAGATCAACGCGCAGAACTGCGTCCACTGCAAAACCTGCGACGTGAAGGATCCCAACGGCAACATCACCTGGGTTCCTCCGGAGGGGGGCGGCGGGCCGAACTACGAGGCGATGTAGGCGCGCCACGGTGGCTCAGTGGTCCGAAGCGTGATGGAGCGCACGTTCGCGTGAGGACGGGAGTGCCGCGGGTGCCCCTGGTCACGATACGGCCACAGTAGCGGCGTCTTGGGGCTGACTTGATCGGTTACTTGGCTGATTTGGGGCGTGCGGAGGGGATCGCCGGTCCGAATCCTTGCGGTGAAGCGCCAAAAGCGGCATTGTCCGGACCCGACGGTTCCGGGTCCCATGTCGCCGGCCGCGTTCGCGTGCGAGACGGCCTTTGCTTCAAACCCAGGCACCACCAACTCAAGGCGAGCCCTGATGTTCTCAAATCGTTTCAATCGCTGGACTGCTGCTGCCATCGTCCTTGCCGGCTCCGCAATCGTGGTCCCCGGCGCGGTGCTGGCGCAGACACCGGATCATCCGGCCGACACGGCGGTGCAGTTTCCGACCCGGAACGATCTGAAGTCCCTCACCAGCGCCGGCAGCTATCTTGCTGCCCGCCATGCCAGCGTCGAGCGGGACGCGACCTCGGCCGCCGCGTTCTACCGCTCCGCGCTGCGGACCGATCCCAAGAACAACGAACTGCTCGACCGCGCCTTCATCTCGTCGGTCGACGATGGCGACATCGACGAAGCAGTCAAGCTCGCCGAGCGCATCCTCACCATCGACAAGACCAATCGCGTCGCTCGCCTCGTGGTCGGCGTGCATGATTTGAAGCTGAAGAAATATCAGAGCGCGCAGAGCAACATCAACCAGTCGGTTCGTGGACCGATCACCGATCTCGTCGCGACGCTGTTATCCGGATGGGCCGCCTATGGAGCGGGCGATGCCAAGGGCGCGGTTGCGACCATCGACAAGCTGGCAGGTCCCGAATGGTATCCGCTGTTCAAGGATCTGCACGCCGGCATGATCCTCGAGAACGCCGGCAAGGAGAAGGACGCGGGCGTTCGCTTTGAGCGCGCCTACAAGCTCGACGATTCCATGCTGCGCGTCACCGAGGCCTATGCGCGCTGGCTGTCGCGCAACAAGGACGCGGCTTCGGCAACTGCGATCTACGAAGCCTTCGACAAGAAGCTCGCCCGTCATCCGCTGATCGTGGAAGGGCTGCGTGAAACCAAGGCGGGCAAGAAGATGCCGTCGCTGGTCGATTCCGCCCAGGGCGGCGCGGCCGAGGCGCTTTACGGCATCGGCGCCACGCTGACCCGCCGCGGCGGCGAGGATCTGGCGCTGGTTTATCTCCAGCTCGCGCTGTATCTCCAGCCCTCTCACCCGCTGGCCTTGCTCTCGCTCGCCGACCTCTATGAATCGGTGAAGCGGCCGCAGATGGCGATCAAGATCTATGAGCGCGTGCCGTCGAGCTCGCCCTTGAAGCGCAACGCACAGATCCAGCTCGCCATTGATCTCGACTCCGCCGATCGCACCGACGAGGCGATCAAGATACTCAAGGGCGTGACGTCAGAGGATTCCAAGGATCTCGAAGCCATCATGGCGCTCGGCAATATCGAGCGCGGCCGCAAGAAGTTCGGCGATTGCGGGGCGACCTACTCGCAGGGCATCGACGTGCTGCCTGCCGGCAACGACAAGGCCAACAGCGTCTGGTACTACTATCGCGGTATCTGCGAGGAGCGCTCCAAGCAGTGGGCCAAGGCCGAGGCCGACATGAAGAAGGCGCTCGAGCTCCAGCCCGACCAGCCGCACGTCCTGAACTATCTCGGCTATTCCTGGATCGACCAGGGCGTGAATCTCGACGAAGGCATGAAGATGATCAAGCGTGCGGTCGAGCAGCGTCCCGACGACGGCTACATCGTCGACTCGCTCGGCTGGGCCTATTACCGCATCGGCAATTACGAAGAGGCGGTGAAGAATCTCGAGCGCGCCATCGACCTCAAGCCTGAGGATCCCACCATCAACGACCATCTCGGCGACGCCTATTGGCGCGTCGGCCGTACTCTGGAAGCCAAGTTCCAGTGGGCGCATGCCCGTGATCTCAAGCCCGAGCCTGAGGAGCTTCCGAAAATCGAGGCCAAGATCGCGAACGGCCTCAGCGAGGACAATTCGAACTCTTCGGCCGCGCAGGCGGACAAGAAGAAAGACGACGACAAGGGCGGTTAGGCTGGGCAACTGGGGGCGTATCGCCGATGCCGGCGTTGGTTGAAGAAGGGCGCGCGAAGGTCAACTTAAGCCTTCGCGTGGTCGGCCGTCGCGCCGACGGCTATCATGATCTCGAAAGCGTGGTTGCGTTTGCCGACTGTGCCGATCGGCTCACCCTGGAGCCCGGTGGCGAGCTCAGGCTTGCGACGACGGGACCGCTTGCGGCGGCTTGCGGCGAGACCTCGGACAATCTCGTGTTCAAAGCCGCCAAGCTGTTGGCGGACGCCGTGCCGAACCTGAAGCTCGGCGCTTTCGCGCTCGACAAGGTCTTGCCCGTCGCAGCCGGGATCGGCGGCGGCTCGGCCGATGCCGCTGCGGCGCTGCGGCTGCTGGCTCGTCTCAACAATCTGCCGCTCGATGATCCCAGGCTCCAGCAAGTCGCGCTCGCGACCGGCGCCGACGTGCCGGTGTGCCTGCTCTCGCGCGCCTGTGACATGACCGGGGTCGGCGAGCAGCTGCTGCCGCTGGCGTTGCCGAGCATGCCCTGTGTGATGATCAATCCGCGCGTGCCTGTTGCGACCAAGGACGTGTTCCAGGCGCTGGGCCTGCGCAACGGGGAGCTGCTGGTCGGGGCCACTTCGGTCCTCGAAGCCCCTGCCTGGCCGGGCGAGGGCGGATCGATTGCCGATTGGGTCGAGGTTCTCGAAACCGTTGCCAATGACCTCGAAGCCCCTGCGATGCGTATCGAGCCTGTCATCGGTGATGTGCTGGAAGCCTTGCGCTCTTCCGCCGGTGTCAAGCTTGCGCGCATGTCCGGCTCGGGTGCGACCTGCTTCGCAATTTATGGTGTGCCCGGAGATGCGCACGCCGCTGCCGAGAAGATCCGCAGGGATCACCCGGGCTGGTGGGTGCATGCGGGGACGTTGAGCTAATCCTATCCATCATTGCGAGCGCAGCGAAGCAATCCAGAATCCCACCGTGGAAAGACTCTGGATTGTTTCGCTGCGCTCGCAACGACGGGATGGAGCCGAGCTAACTCGCGCCTTCCTCAGCCAGACCCAGAAAGCGCCGGATCTCACCCAGCACCTCATCCGGCTTGTCGTGTTGCAGCCAGTGTCCGGCCCCGGCGATGGTCGCGACGCGCGCCTGTTGGAAATAGCGCTCCAGTCCCGCCGAGCGCGCGCCGGCGAGAAAACTTTCGCCGGCGTTCAGCAGCAGCGTCGGGCAGGTGATGCGCGACCACAGCGCGACGTGATCGTCCGGCCAGAGCCGGTGCGGCGCCGAGGCGCGCTGGTACGGATCGAACTTCCAGCTATACGTGCCATCCTCGTTCTGTCGCGCGCCATGGGTGGCGAGGTGCAGCGCGAGTTCGCGCGACAGCCGCTTGTTGTGAAGCACCATTTGCGCAGCAGCGTCCTCGAGGGTCGAATAGCGGCGCGGCGTGCGATCGTGCAGTCTGTCGAGCTGGCTCACCCATTTGCTGATGCGCTCGTGCGGCGGCGGCTTGGGCGCATCCGGCAACATCGTCACACCGTCCAGCACGACGAGCTTCGAGACCAGCTCGGGGAATGCCCCCGAAAAGATCAGGCTCACCATGCCGCCCATCGAGTGGCCGATGAGCGCCACTTGAGGCGCTGCGATGGCACGGACGAGCTGGATGAGGTCGTAGACATACTCGGTCAGCGCGTAGCTGCCGCCGCGGGTCCAGTCGGAATCGCCGTGGCCGCGCAGGTCGGGCGCGATCACATGAAAATGCTGACGCAGCGAGCGGGCAATGGCATCCCAGCTCCGGCAATGATCACGGCCGCCATGGACCAGCATGAGGGACGGCGCACTCTCGTTGCCCCAATCGGCATAATGCAGCCGTAGCCCGTGGGACTCGTAATAGCGACTTTGCGGAGCGAGCATCGCGGGTTACCCGTTCGCCGGCCGCCGCGCCAGCGCGAGCGACAGGCCAAGGCTGGCGATGAAGACACCAGAGCCCTGGCTGAGGCGACGCATCAGGTGCGGCCGTCCGGTCAATTGCCTTCCCGTTGCGGACGCCGTCAGCACCACGACGACATCGGCAAGCGTGTTCAGCGTCACCGAGATCGCGCCGAGCTCGATGAATTGCAGCGTGGGGTTCGATCCCGAGGGATCGAGAAATTGCGGAATGAAAGCGAGGAAGAACGCAGCCGTCTTCGGGTTCAGCGCCTCGACCAGAACGCCGTCGCGGAAGGCCCTGATGTCGCCGACGGGCTCGCTCTCGAGGGGCAGCGCGCTGCCGGCGCCGCGAAACGTCCTGATGCCAAGCCAGACCAGATAGAGGGCGCCGACGAACTTCACCGCGGCGAACAGCTCGGCGCTGGCAAGGATGACCGCCGAGATGCCGAGACTGCCTGCCACGACATGAACTAAGCCGCCGAGCGCCGTACCCGCGGTCGAGGCGAGACCGCTGCCGCGCCCCTCGGATAAGGTTCGTGCCGCGACGTAGAAAATGCCGGGGCCGGGAACGGCGGCGATGAAAAACGCCGCGGTCAGGAACAGCCAGAAATTGGTTTCAATCATGCCGTTTCGTAGCGCAGCGCGCCATGATTGCAAAGCCATCTCGCTCAGCCCATGCGGCGGAAGATCACGCTGGCATTGACCCCGCCGAAGCCGAAGCCATTGGAGATGGCGTTGCACATCGGCATCGGCCGCGCGCCGCCTGCGACAATGTCGATGCCATCGGTGCTTGCGTCGGGAGTCTCGAAATTGAGCGTCGGCGGTGCGATCTGGTCGCGAAGGGCGAGCACGGTGAAGATCGCCTCCAGCCCGCCGGCGGCGCCGAGCAGATGGCCGGTGGCCGATTTGGTCGCGCTCACGGCGATGGACCTGTTGCGGCCGAACAGCGCACCGATCGCGCCAAGCTCGCTTTCGTCGCCGGCCGGCGTCGAGGTCGCATGCGCATTGAGGTGCTGGATATCCGCAGGCGCAAGCCTCGCCTGGCGTAGCGCGATCTCCATGGCGCGGCGTGCGCCGTCGCCATCGGGCCGGCCCGATGTCATGTGATAGGCGTCCGCCGTGGTGCCGTAGCCGACAATCTCGGCGATCGGCGTGGCGCCGCGCGCGAGCGCATGCTCCAGCTCCTCGATCACCAGAATGCCGGCGCCTTCGCCCATGACAAATCCGTCGCGATAGCGATCGAATGGGCGCGAGGCCCGGGCAGGCTCGTCGTTGAAGGAGCTCGACAGCGCGCGCGCCGCGGCGAAACCGCCGAGGCTGACAATGTCGATGCAGGCCTCGGCACCGCCGCAGATCGCGACATCGGCCTCGTCCGCGCGGATCATACGCGCGGCATCGCCGATCGCCTGCACGCCGGCGGCACATGCCGTGACCGGCGTGCCCAGCGCGCCTTTGTAGCCGTATTTGATCGACACGTGGCCGCTCGCGAGGTTGGCGAGGAACGAGGGGATCGTGAAGGGTGATAGCCGGCGTGCGCCGCGCCGCTCGGTGATGCGCACCGCCTCCGCCATCGCGGGGAAGCCGCCAACGCCCGAGGCGATGATCGTCGCCGTCCGCTCCAGCGCGAAAGCCTCCTGAGGCGTCCATTTGGCCTGCGCAGCCGCCTCTGCGGTGGCGAGCAGCGCGAACAGGATGAAGCGGTCCATCTTGCGCTGGTCTTTTGGTGCGACGGCTTCTGCGGGATCGAAGCCAGCTTCCGCATCATCGGCCTTGTCGGGCACGAGGCCGGCAATGCGCGCCGGCAGGACTTGCGCCCATTCCGGCAGCGGTCGCAGCCCGCTTTGACCGGCAAGCAGCCGCCGCCAGGAAGTCTCGACACCGCAGCCGAGCGGCGACACCGCGCCCATGCCTGTCACGACGATACGACGCATCTCAGTCTCCAGTCGGCGCGCCCGCCGGGTTCATGGCCTTGAGCGAGGTGAGCCGGCGCCGCATCAGGCGGCTCGCGCCGGGACCCGCGATCACCACCGCGTTTTCGAGCGTGATCGGCTGCCTATCGGCGGCGTCGACCACGATCGGATCAAGCGGGCGACGGTCGTCCCGGTTCGCCAGCAGGACCGTTTCGCCCTTTGGCGCGAGATGCCTGTTACCCCAGGCCAGCAGCGTGGCGATCACGGGGAAAAAATCCCGCGCCTTGTCCGTCAGCACATATTCGTGCCGCGGCGGCCGTTCCTGATACCGGCGGCGGACGAACATGCCGGACTTGGTCAGATGTGCGAGGCGCCGCGACAGGATGTTCGGCGCGATGGAGAGGTTGCGCTCGAACTCGTCGAACCGGGTCGAGCCCTGAAATGCATCACGCAGGATCAGGATGCTTCACCATTCTCCGACCGTTTCCACGGCACGGCCAACCGGGCATTCCTGGATGGAGGGCGATTTGGGCTGCATGCGAGGAAGGTAGGAATGTAACTTGCAAAATGCAAGTTACTAGTAGCTGCGGATGAAGGAACAGGCTGGCGAGGATGGTCGGCCGATGGGCGCGTTGGGGGGGAGCGTGGTACGGGTTTATTGAACCGCTCGTGCCCCGGACGCAGCGCAGCGCTCCTTCAGCGGTGCGCTCCAGAGCCGGGGCCCATGTCGCTGAGAGCGCCGTGTCGCGTGGATCCCGGCTCAGCGCAGCAGCGTTTCACGCTGCAGCGCGTCCGGGACACGAGAGAGGAGTATGCGCTCGATGACGGAGTTGATTGTGGAAACTGGACGCGAATTCGTCGCTCAGTGCGACCGTGCCAGACAGAACGCCACCACCTGCTCCAGCGCGCTCTTCATCGGCGACGATGGGAACAGCGCCAGTGCATCGACGGCCATGGCGCCATAGTGCTGGGCGCGGCTCAGCGTGTCTTCCAGCGCGCGGTGCTTGTTCATCAGGCCGATGGCGTGATCGAGGTCGGTGTCGCCGATCTCGCCACGTTCGAGCGCCTTGATCCAGAAGGCGCGCTCGGTGTCGTTGCCGCGGCGGAAGGCGAGCACGACGGGCAGGGTGATCTTGCCCTCACGGAAATCGTCGCCGGTGTTCTTGCCGAGCTTGGCGCTCTTCCCGCCATAGTCGAGCACGTCGTCGACGAGCTGGAAAGCGATGCCGAGATTCATGCCGACCGAGCGGCAGGCGGTCTGCTCGGCCTTGGGACGGTTCGCGATGACGGGGCCGACCTCGCAGGCGGCTGCGAACAACTCGGCGGTCTTGCCGCGGATCACGGCGAGATATTCGTCCTCGGTGGTTGCGGTGTTCTTGGCGGCCGCAAGCTGCATCACCTCGCCCTCGGCGATGGTGGCGGCGGCCGCCGAGAGGATGTCGAGCGCGCGGAGCGAGCCGACCTCGACCATCATGCGGAAGGCCTGGCCCAGCAGGAAGTCGCCGACCAGCACGCTTGCCTCGTTGCCCCAGAGCATGCGCGCCGACAGCTTGCCGCGGCGCATCTCGCTCTCGTCGACGACGTCGTCGTGAAGAAGCGTGGCGGTATGCATGAACTCGACGGAGGCGGCGAGCTTGATATGGCCGTCGCCGGTGTAGCCGGCGAGGTTGGCCATGGCCAGCGTCAGCATCGGCCGCAACCGCTTGCCGCCGGAGGAGATCAGGTGGTTGGCGACCTCGGGAATCATGGTCACGTCCGAACCGGTCCGCGACAGGATCGTGGCGTTGACGCGCTCCATGTCAGGGGCGACAAGGCCAACCAGCTCTTCGATCGACGCGCCGGGGGTTTCGAAAGGTACGATGACGGCCACGCCGGTCTCCAATATTTGCCCCGGAGGGGCTATTCTGATGGAAAGACAATAGAAACTGGAGGCGGACGCGGCAAGTGCTGCGGAACCATTGACATTTGCCGCTTAATCCCTTTTCAGGCAGGAGGCTCGTTTGCGTGAACTGGTTCGGACCAACGATATCGTGCTGGTGTCGGCGATCGGCGCGCTGCTCGACGGCGCCAACATCCACCATCTGGTGCTGGACCAGAACATGAGCATCATCGAGGGCTCGCTCGGCGTCCTGCCGCGCCGGATCCTGGTCCATGAGGACGACGCCCTCGAGGCGAGGGCGCTCCTGACCGAGGCCGGGCTCAGCCACGAACTGCGCGGCGATGATTGACGTCGTCACAGATATTACCGAGGACGCCTTTCTCGGCGGCCAGCTGCTGCTGAGGCAGAAGCGATCCGGCCACCGCGCAGGGCACGATGCGATCCTGCTTGCGGCCGCGACGGAGGCCCGTCAAGGCGACCGTGTGGTCGATCTGGGTGCCGGCGTCGGCACGGCCGGCCTGGCGCTGGCTCGGCGTGTCGGTGGGATCAATCTCTGCCTCGTCGAGCTCGATCCGGAACTGGCCGGCCTCGCGCATGCCAATGCGGCCACGAATGCGATTGCCGCGGACGTGATTGTGCTCGACGTCACTGCGGATGCGCAGACTTTTGCGGCACATGGGCTCATGCCCGACAGTGCGGACTGCGTGTTGATGAACCCGCCCTTCAACGATGCCATCAGGCATCGCGGCTCGCCGGACCAGGCGCGTCACGCCGCACATGTCGCGACAGAGGAAACTCTGAATGCGTGGGTGCATGCAGCGCGGCGCATCCTTCGATCGAGTGGTGTATTGACCTTGATCTGGCGCGCGGATGGGATTGCGGACGTTTTGGCAGCGCTGTCACGCGGCTTCGGCAGCGTCTCGATCCTGCCGATTCATGGTGAAGCGGGAAGGCCGGCGATCCGTGTGCTGGTGCGCGCCGTCAAAGGTGGCCGGGCGCCGACGCGATTGCTGCCGGGCCTGATGCTCAATAACGAGTCATCAGTGCCTAAAAATGAGGTGAGGAATATTCTGGAGGGCAGAGCGGTCTTGCCGCTGGCGGAGCCTTGACGGCCTACTGCGGAAGCGATTCCGACTGCTGTTCCTGCGGGGACGTAAAGCGAATCGCCGTGAAAAGCGCCCCGATCAGCACCAACAGCAGATAGATCTTCATGTCGTTTCCTCCGCTGCCTCATTGCAGCTTCCCAACGGGGATTCTGCAAAACACGTTCCAGGCACCTTCAATGACAGTCGCGTGATAAAGAATAGTTAACCAGAGGTAAGGCCATGGCCGAACAATTGAACGATCGCGAGAATTCCGGCCTGGCCGACAAGCTCATGCAATATCTGCCGGCGCGCTTCCGCCCGGGCGCGGCGGTGGTGCCGGTGGTGCGGCTGTCGGGTGTCATCGGCGCAGTGACGCCACTGCGTCCGGGCATGACGCTGGCAGGCGTCGCGCGGGTGCTGGAGCGGGCGTTTTCATACCGGAATGCCAAGGCGGTGGCGCTGGTGATCAATTCGCCAGGTGGTTCGCCGGTGCAGTCGCGCCAAATCTATCTGCGTATCAAGCAGCTTGCGGCGGAGAAGAATCTGCCCGTGCTGGTGTTCGTCGAGGACGTCGCGGCCTCGGGTGGCTACATGATCGCTTGCGCCGGCGACGAGATCTTCTGCGATCCGTCCTCGATCCTCGGCTCGATTGGCGTGGTCGGCGGCAGCTTCGGCTTCCAGGAGGCGATCAAGCGGCTCGGCATCGAGCGGCGTCTCTACACGGCCGGCGCGCACAAGGCGATGCTCGATCCCTTCCTGCCCGAGAACCCTGACGATGTCGCCAAGCTGAAGGCGCTTCAGCGCGAGATCCACCAGATCTTCATCGCGCTGGTGAAGGAGAGTCGCGGCGTCAGGTTGAAGGGCCTCGACGACACCCTGTTCACCGGCGAGTACTGGGCCGGCGAAACGTCGGTTGCGCTCGGGCTTGCCGACGGCATCGGCGATCTCCGCTCAACTCTTCGTGCCCGCTATGGCGAGAAGGTTCTCACCCCCGTGATCGCGCAGCCGACCGGGCTGCTCTCCAGCCTGCTCGGGCGGAAATCGCCCGGCGCGGGGCAGCTTTCGGCCATGGAATCAATGGTTGGGCTGCCGGACGAACTGATCTCGGCGGTGGAGACGCGGGCGATTTGGGCGAAATTCGGGTTCTAGACGGCGCCCTCCCGCGCCATTTGGCCCCAAGGATGCTTGCAGCTGAGCCAATTGCGGCGCGGCCCGGAGTGCGCGAATATGCGTGTGGGGGCTGAGCATTGAACAAGGATCGACCGATGCCGCCGTTCGTCGCATTCGCGGGCGTCCTGGGTGGGCTTGCCGTGGTCCGCTGGGCCTACAAGACTGCCATCAGGATCAACGAGGAGCTGGAGGAGATGCGCCTGTCG
>Ga0102590_1002930_pt1 | contig 18528 bp, 15 predicted proteins | sample AraplaMF_Col_mMF_FD_76859 | JGI IMG/M metagenome (GOLD analysis project Ga0102590, IMG submission 76859) | Arabidopsis root microbial communities from the University of North Carolina, USA - plate scrape MF_Col_mMF | ecosystem: Host-associated > Plants > Roots > Endosphere | place: USA...
ACGTTGGCCGCCGAGGTCGTCGCGGGGGAGTTGGGCATCGACCTCTACATCGTCGAGTTGTCGGCCGTGGTCGACAAGTACATCGGTGAGACGGAGAAGAACCTCGAAAAGATCTTCGCCGAGGCCGATCGCACCAATGCGGTCCTGCTGTTCGACGAAGCGGACGCGATCTTTGGCAAGCGTTCGGAGGTCAAGGACTCCCACGACCGCTACGCCAATCTGGAGAGTGCCTACCTACTGCAGAGGCTGGAGTCCTTCGACGGCATCGCTCTGCTCACCACCAATCTCCGGGCCAATATCGACGAGGCCTTCACCCGCCGGCTCGATCTGCTGATCGACTTCCCCTTCCCCGACCCGTCGCAGCGCCTGGCCCTCTGGCGCCACAGCCTGACCGGAGTGCCCTGCGCGGACGACATCGATCTCGACTCCTGCGCACGGGACTTCGAGCTCGCCGGCGGTTCGATCCGCAGCGCCGTGGTCACGGCCGCCTACATCGCCGTGGGCCGTGGCACACCGGTCACCACGGAGGACCTGCTGGCGGGAGCGAAGCGTGAGTACCGCAAGGCGGGACGCCTGGTCCCCGGCGAGGTCGTTGTGTAGGAGCAGCGGACACGGCGACGTCCGGGCCGTGTCCGCTGCTGAAGGAGCCGCGCTTCTGCGCCGCTTCGCACCGCAACCGAGAGCTCGGCCACGGTGCTACAGAGCGATCAGACCGGCTGTCGTCTCCCTGAAGCCGCACGCATCGAAGTAGAACGAACGCAGGTGCGCCTCGAAGTCGACGTGGAGCCATTGGCACTTCGCGGCACGGGCTTCGCGAGCCGCGGTCGCGACCAGTGCGGTGCCGATGCCTCTCGCCTGCAAGCGCTGGGCAACCACTGTGTCCAGGAGAAAGGCGTGAACTCCACCGTCCCAGGCAACATTGACGAAGCCGACCAGGGCGCCGTCCTCGTCGGCGCAGACCCAGCCGAGACTGTAGCGCTCAAGTCGTTCTCGCCAGTCGGTCTCGGCGACCGGGGGACCGAAGCCGTCGGCGTGCAGGGCGTCGAGGGCGGCGTTGTCGAAGTCCCCCCGCCACTCGTACTTGATCGTCACTCCCCGATCGTAGTGACCGAGCCACGTTCAGTGTTGCGATGGGGGAGTGGAGGTGACGGTGTCGGGGTCGTCTTCGAGGTGCTGAGCGCGACGGTGGAGACAGGGAGATCGATGGCAGGCGTCGACCGCTTGGATCGAGATCTTCAATGTCCGAGGTTACGGCGACGAGAGGATCGATGGCAGGGCCGACGACACCACCTCATCGTCCTGGCACAGTGCGACCCAATACAGCAGTCACGGCCCTACGTAACCCACACCGTTGAGAGTGTCTGGACGTGTGGTTCCGATGTATGTGGCCGCGGCGGTCAGCCTGCGGAGCGAGCATGCGGTCGGAGGGCCTCCAACGGCATCATGGAACTCCGACCTTGAGGGAGTGCTGCGCGTGCGACTGGTTCCCGATCCCGTCCTCGGCGAAGTGGATCTCACCGCTTCAGCGGAGGAACTGGCCGGCCTGGCAAATGCGGTGACCGAGGGCGAAGGGTTCATCGGATCGACATCACCACTCGCCGGCGAGGCCTTGGCAGGGATCGAGGTGAGGAATACTTCCGGACCGGGGGTGCGGATCGAGTTCGACACCTCGCGGCAGGTCCTTGTGATCAGTGGAGATTTCGGCGCCAGGGCGATCCTCGCGGAAAACCTCCAGGCCATGACGACCGCGGAGGACGGCGGCCACCTCCACATCGACTACTTCCCCGAGCACCCTTACCTCGTTGAAGGGTCCGTGCCGATCGTGGTCAACAGCCCTCACGGAGGCATGCCGACCCGATGAGTGCCGAGGCGGCCACCATCGGGATCTGTGATCGTGCGCGACCAGTGCGCGGGTGACCGGTGCACCGACCGTGTTGTTGCCAAGACGCCGGCCGCCTTTCCAGAACACGCTGGGCAACCAGGACGGCGACGCGCCGGCGCAACGCCAACGCTCGTCACCGAGATGGCCTGGCGGCCGAGCGGCGTGAACGCGTTTGGACGCAGCGAGAAGGGCGTCCACTGAGGCGGACGTGCGCGAATGGCAGCTTGATCACTCTCTGACGTTCAAGGTCGCGCAGTCTGCGACCCCGAGATCCGACAGCACAGCACGCAGCCGCGCAAGCGCCACTGTCGTCGTCAAGCTCTCCACGAATTCAAGGTCCAGATGGCAACGTCCCATGCCACTGCCCGCGCCGGTGACCTCGCCGTCGAGTTCGAACGCCGCTTCCAAAGCCTCCTCGACCTCATCACGGTCGATCGGCAGCCCCACCAAGACGATCTCGACGAACACCTCGATCCTCCCACTCAACCCGGCGAACCATAGCGGTCAGAGCACTGGCGCATCGTAGGACCGGCGCCCCGCGTCGACGGCCGAGGCCCTCGCCCGAACAGGCGAGGGCCGAGGCCGGTGTCGGATGTGCATCATGCCGGGGCGGTGAAGGCGGTCAGGGTTTCTTCGGTGCGGAAGCCCAGGGATGTGTATACGGGCTCGCCCATGGGGCTGGAGTAGAGGTAGGCAGTCGTGGCGCCTGCTTCCCGCCCCGCGCGGATGATCTCCGCCGTGATGGCCTGCCCGTGGCCTTGCCGCCGATGTTGTGGGAGGACGCTGATGTTGAAGACGCCCACGAGGTGGTCGGTGACCGCGGACATCCCCGTACCCACCGGAACGCCGTCCGCTTCCGCCAGGTAGAAGGTGAAGTGTTCCGTCTTGGCCAGGGCGGGTTCGGCGAACATCGCGAACACCTCATGGGGAGCGCCGAAGCCCTCCGCCATGGTCCGGGCGTACAGTCCCAGCTCTTCACCCTCCACCCGGCGTATGCGCAAGGATCCCGCGGGCGCCGGTGGCATCCCTGCGTCGGCTCGCCTGATCATGAGCGGCGACGTGCTGACCGCGGTCAGCCCAAATCGCGCCGCCACCTCTGTGACGGCCGTCCCGGCACGACCACGAACCTGGATACTCCATGGCAAACCGGTCCCACTCATCTCACCGGCCAAAGCCTCCACGACCTCGGCGCTGGGCTCCAGGTTGGGGCTGAGTACGGCGTTCAGGGTGGCGACCGGGGCCCCCGACACAGCCAGAACGGTGCCGTCCGGGTCTCTGTGGAACCGCCCGTTCGTCGCGGTTGCCAAATGGTCGCAGACGGCCGTGTAGGCGAAGACGATCGGTCTGAGGGGGTCGTGGAGCTGTGTCATGGTGTCGTCTCCGGGTGGTGCTGGGATCGTCGGACGATGTGAAGGAGAGGCCCGCCCAGGTTGCGACGTTGCAGCGTGGGACATGGTCCCGGAGGCAGGCAGAGTACGCAGGGCGGCGCCGCCTCGGCGTGGAATGTAATAGTGCGCGGGCACGGCGTCGCTGCGGCGACCTGCTCCAACCGATCATATCGGGCAGAGGTTCGGATAGAACGCCGGTGCCATGTGGCCTCGAAGGGGGGCGCGATGTGGCGGCCGGACCGGTCGCGGGCGGTGGTCGGCCGTGCCTGCCCGGTCGATGGCCGCTGATGCAGCGGGCCCGGTCAGTCGCCGGCGACCGCCGGTGGAGCCGTTTCCTGATACCTGGCCGAGCGGGCCCGATGCCGCGGGCTCGGACGCTGTGTGCTCGCGCGCGACACCGCAACGATGAGCGGCCTCCTGCACCGACGGGTGCAGGAGGCCGCGTGGCGGGACACCGGACCAGGGGGGAGCATGCACGGTGCCGGGTCCACGCCGCTCATCGTGGAAACGAGGTTCAGCGGGTGACGGGCTGTACGAGCTGCCATCGCTGGATGGCGGCGAATGCCGCGTCACAGGGCCGGACCTGCACCTGCACGTCCTTGCCCATATTGGTGAGGCAGCCACCCGTCTGGGCGTTGACGATCGTCACGATGTCCTGGGACACGGGCTGCAGACGCCAACGTTGGAGAAGACCCGCCTGACCCGCTCGTACGGCCTCTTCACCGCCGGGGATGGTCCTGAGCCGGACCGGCGCCTGACCGTCGAACTGGTCTAGAACGCTGCCGAGCGTATCGCTGGGCGCGAGCGCTTCCGTGCCGTCCGAGAAGGGGATACGTGCCCAGAACCGGTTCTGCTGCTGCCCTTGCACCTTGTCGTCGTCCGCGAGGATCACGGGAGTTGCGTCGTCCGTGCGGCCGTCGGGAAGGGCAAGGACCTGTCCGTTCTGGGTGCTGCGGATCGTGACGATGGCGTTGTCGGCCGTGTTCGTGTCCGTGCCCGCCTGGTCCTGGGTGCTGTTCTGCGAGGGCGCTTCCTGTGGTGCCGGCTGTGACGGGGAAGGTGAGGGGGCGGCGGGCGGGGGACTGGGGATCGGCGGCGGGGCCTGAGGAGCCGGTGGCAGAGCGTTCACCGGCGCGGCCGGCGGCAGTTGCTGGGCTACCGCGTTCGACACCAGTGCCGGCCGTGGGACGAACCAGAGCGCCGCGAATGCGGCAGCGCCCGCCGCCAGCAGCCCCAGCGTGACCAGCAGCCATTTCGGGAAGAGCGGCAGCCGGATGAATGTGCCGCGCAACTGCGCGGGCGGGAGCACCCCCGTCTGTCCGGGCAGACGATCCCGTGCCGGGGTGAGCGTCAGCGTGAACGGATATCGCTCGGGCTGGCCGAGAAACTTCACCCCACCGGGCCGGATCCTCACCCTGGCGAGACGGGTACGGCCCTGCGCGACCTCCATGGTCTCCGGAGAGGGACGGAAGGCCAGCACGTCCTCGTCGTCCTGCCCCGAGATCCCCACGGGCAGCGGTGCGTTGCCGAGGTTGTCCACGGCCACGCGTGACCGCGTCGACAGGCGCCCGCGCACCGTCACGGGAACCAGTTCCGCGCGCATCTCCGCGAACGGCGAGACGGTGACGACTCCCTCGCCCACGTTCGACAGCTCGGGGCTCTGCTGCGGTTGGACCAGGATGCCGAACGGCAGGCTGCCCGCGGTCGTTTCCGGCGCACGAGGTGGGGAGAAGACCACCGAGGCCGAGCCCTCGTCACCGGGGTAGAGCCGCAATGTGTCGGGAGCGATGCGCGTCCATGCGGCAGGGTCACCGACGACCGAGAGCCGATACTCCTCGACGGTGTCGCTGTCGTTGCGGAGTCGCACGGTGGTGGTTTCGCTCGAACCGGGATCGACCGCGACGGAGCTCGGTTCCAGGGAGGTGAAGGTGGTCACACGACAACCTTTGAGAAGCACCATGAGGTGGGCCAGAGGCATCCGGGCAGGGTCCGATGGCCGTACGGGGGCCCGTATGGTCATGACCCGGCCCTGGAACGGCCTGTACAAGTGAGGACGCACGGAGGACGGCCGGCACGCATGACCACATGGGCCCGACGCTTTGCCCCAACGGCCTGTCGATCGGCCGTTTCGGGCAAGGCCTGCCCACGTCAGGCTGGTGGCAGCTCGATCATGTGAAGCTGTCGTACAAGGAGAAGCCGCTATGCCCACGTACCTCTCCCCTGGCGTCTACGTCGAGGAGGTGGCCAGTGGATCGCGTCCCATCGAGGGGGTTGGCACCTCGGTGGCCGCCTTCGTGGGCCTTGCGCCGTCGGGGCCGCTGAACGAGGCCGTCCTGGTCACCAACTGGTCGCAGTACACGTCGACCTTCGGGGACTTCACCGAGGACTATGCCCTGGCGCATGCGGTGTACGGATACTTCAACAACGGCGGTACGACCGCGTATGTCGTGCGGGTCGGCGGTGGGGCCTCCGGCGCAGGCGAGCGACCCGCGCTTGCCGCGGCGCAACGACAAGCGCCCCTCGGCACCTTCCGCGTGACGGCTCTCGAGGGGGCGAACCTGGGGGGTGCGCCTCAGGTGGAGGTGTCGGCCCCGGCCGGCGAGGGTCCGGACGACCGGTTCACCCTCACCGTCAAGGACGGCGACAAGGTGCTGGAAACCTTCGACGTCTCCTCGAAGAAGGGCAACCGGAACTACGTCGTCACGCAGATCAAGCAGCGGTCCAAGCTGATCGCTGTGGAGGAGACGGCCCCGGCGACGCAGATCGCCCGTCCCGACAACGGGACGGTCGCCCTGGAGGCCGCGCCGTCCTCGCTGCCGGTGCCCTCGCAGGAGAGCCTCACCAGCGGCCACTTCCTCGGCGACGCCGCCGACCGTACGGGCTTCGGCGGACTGGAGGCGCTGGATGCGGTCACCATGGTCGCGGTCCCCGATCTGATGGTCGCCTACGAGCGCGGCGCCCTTGATATGGACGCGGTGAAGGCAGTGCAGCTCGGCATGATCGCCCACTGCGAACTTATGGGTGACCGCATGGCGATCCTGGACCCGCCGCCGGGCATGAACGCCAAGCAGATCCGGGACTGGCGTCAGGACACCGCGGGCTACGACTCCTCGCACGCCGCCCTGTACTACCCCTGGGTCAAGGTCCTCGACCCCTCAAGCGGCCGGCAGCGCCTGGTCCCGCCCAGCGGTCACATGGCGGGCATCTGGTCCCGCAACGACTTCGAGCGCGGGGTGCACAAGGCGCCCGCCAACGAGATCGTCCGCGGTGCAGTCGACCTGGGCCTGCAGATCACTCGCGGGGAACAGGACCTGCTCAACCCCATCGGCGTCAACTGCATCCGCGCCTTCCCGGGCCGGGGTATCCGGGTGTGGGGAGCGCGTACGGCCGCCTCGGACCCGGCCTGGCGCTACCTGAACGTGCGCCGGTACTTCAACTACCTCGAGGAGTCGATCCTCGCCGGCACGCAGTGGGTGGTGTTCGAGCCCAACGACGAGGCCCTCTGGGCGCGGATCCGGCGCAACGTCTCGGCGTTCCTCGTGAACGAGTGGCGTGCGGGTGCGCTCTTCGGCTCCCGGCCCGAGGAGGCGTTCTACGTCAAGTGCGACGCGGAGACCAACTCGCCGGAGTCGGTGGAGGCCGGCCGCGTGGTGTGCGAGGTCGGCATCGCTCCCGTCAAGCCCGCCGAGTTCGTCGTCTTCCGGCTGGCGCAGTTCTCCGACGGCACCGGCGAACTCGCCGAGTAGCACCTCCGGTGCGGTGTGTGCCGGCCTCGATTGCCGGGCCGGCGCACTCACCGTGCACAGCCCCGGATCATTTTCCTTTTGTTCGGTTGATTCCAGAAAGAGAAACGAACGATCATGTCTCTCCAGCCTGGTGATGCGCTCGCCTCACACAATTTCGGCCTGCAGATCGACGGTGTGATGGTCGAGTACCTCCAGGAGGTCAGCGGCCTCTCCGTCGAACAGGACGTCATCGAATACCAGCAGGTCTCGGCGGACGGAAAGCCCGTCATCAAGAAGATGCCCGGTGTGCGCAAGGCCGGTGAGTGCACGGTCACCCGAGGGATGACCGAGTCCAGCGCGTTCACCACATGGATCAACGATTCCATAGCCGGGAACATGGGCGCCGCACGCAAGAACGCCACCATCATGATGATGGACTACCAGAACAACCCGGTGAAGCGGTACAACATGCGCAACGCCTGGTGCAGCAAGGTGGAGACCAGCGGAGTCAAGGCCGGCGACACGTCGGCGCTGACCGAGCAGGTGACCATCACCTTCGAAGAGCTGGTCATCGAGTGATCAGGCGCACCGCCGCTCGTGCGGGGGTCGAGTCGGCGATGGCAGCGCTGGATCCCGAGCCGGTCAAGCCGTCACCGCCCGCCTCGGCCCCGGCGCCCCTTCGGACGGAGTTCGCGTTCGAACTTCCCCGTGGATACGTCGACGAATCGGGTGCCGTCCACCGATCGGGAACGATGCGTCTTTCCACGGCACGCGATGAACTGGTCCCTCTCCGGGATGTACGCGTCCAGGAGAACCCGGCGTATCTCTCGGTCGTCCTGCTCGGCAGGGTGATCACCCGCCTCGGCACGCTCCCGTCCGTTCACGACGGGATCGTGGAGAACATGTTCGCCTCGGATCTGGCCTTTCTGCAGGATTTCTACCGCCAGATCAATGCGGAGGGCCATACCAGGGCGGCGGTGTCCTGCCCTCATTGCACCGAGTCCTTCGAAGTGGACCTGGCCGGGAGCCGCCTGGGGGAATAGCGACGTACGCGACCGACCGTCTGCACGACGAGGTCGCGTACCTCGCCTTCCATCTGCACTGGGGGCTCGAGGAGTTGTTGGACCTGGAGCACGCCGATCGCCGTCTCTATGTGAAGCGGACCGCGGCATTGGTGAGCCGCGCGGAGGAGTGAGTTGAGTTGAGCGGTTTCCTGGCAGGGATCTGGGGCCGGGTGTTCGCAACCGTGCCGGGCACCGAGGCTCACGACAGCCGTCTTCCGGAGTCGCCCTTTGTAGGTCCGGCCGACCGGCCGGACCTACAAAGGGCCACCGGCGGTCAGTGGCAGTCGGCTGCGCCGGTCCAACGAGTACTCGACGGTATGGCGCCCGTAGTGGTGTCGCACAACCTCGCGGCGTATCTCGCGACCCACGGGAACCCCGCCTTGACCGGGGGAGAACCTGCCCCGGGGAGGGGGATGCCGGTTCTGGACCATAGCTTGCGCACGCCTGACGACCGCACCCACAGCGCCTGGCGGCAGACGGAGACAACCGCACCATCGGCTGCGCGATCGGGCGTACGGGCAGGCAACGGGGGATCGGGCTTTCCGTCAGCGGGCGCTGTCGGCAGTCCGGCACCGGTGGAGGTCCCGTCGCCGGGGCCCGCGGCGCCGCGGTCGACGACACCGACCGGTGCTCCGGCCTCTCCTTCGTACACCCAGGCGGCTGCGGCTCAGGGCGCGCCCGAGCCGCGCAAGGCGTCGGTGCAGCGCGTGACACGGGCGACGGCCGTACGTTCCGCACGATCCCCCTACCTCTCGGCCCCGCCGGTCCCCGCCGGCCGACGGCTGACGGCAGTTGTGGCCGGGGCAGAGGACCGCTCCCCGCGCGTCGGTCCGGTGCCCACAGATCCAGCCCATGCAGTCCTTGAACCATCGGCTCCCCGGACCAGGAGCACCGGCGGGTCCACGCCGACAGCCGACCCGTCCGCATCCCCGGAACGTCCCGTCCCGTCCGCGCCCGCGACTGACACACCCGTGTCAGTCACGGCCCACGCGAAGCCGCCTCTGAGCGACGGGGTCCGCGTCCCGCACGCTCCGGCTTCTGCCGTTGTGCAGCGCAGGGCGTCGCAGGGCGACGTCCCGGCGACCCGGACCGGGCACGCCGTGCGGACCGGGCACGCCGTGCAGACCGCGCTCTCCATGCACACCGATCACACCGATCACGCCGAGCACGCTGTGAAGACGACGCCGACAGTGCACGCAGCGCCGACCTCGGACACGGAATTGCCCGCCCGTAGCCGTGGCAGCCGAGACGCAGGCGACGAGAACGCCCGAGCAGGCGAACTTCCCCCGACCACACAGCCGGTGCACTCACAGGCCACCGGCGGCGACGCCGTTGCACCGATGGCGGCGCAGACGGTCGTACCCGACACCGCGGTGCAGCGCTCGGTGAACAGGGACGTACGCATGCCGAGCAGATCCTCGGTCCCAGGGCAGCGGGCCACCGTCGTGCATCCGACGGCACCAGGCGCGGCCCCAGGTATGTCGACCACCCCCGCTCGTGGGGCCGATTCCCCATCGTCCGGCCTCGGTCTCGGCGCCCCCCTTCGGCAGCAGCGGGAAGTAACCCCGGCTCAGGACACCGTCCCTGTGCAGCGAACGCCCGCACCGGGTAGCCAGGTTGTGCAGGCCCCCCGATCCGTGACGCCCGGAGGAGCGCATCAACTCGGTCTCGGTGCGCCGCTGCGGTCGCGGTCCTCCAACTCCGGTGCGTCCGCACGGCCGGATGGCCAGGCCGCGGATCCTGCCTTCCCCTCGACCGCGTCGGCGTCCGGGCCCACGGTCCAGCGCTCCGCCCTGCAGCGCCCGGACGAGGCGGCCACCATGCCCCGTCCGGCCCGGACGACAGGCACGGAGCCCTCCGTTTCGGCGCCTGTCCTGCCGGCGCCCACTGACAATCCGGCCGCCCCGTTCCGTGCGTCGACGCCGGCTTCGGCGAACCGGACGGTCAGGAGACCGGCGGCGGACACGCGAGCCACGGCTCCCGAAACAACATCGTCGGAGACCCCACACACCAAGCCTTCTCACCCGGATCCTGCCGGCCCCGGTGCGGCACAGGCCCTACGCCCGGCATCGCCGCATGCGGTGGAGCCGGCGCTCACGCCTGCCGAGCGGACCGCGCCCGATCGGGAGCGAGGCGCCGTCATTCAGCGCCGACTGCGTTCAGGTGCAGGGGAGTTCGGAAGGAACCACGTCGCAGTGCCGGAGCGAAGGGACGCCTCGGCTTCCGCTATGCCGGGGGTGGCCCGCTCCCTCGCGTCGAGCAGCGAGTTGGTCGGTACGCGTCTGCAGCGCAGCACCATCGCTGAGGCGATGTCGGCGGGCCCGTCCCCGGCCCCGGGTGTAGCCGTCGTGGGACCGTCTCAGACCGGCCGCACCGAACGCGTCGGCCGGGAGACATCAGACAGTGGCAGCCACACGCTGCCCGCCGCTTCGGGCGGCTCCCTCGACACGGGCCGCCCGACCACCCCGCATGCGGTCGCTCGCACCACACCTTCCTCCTCTGCGGCACCCACCACGGGTCATGTACAGGGAAGTCCCACCACGGCCTCCGGCCGGACCTCGCCCGCACAGCCCACCGCATCCCTCGCCGCCATGCAGAGGCGAGGCCCGCTGCAAGGCGCCGGGCGGTCCATTCCGCAGACCCTCCGTCCTGTCGCCGCCGCGGCCATGCCACGAGTGCTGACCGTGCCGGTGCAGCGCTCCCACGCCGGGACACCGAGCCCGCAGGCGATCTCGCGGTCGACTGCCGTGCCGGGTAACGCGGTTGACGCGGGTTTGCCCGGCGCTGCGGGTCGCGGGCTTGGGCAGGGCCTAAGCCGGGGTATGGACCCAACTGTCGGGCGTCCGGTACACCCGGTTCGCCCGCCGCTGGTCCGTCCGCGTCCGGTCACCGTGGCGTCCGAGCGCGTCGCTGCACCCTCTCCACCGATGGTCGTGCAGCCATTTCGCGGCCAGGCGGCGCGCCCTGTATCTGTCGTGGGTCCCGGTGGCCCTGCGACACCGGAGCGCTCCCGCGTCAACGCACCTGCTCCGGCGCCCGGTCCGCTGCCGCCTGCCCCGACGACGCCCACCAGCTCGGGCACAACCTCTGCCGCGCCTCCGTTGCTGTCCCGTGGCCAGGCGGCGCCGGTGCGTACTCCCACAACTTCTCGGCAGGATGCCGCGCCGCACCGGCCGTCACCGGCCCCCGCCGCCCTCTCCCGTACGCCCCGTGCAGTAGCGGCCCCCTCCGCTCCTGCCACCGTCCAACGGGCCCGCCAGCCATCGCGGGCAGCACAGCCGATCGCCCCGTCCGCGCGACGAGCCACCTCGAGCGCGCCCCCCGTCGGGCCGGGGACCGCGCAGACGCCCGGACCGCTGCCTTCGGCGCCACCGGAGCGTTCCCCGGCCGTGCAGCGTCAGGGGCAGGGGCAGGCGTCCCCCGCGCAGCGCAGCCCTTCGGCCCCCGGCCCGGGCGCCTCGACGGCTGCGGGCGGCTCGGGGCCCGCACTCCACGCACTGCCCCCCGAGTCGCTGGACGCACTCGCCCGGTCCCTTCTGGAGCCCCTGTCCCGCCTCCTGCGTTCCGAACTGCGCGGTGACCGCGAGCGCATCGGCCGCCTCCGCGACACGCCCTGACGCGCACCCCAGCCTCCGAGAACCACCCCACGACGCAAGGACCCAGCACATGCCCACCCCTCAAGACCCGGCCTCCACCGTCTTCTTCAGGCTGTCCATCGACGGCCTGGATCTCGGTCTCTTCAACAGCTGCGAGGGCCTTGCTTCCGAGGTGCAGGTGGAACAGCGGGAGGAAGGGGGCAACAACGGGTTCGTCTGGCAACTGCCCTCCAGGATCACGTACTCGAACATCCGGCTGACCCGACCGCTCACCCCCGACACCGGCAAGGCCGCGGCCTGGATCTCCTCCATCGCCACGGGCGTCACCAGGCCGACGGGGCAGATAGCCGCCCTGCGGGCGGACGGTTCCGTGGTCGCGCAGTGGGGGCTCGTCGAGGTGCTGCCCGTACGGTGGCAGGGCCCGAATCTGGACCCGGCGAGCCCCGGAGTGGCGACCGAGACGCTGGAAATCGCTCACCACGGCTTCACCGACGCCCAGGGGGCCTGATGTCGCCGGCCACGGGCAATGCCAACAAGAGTCTTGTGCGGGCCCGGCTCGCCATCCACCATCCGCCGAGTGGGTCCAGCCGCACCATGGGCGGGCGGATCGGCGAGGTCGAGTTCCAGTTCAACCCCCATCAGATGGAGCTGTCGCGCTCGGCGTCCTGGTACGCGCAGCGCGCCGTCGGCTTCGACCGCGGCGCGCAGCAGGAGTTCTCAGGAGCAGAGCCGGCCTCGCTGTCCCTCGAAGTCTTCCTCGACGCCTCCGCAACGCCTGGAACCCCACGTGTGCGCCAGCAGGTGGAGAAACTGCTCTCGTGTTGCGAAGTGGATCCGCAGACGCTTCCGACCAACCGGCCCTCCCCGCCCTGGGTGCGCTTCTCGTGGGGCGGATTCAGCACGGTCCAGTTCACGGCGTACGTCGAGAGCGTCAACGCCGCCTACTCCCTGTTCAGTCCGACCGGCGAACCCCTGCGCGCCACCTGCCGCATGTCCCTGAAAGAGATCCCGACACCGACGAAGGGGCAGAACCCGACCTCCGGCACCCTGCGGACCCAGCGGGTCCATCGGGTGGTCGCCGGTGACTCCCTGCCGTCCCTGGCCTGGCGCGAGTACGGCAATGCCACGCAGTGGCGTGCCATTGCCGAAGCCAACGGCATCGACGACCCCATGCGGCTGCGCCCCGGCACGGAGCTGCTGCTGCCGCTGGCCGACGAACTGCGGCGGGGCGGTGCGTCGGCATGACGACCGCGCGGACAGGCTCAGAAGTGAAGGCTCATCCATGAAGTCCTATACGACCGTCCTGAAGGTGAACCTCGCAGGCGCACCGCTGCCCGATCCGGTGGCCGCGCGGCTGGTCTCGGCCTGGATCGACTCGAGCGTGAATGTGCCGGCCGCCTTTCGGCTCGTCTTCAGCGATCCCGCGCGCGATCTGCTGGGCCTGCTGCCGTCCCTCACGGTCGGCGCGAAGGCGGAACTGGTGCCGTACACGGACGGCACGTCGGGTCGCCCCCTGGTCACCGGCGAGGTCACGGCGCTGGAGGCCGACGCAGACGGCCTGGGCAAGTCGCTGATCGTCCGTGGGTACGACCCGGGCCATCGGCTGCTCCGCAACCGCCGGGTCGCGGGCTACCCGAACATGACGGCCGCCGACATCGTGCGGCGACTGGCCACTCAGAACGGGCTGACGGTGGGGACGGTGGACGCGACCCCGACGGTCTATGAACTGGCGACCCAACCCAACCTCACGGACTGGGAGTTCCTGTCGCGGCTGGCCCGTGAGAACAACGTTCATCTGTACTTCGACGAGGAGGGACACCTCCAGTTCACGGCCCTGCGCACCGCCGCGGGCGCCCCGTCCGACAGTACGCCGGCGGCACAGAGCCCCTACGTCGTGGAGTTCGGCGTCAACGCCACCAACAGCCGGGTCGCCGTCACCGCGGCCGGACAGGTGCCCTCGGTCTCGGTGCGCGGCTGGGATCTGCAGACGAAGCGACCGCTGTCCGCCGACGCCCCCGCGACCACCACCAAGGACATCCTGGCGGACATCACACCGGGCGAGGTGAGCCGGCCCTTCGGGCAGGCCTCGCTCACCGGCACCGCGGTCCCGTACACCACCCAGGCCCAGGTACGGCAGGCCGCCCAGGCGCTTGCGGACGACGTCACCGCGTCCTTCGCGGAGCTCGAGGTCGCCGTCGACGGCAACCCGAAACTGCGCCCGGGCATCCCCGTGGCGCTCAACGGCGCGGGAGCGCCGTTCGAGGGGAAGTACACGGTCACCGGTGTCCGGCACGTCTTCGCCTCCGGCGAGCAGTACACGACCTGGGTGCAGGTGAGCGGTCGTCAGTTCCGTTCCCTGTACGGCCTGGCCGCAGGTCAGCAGCAGGCGCCGACGATGCCGGGAGTGGTGATCGCCGTCGTGAGCAATATCAAGGACCCGCTGGGCATGGGCCGCGTCAAACTGCGCTTTCCCTGGCTGTCGGATTCCTACGAGAGCGACTGGTGCAGGGTTGCGCAGTTCGGCGGTGTGCGTGGTGGCGGGCTGATCCTGCCGGAGGTCAACGACGAGGTGCTGGCCGCTTTCGACCGGGGCTCACTGGAGCACCCGTACGTCCTGGCCGGACTCTACAACGGCGTCGACAAGCTTCCCCGTATTCAGGAGGGCAGCCCGCCCGTGGACCCGACCAGCGGCTCCGTGAACTGGAGGAAGCTGGCCTCGCGGAGCGGGCAGGCAGTTGAGCTGCTGGACGACGCCCGCCGGGCACAGGGCGTACGACTGCGGACCGGGGACGGGTCGCTGACCGTCCACCTGGACCAGAACCGCACGAGCGTCACCGTCAGCAGCGACGGCAGTGTCTCCATCCGGGGTGCCCGCGGCGTCGACATCAAGGCGGGCGGGGACCTGAACCTGACGGCCGGGCGAGCGGTGAACATCTCGGCAGGAGCTGCGCTGAACCTGAAGGCCGCGGGCAAGGTCGGCCTGGCGGCCGGTGGAGCCGTCTCGGTCGACGCGGTCGGCGTCGCCAGCATCAAGGCGGCCGGTGCGGTGTCCCTGACCTCGGCGGCGAACGCCTCCGTCACGGCCGCGACGGTGACCTTGACCGGCGTCACACTGCGCAACGGGGTGCCCTTCTGATGGCCGAACAATTCGTCGGCGCCGGCTGGGCGTTTCCACTGCACACGGACGCTTCCGGTGCCATCGCCCTGGTGCGACGTGAACGGGAGATCGAGGAGGCCATTCGCCTGGTGCTCGCCACGGCGCCCGGTGAACGCCCGATGCGCCCCGAGTTCGGCTGCGCCGTGCACGACCTGGTGTTCGCACCGGTCAACGAGGCGACCGCAGGCCGTATCAGTTACGAGGTACGCACCAGCCTGGAGCGTTGGGAGCCCCGCATCGAGGTGGCCGAGGTCGCCGTGACGGCGTCCGACGACGACCCCTCCGTACTGCTGATCGACGTCAGGTACGCGATCCGCGGCACCAGCAACCCGCGCAGCCTTGTCTTTCCCTTTTATGTGATCCCGTCCAGCGAAGGCGACGTGTAAGCCCGATGCCCCTGCCCACCCCGCATCTCGACGACCGGCACTTCCAGCAGTTCGTCGACGACGCCAAGCGCTACATCCAGCAGCGTGCCCCGGAGTGGACCGACCACAACGTCTCCGATCCCGGCATCACGCTCATCGAGGCCGTGGCCTACATGAGCGACCAGCTCATGTACCGGCTGAACCGGGTACCGGACAAGAACCACCTGGCGTTCCTGGACCTGCTGGGGGTGACACTCTTCCCTCCCTCGGCGGCCCGGGCCGATGTCACCTTCTGGCTGTCTGCGGCCCAGCCCGAGCCCGTGCTGCTGCCGGCCGGCACCGAGGTCGCCACCATGCGCACCGAGACGCAGGAGGCGATCGTGTTCACCACCGAGCGCGACCTGCGCGTGCCCTCGTCCTCCCTGGAACGCGTACTGCGCCAGGAGAACAGGCAGAGCCCGCAGGACCGCACCAGCGCCGTGCTGGGTAACACCAACGTGCCCGCGTTCTCGAAGAAGCCGCAGCCGGGCGATGTCCTGCTGTTCGGCCTGTCCGCCGCCGTACCGGACTGCGCGGTGGTGCTTGTCCTGGACAGCCAGGTGGACGGTGTGGGTGTGGACCCTCGCCAGCCACCGCTCGCCTGGGAGGCGCGTACGGCCACCGGGTGGGAGCCCTGCGAGGTGGACGAGGACACGACGGGTGGTCTCAACCGGGCCGGGGAGGTCGTGCTGCACGTGCCGTCCGGGCACACGTTGTCCCAACTCGGCCAGCACGAGGCGGGATGGTTGCGGTGCCGGGTACTGGAGCCGGCTCAGGACCAGCCGTTCTACTCCGCTACCCCCACCATCCGAGCGGCTTCCGCCTACACCATCGGCGGCACCGTCCGGGCCGTGCACGCGGTCGAGGTCCGCGACGAGGTGCTCGGCGAGTCCTCGGGAGCCCCGGGGCAGCGGATGCAGCTCGGGCAGGTGCCGCTGATCGCCGACGACCCGCTGGTCGAGATCGAGGTGACGGACGGCGACGGGTGGCAAGCGTGGAAGGCGGTCTCCGACTTCGCCGCTTCCGGACCGCACGACAGGCACCTGATGGTCGACGCGACCACCGGGGAGGTCGCCTTCGGGCCCTCCGTGAGACAACCGGACGGGAGCATGCGGCAGTACGGTGCCGTGCCCGCCAAGGGCGCCGTGGTGCGGGCCACGCGGTATCGGACGGGGGGTGGGCGCCGCGGCAACGTCTCCCGGGCTCAGCTGCAGGTTCTGCGCAGCTCGATCCCGTACATCGCCCGCGTGGAGAACCGGGAGGCCGCCGGCGGCGGAGTCGACGGGGAGAGCGTCGAGGAGGCCAAGGTCCGGGCGCCGATCGCACTGCGGGCTCAGGAACGCGCCGTCACCGCACGGGATTACGAGGAGCTTGCCCGGCAGGCGGCGCCCGAGACCGCTCGGATCGTGTGTGTGGCCGCGGAACCCGAATCGGACGGGGTGGGTGCCGTCCGGGTTCTTGTGGTGCCGGACGCCGTGCCGGACGCCGGTGGCAGACTGCGCTTCGAGCAACTCGTACCCAGCGATGCCCTGCTGGAGCGGGTGACCCGGCATCTGGACGAGCGGCGGCCCCTGGGCACCCGCCTGGCGGTCGGACCGCCCTACTACCAAGGCGTCTCCGTCACCGCGACCCTGCACGCCTACCGCAGCAGGCCGGCACAGGAGGTCCGGGCGGCAGCGCTCGACTGCCTTTACACCTACCTGGATCCGCTGACCGGTGGAGCGGAAGGCAGGGGATGGCCGTTCGGCCGTCCCCTGCGGACGGGGGACGTCTTCGCCGCGCTGCAGCGTGTCCCAGGAGTGGAACTGGTCGACGACGTCGAGCTGTGCCCCGCCGACCCGTTGACCGGGCGCCGCGGCGACCCGACCGACCGTATCGACCTGGCGGGATCTGCCCTGCTCTTTCCGTACGACCACCGGATCCGCGTGATAGGAGCATGATGAGCACCCTCTTTCCGGCATCCCCCCACCCGCTGCGGGACCAACTACCGGGTGTCTACGCACAGGACACGTTCGCCGGGGTGTTCGCGGACGGTCTGGACACGATGCAGGGGCCGGTCCTCACGACGCTGGACTGCCTGGATGCCTACTTCCGGCCCGGGCTCGCACCCACCGACTTCCTCGACTGGATCGGCGCCTGGGTGGGAGCCGAACTGCAGGACCTGATGTCCGAACCCGCACGCCGCGAGGCCGTCGCCATGGCCGTGGTGATGCACCGGCGCCGAGGAACCGCCCAAGGACTGGCCGCCGCCGTCCGGTTGGCTTTCGGGGCCACACCGGACATCACTGAGAGCGGCGGCGCGGCCTGGTCCGCCCGGCCGCGCGGCCGCTTCCCCGGCAACCCCCTGCCCTCGCTGCGCGTGGTCGTGCGGGTGCCCGACCCGGCGGCGTTCGACGCCCGGCGCCTGGAGTCCCTGGTCGCCGCGGCCCGCCCCGCACATATGCCCTTCACCGTTGAGGTATTGAGCGAAAGGTCTGACAACCGATGAGCGAGAAGGCGACGTCCGACGGCCTCTGCCCGGTGTGCGGGACGCCCGGACCCGAGGGCGGGGAGTCGTTCTGCGACGTGTGCGGCACGCTGATCGACTGGGACGTGCCAAGGACTCCGCAACCCGCCTCCGGCTCCGCATCGTCACCGGCGACTCACGAGGCGGGACCCGACCGAGAGCCCGCCGCCTCAGGTGCGGACCCGGTGGCGGCCGGTTCTCCATCAGGTGTGGCACCGTCCCCGTCGCCCTCCGCCGGCGGGAGTACGTCCGGGGCGGGTGGGAAGCCGCCGATGGCAGCGGGAGAAGCCACCGAGGGCGAGGAGAGCCGTCCGGGGCGACGGAGCGGCTCCCCGGCCGGTCCCAAGTCGGAGGCGGGCTCCGAGCCGGATCAGAAAGAGGGGGAAAGCGGTGGCGGTGAACCCGTTACCGTGGGAGATCCCGAGCGCGTACGACCTGACGGCGACAACGGCGATGGTGGCCGGCAGCGGGCCCGGGCTCTGCTGGTGCCCGTACCGGATGCGGAGGGGGCGGAAGCAGGGGTGCCCGCCGTGCTGCCGGGACTCCCCGTTCCCGCGCGGCCGACCGTGCGGGCCCTGCAAGCGGACGAGGAGAGCGGCATCACCTGTCCCCGGTGCGGGGTGGAGAACCGTTTGGATCGCGCATTCTGCCGGAACGACGGCATACCGCTCGACGGCCGGACGAACCAAAGAGGCCAGGACCCGGGACTGCGGCGGCAGCGCCTCGCGGGCTGGCGCCCCCGGATCCCGTGGAAGCGCGTACTGACCATCGCGGGGATCGTCAGCGCGGTGATCGGCGCGGCATTG
>Ga0102590_1002931_pt1 | contig 18527 bp, 16 predicted proteins | sample AraplaMF_Col_mMF_FD_76859 | JGI IMG/M metagenome (GOLD analysis project Ga0102590, IMG submission 76859) | Arabidopsis root microbial communities from the University of North Carolina, USA - plate scrape MF_Col_mMF | ecosystem: Host-associated > Plants > Roots > Endosphere | place: USA...
GGGCAGCGCAACGCTGCAACTTGCCTTCAGGGTCTCCGCAGCCGAGGTCGATGCCTGCGCCGACGAACTGATACGGCAGGGCGTGGCGCTGTTGTCGCCGCCGACAAACCAGCCGTTCGGGCATCGGACTTTGTTCTTCAGGGATCCCGACGGCAATCTTCTGGAGGTTTATGCCGAGATATGAGGGCGGCCGAACCGAATGTCCCGAAAGTTCCACAGGGAATCCGCGATTGATCCACGCAATGGTGAAACTTAGGCCCAGGTTCCGGCTTTCAGTTCACGGGAGAGGTATCGTGAAGCGAATCCTGGAACCCATCACCTACGTCCTGGCGGCCGTCTACTTCCTGATAGATGCGGTGTTCATGGCCGTGGCGCTGCCGATCTCGCGGTGGCTGGCGCGGCATTTCGAGTTCAAGCGGCTGCGCGCCTGGATCAAATCGCTGCCGCCTTATCCCTCGCTCGCGCTGTTTTCCGTGCCGGTGATCATTCTGGAGCCGATCAAGCCCCTGGCCGCGTACCTGGTCGCGACCGGCCAGTTCCTGAGCGGTGTGGCGGCGTTCATCGGCTGCGAGCTGCTGAAGCTGGTGCTTGTCGAGCGCCTGTTTCATCTCACGCGTGACAAGCTGATGCGGATTCCTGCGTTCGCCTGGGTGTATGGCAAGTTCACGGAGATGAGGGCGTGGCTGCAGGCAACCGAGGCCTGGCGTGCCATCCGCGCCTTGAGCCGCGCAGCGAAAGACTATGTCGCGCGGCTCAGAACGAGACTTACGGGCAGCGTCAGCAGACTGGTGACGTCAAGGGACTAGAATCGCACCTCGGCAGCCTTCACCACGCTCGCGCCGACGACCTTGGTTCCCTCCAGCTCGCGTAAGATGCGTTCGTCCGGCCCGACGATGCCGAGATCGAATTCATGCTCCGCCGTAATCAGGATCATGCGCTGGCCAACGATGACGACGACCGTCATGTCGTTGCGCTCGCCCTCGGCGGCCCAGGCGCGGATGTCGGTGGCGTAGGGCTCCTTGCGCCAAGCATTGGGCGAGCCCGGGTCGCAGCGGACTTCGATGCCGTCCTCCGATGTGGTCAGAACGAGCTTTGAGCGGTTCGGCTTCCAGCGTTCCTCCAGGAGATCATTGACGAGCCAGAGGCAGCTGAAGCTTTGGCATTCGACAGGCCGGTCGGCATAGATCGCGCAGCCGCGGCCGGGCTTGCAATGCGCGCACCAGGTGCCCGGCGGCTTGGTAAGCGCCTCGATGGCCATCACCTTGCAGCAAAGCGTGCAGTCGCCGCAGTGCCGTTCGCCTGATGTGCTCATACATCCGTCTCGATAACGTCCAATCTCGCGCAATCTAGGTAAGATGACTGCAAAAATCTGCTGTTTCCGATCAAAAGCGCGCCAAAACGGCTGGCCGAGCCTCCCGGGCCTGTTCACCCTGTCACCAATGCCATGCATCAAAGGCATGGTGATTTGGCCGCTGCTGGCGTAAAGAGCGTCCAAATCAAGATCATCATGGGTGTGACCGGGCCTATTGCTGTGAGTGCAGCGTCGGACCTCGGCTTTCCGTTCCGCGCCCCGACCAACCAAGGTTTCCCATCTCGTGTCTTTTCCGGCCCTGACCCCGCCGCTCGCCCGTGCCCTGGCTGAGCGCAATTACGATTCTCCGACCCCGGTTCAGCTCGCCGTGCTCGGCGAGGAGGCGATCGACCGCGACCTCCTGGTGTCGGCTCAGACCGGCTCGGGCAAGACCGTTGCTTACGGCTTGGCCATGGCCAAGGATCTGCTCGGTGATGCCGAGCGGTTCGGGCAGGCCGCCGCACCGCTCGCGCTGATCGTCGCTCCGACCCGCGAACTCGCCTTGCAGGTCCAGCGCGAGCTCACCTGGCTCTATGAGCATGCTGCGGCGCGCGTCGTCTCCTGCGTCGGCGGCATGGACCCGCGCCGCGAGCAGCGCGAGCTTGCGGCAGGCGCCCATATCGTCGTCGGCACACCCGGCCGCCTTTGCGATCATCTGCGGCGGGGCCGCCTCGACATCTCGGAATTGAAGGTTGTCGTCCTTGATGAGGCCGACGAAATGCTCAATCTCGGCTTTCGCGAGGACATGGAGTTCATCCTCGAGACCACGCCGGAGACGCGCCGCACGCTGCTGTTCTCGGCGACGTTCCCGCGCGGCATCGTGGCGCTCGCCAAGCAGTATCAGCAGGATGCGTTCCGGATCGAGGTCGCGGGCGACGAAGGCGGTCACGCCGATATCGAGTACCGCGCCATCAGGATCGCGGCTGGTGATGTCGAGCATGCCGTCGTCAACATCCTGCGATTCCATGAATCGCCGAGCACGCTGGTGTTCTGCAACACGCGCGATGCCGTCAGGCATTTGCAGGCGGCGCTGCTGGAACGTGGTTTCTCCGTCGTCGCGCTGTCGGGCGAGTTGACGCAGAACGAGCGCACCCATGCGCTCCAGGCTTTGCGCGACGGGCGGTCCCGCGTCTGCGTGGCGACCGACGTGGCCGCGCGCGGCATCGACCTGCCGAGCCTCGATCTCGTCATTCACGCCGATCTGCCGAACGATCCCGAAGTGATGCAGCATCGTTCGGGCCGTACCGGACGTGCAGGCCGCAAGGGTGTCAGCGTCCTCTTGGTGCCGCCGGCCCGGCGGCGGCGTGCTGAGCTGCTGCTGAATTTGTCCGGTACTGAAGCCATCTGGGGTTCGGCGCCGCAGGCCGATGAGATCCGCAAGCTCGATCACGATCGCATGTTGAAGGATCCTGTTTTCACCGAGGAGACGACATCAGAGGATCTGTCGCTGGCGCAGGCCCTGCTGGCAGAGCGTTCGGCCGAGGAGATCGCCGCGGCCCTTGCGCGACTTTATCGCGCCCGGCTGCCGTCGCCCGAAGACATCGTCGATCCCGGCGAGGATCGCGGACGGCGGGAGAACCGTCACCGCGAGGATCGCGCACCGCGTGGCGACGACCGGTCCGATAAGACCCGCGCGGGGAAGGCATCGTCGAAGCATGTCATGGCGGAGCCCACCGTCTGGTTCCGCGCCGCCATCGGCCGCCGCAAGAATGCGGAGGCGCGCTGGTTGCTGCCGATGATCTGCCGCCGCGGCGGCATCGACAAGCGCGACATCGGCGCGATCAAGATCATGGACACCACCACCGAGTTCGAGATCTCCGAGCGCGTCGCCGAGTCCTTCGCCGTCAAGGTCAAGCGTCCGGACAAGGAAGATAGTATCCGCATCGAGCCGATGACGGGGACGCCGCAAGCGAAGGCGTCGGCGGAGAAGGGCTCACACGCTCCGCGGCGCGATGAAAGGGACGGCGATCATGTCGTCCGCCGCAGCGACGATCCCTGGAATGCCGGTGAGCCGAAGCATCACGACAGGCCGCGACGAAAGCCTGACGCCAAGCATCAGGGCAAGCCGCACGTTAAGTCCCACGAGAGCGGGAAATCGGGCAAACCGGCGTTCGGAAAGAAGAACAAGACATTCGGAAACAGATCCGGTGACGCCAAGTATGCCCCGTCGGTCACCGAATGGCCGGGTGCCTCCGGAAAGAAGGGCAGGAAGAAGCACCGCGGTTGAGCGGCGGTGGGCGAGTGGCTTATGCAGTGAGATCGCGCAGCATATAGGTCGCGCTCGCGCCGTAGGACGAGAGCTTGTCGCGCAGTGCGCCGTCAGCTGCGACGGGCTGGAAGCCGAAACGCTCCCACAGCACGCGCGTGCCATAGACTGAGACCAGCGCAAGCGTCGTGATGCCCGATGATCGTGCGAGCTGTCCGATCTCCGTGAGATAGGCGCGCGCCACGCCGCCGCGGAAGTCAGGCAGCACGGCGACGTCGTGCACGTAGAGGCAGTCGGCACCATCGGGCAGCCGTTCGAGGAAACCGTCGAGCGGCGGGATGCGGTATTGCATCCAGGGATGCGCAAGGCCGTAGCCCGCGATCTCGTTGTCTACGGCGAGCACGCGGCAACCGTCCGGGTAAAGCCGCATCTTTTCAGCGAGCACTTCGGGGCGTTCGGAGAGATCCGGGTGAATCCGCGTCGCGATCGCGCTGACGGCCTCGAGGTCGGTGGCGTACGCATGGCGCCAATGCGGCTTGCTCATCTTTCCTGTTCCGTATCAACCACCCCAATTTATTCCGTCGCGTTCGTGCGCGCAGCCAAAAATATCTTTGCCCGGCTTGGAGGAATAGTGCGCGTGATACGGCGTCCTACCTCGTGCAAGCCAATCGCATGACAGGAGACACCATGACGACATCCTCGATCCGCCTCGCGTTCACGCTCGCAGCCTCGCTGGCGATCACCACTGCTGCGGTCGCAGCGCCGCCTACCAAGACCGGCAAGACCGACAAGGGCAGCGTGCTCACCGATGCCAAGGGCATGTCGCTCTACACCTTCGACAAGGACATGGATGGCAAATCGGCCTGCAACGGCCCGTGTGCGACAAACTGGCCGGCGCTGAAGGCCGAGGCGAGCGATGCCGCCGGCGACGGCTACACCATCATCACCCGTGACGACGGCTCCAAGCAATGGGCCCACAAGGGCAAGCCGCTCTACACGTTTGCCAAGGACACCAAGCCCGGGGACATCACCGGGGACGGTTTCCTGAACGGCGCCTGGCATCTGGCGATGCCGTGAGCTGAATGGGAGGCTGACTAGCGCAGCCCCTCATACACCATCAGCCCGCGTGCGATCTGCAGTTTGCGGATCGCGCGCGGCAGCAATTTCTCCGGCTGGTGCAGATAGCGCCAGGAGGTGACGGCGAAGGCTGAAAGCGCGCCGCATTCGTCGTCGAACGGCGCGAGCACGCCGGTCAAGCTCACCGGCGTGTGCGGGCGCGCGTTGAAGGGCAGCAGCAGCAGCTCGAGATAGGCCTTGCTGCCGTCCTCGCGTCGCGCCGTGATGCCGGCGATGGCACCCAGTGTCTCGTCGGCGACGACGGTTGCGATTTCCTCGATCTCGCTGCGGCTCGCATCGGTGAACAACGCGGCAAAGCCCTGGTCCTTGAGATCGCATCCGGCGAGGGCGCAGACGCGGGTGCCGGCGACGCGGAACGGAAAGCCTGTGTTCGGGTCGCAGGACAGGACGAAGATGTCGCCCAGCAACTCGCGCACGGCGGCCGGGTCGATATCGGCCCGATCGGGGGCCCGCGCGCTGCCGCGCTTCTTGTCCCAATACGCGAAGAACGCGCGGCTCGATGGATGTTTCATGACTGACGCTCATCCTCGGCGCAACCTCGTGGGACAGACCTGTCCCGCTTCAGCGCACCCGAGATCCCATTGATGTTGTGCAGGAGGGGAATTGCAGCGTCCATGCCGCAGGGCTGTTTTCGGCACCGCGCGCGCTGCCTTTGCGTCGTTAACGTTAAATTAACTATGCGCTTTCGCTCCGCATCGCGCCTGTTAGAGTGATCGCGATCGCAGGCCACGCCTCTTTTCCCAGGTTCTCGGCGAGGCCTGTACACGGGCGTCAAACAGTTTGGTCACTGGCCGCGGGGAGGGGGGATACACCTTGTTCTTCCGCAGTGCCGGAAAGGCTGACACGAAAAGGCAGGGCTTTCCCAGGGCCCTGCCTTTTCCTTTTTCAGACACCCTCCCTCGTGTCCCGGCTCTGCGCTGCAGCGTCTTGACGCTGCTGCGCAGAGCCGGGACAGCTAAGGAATTCAATTCGTCGGTCAGGTCGCGCCAATCGGGATTGGAATCTTCGATCAGCTTAAGTTTCCAGGCACGACGCCATCGCTTCATCGAATGCTCGCGCGCGCGCAAGGTCATTGGTGACGCCGACATACAACGTACCGTTTCGTTTGCTCGCGAGGATGTAGACGAATAAGGCGGTTTGCATAGGACGTGAGCGATTTATCTGAGACTCCTAAGATTGCACAATTTGTGGTTGTAGCCAAGCTGGGCCCGGCTCAGCGGCGCGTCACTTCGTGCCGCACCGCGTCCGGGACACGAGATGACCACGGGGCAATCGCGCATCCCCCTGCCTTTTCTTTTTGTGCACTTGCGCAAGGCCGGCAAAGGCGACTATCTGCAAGCTTGTCGCTTCGATCGCCTGAAAGCCAAAACCGCCTTGGATTCCCCGCCACAACCCCCATCGGATCAGCCGGTCGTCGTCGACGAGGCGCCCCGCGAGCCGATCCTGACGCTGCCGTGGCCACTGACGGCTTATGTCGTCCTCCTGGCGCTGATCCATCTGCGGGTGCTGCTGCCGCCGGAGCTGGATAACTGGACCATCGACGCCTTCGGATTCATCCCGAAGCGGTACGATTCCTCGCTGGTTAACCTGCAATTCGAGGGCGGCACCGGGGCCAAGGTCTGGACCTTCGTCACCTATTCGCTGCTGCATGCCAATCTCACCCATCTCGCCTTCAATGTGCTGTGGCTGCTGCCGTTCGGCAGCGCGTTGGCGAGACGATTTGGCGGCTTGCGCTTCTTCGTATTCCTGGCGGTGACGGCGGCGGCCGGCGCGCTCGCCCATCTCGTCACCCACGAGCACGCGGTGGTGCCGATGATCGGCGCTTCCGCCTCGGTCTCGGGCGCGATGGCGGCGGCCATCCGGTTCGCCTTCGTGCACGGCAGCTTCCTGTCGTTCAGCCGTTCGGATGCCGATACCGCCGCGAAGGTTCCGGCGCTGCCGCTGTTACATGCCCTGCGCGACGGCCGGGTCATCGGCTTCCTCGGCGTGTGGTTCGCAGTCAACTTCATCTTCGGTGCCAGCGGGATCGGCGTCGACGGCGATAGCGCAGGCGTTGCCTGGCAGGCGCATATCGGCGGCTTCTTCGCGGGGCTGTTGCTGTTCGCGCTGTTCGATCCCGTGCCGCGCGTGCGAAACGATGATGCTGCGGATGCGTCATCACAGGACATTTCAAACGGTATTTGAAGCGGCGCTTGCAGCGTAGCCCAAATTCATTCATCATTCCCGGGAAGAATGTTTTGAAGCGACAAGCCTGTAGAGGCTTTGCTTCGCAAAGCGCACGAGCGTGAAACCGGCGCCAAAACTGTTAGTTGAAGACTCGCGAACAAGTCCGGACCGCGCAAAGCGGACGGATCCGATTCAGGGAGGCGACAATGACGGTACGTTCCATTCTCAACACCAAGGGCCACCAGATCATGAGCGTCGAGCCCGACGCGAAGCTGGCCGCCGCGGTCAAACTGCTTGGTGAGAAGAAGATCGGCGCGGTGCTGGTGATGAATCAGAGCCGGCTCGAGGGCATCCTGTCGGAGCGCGACATCGTTCGCGTGCTCGGCGAGCGCGGTGCCGGCGTGCTGGAAGAGCCGGTAAGCCAGGTCATGACCCGCAAGGTCGTCACCTGCAAGGAGACCGATACGGTCGCCGAGCTCATGGAGATGATGACCACAGGCAAGTTCCGCCACCTTCCGGTGCTCGAGAACAACAAGGTCGTCGGCCTGATCTCGATCGGCGACATCGTCAAGCGCCGCGTCCAGGAATACGAGTCCGAGCAGGAAGCCCTGCGCGATTACATCAAGACGGCCTGAGCCGCCTTCAGCGTCGCCTTTATCCGACCGCCTCTACTCCGCGGCCTTTGGCGCGGCGCCTTTCGGCGCCGGCGCCAGCACGTCGATTGTTTCCTGGATCGACTCCAGCGCACGTTCGGCGGCACGCGCGCCGTGCCCGATCAGGTCCTCGGCGCGGTGGAAATCGAACCAGCCGAACTGGCCGACCCGCGGTGTGATCAGCAGGTCCGGCGGATCACCGGCGAGCCGTGCGCGGGTGATGCGGTCCTGCATGATATTGAAGGCATCCACCATCACCGACGAAATGCCAGGACGTCCGGCGCTGCCGAAGAATTCGCGTTTGACGGTCTTCTCCGGCGAGAAGATGCGCGGAAAGCGCCGCTTGGCCGGTGGCTCCTCGGTGATGGGTACATCAGGCGCGGGCATCGCGCCGTGCGCATGGATCGTTGTTGAATGCGTGAACACGTCGGTGGACAGGTTGACGGCGATGACGATCTCGGCGCCGAGCGCCCGCGCCGCCGACACCGGCACCGGGTTCACCAGTGCGCCGTCGACCAGCCAGCGGTCGCCGATCATCACGGGCGAGAAGATGCCGGGCAGCGCGTAGGACGCGCGCATCGCCTCCACCAGACGGCCGCGCGTCAGCCAGATCTCATGGCCGGTGCGGACCTCGGTCGCGACCGAGGCGTATTTCATCGGGAGGTCCTCGATCAGGGTCTGACCGATCGATTCCTCCAGTCGGTTTGCGAGCTTCTCGCCTCCGATCAGGCCCGAACCGTTGAGGCGGATATCGAGATAGCCGAGGATGTTGCGCACGCCTTGTAGGCTGCGCGCCCAGTCTTCCAGCGCGTCGAGCCGGTCGGCCGCATAGGCGCCCCCGACTGCCGCGCCGATCGAGGTGCCGACCACCACATCGGGCACGATGCCGTTGGCCAGCAGTGTTCTCATGATGCCGATATGGGCAAAGCCGCGCGCCGCGCCGCCTCCCAGCGCAAGGCCGAGGACGGGACGTCGGATGCTGCCGAGGCCGACCTTCTCGCCATTCGCACCGTTCACGCCACGACCTTTCAAGATATCCAGCACCGAAACTCTCCTACTCCGGGCCAGCCCTCATTCCAGAGTAGGCACCGCGCTCCCGCTTCGCCAGAACGATGGCCAAGCTTGGTTTACAAGCGTTCGAGACGCAGGGGGCAGGAGTGTGGCGAGGGCTGGTTGCCTCTGATGTAATCACGCAAGCGTCAACCGGGTTCCAAAGGTCGGCCGCGAAGCCGTATTTCCCAGGGTTTTAGAGGCTTGAATTTGCCGCGTTTTCGGTGAAAAGCAGGGGGCATGACTCCAGGGGGTGACGGCATCATCGGATGGCGGCGCAGCGGCAGGCTGCTGCCGGCGCTTGTCTTGGCTATGTGCCTCGTTGCTTTGGGCCAAAATGCCGCCCAGGCGCAGCTTTTCTCGGATCGTCCGCCGCCGGTGCCGCCCGCTTCCGTGCCTGACCCCGGCGGCGCCGTCAGCCTGGCGCCGCCCTCAGGTCTCGGCGCCGGTCCGAGCCTGCCGCCGACCCTGACCCAGCCGAATTCGCCCAGCATGCCGCCCGCGGTGACGTCCGTGCCGCCGGCGGCCCCCCTGAACGCGGCCGCGCCCGGGCAGGCCGTGCTGTCGCTGTCGGCCAAATACGGCAAGGACACGCCTGCAATCACCAGTGGCCTGGTCTGGCGGGTATTTGCCGACCGTCCCGACGAGAACGGCACCTTCAAGCTGGTCCGTGAGGACCGTAACGCCACGCCCAATATCGTGCTGCCGCCCGGCAATTACGTCGTGCACGTCGCCTTCGGTCTTGTCAGCGCGGTGCGCACCGTCAGCCTGAAAGGCGAGACCGACCGCGAGTCCTTCGTGCTGCCGGCCGGGGGGCTGCGCATCGAGGGGCGCGTCGGCACCAGCCGCATCCCGCAGAACCAGATCTCGTTCGCGATCTACAAGGGCAGCCAGTTCGAATCGGGTGAGCGCGCCGCGCTGGTGCCGAACGTCGCCGCCGGCGACGTCGTGCTGATCCCGGAGGGGACCTACTACATCATCTCCAATTACGGCGATGCCAATTCGGTGGTTCGCTCGGACATCCGTGTCCAGGCCGGCAAGCTCACCGACGTCACCATCACCCACCGGGCCGCCGTGATCACGCTCAAGCTCGTCAGCGACAAGGGCGGCGAGGCGCTCGCCAACACCGCCTGGTCGGTTCTGACGCCGGGCGGCGACGTCATCAAGGAATCGATCGGCGCCTTTCCACGCGTCGTGCTCTCCGAAGGCGAATACCGCGCCATCGCCAAGAACGAGGGCAAGGTCTACGAGCGCGGTTTCAATGTCGTGAACGGCGTCGACGGCGAAGTCGAAGTCGTGGCGCGCTAGCGCTGCTTGGGCTCGCCAGTGCAGCGCGGCTCGTTCCCATTGGGGACTTCGCCTCAACTCTCGTTCAGCGCACGAAGACGCCACCTCCCGTTACCTCTCATGGAATACGAGAGGTAAGTAGGCGCTCACCTGATGAATGAGCTGCAAGGGCTCCCGGTCAGCGCCGCCGAACGGCGCTTGCAAAATCAGCAAATCACCGGCGGCATCGGCCTATTGTGGGGCGTCGCGACTACGCAATAACCGGTGCAAGATACATATTTCCGACAATCAATTTCGTTCGCTTTCCGTCCTGACGCGTTATATGTCGAGCGTCCGTCCAATGGGGGACGCCGGCGCAGCCTTGGGTAGGCTCGCGATCGGAAGGAGCAAGAGGACCAAGCGCGTCGGCATGTTCGAAGTGATCCTCACCAGGCGCAAACGGTTCGGTTGGCGGTGGCAGGTCTGCGACCAGTCCGGCAAGATTTTTGCCGACGGCTTCGAGCGCTCGCGGCCCTCAGCCAAATACCATGGCGAGCGCGCGCTGTTCTTCCTGCTGTCGCAGGCTTACTTGAGCAACCGCTTCGCGGCGTCGAGCGAGGATTAGTCGGGACTAACGACCCCTGCACATCAAGCCGTTGCGCTGCCTGACGGGCAAAACACACGAGCGGTCGGTCAATCGGTCTCGACAAAATATTCCGCTTTACCGAAATTCGGAAATGACGTATGTGTCGCGCAACCCGGCCCATGGAAGAGGGACGTATCGCGATCGTCACGAACGCGGGCCGGGCGGCGGTGGGCGCAGGTCACATCGGCGCGAAGAGCAATCGCAGGGCGGGCAACCGTGAGCGAGGGCCTCGCGCACACGACCGGTGTGTTTCCTGCGTACGGCAAAATCGTGTGGTCCTGGCGCCCGGAGCCTGTGCGCCAAGTCTTGTGGTGATGTGCGATATCCAACCGGATGCACGCATCAGCCATCTGCAAGGCGACGGGGGCAATAGTGCATCGCTCCCCGGGGAGATCACGATATAAGCCGTCAAACCACTGCGCAGGGAAGGCCGGATGTTTCGGCTTCACCTGTATGCCGCTGTGCAGCCTCTTGTAGCGCAACCTTCGCACAGTGGACCGCGGGTGCCAGCCAGCACCCGGTCTTCCCTGCGCCCTCTTTCATCAGAGGGCGAAGAGATGAAGCAAAGCTCGGGCGAGATGCGCCGCGAGGATGATCAGTTATGTCTACCGTAAACAGAGGTCCGTGCCCCCGACGCAGCGCAGCGTCTCTTCGACGGTGCGCTGCAGAGCGGGGCCCATGCATCAGCGTATCGTGTGGCTTCCTGGGACCCGGCTTTGCGTAGCAGCTTAAGAACGCTGCAGCGCGTCCGGGACAAAACCGCATTTCAAGGCAGTGTCATAGTCTCTAAGACGCGCTAACCATCGCCCGACTTAAAACTGTCATAATTGCCGAACGGAACCCGCGGCGGTGTGCTCTTTACAAGGCATTAAGTGTGGTTGCCTTGGATGCGGCGCGAAAGTGCGTTGGGGACTGCAATGAGTGCCGCGAAGAAGATGCTGGGTAAACCGGCCGCCGAAATGTTTGACGACATCCCGGTGCTTCAGCGCAAATGGCGTGCGGCGTTGAAGCCGGGTGACCTGCTGCCGCGCTATGAGGACGTCATGCTCGGCAGTCTCGGACGGCTGGCCGATCACATCGCGCTGCTTAGGAGCGAGGGCACGCTCGAGCTGTCGCGCAGCGGACGCTACGTGCAGAAATGGCTGGGCGAGGAGCGTTGGGACATTCCGGTCGCGGAGCTGTCGCCGGATTGCGCCACTGCACTGACGGAAGCCGTGGCGAGCGCGCTCCGCAACGGACAGCCGTACCAGGCCAGCGCACATTGCGTGCGCGACGGCATGGTCAGGACTTACGATCTGCTGGCAATGCCGACGGCCTCCCGCTGGGGCGCCAGGCTCGTGGGGGTCTATGTCAACGAGCGCGGCGCGCAGTACAATCTGCTGGATGCGATTTTCGCTACCACTAACGATGCGGTGGTCTCGCTGGCGACGCTGCGCGACGCTACCGGCCAGCCGTTCGATCTGCAGATTGTGCATCATAACAAGAGCGCGGCGCTGCTGCTGAAGGCCGAGAGCTCGGGCCTGTTGTGGCGGCGGATCGGCGAAGGCAGCACGTTGCTGGCCGCTCCCGAAATCGTGGAGTTCTTGCTCAAGGCGGTCTCGGGCGGCCGCGGCGAGCAGCTCGAGATCGAGCACGACAGCCGCTGCCTCCGGCTCAGCGCCACCGCATTCGCCGACGTGGTCTCGTTGACAATCTCCGATGTCACCGCACTGAAGCGGCGCGATGCCTCGTTTCGCCTGCTGTTCGACAGCAACCCGATGCCGATGTGGGTGTTCGACGCCGAGACCAAGCAGTTCCTTGGCGTCAACGACGCCGCGGTCCAGCATTACGGCTATAGCCGCGCGGTATTTCTGCGCATGAAGTTGCACGAGATCTGGCCCGAGGACGAATGGGACAGCCACGCCGAGGCGCTCGAACGCATCGGCGATGCCTATCATTCTTCGCGTAACTGGCGGCACCTGCGCGCCGACGGCAGCGAGATCGAGGTGCTGACATTCGGCCGTCGCGTCGCGTTCGGCGATCGCGATGGCTATCTGGTCGCGGTGGTCGACATCACCGAGCGCCGCAAGGCCGAGGCGCGGATCGCCCACATGGCCCATCATGACGGGCTCACCGATCTGCCGAACCGCGAATATTTCCGGGAGCGCTTGAAGCAGGCGCTCGACCAGGCCGACGGCAAGCGCGTCGGCGTGCTCTATATCGACCTCGACCTGTTCAAGAACATCAACGATTCCTTCGGGCATCCCACAGGCGATCGCCTGCTCAAGCAGGTCGCAGAACGCCTGTCCACTGCGGTCCGCGGCGCCAATCTTGCGGCACGGCTTGGCGGCGACGAATTCGCTGTCATTCTGGCGGCCGACGTCTCGCCGAACGAGGCCAGCGCTTGCGCGAACCTGCTCATCGACATGCTGAAGTCGCCTTACGAGATCGAGGGCCAGGAGATGGTGATCGGCGCCAGCATCGGCATCGCGCTGTCGCCGGGCGACGGCGTGACATCGGAGGAGTTGATGCGCAACGCCGACATGGCGTTGTACCGGGCGAAATCCGACGGCGGCGGCATGCATCATTTCTTCGAGCGCGAGATGGACCTCCAGGCGCAGAAGCGCCGCGACATGGAGCTCGACCTGCGCCGCGCCTTTGCCAATGGCGAGTTCGAGCTGCACTACCAGCCGCTGGTATCGATCGCCTCCGATCGCATCTCCGGCTTCGAGTCGCTGTTGCGCTGGCGTCATCCCGACAAGGGCATGATCTCGCCGGCGGAGTTCATCCCGGTTGCCGAAGACATCGGCCTGATCACGCAGCTCGGCGAGTGGGTGCTGCGCGAGGCCTGCGCTGAAGCGGTGAAGTGGCCGTCCGACGTGAAAGTTGCGGTCAACCTGTCGCCGGCGCAGTTCCGCAGCCGCAATCTGGTTCAGGTCGTGATCTCGGCGCTGGGGCAATCCGGCCTGTCGGCGCGGCGGCTCGAGCTCGAGATTACCGAGTCGATCTTCCTCGCCGAGACCGATGCTAACCTCGCGATCCTGCATCAGCTACGCGAGCTCGGCGTCGGCATCTCCATGGACGACTTTGGCACCGGCTATTCCAGCCTCAGCTACCTGCGCAGCTTTCCGTTCGACAAGATCAAGATCGATCGCTCCTTCGTCAAGGATCTGGCGGAGCGGCCCGATTGCGGCGCGATCGTGCGCGCGATCTCCGGCCTCGGCCGCAGCCTCAATATCACCACGACCGCGGAAGGCGTGGAGACCGAGGATCAGCTCGATTGGCTCCGCGCTGAAGGCTGCAACGAGGTGCAGGGATTCCTGTTCAGCGCAGCGCGGCCTGCCGCGGAGATTGCAAAGCTGCTCGCCGATTTCGGCCAGCGGGCCTCACGGGCGGCGTAGCTCCTCGGGATAGCAATCGTAGACCAGCGCTTTGAACGCCGGGGTGATGCGGCCGCGCTCGTTCTGGGTCTGCTGCATCAGGAGGTAGACCATGTCGAGCTTGGGATCGATGCCGAAATACGTGCCGCTGCCGCTGTCCCATTTCAATTCGCCGAGCGATCCCGGCGGCGGCGGTTTCGCGTCGCCCGGATCGGTGCGTACCGCGAGACCATAGCCATAGCCAAAGCCATCGCCCGGGAAATAGAAATAGTCGCGCCCGACGCCGGAGCCCGGTCCGATCTGATCGGTCGTCATGTCCTTGAAGGCCGCCGGGCTGAGATAGCGTTTGCCCTCGAACTCGCCGCCGTTGAGCAGCATCTGCGAAAAGCGCTGATAGTCGGTGATGGTCGAGAGCAGGCCGCCGCCGCCGGATTGCCATTCCCGATGGGCGAGCCGTTCGCGCTCGGCATCGAGCAGGATCTGGTCGCTCGGCAGCGGCCGCGCCATGCGCTCGATCTCGTCCGGTGTCGACAGCACGAATTTCGTGCTGGTCATGCCGAGTGGATCGAGAATGCGTTGCTTCAGCGCCTCATACAGGGGCTGCCCGGTGATGATCTCGATGACACTGCCGAGCACATCGGTGGAATGACCGTAACGCCACAACGTGCCTGGCTGCCGCGCCAACGGCAGCTTGGCGATGCGGTCGGCAAATTCGCGGTTGTCGAACTGGCCGGCGAAGATGTCGGCTTCCTTGTAGGCGAGCTCGACCCATTTGCCGCCGATATAGTCGTAGCTGATGCCGGAGGTGTGCCGCATCAGGTCCCTGATCGTCACGGGACGAATCGGCGGCACCAGATCGAGCGCCAGCGAACCGTCGGGCTTGGTGACCTCGAGTCCCACCTTGGTGCCGGCGAAGAGGGGGACGTATTTCGAGACGGGATCGGTGAGCGCGAGCTTGCCTTCGTCGATCAGCATCATCGCAGCGAGGCTGGTGATCGGCTTGGTCATGGAGTGGATCGCGAAGATCGTGTCCGGCGTCATCGACAGCCGCGTCCTCACGTCGCGTACGCCGAACATCTTGAAATAAACAGGCTTGCCGTGCTGCTGGACCAGCACGATCGCTCCCGGCAATCGACCGGTGGTGACCTCGTTCTCGAAGAATGAGGTGATGCGTCTCAGCCCGTCGGCGGAAGGGGCGGGGATGTTGCCGGCGCGGCTCCGTGCCATCGTGCCGGCCAGCATCGCGGCCCCGACCAGAAATTCACGACGCTTCATCCGGACTTCCTCCCTCGCTGGGAACAAAGCCGCAAGACGTCAGGAGCGTCAACAAGTCTTCGATTAAAAACGCGTCACGATGTCAGACAGGACCGGCCGCGGACGATCCTCGCTCGGCCTGGTCGGCTTGCCGATGTGCACGAGACCGGCGAGTTTCTCGTCCGCCTTGAGGCCAAGACCATCAAGCACGTCGCGGTCGAAGGCGAACCAGCCCGTCAGCCAGGCTGCGCCATAGCCCAGAGCCGTCGCAGCCGTGACGATGTTCATGGCGCTGGCGCCTGCCGACAATTCCTGCTCCCACGCCGGCACCTTCGGATGTGGCTTGGTGAAGCTGACGATGCCGATCACCAGCGGCGCATCGGTGAGGCGCTTGCGCTCGGTCTCGATATCGGCGGCGGGCGCGCCGGGATTCTTGCGGGCAAAGACCTTGGCGATCACCTCGCCGGCGCGCTGGCGGGCGTCACCCTCGAAAATGATGAAGCGCCAGGGCGCGAGCTTGCCGTGATCGGGTACGCGTGCGCCGATGGTGAGAATGGTTTCGAGCTCGGCCGGCGAGGGGCCGGGGCCGGTCATCTCGCGCGGCTTGACCGAGCGGCGGGTCTTCAGGAGTTCGATGGCGTCAAGCATTGTGATGGTCTCTTCGGCTGGTCGTCGGGCGTGCCATGCCCAGATAGGCATGCACGCCCGCAACCGGAAGCGAGTTTAGATCGATTTCAGGGGATCAGACCGCGCCGCGTGCCCGCCGCACATCCGGCGGGGTCGCCTCGTCGACCAGCGCCGCGACGGCCTCCGCGGTCGTCATCACCTTCTGACCGTCGCTGCCGAGCCGGCGGACGGAAACCGAATGCGTCTCGGCCTCTTTCTTGCCGACCACGAGCAGCGCCGGGATCTTGGCCAGCGAGTGTTCGCGGACCTTGTAGTTGATCTTCTCGTTGCGCAGGTCGATCTCGACCCGAAGCCCCGCGCGCCGCGCCTGCTCCAGCACCACCTTGGCGTATTCGTCGCCTTCGGAGGTGATGGTTGTGACCACCGCCTGCACCGGCGAGAGCCAGAGCGGGAAGTTGCCGGCATAGTGCTCGATCAGGATGCCGATATAGCGCTCCATCGAGCCGCAAATCGCCCGGTGCACCATGACGGGCGGTTTCTTGCCGCCGTCATGGTCGATGTAGAAGGCGCCGAACCGCTCCGGCAGGTTGAAGTCGACCTGCGTGGTGCCGCACTGCCAGTCGCGGCCGATGGCGTCACGGAGCACATATTCGAACTTCGGCCCGTAGAACGCGCCTTCGCCCGGGTTGATCTCGGTCTTGATGTGATTGTTCTGCGCCTGGATCTCGCGCAGCACTGTGGCCATTACGCGCTCCGCGTGATCCCACATCGCATCCGTGCCGACGCGTTTCTCCGGCCGCGTCGACAGCTTCACGGTGAGATCGCCGGTGAAGCCGAAATCGGCATAGGTCGACAGGATCAGATCATTGATCTTCAGGCATTCCTCGGCCAGCTGGTCCTCGGTGCAGAAGATATGCGCATCGTCCTGGGTGAAGCCGCGCACGCGCATCAGGCCGTGCATGGCGCCCGACGGCTCATAACGATGCACCACCCCGAACTCGGCGAGGCGCAAGGGCAGGTCGCGGTAGCTTTTCAGGCCGTGCTTGAAGATCTGGACGTGACCGGGGCAGTTCATCGGCTTCAGCGCAAACCAGCGCTTGTCCTCGGCCTCGTCGCCGGCGGACTGGGCCGCGAACATGTTTTCACGGTACCACCCCCAGTGGCCCGAGGTCTCCCACAGCACCTTGTCGAGGATTTGCGGCGCGTTGACTTCGCTGTAATCGCCGGTGAGGCGGCGGCGCATATAGGCGATCAGCTGCTGGAAGATGGTCCAGCCCTTCGGATGCCAGAACACGACACCAGGACCTTCCTCCTGGAAATGGAAGAGGTCGAGCTCGCGCCCGAGCTTGCGATGGTCGCGCTTCTCGGCTTCCTCGATCTGCTTCAGATAGAGATCGAGGTCCTCCTGCTTGGCAAAGGCCGTGCCGTAGATGCGGGTCAGCATTGGGTTGTTGGAATCGCCGCGCCAATAGGCGCCGGCCACCTTCATCAGCTTGAAGGCGTTGCCCACCTTGCCCGTCGATGTCATGTGCGGGCCGCGGCAGAGATCGAACCAGTCGCCCTGGTAGTAGATCTTGATCGGCTCGTTGCCGGGGATGGCGTCGACGAGCTCGACCTTGAAGGCCTCGCCCTTGTCGCGGAACACCTGTTTTGTCTTCTCGCGATCCCAGACCTCTTTCGTGAAAGGTTTGTCGCGCGCGATGATCTCGCGCATCTTCTTTTCGATGGCGGCGAAGTCTTCCGGCGTGAACGGCTCGTTGCGGAAGAAGTCGTAATAGAAGCCGTTCTCGACTACCGGGCCGATGGTCACTTGCGTGCCCGGCCAAAGCGTCTGCACGGCTTCCGCCAGCACGTGGGCGCAGTCGTGGCGGATCAGCTCGAGTGCCTCCGGCTCGTCGCGCGCGACCAACCTGAGCTTGGCGTCGGCTTCGATCGGATCGTTCAGATCAGTGAGCACGCCATCGAGCGCCATCGCAACGGTGCGCTTGGCCAGCGACGGCGAGATGCCCTTGGCGATCTCGAGGCCTGTGATGCCCTTGTCATATTGGCGCTGGGCGCCGTCGGGGAAGGTGAGGGTGATCTTGGCGGCGGGGTTCACGGGCTTCAGGTTACTGAGGGAATATTGAAAGCCGGATTCGGATTTGGGCTGGTCGGACATTGCTTTTCTCCTGAGGCTCACTCCTGCGAACGAGCGCAGGTAAGCGGGAACGAGCGATATATCAGGCGATTCGGCCTGCGCAATCCGGCAATTCCAAGAAAGTAGCGCGCAAAAGCGGAGGCAGCGCGCCAACTATTTGATGCCGTACCCTTTAACTTGTCGCGAGCCGCCGCTACATGCGTTTGCATGGAAAATGCCCCCGCCCGCCGTTTCGCTCCTACCGCCCTGATGCTCGGCAATCTTGTCACCGGCTGCTCGGTGCTGGCGCCGGCGGCCATGCTGCCGGAATTGGCGAGCGGGCTCGATGTCAGCATCCATGCTGCCGGGCTCCTCATCACCTTTGGCGCGATCGTGTTGTGCATCGGCTCGCCGCTGACGGCGTGGCTGACCAGCCGCATTGAACGGCGGATTTTGCTCACCACGACGCTCACCGCGCTGGCCTTCGGCAATCTCGCTTCGGCCTTTGCGCCCGACTATGCGAGCCTCCTCGCCATCCGCCTCGTCATGCTCGCCGTTGGCGCGCTATACACCCCGCAGGCCGCGGGCACGGCGGCGCTGATCGTGCCGGCCGAGCGGCGCGGCAGCACGATTGCCTACATCTTCCTGGGCTGGTCGCTCGCGGCCGCCGCAGGGCTCCCGCTCATCACCTTGATC
>Ga0102590_1002940_pt1 | contig 18486 bp, 12 predicted proteins | sample AraplaMF_Col_mMF_FD_76859 | JGI IMG/M metagenome (GOLD analysis project Ga0102590, IMG submission 76859) | Arabidopsis root microbial communities from the University of North Carolina, USA - plate scrape MF_Col_mMF | ecosystem: Host-associated > Plants > Roots > Endosphere | place: USA...
GTTCAGCGTCGACTTGCCGGTTTCGTTGAACGTCAGCTTGAGCTGATCGCCGCCGAGCAGGTTGACGCCGTTGAACGACGCGTCCTGCGCGGTGGTGGTGATCTGGGCCAGGATGCCGTTGAACTGGGTGACCAGGTTGCCGCGAACCGTCTGCGCCGCGACGTCGACCACCGGGGCCGTAGCCGTGGTGAAGGAGATCGCCGTGGTCAGCGTGCCGCCGATCGCGCCGCCTGCCGTCGCCGAACCGAGGGTCGTCGAGGCGTAGTCGTTGTTGGCGGAGATCGTCAGCTTGCCGGTCGAGTCGATCGTTGCGCTGAGGTTGTTGGCCAGCAGCGCGGCGTTGAGCTGATCCAGCGTCTTGACCGTGCCGTTGGTGCCGTCGCCGAAGGTGACGTTGACCGCAGCACCGCCGTTGAAGGAGGTGAAGGTCAAGGTCTTGCCTGCGACGCCGCCCGGGGCTGCGGTTCGCGTAGCCGTGAAGCTCGTGGCCGTGCCCTGGTTGCCGCCGAGACCGAGCGCGGCGAGCGCGTTGCCGGTTCCGGTGATGTTCAGGTCCGCAGCCGTGCCGGTCGAGATCTGCAGCTGACCGTTGGCCGCGATCGAGGAAGGCGTCGCGCCCTGAGCAGTCGACAGCGCCGCGGTACCGTTCGTGTTGACGGTCGTCTTGACGCCGGTCGCCAGGTCGATGGCGTTGAGCACGTCGGCGATCGATGCACCCTGCAGGTAGACCGTCGAGTTGCCGCCGCCGTCGGTCACGATGTTGCCGGACACGCCGGAGCCGGCCGGCACTGCCGAGGATGCAGGAGCCTTCGCCGAGGTGAAGGTGATCGTCCTGCCGTTGACGTTCAGCGTCGAGCCATCCTGCACCAGGTTCGCGGTGGTGGCGGAGCTGGCCGCGCTGCCCACGGTGACGGTGCCGGTGCTGGAGCCGGTCGCGCTGGTCAGGCCGAAGAACTTCAGGATGTCGTTGGCGCCGGAGATCGTCGTGGTGCCGCCGCCGGTCGAGGAGATCGCCAGTTCACCCGACGCGGTGACGCTGGAGGCCTGGGTGTTGGCAGCCGTCGAGTATGCCGCCGCGACGCCGTTGGTGTTGGTGGTGGTCTTGACGCCCGTGGCGAGGTCGATCGCATTCAGAACGTCGCCGACGGTCACGGTGGTGGTCGCGGCGTTACCGAGATAGATGGTCGAATTGCCGTTGCCATCGTTCACGATATTGCCGAGCACGCCCGAACCGGCGGGGAGAGAGGCGGCAGCGGGAGGGGCCGCAGCCGTCACATCGAACGTAATCGTCTTGCCGTTGACGGTAATGCTCTTGCCGCCCAGGCCGGTCGCGGACACGGTCGCAGCCAAGGCGTTCGAGGCCGCGCCGGAAGTATTGGCGAGCACGGTGGCGCTGGTAATTGCGACCGGCGTGGTGTTGTTGTTCTGCAGCGCACCGAACGAGGTCGATCCGCCGACGCCGCCGATCAGGGCAGCGGATGTCGCCGCCGTCGTGCCGCCCGCCGCACCGGTGTACAGCACGTTGCTGTTCGCAACGGCAGTGGTGTAGCTGTTGGTGCCGCGCAAATCGGTTGCGGTGGCGCCGGTGATGGTCGCGGAGACGTTCGACTTGGTGGAGTAGCCGACCGCGCTCTGCAGCGCCTGGTTGGCGACCGACTTCGCGGTGTCGACCAGCTTCTGCAGCGAGGTGATGCCGGTGTTGGCGGCCTGCAGGACCTGCACGCCGTTGCCGATGCCGTCGAGAAGATTGTTGATGTCACCGGCGCGCGCATCGAGCGACTGGGCGGTGAAGAAGTTGGTGGGATTATCGAGGGCCGTGTTGACCTTCTTGCCGGTGGCAAGGCGGTTCTGCGTGGTGGCGAGCAGATCCGCGGTCGACTGCAGCGAGAGCAGGTTCTGGCGAACCGAAGCCGAAAGAACAATACCGGACATCTTTCATACCTTTCTGGTGTGAAATTAAAACGAACCACTATCCCGATCTCTCGATCAGGCGACCGCCCCACTCTGGAAGCAAGTTTCTAAGAAAAAATGAATTTGGCCGGATAAGTCGCCGGCAAAGAGGATGAATTTGAAATTAATCCGCCGTATCCGAGCTCTCCCGTATTTCTACCGGGCAGGTGCGAAAAGCCCTCGTAAAACCGGCACTTTCTGCATCTTCATCATTCGTTAACCATCATCGGAAAGGATGCAAAATCTGCCGGGCGTGGGTCTCGACGCGCAAGCCGCGCGCCTCCCCTATGGCGGGCATGAAAGCGCGCAAAAAGCGTCGAATGGAGAACAGGCATGGCCTTGAAAGTTGAGCTCAAACCGCACGAGCGAATCATCATCGGCGCTTGCGTGGTCACCAACACCGACCAGCGCGCCAGGCTGCTGATCGACGGCGACAGGATTCCGATCCTGCGCGAGAAAGACATCCTCACGCCCGATACCGCCGATACGCCGGCCAAGCTGGTCTATCTCGCGGTGCAGCTCATGTACCTGTCGCCGGATCCGATGGCGCACCATCCGACCTATTTCAGCCTGGTGCGCGACATCCTCACGACGATGCCGAGCGCATGGCCTTTCATCGAGGGCATCAACAACTATACGCTGAACGGCGATCTCTATCATGCGCTGAAGGAAGCGAAGAAATTGATCGGCCACGAAGAGCAAATCCTGGAGACCGCCCGGAAGATGCAAGCGTCCCACGAGTCCGATCGCAAATCCGCATAACGACGACTCTCACCTCAGGCGGCTCTCGCCTCAAAAGAAAAAGGCCTCCGCCAGGAGGCCTTTTTGCGTGAAGGCGAAACCGCCCGATCAGACCGGCAGGAACTTGGTCAACGTGGTCTGGTAGAGCATCGACGTGGTCTGATACGAGGCCTGCAGGCTGGTCTGCAGCGCCAGTATCTTGGTCGCGACCTCATCCTGGTTGATGCCCTCGATCTGGTCGAGCATGGTCTGCGCCATTCCCTTGAGCTGGGTCTGGCGATCGGTCGAGGCCTTGATGGCGTTCTGCGCGCCGGCGAACTCCGCCTGCATGTCCTGTATCGACTGCTGGCCGGTCTGCGGCGCCAGGTTTGCCGCGACCCGCTGCTGCAGCGCGCTCACCTGCACCTTCGAATTCGGATTGGCGGCATTGGTCGTCACCGCGGCATACACCGCGATGTTCTGCAACTGGTAGCGCAGCGCCTGCTCGTTGGCCCGCGCGCCATACTGCACCGTGATCGACTGGTCGATGCGCGCGATCGCGGTGCCGCGCGGTGAATCGGTGCCGACCTCGCCCGTGTACCACGAGACGGTGTTGGCGGAAGTACCGCCGACCAGATTGGTGGCGGTGGCAAATGGCGGACCGTTGACGCGCAGCGGTGCCGGGTTGGCGCTGGGCGTACCGCTGAAGCCGAGCGCGGTAAACGCGGCGGCGTTCGAGCTTGAAATCGTCAGGCTGGCGCCGTCGGCACCGTGCAGCGCAACCACGCCGCCGGTCACGGTAGACGGCGTGGTTGCGCCGGTGATCGAATCGATCTTCGCCAGGAGAGTCTGGACGTTGTCGGTGACGTTGAGCTGGTTGCCGGTCGCGCCTGACGCGACGAAGGTGATCGGCGTGCCGTTCACCGTGATGGAGTCGCCCGCCGCAAAGCTCGCGGCCAGCGAATCCGTTCCCGCAGCGCCCGAAAGCAGCGTCGCGCCGGTGATCGGTGCCGGCGTCGTGGCTTGGTTGTTGACCGCGGTCCCGGTGACGGTCGCGGACGGATTGAAGAAATTGTCCGAGGCCGCGATGGCGGATGCCGCAACCAGCGACGTGTCGCTCAGCGTCTGGATCGACGACGTCAGTGCGCCCTGCAGATTCGCAGTCGTCGCCGCCGTGTCGGCGCCGATCAGAAACGAGCCTGCCGGCGGCGGATTCTTGGTCGTTGCGGTCAGCTCGATCGACTCAGTGGTGCCGTCGGGCAGTTTGAAATTGAACGTGACCTTCTCGCCATCGTTGGGATTGACGGCGCCGAGATCGATGGTGACGGCCGGCGGCGCGCCAGCCGGCTGTGTCACCGTCGCACCCGTCAGCGACGAACTGATCGAACCAAGCTTCAGCCCGAACGACGAACCATCCTCGGCCAGCCTGGTCACGGTGGTCGTCAGCGGCGGCGAGGAGACCGTCAGATGCCCCATATTGCCGACGCCCTGATCGGCCTGGCGGCGTTCGTTGATCAGCTGCTTCAGCCCGGCCTGCGTTCCCAGGCCGTTGAGCATGACATCGGGCGACACTGTTGCGGCCGTGTCGGTGGTGCGTCCGGAAAACAGATAGCGATCGCCCGTCTGGCTGTTGAGCAGCGACACCGCATTCGAGAACGCGGCCTGCGCCGTGATCTGGCCCGAGGTCTGACCGTTGTCGTTGAGCACGATGGTCGACGTGCTGGCTGCCTTCTTGACCGACGTGCCGATGTCGGACAATCCCTGCAGCGCAAGGTTGACGACGTTGAGCCTCGTGTTGACGTTCGTCGCCGTGTCCTTGTAGGCATTGATGCCGCTGACCTGCGCACGCAAGCTGAGCGCAAAGCCGCGATTGGCGCCCTGCCCCGCATAGGTCGTCGAGACCCGACCGCTGGCAAGCTGCTGAGTCAGATCATCGAGTTGCCTGCGAATATTGAGGATCGAGGTCCCGATATAGGATGTTCTGCCGTTAACGCCGTCGATCGACATGGAAACCTCACATGGCCTGGATCAGCGTGTCGTACATCTGCTTGATGGACGACATGACGCGCGCGTTGGCGGAATAGGCGTTCTGCAGCGCCAGGAGATGCGCCATCTCGTCGTCGATATTGACGCCCGAGGTATCGGTCACCTTCTTCTGCAGGGTGTTCAGCACCACGGACTGACCGTCGGAGAGCTGCTTGGCGGCGGTTGCAGCCTCGCCCTGCTGGCTGATGAACTGCTTGGCGAAGTTGACCAGCGTGCCGGTGAACGGGGCGGCGGTGGTCCCGATGCCGGTCTGCGGCGAATAGCGATAGTTCCCCGACTGCAGCTGCGACAGGATGAAGTCGGAACGTGTGGTGTCGCCCGAAGGCGTCAACGGGCTCGTCGAAAACACGATGGTACGCGAGGGATCGCCGAGCAGCCCGAGATTGACGCTGATGCGGCCGGCAAGCCCCGTCATCTGCGAACCGTTGGCCGTGAGCGCGCCCGAGTAGAGCCCGCCATTATCGGTAAACAACGGAAGCTGCGGGTTACCGCTGGTGAGCGAGGACATCGTCGTGGTGACCGACGCCGCGAGCACATCCGAGCGGTTCGGCGCGCCGTCGTCCAGAACGCGCAGCGTGGAGCCGGACGGATTGGAAAACTGCAGGTCTGACGCCCCGAGCGCGGCGTTGAGCTGGGAAACCACCGAGGCCATGCCGCCGGAAAAATTGATGCCCAGCACTTCGTCGTTCGGGTCGAGCGTCGTGGCATTGCTCAGCGGCAGAACGCTCGGATCGTCGACGCGCACGATCGACAGATTGTGGGTGACGCCGGTGGTGTTGTCCTTGTAGGTGACGTGGATGACGTTGCCGGACTGCAACCCCGTGAGATCGAGATCGTAGCCGGCAGCCGGCAGCGCGGACGCCGGGGTAGCGGCGCCTGCCGTCGTCTTGTCCGACAGCGCGCTCGACATCGACGCTGCGAACTGGTCGACCTGCGCCTGCGCTTTCACCAGCGTGTTGTCGCGCAGCTCGAGATAGGCAGCGATCTTGCCCGAACGGATCGAGTTGGTCGACACCAGATCATAGCTGCCGCCATGCGGGAAATTGATGCTGATGGTGCCGACATTGCTCTTGGTCGGATCCGCGTTGTACAGCGTGTTGGGCGTTACCGTGCCCTGCGGATTGAAGCTCAGCTGGGCAGCCTCGGTCCCGACCAGTTGCACGCCGGAGTTCGTGAAGACGGTCACCTGGTTGAGGTCGTTGACGACCGTTCTGATGTCCATCAAACTCGACAGTTGAGTAATGTACTGGTCGCGCTGGTCCAGAAGCGATGCCGTCGCAGCGTCGGTCTTTCCGTTGTTCTGGAGCTGGTTGTTGATGAACGCGATCTGCGCCATCGCGTTGTTCGCGGTAACGATGGAATCGTTGATGCCCATCTCGGCGTTGGCGCGAAGGTTCTGAATACCTTGCGTCGTTGCATTGAGCGTCTGCGCCATGGTCTGCGCAGCGTTGACGGCGCCGATCCGCGCCGACTGCGAGTCCGGGCTGGTCGAGAGGCCCTGAAAGGCTGTCAACAGCTTGTTGAACGCATCCTCGATGGTGCCGGTCTCGGCCGGGTTTCCGTAGACGTTCTGCAAATTTTGCAGGAAGGTCGCGCGGATATCGGCATAGGCCGCGCCGGAGGTTTCCGTCCTGAGCGCCGTCTGCAGATACTGGTCGAGCTGCCGGTCGACGCCGTGGAGCAGAACGCTCGAACCGTAGTCGCCGGTCACGCCGGCGGACTGGATGATCGACTTCCTGACGTAACCAGGCGTTTCTGCGTTGGCGACGTTCGATCCGACCAGCGCGATCGCGGCTTGCGTCGCACGCAGGCCGGACATTGCGGTGGAGAGAGCTTGACTCAAACCCATGACTAATTGCCCATCTCAAATCGCATTGTGAACGTCGCGGCCAACTAACGCAGCACGTTGAGCAGATCCTGCACCATCGTGTTGGAAGTGGTGATCACCTTGGTGTTCGCCGAGTAAGCCTGCTGAGTGACGATCAGCTTGGTGAACTCGTCGGCGATATCGGTATTGGAGCCTTCCAGCGACGAGCCGACGATGGTTCCGGCCTTACCGAACAGTGCCTGTCCGGATGCGTCGGTGACTTCGAACGCGCCGCCATTGACGCGCTTGAGGAAGTTGGTGCCGTTGAAGGTCGCAACCGAGATTTCGGCGAGGTCGAGGTTGCGGCCGTTGGAGTAGTTGCCGACGATTCGGCCGTTGGTGCCGACGCCGACGGACTGCAACTGGCCTGCCGGGAAGCCGTCCTGCTGGATCTGGTTGACCTGCACGTTGCCGTTGGCGTCCGCGAACTGGGTGACGCCGCCGGTGCCGAAGTTGATGACGGGACTGCCGAGCGCGACGCCGTTGACGACGGCATTGGCGAGCGTGATGTTCGGAACGGCCGGCGTCATCTGGCCGGAGGCAGAGAAGGTGAAATTGGTGTTGACGTTCTGCCACGAGACCTGGGTGCCGGTTGCGTTGGGATTGACCTGGTAGAACAGGTTCCAGGTGTCGGTGTGGCCCGCGCCGAGCGAGGCGCTGTCGACCTTGGCCCAGCGGAACTGCAGGTTCACCGGAGCGCCCGAGACGTCGTAGGTCGTGACCGCACCACCCGCGATCGACTCGCCGAGGAACGTCGAGTTGTCGTTGCCGATGACCTGGCCGGTGCCGACGCCGCCGCCGCCGCCGCGCGTCGCCGTCGCGGTGCCGGTAAAGCCGAGCGCGGCGAAGGCCGTGGTGTTCGAACTCGTGACCGAGAGGTTGTTGGCGAGGCCGGAATGCAGCGTGATCGAGCCCGAGGAGATCGAGGACGTGTACGGGGCTGACGTTCCCTGGAGCGCGTCGATCTTGGCCAGCAAGGTTCCGATGTTGTCGTCGACATTGATCTGGTTGGCGCCGACGGCGGTGCCCGACGCCATGAAGGTGAGGGTTTGGCCGTTGACCGTGATGGTGTCGCCCGCGACGAAATTGGAAGAGATCGAGTTGCTGCCGGCAATGCCGCTGAGCAGGGTCGCGGCCGTGTTCGCAACCGAGGGCGTCGCTTTGTTGTTCTGCGTGGTGCCGCTCCTGGTGGCGTCGGTATAGGGCGCCATGGGCGTGCCGAGCGCCAGCGGATTGTGTCCGGCACTATACGATCCGGGTACGATCAATTCCGATCCGGGAACGGAAACGTCGTGCTTGGTCGTCAGCGGATAGCTGGCGAGGTTGGCGCGATAGTCGATCCTGGTGGTTTGCTGCGCCGGCAGGAAGTCGTTCTGGAACCTGAGGACCTGCGGCGAACTGCCGGAAGGGTTGCCGGTGGTCGGGTCGATCGGCACGCCCTGCAGATAGTAGCCGGCGCCGTTGACGAGATAGCCGCTCTTGTCGAGCTGGAAGTCACCGCGGCGGGTATAGCGGTCGACGCCGTCGAACACCGGGGTGCCGTCGGTGAAGTTGCCGGGCTTCTGCACCGCGAAAAAGCCGTTGCCGTTGATCGCCATGAAGGTCGCGACCGAGGCCGTCTGCACGTCGCCCTGCACCGAGTTGGTGGAGCGGGATTGCGTGGTGACGCCGCCCGCGAGCTGCGCGGTCGCCGAGGTCTGCGGAATCAGATCGAGGAAGGAGGTGTCGACGCGCTTGAACGCCGTGGTCTGCGAGTTGGCGATGTTACCCGAGACGTTTTCCAGCGCGTAGGAGTTGGCGCGGAGGCCGCCGACCGCGGTGGTAAGAGCGCCGAAGATACCCATGACATGTTCTCCAAATTCGATCCGGGCGGCTCGCCGGTCTCAGAAAACCCAGGCCGCGTCGGGAGAACATGTCGCAAGCGTCGTGCCAAACCACAAAATCAATGAAAATCAATGGCTTAATAAAAAAGCCCCGGTCCAAAGACCGGGGCACATTTGCCGGGCGGGCAACAATTGCCGGGCAGCTCCCCTATGACGCCTGTGGCCCGGCCGGGTGAAACACCAGCCCAAAACCGTCGATGCAATAGCGCAGACCGGTCGGTTGCGGCCCGTCGTCGAACACATGACCCATGTGCCCGCCGCAGCGCCGGCAGTGGACTTCGGTGCGCGTCATCCCGAACGTCGTGTCCTTGGTTTCGCCAATGGCATTGTCGAGCGGCTTCCAGAAGCTCGGCCAGCCGGTGCCGCTCTCATATTTGGTTTCCGAGGAGAACAGCGGCAGGTCGCATCCGGCGCAGGCGAAGATGCCCTTGCGCTTTTCCTTCAGCAGCGGGCTCGAACCCGGCCGCTCGGTGCCGTGCTTGCGCAGGATTTCATACTGCTGCGGCGTGAGCTGCGCGCGCCATTCGGCATCGGTCTTCTCGATCTCGAACTTCTCGGCGGCCTGCGCCGGCGTCGAGCGCAGCCAGCGGAAGGCAGTGAGGCCAAACAGGCCGGCGACGGATGCGAGCAGAATACGGCGGTCGAACATGGCAGTCTCCGTGCGTGGCAGGCGTAATGGTTCGCCATCAGGTACGGGCTGGGAACCCCGACGTTACATGGATCCGCCCGGAATTCTCTCACTTTCCTGCGAGGCAGCGGCCGGCATTCCGCCGTCCGGCGGCGCGGCCGGCCGCGGCGGTGGCGGCCGCATCGGGCGTGGCGCGGCCGCCGGCGGACGGCGCGGCGGCCTGGTTCCGGCCTGCCGGTTGGCTTCCGCGAGCCGCGCCTCGCGAATGCTTTCGCGCGCACGGGCGCCTTCGCGGTAACGGGCTAATGCCCCTGCCGCCGCCGCATGGCCGCGCCCCCACAGGCCGATCAGATGGCCGGCGACGCGGCCGGTCGTGCCGCCCGCCCAGACCAGTTCGAACGGCGAGAACAGCTTCCAGCGTTCCTCGCCCCAGAGAATGCTGCGCGCGATGACCTGCCCGGCCATCGCCGAGGTGTTCAGCCCATGCCGGCCGAAGCCGCTGGCGACCCACAGCCCTTTGCGCAACTGGCCGATCTGCGGCATGCCATGCACGGTCACCCCGACCGCGCCGCCGAATACGTCCGATATCGGCACCTTGCCGAGCCTTGGGAACACGGTGGCAATGCGGCGCTGGATGGCGGGCCCGAACCGGCTTGGCCGCGCTTCCCAGGTGGTTTCCGGGCTCGCCCACATCAGGCGGTCGCCGCCAACGATCCGGAAATGGTCGATCCCGTCGCTGTCGGCCACCGAGCCCCTGAAGGCGATCACCTCGCCAAGGCGCTCGCCGAGCGGCTCCGTCACGGCGGCATAACGCCAGATCGGCAGCAGCGTCTCCGACAGGCGGCGCAGCGGGGCGCCGAGATGGACGTTGCCGGCCAGCACGATATGCGAGGCGCGCAGCCGCGCCGACGGCGTCACGATGCGCTTGCGAATGCCCGACGGGTCGATGCTGACGACGGGCGTGTCCTCGAAGATGCGCGCGCCCGCCCGCCTCGCCTGCGCGGCAAGGCCGTGGATGTATTTGCGGCCGTCGACCTGGAACGCGCGCGGATAATAGATGCCGTGGAAATAGCGTCCGGTCCCGAGCTGATCGCGAACGCGATCGACCTGCCATCCCTCGACCTCGGTCTCGAAATCCTCGCTCAATGTCTGCAGCCGGCTGATCAGCGTCTCGCCGGCGTCGACATTGGAGACTTCCAGCGCGCCCTCGGTCAGTGCAATGCCCGGCATCGCCGCTTCGGTAGCGGCGGCCCGAACGTAGTCGGCGCCCTCCTTCGACATCGCCCACAGCTCGCGCGCGTCCTCGATGCCGACCCGCTCGATCAGGTCGCCGACCGGAAGGCTGTAGCCCGGCATGACCGTGCCGAGCTGATGGCCGGAGGCGTTCCAGCCGACATGCCGGCCTTCGAGCACCGCCACGCTGGCCCCGAGGCGCGCGGCCTCCAGCGCCACCGTCAGGCCGGCAAGGCCGGCCCCCACCACGCAAATGTCAACATCCAGGTCGAAGGAAAGGCGCGAGCGAAAAGGCGCGTCATCCTCGGGGCTGTTGGTCGCACTTGAGAAAGTCTCGGGCATGGCGTTTCTTACGGGCCGCTGCGGCGCTTGTCACCTTGTCGGGGACATGAGCTTGTAGATTAGTTCAGACTAAGACCGAATCGAGATTGCGCCCATGCGCCGTTTGATGCTGCTGCGTCACGCCAAGACCGAACACGACGCGCCTTCGGGCCATGACCATGATCGCCGTCTCGACGAGCGCGGCCGGCTGGATGCCGCCGCCATTGGAACCTGGATCGGCCGCCATCCCCCGTTGCCGGACACCGTTCTGGTATCCACCGCGGTGCGGGCGCGGCAGACCTGGGACATCGCAAGCGAGGCGATCAAGGATGCAATGCGGGACAAGCCGCCGCAGCCCCAGGTCGAATTGCTCGACGAGATTTACGGCGCCGAGCCGGCGCAGCTCCTGCAGATCATCCGCATGGCCGAGGTCAGCGATCCCGCGCGGTTGATGCTGGTCGGGCACAATCCCGGCATGCACGAGCTCGCGCTGATGCTCGCCGGCAGCGGCGATGCGGCGGCGAAGAAATCACTTGAAGACAATTTGCCAACCGCCGGCCTTGCCATCCTGGATTTTGCGATCGACGACTGGAGCGAGGTGGCCTTCCGCCGCGGCAAGCTCGTGCGCTTCACCAGCCCGAAATTGCTGAAGCAGGCGCTCGACGATTGAGGCGGGCGGACATCCAGGTCCGCCCATGCTAGGCTGGGCGCCGGTTTCGAGCGAAATCGCAACAAGTTCGCGTAAAAGAAAGCGCATCAAAACAACGAGCTAGAGTCGGCTTCTGATAAACCGGAACCAAATCGTCGCCGCGGGGAGATGCAGATGTTCAAGTCGATTCTCGTGCCGATCGATCTGGCCGATACCGATCTGGCCAAGCCCGCGATCGCCACCGCGGCAACGCTGTCGCAGACCTGGAACGGCAAGGTGCGCCTGCTCAACGTGCTGCCGACGACGCCCGCGATGCTGGCCGAATACGTGCCCGCCGATTTCGACGCCCAGCAGCGCGCGACATCGGAGGAAGCCCTCGCCATCGTGGCCAACGAATCCGGCATCGAGGCGCCACGCATTTCTACCGCAGTGCGAAAAGGCGGCATCTATCACGAGATCCTCGAGGAGGCGGCGGCGGTCAAGGCGGACCTGATCGTGATGACCTCGCACCGGCCGGCGATGCGGACCTACTTTCTCGGCTCCAACGCCGGCCACGTCGTGCGCTATGCCAAGTGCTCGGTGCTGGTGGTCCGGCACTAGCTGGAGGGCCCGGACACAAAATATCGAAAACAACCCCATGCAAAGTAGGACGGACCCGGCCGGCAGCACTTCTGCCGCTTGCATCCGGGCCCGAAATGGCCCGCCGTCATGGCCCAACCTGATCGCGCCCCGGTCTAATTTCCGATGGTGGCGATCCCGGCCAGGCTCGCACCGATAGCTTCCACCGCGGCGCCGAACTCGTTCAGGGCCAACCCGACTGCCAAGGCAAAGCCGACCATCAAGGTCGCGACGAAGGCGTGCCCCCATCGCACCGCCCTGCCCGATCCGCCGGTCATGCATCGGTTCCGGGACCCACCCGGCGGCCGGCAAGTTCGATCACCTGGAAATTCTGAATGAGATCGCGATGCCGGCGGATCACGCGCGCAGCTTCCTGCCGCCTCGACTCGTGCAGGGCGGCGAGCAGCCATGTCCAGATCCGGACGCCCAGGGCAGGTTGTCGATGGTTTTCGGTTGACCGATGCATCTGATGTTCCTTGACCGGCAGCGAAGCACCTGCGCAACCATCCCACGGCGACACCCGGCGCGCGTCGTACGATCCTGGGATGTCGCGCACTTCGTCCTGAGGCGGGCCACACTTGCTGCGGCGAACATGAAGAGCCGGCGGGCACTCACTCCGCCCACGCCTTCCGCCCGTGCAGGATCAGCGCAAGGAGAGGCGCCAGCGCCACCACGGTTCCAAGCCCGATGGCCGGATCGGTGGCGAGGACAGCGGCGAGCGACGTGCCGCATGCCGCACCGGCCATTTGCGAGAAGCCAAACAAGGCTGCGGCGGCGCCGGCCTTGTTGCCGAATGGCGATAGCGCCGCCGCACTCGACAGCGGGCTCGCGATTCCCAGGCCGAACAGGAAGACCGAAGCGGTGACGAGAAACGGCAGCAGCGAATTCCTCGCGACCCAAACCGCGAGGAGCAGCGCGAGGCCTCCGACAACGGCCAGCGCCAGGCCGACCAGCGTCGCATGATGGAGGCCGAGCCGTGACGACAATCTTGGCGCCAGCATCCCTGCGCCAAACACCAGAAAAACGACGCCTGCAAACAGCAGGCCCAGCGTGACCGGCGACAGGCCGAAGCCTTCGAGAAGTATGCGCGGTGCGCCCGAGAAAACGGCGAACAAGCCGGCCATCAGGAGACTTGCGGTTTTGGCAGGTGCAACGAACCGCGCGTCTCGAAGGAGGCCCAGATAGGACCTGATGACGCTGCGCGGATGCAGGGAGCTGCCGGTGGCCACCTTGGTCTCACCGACAAACGCCACATAGGCCACACCGGTGCAGGCTGCGAAGATCGCGACAAAGGCAAATTCGGCGCGCCAGCCGAAGAGATGATCGAGCGTGCTGCCCACGAGGGGAGAGAACCCGGGGGCCGCCGCGGTTGCCATCGTGATCGACGCCATTGTCTTTGCCAGCGCCTGACCATCGAACAGGTCACGGGCAATGGCGCGTGACAGCACGGCAATGGCGCATGCGCCGGAAGCCTGGATCGATCGGCCGATCAAGAGACCCAGCAGATCGCCGGCGAATGCACACCAAATCGTTCCGAGCACGAAGATACAGAGCCCGACCAGGATCGGCATTTGCCGCCCCAGCCGGTCCGACAACGGACCGACAATCAATTGTCCAACGGCAAAAATCGCCAGGAAAACCGTGATGGTCGACGTGACGGCCGCGCTGGATACGTGCAGATCGGCCGCTATCGTCGGCAACGAGGGTAGAAAAATGTTCGTCGACAGAATTCCGGTAGCGGCAAACGCGCAGATCACCGCTCTGCAAGCCGCTGCCCTTCGCGGCCTGGCCTTTGTGGCAGGCGCCTTGCTCAGAACGATTTCAATGCTCATGGCTGCCGTCCCGTGCTTGCTTGTTGAAACGCAGGGAATATCGGATGTGTCATCGCCTGCGCTGCCACGGCCCTCCGGCCGGACGCCTGCCATCCTGAGCAATTGTCTCTTGGGTGTCGTCCTAGGAACGTCGGAGGAGGCGCTGGATCGCGCGCATTGAATGCCGCCCGCTGCGCCATGCCAATGCGCGGTGCTGGCCGCGCGGCAAATGCGGACTCAAGAGACGAAGTCGCGGGACGATCCCGGCCGCGCTCAGTCAGCCAGCGGCGTCGTATATCCTGCAACGAGCCTGACGAGATCGGCCTGCCGCGAGGTACCGGTCTTTTCGAACAGCCGGGTGACGTGCGTTCGTACCGTCGTGTCGGCGATGCCGAACGCCATGGCGATTTCCGGAACGCCGCCGACCTCGACGATCGCCATCAACACACGAAGCTCGGTCGGCGTCAGCTTGAAGGCGCTGCCGATAACCTGCGACGCGGCAGGTACCGAGAGGCCGGCCTTGCGAACGAACAGCGCCGCCGCGGCGGTGGCGACCACACCGGCGCGGCGGCGTGCGCCCGACGTCAAGGGCAGCGCATGGGCGACATAATGCTCGCCGTCCTTTCCGATCAGCGGCACGGCGATCCCCTTGGTGCCGAGGACCGCGTCGCCCTGCCCTGCAGCTGCAAAGACGTCCCGCAAGGCCCGGTCGATCTGCGCCTCGCGGGCGACGAGCCGCCCGCCCACGGAATTGAGAATATCGCTCGCACCAAGCAGCGCATGGCCGGCGGCATTGGCGTGAATCAGGCGCCCGGTCGCATCGACCAGATACATGCCGGCGCTGAGCCCATCGAGCGTATCGACGAAGGTCGCGACTTCCGCCGCCTTGAACTCGAACATTCTGCCGATCAACACCGCTCGCCTGATATGCGGTGCGATCAGCCTCATTTGCCGGCGCGCGTGGTCGTCGACGAGGCCGTCTCGCTGGTGCCGGAACACGCCGAAGATCGCGGCGCTGATCGTCGTCCTGTCGACCACGGCGCTCAGGAAATCGACCAGGCCCTGGGGCTCGGCCCATTGACGATACAACTCACTCTCGGCGAGTTGGTCGAAGGGCATCAGGTCGGTGGTGGCAATCGGCTGTTCAAGGTCGCCGAGAAAATGTCCCTCCGCGGCCGGATAGATCTGCTGAAAGAGAGCGACCGGTAACGGCGCCCGGAATCCAACGCGGTACGGGATCGAGGCGTGCGGCACTCCGACGTCCTTGCAAATAAGCCCGGCGCCGGAGCCGCCGACAAAGCCGGCGCCCCGTTCGATGACGCTCTCCCACAGCGAAGCGTCGATGGCAGCGTCGTAAACGGCGCTGATCAGATCGCTCAGCCGTTGCTGATCATGGAAATCACTTGGTGCAGACAATGTGGCGACCGAACGCAGATGTGAAACACTATTCATTGGTCATCCCTAAAAAATGTGCCCCCGGTGAGACGGCGCGGATGCTTGATGAGGTTATTGCGATGATCCGGGCAACGCGTCTGCTCAAATTATATTGAATCGGCCCTGCCGATCGGGCGGGAATACAGCCCATCCTAGGATCCTACGAGGCAGGCTCGATCCGAGACTAGTCGCACGAAACCGCAGGGGACCCCGTCTCCCCGGGGGCCCCGGCGTGCAGTCAAGGAAGGAGCCGTCTCAGAACGCGACGCGGACGCCGCCTCTGGCGGTGCCGATGCGGCTCTGGTCGGACATTGCAATGCCTTCCACCGCACCGAACAGCGCGACGTTTCTGGCGGTGTGGTAGTCGAAGCCGGCGCCGAACACCGCGCCGACCGTGCTGCCCTTGCCGGGTGTTGCGAACGAAAGGCCCTGCCCGATCAGCACGGTGTTGACGGTGGTGTCGCCGACGCGCTGCTGCGCGATCACGCCGCCATGCACGCTGGTCTTCAGCGTGTGGTCGCCGCCGAACAGGCTCGTTGTCTTCGACACTTCGAGCTGGCCGCGCTCCTCAAAATTCTGCAGCGTGCGGCTGCCGACCGACAGCCCCTGCGCCGAGCCCTGTTCGGCATAGCCATCGAAGATGCCCGCGACGTAGCGCACGCGCGCCGTCGGCGTCAGCAGGTAGCCATTGCCGATCTGATAGCGCAGGCCGTAGGCGATTTCCGGGCTGACGAACCAGCCGTCATAGCTCGCGTTCGCGGTCTCCGGAACGCCGTTGTTCAGCACCAGCCGGTTCGACTTGTTGGAAGCGCTGCCGCCCTGCACCGTGAAATCGAAGAACTGCGCGGCCCATTCGAAGCGGCTGTAGCCGCCCGCGAACAGGTAATCCGTATCGACGCGCTGCGAGCCGAGATCGACCGACAGCCGTCCCGAGCCGCCGCCGATGAAGGCGCCAACCAGCCAGTCCGGCCTTATCTTGCGGTCGATGCCCATGGCCGCGCTCCAGGCGGTGTTGGTCGAGCGCAAGGTGGCCGCCGTCTCGTCCTGGGTGCGCTGGCCGCCAAAGCTGTTGGCCCATACCGTGATCGGCGCGGCGTTGCTCCAGCCGGAAGCGACGGGCGCCTTGAGGAAACCGCCGGCGTGGTCGCTGTCCGGCGCATAGGCCATCGCCATCATCGAACCGTTCGCCGACGGCGGCATGCCGTTCAGCCGGCCCTGCACCAGCGACGACACGCCGCCGGTGAAATCCATCAGCGCGCGATCGGCCAGCGCCAGCGCAGTCGGATCGAGCGTGGCGAGGGTCAGCCCGGCCGAGACCGCCGGATTGCTGTTGTTACCGCTGGAGAAAGTGGTGTTGAGCACGCCGGTGAAATTGATGAAGGTCGGCAGTGTCACCGACGTCAGGGTCGACACCCTGGTATTGGGCGCACCGACCGAGATATTGACGATGTCATTCCCGCCGCCCATGTCGACCACGCCGACAATGCGCGAACCCGGCAGCAGCGTTAAGGTGTCGTCCCTGGCGCCCAGCTTGATCGCCGTCCCGCTCGTGCCGATCACAGTCCCGGCATTGGTGATCCGGTTGTTGGTCGACTGCTGTTCGAAAATGGAGATGCCAATACCGCCCGAAATAGTGCCGGCATTAATGACGTCCATGTTGTTAAAGGTCTGAACGCCGAATGTTCCACCGGAGACAATACCGGTCTTCATGTTGTTCAGCGCGATGTGGGTGCCAACGATACCCGTGCCATTGCCGCCGGAGATGGTGCCCTGATTGTTGATATCAAGCGTCGACCCGCTTATTCCTCTCAACCCGCCCGATACAACGCCGGAGTTGCTGAGCGTGAGGCTGGCGTTCGCGCTGATGCCGGAGGCAGTCCCCGAGATAACGCCGCTCGCGCTGTTGTTGACAGCGGCATCATTCGTGGCAATGCCAGACTGGCCCTTTATCGTACCGGAATTGTCCACGGTTGCCGTCCGGGCCTCGATACCCAACCCCACGGCTTCGATGACGCCCGAATTTTGCACGACGGCGTTTTCCACGCCCCCAATGGCGTTTTTGTTGCCGATAGCGGCCCTTACCCCAAAAATGACGCCGGTCGCCCGGTTGGTCACGTTGGCCGTTCGGGCGGAGATTCCGATTCCCTGCGACTGAACGCCCGGCCTCGTATCCGCGCCGGAGATCGTGCCGGCGTTGTCGATTCTGGCGTCCGCCGCGTCGATTGCGAAAGCGCCGCCTGAGATGACGCCCCCGACCCTGTTCGTCACGTCCGCGGCGCGCAGAGCGGTAATGCCGCGTCCCAACAAGCCGGCTGCGGTAATGGTGCCACCGTTATCTATGGCGGCGGTCTCGGTTTGGACAGCGATGCTGGCGGTACCGACGTCGGTATCGTTGACGTCGGTCGCAGAGATCTTTCCGGCATTCGTCAACGTGAGGTGACCGGTGACCTGCATCCCAGTCATTGAGCTGGAAATAATTCCGGCAGCCCCGTTCGTCACGGTGACGTCGCGGGCGCTAATACCGAGGCTCCGCTCGCCCGTTGCCCTGATCGCGCCGGTATTGTTTATCGTGTCTCCACCAGAGACACCCACGGCGAATTGACCCGCCGCCGAGATGGTGCCGGCGTTGTTGGCGGTCCCACTGAACACCAAGCCCCTGAGCGTCCCCTCCAGCAGGGCGCCGGAAAGAATGTTGTAGGTATTGCCGGTGGCGACACTGCCGTCGAATCCGAAGGTGCCGGTCGCATTGGTCGTCCGGCCCGAACAGGTGACGGTTGCACCATTGACCGGCGGGTCCGGTGTGCAGGCCGCCTCCGCGTGGCCGGCCGCCGCAAACGAAGCGATCAGCGGCGCCAGCGCGGTTGCGGATCGCAGCATCCGATGGCGTATGCTCAGCAATGTCATCGTCGATTTCCAGACCAGTTCAATTTCGTGACGACCGTTGACGTACCGATCGCGCGCGAAATCTGCGTCGTAGGAACCTAGGAGACGGCCACTCGCTTCCGTCCTATTGCGTGCGGTGAGATATTTCGGTCACGCTGCACGACAGGCCGGCTCACAACGCAATTTCGGCCCGATCGATTGACCGGGCCGATGCGTCTGTCACGGCGACGAGGCCGGACACTTCACTTGATCTGCCTAAACGCCGGCATCGCGCCGCCGATTCAATGCCGCCATCGCGACGCCGAAACGACGGGCGGCCGTCTCAGAACGCGACGCGGACGCCGCCTCTGGCGGTGCCGATGCGGCTCTGGTCGGACATTGCAATGCCTTCCACCGCACCGAACAGCGCGACGTTTCTGGCGGTGTGGTAGTCGAAGCCGGCG
>Ga0102590_1002941_pt1 | contig 18482 bp, 17 predicted proteins | sample AraplaMF_Col_mMF_FD_76859 | JGI IMG/M metagenome (GOLD analysis project Ga0102590, IMG submission 76859) | Arabidopsis root microbial communities from the University of North Carolina, USA - plate scrape MF_Col_mMF | ecosystem: Host-associated > Plants > Roots > Endosphere | place: USA...
TTCGCGCTCAACTTCGGCGGGATGGCGACCCGGATCGCCGGCACCGTGGTCGGCTCGCGTGACGGCACGGTCGAAGTCGAGACCAATTGCGGCAAGCTATCGGCGATCGGCCAGTTCGTCGACGGCTCTTCGGTGATCGTCGCCGCGCGGCCGGAACAACTGCGGCCCGGCACCGAGGCGGGCGGCAATGCAGTGTCCGGCCGGATTCACTCGATCGTATTTCAGGGCTCACGGACGCTGGTCGAAGTCGACGCCGGACGCGGGGAAAAACTGTTCGCCGAATTGAGCGGCCGCGAGGCCGCGCTGCCGAGGGTCGCCGACGAGATCCGCCTCGCCTGGCCGGTGTCGGAAACGTTTGCGTTTCCCGCGGAGGCTCATCCATGACCGACGTCGCGCTGAACATTCCGAAACCTGCCGCCGCGATCGATCGCGAGCGGATCGCGGCGTTCGGGTTCTCGCTGCCGTCGCTGCTGATCCTGGTCGGTGTCTTCGCGCTGCCGCTGGCGCAGCTGCTCGGCGTCAGCGTGGTCGGGCCCGATGGCAAACTGACCTTCGCCAATTACAGCCGGCTGTTCGGCACGCCGTATTATCTGGGCGTGATCTGGAATTCGCTGCGGCTGGCGCTCTTGACCACGCTGATCACGCTGGCGATCGGCTTTCCGGCCTCGTTCGCGCTGGCTCGCGCCCGCGGCGTGCTGCGCTCACTGCTGCTGGCGACGCTGTTCCTGCCGCTCGCCGCCAGCGTCATCGTCAAGGCGTTTGCCTGGACCATCCTGCTGCGCAGCGACGGCGTCATCAACCAGGCCTTGATGCTGTTCGGCGTCATCCACGACCCGATCCGGATGATTTTTACCGAGACAGCGCTGATCGTCGGATCGGTCAACATCTTCCTGCCCTTCATGATCCTGCCGATCTATGCGGTCGTGGCGCAGCTCGATCACCGGCTGTCGGAAGCCGCCGCGACGCTCGGCGCCTCGCCGCTGGTGGCGTTCTGGCGGGTGATCGTGCCGCTGACCCTGCCCGGAATCATCGCCGGCGTGGCACTGGTGTTCTCGCTGTCGGTCTCGGCCTATGTGGTGCCGACGCTCCTGATCGGCGAGAGATACCCGACGCTGGCAACCACCATCGCCAAGGCCTACCTGCTGGCCCGCGAACCGGGATTTGGCGCCGCGGCCGGCGTCACGCTGCTGGTGATCGCCATCATCGTCGTCGCCCTCAGTGCCCGCCTCGGACAACAGGAGCGCGCGCGATGATCGCCCGTCTCAGCATCGGTCTTGCGTGGACGATGGCGATCGGCGCCGCCGTGTTCCTGCTGGCGCCGCTGGCGGTCATCGCCGCGGCGAGCTTCTCGCCGACGCCGGTGTTCGACCTGCCGACCGACGGCGCCTCGCTGCGCTGGTACAGCCGCATCGGCCGGCTCGAAGGCTTCTGGCCAGCGCTGTCGCTGTCGATGCAGATCGCCATGTTGTCGACCGCAATCTCGCTGGTGATGGGCACGCTGGCGGCGATCGCCATCACCCGGGGCAAGCTGCCGGGCGCCACCGCCTTCGCCACCGCGCTGGTCTCGCCGCTGATGATGCCGGGCCTCGTACTCGGCATCGCGCTGCTGCAATATTTTCGCGCCATCGGCTTTACCGCGACCTGGAGTGCGCTGCTGGTCGCCCATCTGGTGGTGACGCTGCCCTATGTGGCGAGGACGATGATCGCAGGCCTGGCGCGATTCGATTTCACCCTGATCGAAGCGGCGCGGACGCTGGGCTGCACCTATCCTGGCAGCATCCTGCGGGTGATGGTGCCGGCGCTGGCGCCGTCGTTCCTGGTCGCCGGCCTGTTCAGTTTCCTCGCCTCGTTCGACAACTATCCGGTCTCGATCTTCCTGACCGACGTCCGCACCAAGACGCTGCCAATCAAGATGCTGCAATACATCGAGGAGGCGCCGGACCCGACGCTGGCCGCACTGTCGACGCTGATCCTGGCCGGCACCATCGTGCTGTTGGTCTTGAGCGACCGCGTGGTAGGCCTGCACCGCATGGCGGGAACGGCGGATTAGCATCATGAACAGCGAACCGAAGCACCCGTTCTCGCACCGCGACTTCGCCGGCTACGGCGGCGCGCCCATCGATCCGCGCTGGCCGGGCGGCGCGCGGGTCGCGGTGTCCTTTGTGCTGAATTTCGAGGAAGGCGCCGAGTTCACCGTCAGCGAGGGCGACGCCGGCAACGAGGCGATCTATGAGGTCGACCACCGGCTGGACGGTCCCGATCCCTGCATCGAAAGCCATTTTGAATACGGCACGCGATCGGGATGGTGGCGCGTCATGGATGTGCTCGGTGCGCATGGCGCGAAAGCCACGGTGAGCTGCTGCGGCCGCGCCGTCGAGCGCTCGCCGCATCTGGCGCAGGACGCCATCCGGCGCGGCCATGAGGTCTCGGCGCACGGCTGGCGCTGGGAAAGCCACGCCGGCATGGACGAGGCGACGGAGCGGGCGGTGATCGCCAAGACCGTCGCGGCCATCACGCGCGCCACCGGACAGCGGCCGGTCGGCTGGCACACGAGGTCGGCGGCGTCGCCGAACACAAGGCGGCTTCTGGTCGAGGACGGCGGCTTCCTCTACGACAGCGACGCCTACAACGACGACCTGCCCTATGACGTCGAGGTCGCCGGCCGGCGCCACCTCGTCATTCCCTATGCCTTCGATACCAACGACATGCACTATCAGCACACCGGACGATTCCGCGGCGCGGATTTTGCCGACTACGTCATCGACGCCTATGACTGGCTGGTCCGCGAAGGCGCCACGGCGCCGAAGATGATGTCGATCGGCTTGCATCTGCGCATGATCGGACGGCCCGGCCGGATCGGCGCCCTCGACCGCATCCTCAGTCACATCAGCGCCAGCGACGCCGCCTGGATCGCGCGGCGCGCCGACATCGCCTGGCACTGGCGCGCGACGGTCTCCGGCGGCGCCACGCCCTGACGTCGCGCCCGAGGGACGCGGTCCCGCCCCGGGCAATTCACGGTTGCAATTGCCGCGGGGCGCGGCAGTATCCGAGGCTTGATCCAGGGTGTGCGCCGATGCCCGCGAACGCGAACGAACGTCCCGACCAGCCGGCCGAGGCCCCGCATTATCATGGGCATCGCGAGCGGCTGCGGGCGCGTTTTCGCGACGCCGGCCCGGAGGCGCTGAGCGATTACGAACTGCTGGAGATGGCGCTGTTCACCGCCCAGCCCAGGCGCGACATGAAACCGCTGGCGAAATCGCTGATCAAGAGATTCGGCTCGTTCGCGGAAGTCGTCCACGCGCCGGAAGCGCGGCTGCGCGAGATCGACGGAATCGGCGACGCCTCCATCAACCTGATCAAGCTGATCGCCGCCGCGTCCGGCCGGATCGCCAAGGGCCAATTGCAACCACGCACCCTGCTCTCCTCATGGAGCAGCGTGATCGACTATTGCCGCACCACCATGGCCTTCGCCGATAAGGAGCAGTTTCGCCTGTTGTTCCTCGACAAGCGCAACCAGCTGATCGCCGATGAGGTGCAGCAGGTCGGCACCGTCGACCACACCCCGGTCTATCCGCGCGAGGTGATCAAGCGGGCGCTCGAACTATCGGCCACCGCCGTCATCCTGGTGCACAACCATCCAAGCGGCGACCCGACGCCGTCGCAGGCGGATATCCAGATGACGAAAGCGATCGTCGACATCGCCACGCCGCTCGGCATTTCGGTGCATGACCACATCATCGTCGGCAAGAACGGGCATGCGAGCTTGAAGGGGCTGCGGTTGATTTGACCAGCAGCCGAATTGCGCTTCTCGTGCTGTGCCGCTAGGAATTGACACCGCGCCGACACTCTAGGTGAAGATGCATGCCGCGGCTATCTCATCTGGATCGTGCGGTCGTCCCAGAGGCCAAGATCGTGAACTATCTGTTGAGCGTCCGGCACTCCAGCGGGCGCGGGAAAGCAGGAAGTGGCCCCGCACCTGGTTACGTTGGTGCCGAGAAGGATCGTTATCCCATGATCGATGAACTGGATCTCGTTGTCTTGAAGCGCGATTTGCCCGCGGAGCGGCTGACCGCCGGTGACGTCGGCACGGTTGTCTTGGTGCATCGGCAAGGTGCCGGCTATGAAATTGAGTTCACCACGCTCTCGGGTGACACCGTTGCGGTAGTGACCCTCGATGCGGCAGATGTGCGACCGGTCGAGCCACGAGAGATCGTTCATGCCCGCGCGGTAAGCTGACTGCGGTTGACTGGGCGAGGACACGAATTTCGACTAAGGCGATCGTCGACATCGCCGCCCCGCTCGGCATTTCGGTGCACGATCACATCATCGTCGGCAAGAACGGGCATGCCAGCCTGAAGGGGCTGCGGTTGATTTGAAGCGTGACGATATTGGGCTCAATCGGTGACATCAGCCCCGTCATTGCGAGCGAAGCGAAGCAATCCAGTGCCCCAGGCAAAGAGCTGGATTGCTTCGTCGCAAGAGCTCCTCGCAATGACGGGGTTAATTATCCCGATTCAACTTTAAGCCATCACGCTCAAGATTTCGAACTCATGCCGGCCGCCACGCCTGCACGGCCTGACGTGCGCCCTGCTCGTAAAGCCGGGACAGGGCCCGCGTGACTGCGTTGCGCATGCGGGGATCGGTTCCCAGCGCGCCAAAAATCGAACGGACCTCCAACAGCGCCGACGCCAGCCGGTCCGCGACCGGACCGGCTGCCCTGGCGATCGCCGCGAGTTCCGACGCCATCGGATCGCGGACATCGATCGCCTGGCCTTTTTCGTCACTGGCGGTGACGTAGCGCATCCAGCCTGCGACCGCGAGCGCGTGGGTGTCGATCGGCAAGCCCTGCCGCAGCCGGTCCTGCATGGTGGCGAGCAGCCGCTGCGGCAGTTTCTGCGATCCGTCCATCGCGATCTGCCAGGTGCGATGGCGCAGCGCCGGGTTGGCAAAGCGCTGTAGCAGCGAGGCGCTGTAGGCCGCTAGATCGGTGCCCTGCGGCATCGCAAGCGTCACCGCGGCGTCTTCCATCACGCCGCGGGCGAAGGCCGCGAAGCGCTCGTCGGCCATTGCGGCGGCAATGGTTTCATGGCCTGCGAGATAGCCGAGATAGGCCAGCGCCGAATGGCTGGCGTTGAGCAGCCGCAATTTCATGTGTTCGAACGGCGTCACGTCGGCGACCAGTTGCACGCCGGCGCGTGCGAAATCCGGCCGGCCCGCGGCGAAGTGGTCCTCGACGATCCATTGCGTAAACGGCTCGGTGATCACAGGCCATGCGTCGATCATGCCGAGTTCGGCGGACACCGCCGCCCGGTCGGCATCGGTGGTCTCCGGCACGATGCGGTCCACCATCGTCGACGGGCAGGCGACGTGATCGGCGATCCACCTGCCGAGCGCCGGTGATCGCAGTTCGGCGAACTGCGTCAGGATCCGCGTCAGGGTACGGCCATTGGCCGAAAGATTGTCGCAGGCAAGAACCGTGAACGGCGCCACGCCCGCCGCCCGCCGGCGCGCCAATGCGGCGACGATGAAGCCCGGAGCCGATCGCGGCGCATCGGGATGCGCGAGGTCGTGAACGATATCGGGATGGTCCGTGTCGAGTTCGCCGGTTTGCGGCGTGTGGCAGTAGCCCTTCTCGGTGACCGTCAGCGAGACAATGCGCGTGGCCGGATCTGCCATCCGCGCGATCAGATGCGCGGGATTGTCCCTGGCGACTTCCGTCTGCAGCACCGAGCCGACGATCCGGTGTTCGGTCCCGGCGCCCGAGCGAACCGCAACCGTGTAGAGGCAGTCCTGCGGCGCGAGGGCGTTCCGGGTGTCGGCACTTCGCAGACTGGCGCCGATGATTCCCCAATCCGTTGCGCCGGCGGCAAGCAGATCGTCGACCGCGACCGCCTGGTGCGCCCGATGGAAGGCGCCGATGCCGAGGTGGACGATGCCGGGCGTCACCTGCGCCCGGTCGTAACCGGGGCGGCGGATATGGTCCGGAAGCTGGTCGAGGTTGGCGCTCGAGAGGCGCAAATCGGCCTCCTTGGGGTCGAAGCGGAGGATTCTCGCCATTTGCCTTGACATGGAGCGACGGCACGGTCAATCCTTGGTCAATTGGTAAGGCCAATTTTCCGATTTCGATCGGCCGACCGCAAGCAAGATCAAGCGATCAGGAATCGTTCGGGGGAAACAAGGGTGCCGCTCGAGGCCGTGGAAGCACGACGCCTGTATCGTCAGGTTGCCGATCAGCTGCGCAGCTTGATCGACAGCGGCGAATACGCCGTGGGCTCCAGGCTTCCGACCGAACGCGAAATCGCCGAACAGTTGAAAGTATCGCGGCCGACGGTGCGCGAGGCGTTGATCGCGCTCGAGGTCGAAGGCCTCGTGCGCATTCGCGTCGGCTCCGGAATCTATGTCAGCGAACCGGCCGCGCAGGCCCAGCCGTTGCCGACGACGGCGGTGATCGAAGGGCCATTCGAACTGCTGCGCGCCCGCGAATTCATCGAAGGCGCCATCGCCGAGCAGGCGGCAAGGGTGGCCACCTCCGAGGATCTCGCGCGGATCGACGCGTCGCTGCTGGCGATGGCGAACACCCAGCATCCCGGCGATGCCTCGATGATCCATGACCGCGCGTTCCACGTCGCGGTGGCAGGAAGCCTGGGCAACGCCGTGCTGATTCGCGTCGTCGGCGAACTGTTCGATCAGAGGCTCAATCCGTACTTTGCCAAGCTGGCGCATTATTTCGAGAACCCGGCCTCCTGGCGCGCCGCGCTCAGCGAGCATCAGGCGATCCGCGACGCCATCGCCGCGCGCGATCCCGAAGCCGCCCGCGTCAGCATGCGCGACCATCTGGTGCGTTCGCAGGAACGCTTTGCCCAGAATTTCGGAACCGAGGCCGCCGCGCACCCGCGCAAGCAGGCAGGGAGCGGCTGATCAGGCATTCGAACGGTTCGGCCCGGGGCTCGAAGCGGTTGAATAACAAAAGCAGATGTAACAATGGAGGAAATTGCCGTGTTGAAGAAATTGACGATTGTGATGGCCGCGTCCGCCGCCGCGCTGGTGGCCGCAACCAGCGCCGGCCTGGCGCAGACCAAGCTCAAATGGGCCCATGTCTACGAGACGTCGGAGCCGTTCCATACCTCGTCGGTGTGGGCCGCGCAGGAGATCAACAAGCGCACCAACGGCCGCTATGCGATCGACGTCTATCCGGCCTCGCAGCTCGGCAAGGAAGCCGACATCAACCAGGGTCTTTCGCTCGGCTCGGTCGATATCATCATTTCCGGCTCGAGCTTCGCGGCCAAAAGCTATCCGCCGATCGGCGTGACCTACTATCCCTACACCTTCCGCGACGCCGATCATCTCTTGGCCTACACCAAGAGCGATGTCTTCAAGGACCTCACCAAGGGCTATGAGGACAAGACCGGCCACCACATCGTGGCAGTGACCTATTACGGCGTGCGTCACACCTCGTCGAACCGCCCGATCAAGGTCTGCGCCGACATGAAGGGCCTCAAGATGCGCGTGCCTGACGTGCCGGCCTATCTCGCCATGCCGCGCGCCTGCGGCGCCAACACCGCGCCGATCGCCTTCGCCGAGGTCTATCTGGCGCTGCAGAACGGCACCGTGGAAGCCCAGGAAAATCCGCTCACCACCATCGAGGCGAAGAAGTTCTACGAGGTACAGAAGCACATCGTGCTGACCGGCCACATCGTCGACCACCTCAACACGATCATCTCCAGCACGCTTTGGAAGAAGCTCAGCGAAGAGGACCGCAAGATCTTCACCGACGTCGCCCAGGAAGCCGCGGCAAAGGCCACCGGCGAGATCAAGGTCAACGAAGCCAAGCTGGTCGACTTCTTCAAGCAGAAGGGTCTCACCGTCACCGAGGTCAACAAGGACGAGTTCCGCGACACCGTGATCAAGACCACGAGCTTCGAAAGCTTCGACTATCGCAAGGCCGACTGGGATCGCATCCAGGCGGTGAAATAAGCCAACGCGCCTTCGCCCCTGTCCGTCGTTGCGGCGGACGGGGGTACGCTGGCAAACAGTCGAGAACAAACGCCCATGTCCAGCACCGAAGTGCACAAGCAGATCACGGCGGAGGAGATCGCCCATACCTTCGAGGACGAGGCGCCGAAGAGCGCCGACCTCAGTGTGTATGCATTCGAAGACTGGCTGGCGCTGGCGATCTTCTGGATCATGGCGCTGTGCGTCTTCCTGCAATTCTTCACCCGCTACGTCCTCAACGACAGCTACGCCTGGACCGAGGAGATCGCGACCTATTGCCTGATCGGCGTGGTGTTCATCGGCTCGTCGATGTGCGTGCGGCTGTCGCGGCACATCCAGGTCGACCTGGTGTTCCGCTATCTGCCGCATCCGGCGGCGCGTGCGCTGTCGACCGTGATCGACCTGATCCGGATCGCCTTCTTCGGCTATGCGATCAAGCTGGTCTGGGTCTACATCCAGATCATCGGCGAGGAGCGCATGACGACGATCAAGTTTCAAAAGGGCTTCGTCTACTACACCGTGCTGCTCGGCTTCGTGCTGATGTTCGGCCGCTCGATCCAGATCGCGATCGAAAACTGGCGGCGCGGCTATTCGATACTGGAGCGCCCCGGCGCCTTCGACGGAACGGAAGGGTAAGGCGATGCTGCTGCTGCTTGGGGCATTTCTGCTGCTGATGCTGCTCGGCCTGCCGGTCGCGCTGTCGATGGCGACCTCGTCGCTGCTCTACATCCTCGTCACCGGCATCACGCCCGACGTGACGCTGGCGCAGCGCATGATCGCGGGCGTCGAGAGCTTTCCGCTGCTCGCCGTGCCGTTCTTCATCCTGGCCGGCAATCTCATGAACATCGCGGGCGTCACGGGGCGCATCTACAAATTCGCGGTCGCGCTGGTGGGGTGGATGCGCGGCGGCCTCGGTCACGTCAACATCATCGGCTCGGTGATCTTCTCCGGCATGTCGGGCACCGCCATCGCGGATGCCGCCGGTCTCGGTACCATCGAGATCAAGGCGATGAAGGACCACGGCTACACCACCGAGTTCTCGGTCGGCGTCACCGCGGCCTCCGCGACGCTTGGGCCCATCATTCCGCCATCGCTGCCCTTCGTCATCTACGGCATGATGGCGAACGTCTCGATCGGCGCGCTGTTCCTGGGCGGCGTCATTCCCGGCGTCGTCCTGACGCTGCTGATGATGGCGACCGTCACCTACTTCGCGTACCGGAACAAATGGGGCAGCGACACGCCGTTCTCCTGGCCGCAGCTCGGCTCGGCCGGGCTCGAGATCGTCGTGGTGCTCGCATTCCCGCTCGCGATCTGGCTGATGGTGATGGCCGGCCTGTCGACCAATCTTGCGGTCGTCATCGGTCTCGGCACGCTGCTCGCGATCGACTGGTACTTCGACTTCTCGGCGGTGATGGCGCTGATGGCGCCCGTGATCCTGATCGGCGGCATGACGCTGGGCTGGTTCACGCCGACCGAAGCCGCCGTTGCCGCGGTGATCTGGTCGCTGTTCCTCGGCCTCGTGCGCTATCGCACCATGACCCTGAAGACGGTGGCGAAGGCGACTTTCGACACCATCGAGACCACGGCCTCGGTGCTGTTCATCGTCACGGCAGCCTCGATCTTCGCCTGGCTGCTGACGGTGTCGCAGGCTGCCCAGCTGCTCTCGGACTGGATGCTCAGCATCACCCACAACAAATGGGCATTCCTGGCGCTCGCCAATGTCCTGATCCTGTTCGTCGGCTGCTTCATCGACACCACGGCGGCGATCACCATCCTGGTGCCGATCCTGCTGCCGATCGTGCTCAAGCTGGGCATCGACCCGATTCATTTCGGCCTGATCATGACGCTGAACCTGATGATCGGCCTGTTGCATCCGCCGCTCGGCATGGTGCTGTTCGTGCTCGCCCGCGTCGCCAAGCTCTCGGTCGAGCGCACGACTGTGGCGATCCTGCCCTGGCTGGTGCCGTTGCTGCTCGCGTTGATCGCGATCACCTACATTCCTGAACTGACCCTCTGGCTGCCGAAATACATGGGACTCTCCAAATGACCTCGACCTCTCTCGCTGCGACACTGTTCGGACCCGAAGACCTGCGCATGATCGAGCATCCGCTCGGCAAGCTTGCCGAGGGCATGGTGCGCATCCGCTTCGGCGCCGGCGGCATCTGCGGCTCGGACATGCATTACTTCCGCCACGCCCGGACCGGCGATTTCGTGGTGACGTCGCCGCTGGTGCTCGGTCACGAGATCTCCGGCGAGATCGTGGAGATCGCGGGCCCGGCGGCCAATCTGAAGGTCGGCGACCGCGTCGCGGTCAACCCCTCGCGCTGGTGCGGCCATTGCGGCGCCTGCCGCGAGGGCCGACAGAACCTCTGCGAGAACATCTACTTCATGGGCTCGGCGTCGAAGACGCCGCACATGCAGGGCGGCTTCGCCAATTACTTCGACGCGGTCCCCGCGCAGTGCGTGAAGATCCCTGACCACGTCTCCTATCAGGCGGCGGCGCTGGCCGAGCCGTTGGCGGTCTGCCTGCACGCCGTCGCGCGCGCCGGCAACATCCAGGGAAAGCGCGGCATCATCTTCGGCGCGGGCCCGATCGGGCTTCTGACCATGCTCGCCGCGCGCCGCGCCGGCCTGGCTGACGTCACCGTCGCCGACATCGCACCGGCGCCGCTGGCCTTCGCGACCAAGCTCGGTGCATCCCACGTCGAGAACGTCTCGGGCGGGGAAGAAGGCCTGAAGGCGCAGGCGGCATCGCGTCCCTATGACGTCGCGTTCGAAGTCTCCGGCACGGCCGCAGGGCTTGCCAGCGCGATCGGCATCGTCAGGCGCGGCGGCGTGGTGGTGCAGATCGGCAATCTGCCGGGCGGCCAGATCCCGACGCCGTCGAATGCGGTGATGGCCAAGGAAATCGACCTGCGCGGCTCGTTCCGCTTCGGGCTCGAATTCATGACCGCGGTGGAACTGATCGGGGACGGCAGCGTCGACGTGCTGTCGCTGGTCACCGCCGAGCGGCCGCTCTCGACCGCGCCCGACGCGCTGCGCCTGGCGCTCGATCGCTCGCAGAGCGTCAAGGTCGTGCTGACCGCGAACTGATCGGAGAGGACCATGCTCGAGGGATGGCGCTGGTACGGGCCGGATGATCCGGTCTCGCTCGATGATGTCAGGCAGGCCGGGGCGAGCGATATCGTCTCGGCGCTGCATCAGGTCCCGATTGGGGAGGCCTGGACGCGCAAGGCGGTCGAAGAGCGCAAGAACTTCATCGAGAACGGCCAGCCGGGTCGCTCGCAGCTGACCTGGTCGGTCGTGGAATCGATTCCGATCCCCGACGACGTCAAGCGGCTCGGAGCCAAGGCGACCAAATCCATCGACGCCTGGATCGCGAGCCTGGAAGCCGTCGCAGCCTCCGGCATCAAGATCATCTGCTACAATTTCATGCCCGTGGTCGACTGGTGCCGCACCGATCTGGAATGGGAGCTGCCGAACGGCGCGCGCGCCATGCGCTTCGACCAGGATCGCTTTGCCGCGTTCGAGCTGCATATCCTGAAGCGGCCCGCCGCCGTCCAGGAGTATTCGCCGCAAGCGCAGGCGCGCGCCAAAGCGCTGTTCGAGAAGATGAGCGAGGCCGACATCGACTATCTCGTCAAGGTCATCGCCAGCGCGCTGCCCGGCTCGACCACCGAGCCGATGACCATCCCGCAATTCCGTGACCGGCTGGAGACCTATCGCGACATCACGCCAGGGGGGCTGCGGCAGCATCTCGCCGAGTTCCTCGCGCGCGTCACGCCGGTCGCCGAGCAGCTTGGCGTGTCGCTGACGCTGCATCCGGATGACCCGCCGCGGCCACTGTTCGGCCTGCCGCGCATTGCCTCTTCCGCCGATGACTATCAGGCGCTGTTCGATGCCGTGCCGTCGAAGGCGAACGGCATCTGCCTGTGCACGGGCTCGCTGGGGGTGCGGCCCGAGAACAATCTGCCTGAGATGGCCGAACGGTTCGGCCCGCGCATCGCCTTTGCCCATCTGCGCGCCACCAAGCGCGAGGCCGACGGCCTGTCGTTCTACGAATCCGATCATCTCGACGGCGACGTCGATATGGTCGCGGTGCTCAAGGCGCTGTTGAAGGAGAACGCGCGGCGGTCGCCGGACAAACAAATCGTGTTTCGTCCCGATCACGGCCACCGCATGCTCGACGATCTCGCCGCCACCAAGCGCACCAATCCCGGCTACACCGCAATCGGCCGCCTGCGCGGCCTCGCCGAGCTGCGCGGCGCCATCCGCGCGATCGGACATCGGTAGAGGACGAAGCTCTCTCCACTCGTCGTCGCGAGTAAGATGACCGTCACCCTGAGGTGCGCGCCCTGGGGCGCAACGCGCCGCTGGGCAAGCCTCGAAGGGCGACGGTCCGGCTGAAGCAGCGTGGCCGTGCATCCTTCGAGGCTCCGAGCGCGATGCTATGCGCATTGCGCTCCTCGCACCTCAGGATGACGGACCGCTCTCTGCGTAGGCTCGACTAGTGCGAGGCCGCGTGGCCTCAAGGCTTGCCCTTGTTGCCCTCGGGCCGGGTCGGATCGTCAGCCGCACCTGTAATCTGCTTCACAGGCACACGTCCCGATCTGCGCTAGATGACGTCAGGCCCCGCGATCCGCGCGGGCGGCTTCGGAGCTGGCGATGATTGCTGCACTGGCAAGAGCAATATCCCGCGCGACGGGAACCAACGTCGATATCGAGACCCTGAAGATCCTCGTGATCTTCTCTGGCGCTGGCCTCCTGGTCTCGCTCGTCGCCGCGATGATCTACGGACAGGCCCTCAACGCGGCTCTGTTCTGAGCTCGTTGGATCGGTCAGGCCACCGGATCCCTGGAACGGCTCCGCTCACGCGGCGCCAGCGGCGGTGCTTGCTTCAGGGGAGCGGCTTCCCGTGGCGCGGCATCGCCGCTCGATGCGTGCTCGACCGGCGCGGGGCCGGTGTCGCGATAGGCGACGATCCAGATCAGAAAGCCCAGCAGCGCGAGGCCAGCGCCGACGGGGCCGGTGGAGGTCCAGCCCAGCCCTTGGCGAATGGCGAGGCCGCCGAGGAAGGGGCCGAGCGCATTGGCGGTGTTGAACGCCGAATGGTTGAGCGCAGCCGCGAGCGCCTGTGCATCTCCCGCAACGTCCATCAGCCGCGTTTGCAAGATGGCGCCGAGCGCGACGCTGGCGCCGATGGCGAAGATATCGATCGCGAGCAGCCAGGGATTGCCGGCAACGAGCGGAAAGACCAGCAGCGCCACGGCGGCAAAGATCAGGATGCCACCCGCGGTCGGCATCAGTGCCCGGTCGGCGAAGCGCGGCACGAACAGATTGCCGAGCGTGGCGCCGATGCCGAAGATTGCCAGGAAGAACGGGATGACCCCGGTGCTGACCTTGGTCACCTCGATCAATGTCGTCGCCAGATAGGTGTAGACGGCGAACATGCCGCCGAAGCCGATGGCGCTGATCGCGAGCGTCGTCCAGACGCGGCGGCTTCTGAGTGCACCGAGCTCGCGCAGCGGATTCGACCGGCCGGCCTGGTCGCGCGGCGCGAACAGCGCACAGAGCAGGACGGTGAGCAAGGCGAGCAGCGACACAAGGCCAAAGCTCGCGCGCCAGCCGACCATTTGGCCGATCAGGTTGGCCAGCGGCACGCCGATGATGGTGGCGACGGTCAGGCCCAGCATGACCTGACCGACCGCCTGCGAGCGCCGATGTTGCGGAACGAGCGAGGCCGCAACCAGCGCGGCGATGCCGAAATAGGCGCCGTGAGGCAGGCCTGAGAGGAAGCGGGCCGCGACCATCGAGCCAAAGCCGGGTGCCAGCGCGGTGAGGGCGTTGCCGATCGCGAACACGGCCATCAGCGCCAGCAGCTGGGTGCGCCGGGCGAACTTTGCGCCGAGCACGGCAATCAGCGGTGCGCCGAGCACCACGCCGAGGGCGTAGGCGCTGATCGCATATCCGGCGGTCGGCTCGTCGATATGAAGATCGGCCGCGAAGAACGGCAGCAGGCTCATTGATGCGAATTCGGTGGTTCCGATCGCAAAGCCGCCCATCGCGAGCGAGAACAGGACGATGGCGAGATGAGGGGGCGCTGAAGCCGATTTCGATGTCGTGCTTGGCGAAGTCGCGTGAGGCGAGGGCGTCATGGGTCCTGCATGGGCAAGGGAAGTCAGCCCAGCGAACGTCGCCACCCCCTGCATTATCTGTCTCATCTACTTAAACCGGCGTCGGTCTGCGTCAACGGCGGAAGCGCTGCAAAGGCCAGCTGCATATCAGCGTCCCGGTTTGGTCAGGGCATGCGAAGCCTGCAACCGCATGGACGCCGTGCAGAACGATGCGGGGCAGCCGTGCAGCTGTTTCGGCTTGCACCTTATTTCCGCTTGTCTTACGCCACCTCGGAACAAATCTGCGCGAGGCCCTCGAGCGCATCGCCAAGCCTGCAGGGAGCTGTCATGACCATCAGAAACACCCGCACCGGGGGCCAGATCCTGATCGACCAGCTCGTCGCTCAGGGCGTCGAACGCGTCACCTGCGTGCCGGGCGAAAGCTATCTGGCGGCACTCGATGCGCTGCATGACAGCCCGATCGATGTGGTGATCTGCCGCGCCGAAGGCGGCGCCGCGATGATGGCGGAGGCCTATGGCAAGCTCACGGGACGGCCCGGCGTCTGCTTCGTCACGCGCGGTCCCGGCGCCACCAATGCCAGCCATGGCGTTCACATCGCAATGCAGGATTCCACCCCGATGATCCTGTTCGTCGGCCAGGTCGACACCGGCATGCGCGAGCGCGAGGCGTTCCAGGAGCTCGACTACAAGGCCGTGTTCGGCTCGATGGCGAAATGGGCCGTGGAGATCGATCGTCCCGATCGTATTCCGGAGCTGGTTGCGCGTGCCTTCCGCGTCGCCATGCAGGGCCGTCCGGGCCCTGTCGTGATCGCGTTGCCGGAGAACATGCTGACCGAGACCGCTGCTGTTGCCGACGCCATGCGTATCGAGCCTGCGGTGAGCTGGCCCGCACCTGCCGATATCGAGCGCCTCACTGCGATGCTTGCGAGCGCCAAGGCGCCGCTCGTCATCCTCGGGGGCTCGCGCTGGACCGATGACGCCACCAAGGGCATCGCGCGCTTTGCCGAGCGCTTCGACCTGCCGGTCGCCACCTCGTTCCGCCGGGCCTCGCTGATCGACGCCGATCATTCGCATTACGCCGGCGATCTCGGCATCGGACCGAGCCCCGGCCTGAAGGCGCGCGTCGAGGGCGCCGATGTCATTCTCCTCATCGGCGGCCGGATGTCGGAGATGCCGTCCTCGTCCTACACGCTGTTCGACATTCCCTCGCCGAAGCAGAAGCTGATCCACGTGCATCCGGGCTCGGAAGAGCTCGGCCGCGTCTATCAGCCTGAGCTCGCGATCCAGGCGACGCCGGCCGCGTTCGCCGCCGCGGTCGAGACGCTGAAACCCTCTGGCGCCGTCGCTTGGAAGGGCGAAGCGGCCAAGGCGCATGCGGACTACCTCGCCTGGACCGACAAGGCGCGCGAGCTGCCGGGCGCGTTCCAGTACGGCCAGGTCATGACCTGGCTGCGTGACCGCCTGCCGAAGGATGCGATCGTCTGCAACGGCGCCGGCAATTATGCCGGCTGGATCCATCGCCATCACCGCTTCCACAGTTTTGCCTCGCAGCTCGCGCCGACCTCGGGCTCGATGGGCTACGGCGTGCCGGCGGGCGTGCTGGCCAAGCGGCAATTTCCGGATCGGGTCGTCGTCGCTTTTGCCGGTGACGGCTGCTTCCTGATGAACGGCCAGGAGTTCGCGACCGCCGTGCAATACGACGCGCCGCTGATCGTCATCGTCGTCGACAATTCGCAATACGGCACCATCCGGATGCACCAGGAGCGTGATTATCCCGGCCGCGTCGTCGGCACCCAGCTCAAGAATCCAGATTTCGCGATGTATGCGAAGGCGTTCGGCGGCCATGGCGAGCGCGTCGAGCGCACCGAGGAATTCGCGCCGGCGTTCGAGCGCGCGCTCGCCTCCGGCAAGCCGTCGATCCTCCACTGCATCATCGATCCCAGGGCGATCTCGGTCGGTAAGGATTTTACGCCGGCGGCAAAGGCGTAAGCGATGTCGGGGGGCCGCCACGTCGCCATCATCGGAGCCGGCGCGATCGGCGTGATCAGCGCCATCGAGGCGCTGCGCGAGGGACATCGTGTCACGTTGATCGATGCGGGCGAGCCCGGTGGCGATCAGGCGGCGAGCTACGGCAATGCCGGCTGGCTGTCATCGCACTCGGTGATCCCGCCGGCGGAGCCGGGCGTCTGGAAGAAGGTGCCGGGCTATCTGATGGACCCGCTCGGCCCGCTGGCGATCCGCTGGTCGTACTTGCCGAAAGCGCTGCCCTGGCTGGTCAAGTACCTGCTCTCCGGCTGGACCGCGGCGCGGGTCGAGAAGACCGCGTTCGCGCTGCGCGACCTGCTCAAGGACGCACCGCTCTTGCATCGGAAGCTTGCGGAAGAGGCCGGCGTGCCCGAGCTGATCGAGCGCAACGGCGTCATGCACGTGTTCACCTCGCGCGGCAATTTCGACACCGATCTCGGCTGGCGCCTGCGCAGGAAGGTCGGCGTCGAGTGGCTCGAGCTTTCCGCCGACGAGATGCGCCAGCGCGAGCCGGAGCTGCATCCGCGTTACACCTTTGGCGTGGTGGTGGAGGAGGCCGGCCGCTGCCGCGATCCCGGCGCTTATGTCACAGCGCTTGCCCGGCATGCGCTGGCGAGCGGTGCAAAGCTCGTACGCGCCAAGGCGACGGGCCTGAGGCTGAACGGCAACAAGCTCGTCGCCGTCATCACCGAGACCGGCGAGATTGCTTGCGACGCCGCGGTGGTGGCCGCCGGCGCGCGATCGAGGCAGCTGACAGCATCGGTCGGCGATCCACTGCCGCTCGAGACCGAGCGCGGCTATCACGTCATGATCGAGAATCCTGAAACAGGTCCGCGCAGCTCGATGATGGCGTCCGACGCCAAGATGGTGGTGAACTGGACCGACAAGGGCCTGCGCGCCGCAGGCACGGTCGAGATCGCCGGCCTCGAGGCCGCGCCGAACTGGAAGCGCGCCGAGATCCTGCGCAACCACCTGCTCAGCATGTTCCCGAAACTGCCGAAGGACATTCCGGCCTCGCGCGTCAAGACATGGTTCGGGCATCGGCCGAGCATGCCGGACGGACGTCCCTGCATCGGCTATGCGCGCGCCTCGCGCGACATCGTCTATGCTTTCGGTCACGGCCATGTCGGCCTGGTCGGCTCGGCCCGCACCGGCCGGCTCGTCGCGCAGGTTTTGAGCGGCAAGGAGCCTGAAATTCCGCTCGCGCCGTTTTCGCCCAACCGCTTCCTCTGAGATCGAACCATGAGCAACGCAGCCAACTCGACCTCTCGCATCGCCCGCGGCGGCAAGGCGATCTACGGCGCGCCGCTCGGCATTTTGATGCTGGAAGCGCGCTTCCCCCGTATCCCCGGCGACATGGGCAACGGCACGACCTGGCCATTCCCCGTGCTCTATCGCGTGGTGAGCGGCGCCTCGCCGGAGAAGGTGGTGCTGAAAGGCGCGTCGGGCCTGCTGCCCGACTTCATCGATGCGGCGAAGGATCTGGTGCGGCTCGGGGCCGAGGCCATCACCACCAATTGCGGCTTCCTCTCGCTGTTCCAGAAGGAGATCGCCTCCGCGGTCGGCGTTCCCGTCGCGACCTCGTCGCTGATGCAGGTGCCGTGGGTGCAGGCAACCTTGCCTCCGGGCAAGCGCGTCGGTCTCGTCACCGTATCAGGATCGACCCTGACGCCGGCCCATCTCGAAGGCGCCGGCGTGCCGCTCGATACGCCTGTCGCCGGCACCGAGCACGGCAAGGAATTCTTTCGCGTCCTGATCAAGGCCGAGAAGGAAGACATGGACGTCGCGCAGGCCGAGCGTGATGTGGTCGAGGCCGGCAAGGAGCTCGTCGCCAAAAATCCTGACGTCGGTGCGATTGTGCTCGAATGCACCAACATGCCGCCGTATGCAGCGGCCTTGCAGGCCGAGGTCGGCTTGCCCGTCTACGACATCTATTCCATGATCACCTGGTTTCACGCCGGACTGCGCCCGCGCGTGTTTGGCTGATGCGAATTGACGTCCGGCAGGACGTACTTGTTGTGAGGCGGCCGGTTCGCGCTTCACTCCGCCGCCACCGTGATCCCGTGGCCCAGCCGCTTCGAAATCCCGCCGGCGCAATCCCGCAAGGCATGCGCGATCGGGCTGTCCCAGCGCGCGTCAAAAGTGCCTTCCGGTCCCATCGCGGTGATGACCAGCGCGACGTGGCCGGCATGGTCGAACACGGGTGCGGAGAATGCGTTGACGCCGGGCAGGGGATCGCCGAGGGCGCGGGCGAGACCGTGCTTGCGGACTTCGGTGAGCATCTCGGCCACCTTTGGGCCTTTCACGGCGCGCTTCGGATTGTAACCGACG
>Ga0102590_1002942_pt1 | contig 18471 bp, 21 predicted proteins | sample AraplaMF_Col_mMF_FD_76859 | JGI IMG/M metagenome (GOLD analysis project Ga0102590, IMG submission 76859) | Arabidopsis root microbial communities from the University of North Carolina, USA - plate scrape MF_Col_mMF | ecosystem: Host-associated > Plants > Roots > Endosphere | place: USA...
CTACAAGGACCGCCAGGGCGGCTACATCCGCGTCCTGAAGGCCGGCTTCCGCTACGGCGACAACGCCCCGCTGGCCGTCATCGAGTTCGTCGACCGCGACGTCTCGGCCAAGGGCAAGGACTCCGGTCCGGTGTTCACCGCCGACTCGGAAGACTAAGGATTTTCAGCCTCGGCTGACGGAAAAGGCCCCGGAGCGATCCGGGGCCTTTTTGCGTTCGGCCGCCGGCCGCCGGCCGCCGGTTGCGTCAAATTGCCGCTGTCGTAATGGTAGAGGTTTGTTCACCTCGCCGTCGCATCCTTCGTGGTTAAGAACTCGGGGGAGGGGGAGATGAAGATCTCCGGCGTCATGCGCGCCTTTGGCGGCGCGCTCGCGGTCGGCGTGGTCCTGGCCGGTGGCCTGGCACTGTTCGCGATCGAGGGCCTGCGGGTCGGCGGGCCGCTGTTCCGCCAGATCGTCGACAACAAGGACATCGTCGCCGATATCCTGCCGCCGCCGCTCTACGTGGTCGAGGCCGATCTGGTGGCCACCAAGCTGGTGGCCCATCCCGAGACGGTGGACGCCGCCGCCGACAAGCTGGCGGCCCTGCGCAAGGACTACGATACCCGCCGCGCCTACTGGACGACCGCGCCGATTGATCCGGCCATGCGCGAGGTGCTGGTCGACCAGTCCGCGACCCCCGCCATGGAATTCTGGCGCGAGATCGACCAGGAGATCGTGCCCGCCGTCCGGGCCGGCGACCTGGAACGGGCCCGGCGGGGCCTGGCCAGGGCCGACGTCGCCTACGAGGCCCATCGCGCCGTCATCGACAAGGTGGTGGTCATGGCCAACCGTGACGCCGCCGCGGTCGAGGCGCGGGCGGTGGCCCAGACCCGCCTGGCCTTCGTGCTGCTGGCCGGGGCGGGGGCCCTGGTGCTGCTGGTGGTCGGCGGCGGCGTTGCCCTGATGAGCCGCCGCATCGTCCGGCCGATCCAGGCCATGACCGGCTTCATGGGCCGGCTGGCGGCCGGCGACTACGACCGCGCCGTGCCCTTCGCCGGGCGCGGTGACGAAATCGGCGAGATGGCCAATTCGGTGGCCGTGTTCCGCGAGGCGATCGTCGCGCGGCGGGCGGCCGAGGACCGGATCGCGGTGGAACGCGACGAGACCGAGGCCGCCAAGGCCCGGCACGACGCCGAACGGCAGGCCGAGGAGTCCGGGCGCCTGCAGGTGGTGGAAGCGCTGGGCGCGGCCGTGGCCCGGCTGAAGGCCGGGGACCTGACCGCGCGCCTGGAGACGGCTTTCCCCCGGGCCTACGAAGGCCTGCGTGGCGACTTCAACCGGGCGATCGCCGGGCTTGAGGCGGCCATGCTCGAGGTCGTCGGCGGCGCGGGCGGGTTGCGGGCCGGGGCCGGCGAGATCAGCCACGCCATCGGAGACCTGTCGACCCGCACCGAGCGCCAGGCCGCCAGCCTCGCCGAGACGGCCGCCGCCCTCGGCCAGGTCAGCGCCAGCGTCAGGCGCACGGCCGAGGGCGCGAGCGAGGCCAACGCCGCCGTGATCGACAGCCGCGCGGTCGCCGACCGCTCAAGCCAGGTGGTCGGCCGCGCGGCCCAGGCCATGACCCAGATCGAGAGCTCGTCGGCCAAGGTGTCCCAGATCCTGGGGGTGATCGACGAGATCGCCTTCCAGACCAATCTGCTGGCCTTGAACGCCGGGGTCGAGGCCGCCCGGGCAGGGGATGCGGGCCGGGGCTTCGCGGTCGTGGCCCAGGAGGTGCGGGCCCTGGCCCAGCGCTCGGCCGAGGCCGCTAGGGAGATCAAGGGGCTGATCTCGGAATCGTCCGACCATGTCCGCTCGGGCGTGACCCTGGTTGGCGAGGCTGGCACGGCCCTGGACGACATCGTCCAGCGGGTGGGGCTGATCGGCGGCCTGATGGAACAGATCGCCCAGTCCAGCCGCGAGCAGGCCGCGGGCCTGGCCGAGGTCGACCTGGCGGTGGGCCAGATGGACCAGGTCATCCAGCAGAACGCCGCCATGGCCGAGCAGGCCACGGCCGCCAGCCGCGGTCTGGCCGACGACGCCGTGCGCCTGGAGGCCCAGGTCGAGCACTTCCAGGTGTCGAGCGGGCAGGACGCCTGGGCGGCGGCCTAGGAGAACGGGCTATTTCAGGTCGGGGTCGTCGGAGACAAGCTGGGGAAGCCCCAGGCGACGCTGCTCATCCTTATAGGCCTGGGCTGTGAAAGGGCCCCGCACGGCGGCGTCAGCACCGGCGTCGCGATGGTCGTCGGCCCGCACGATGTAGAAGTAACGCGTCTGAGACTTGTCGATCTCGCCAGTCGCCGATCGGGGATGGCTGGCGGCGACCACGTAGGTCGCATCCCATCCCCAGCTGAAGACGGCGCCAGGGACCCGCGCGACGCAGTCCACGCGCCTGTCGTAGCAGACCGCCGTCGATGCGGGACCGTCCAGGGCGGCCAGGCGGTACGGCCCGTCGAGCACATCGTACCGGCCGGGATCGTAGAGCCAGACGCCGTCTTCGTTCCGCAGCCGCGCGTCGCGGGCGATCCACGGCGAACTCCTGTATTGTTTGCTCACCAAACGGCAGACGAAGACGCTTGGCTGGCGGGTAGGTAGGCAGCGCGCCGGCCTGCGGGCGACCGGGCCAGCCAGCATCAGAGGGCTGAGGCCTTGGTTCTCCAGTCTCGCCACCTCCACCCCCGTCGCGATGTCGTCGGCTTTGCGCTGGTCCTTGGCCGAAAGCACGATGGATGGATCGTGAGCCGCGCAGGCCGACAGCCACAGACCGCAGCCGAGGCCCGCAAGGACGGTTGCGGTTCTAGCCGGGGCCATGGGCTCCTATTCCTTCGTCAGGTCCTGCCGCCGGAACAGCGTCACCGCGCCGCCGGCCAGCACGGCCAGCCAGGCCAGCAGCAGCAGCAGCGCCAGGCCGGCGGGGCCCGCCTCGGGCCGCATCTCGTCGGGCGCGGCGACGAAGGCCTTGAGGATACGGCCCGCATAGGCGGGGATCGCCAGGCTCTTCCAGGTCGTGGCCTGCATCGTCGCGGCCAGGGTCGATTGCACGAACACCACCACCAGGCCGGCGATCACCGCGCCCATCGTCGACCGGGTGAGGACGCCGACCAGGCCGGCCAAGGCGCCGACCAGCATCACCTCCAGCCAGGTGATCAGGAAGACGCCGGCGAAATGGCCCAGGAAGGCCGAGCCGCCCGGCGGCGTCACCAGTCGGGCGTCGTTGACCAGGCTGCCGAACAACCCCGCCAGAACGGCCGTGAAGGCCGTGAGCAGCAGGCTCCAGGCCGCGACCTCGGCGAAGACGATCAGCTTGGCGGCCAGCAGGTTGGTCCGGCTGTTGCGCGGGGTGATCAGGCGCCAGGTCTCCCAGCGATAGTCGCCGGCGAAGATGGCCGCCGCGCCGATCAGCAGGAACAGGGCGGTGAACGGGCCCGAGGCCCCGGCCACCGCGCCCATGGCTCGGTTGGCCAGGTCGGTCGTCTCGCCGGGGATCGTCCGGTGCAGGACCGCGCGGGTGAAGATGTCGATCCCCATGCTGAACAGCATGGCGACCAGTGGCGCGAAGCCAAAGCCCCAGAACAGGGCGGTCCGGTCGCGGGACAGGCGGAAGCGCTCGGCGGCGATGGCGTCAGCGAGCATCGGCGAGGTCCTTGGGTTCGAGGGCGCCCAGATAGGCGCTTTCCAGGTCGGCTTCGCGCCAGCGGGCCTCGGTGATCTCGACCCCGGCCTCGACCAGGGCCCGGATGAGGGCCGGCGTCTCGGCGCGCAGGACGTCGGCCAGCACCGCGTTCGCGCCATCGGCCTGGCCCTTGTCGCCCAGCACCGCCAAGGCCTTGTCGGCCGGCGAGACGGTCAGGCGCAGGCGCGGCTTGCCGCCGGTCAGGGCCTCGACGTCGCCCTCGGCGGCCAGCTTGCCCTTGGAGAAGATCGCCACCCGGTCGCAGACCCGGCGAACCTCGTCCAGCTGGTGGCTGGCCAGGATGATCGTCACGCCCTCCTTGTCGGCCAGGTCGCGGATCAGGGCGCGGATCTCCTGGATGCCGGCCGGGTCCATGCCGCTGGTCGGCTCGTCCAGGATCACCAGCTCCGGCCGGGTGAAGAAGGCCGCGGCCAGGCCCAGGCGCTGCTTCATGCCCACCGAGAACGTCCCGGCCCTGCGGTCGGCCGCGCCGCCGAGGCCGACGCGCTCGAGCCAGTAGTCGATGTCGGCGGAGCCTATGGCCCCGCTCTCCATCGCCAGCATCCTCAAGGCGTCGCGGGCGGTCAGGTAGGGCGGATAGCGCGGGGTCTCGATCATCGCCCCCGCCCGGCGCAGGGACGAGGCCTGGCCGGCCGGGGCGCCGAACAGCCGCGCGGTCCCGCTGGTCGGCCGGACCAGGCCCAGGGCGATGCGGAACAGGGTGCTCTTGCCGGCCCCGTTCGGGCCCAGCACGCCGAACACGCCGCCGGCCGGGATGCGCAGCGACAGGCCGTCCAGGGCGCGCACCGCGCCATAGGTCTTGACGAGGCTCTCGGCCTCCAGGGCGAAGCTCATGCGGAGCAGGTTCCGGCGGCGGTCATGCGGGCGACTCCCTGAAAGTTGCGGCGACTATGGCCGGGCGGCCGAGTCCCGCCAAGTTAAGTCGCGGTCATGCGTGGCGGGCTGTCACGGGACTGGGCTATAGGGCGGGCGTCCCAGTACGAGGTGTGCGTGATGGTCGTTGTGTGTCGCTGGATGGCCCTGGTCGTGGCCCTGATGCTGGGGAGCTTCGCCTCAAGCCCGCGGGCGGAGCCGGCCAGGACGCGCCCCCAGCCCGCGCTGACCATCCTGATCTCGCTGGACGGTTTCCGGCCCGACTATCTGGACCGGGGGAACACCCCGGCCCTGAGCGCCCTGGCCGCCGGCGGCGCGCGCGGGGCCATGCGGCCGTCGTTCCCGTCCCTGACCTATCCGAACCACTACAGCCTGGTGACCGGCAAGCGGCCCGACCACCACGGCATGGTCAACAATACGCTGGAGGACGCGGCCATCCCCGGCGCCAGCTTCAGCATGTCCAACCACGACGCGGTCGGCGACGGGCGCTGGTGGGACCAGGCCAAGCCGATCTGGGTCAGCGCCGAGCAGCAGGGCGTGCACGCCGGCATCCTGTTCTGGCCGGGGTCCGAGGCGCGGATCGACGGCGTGCGGCCCAGTCGCTGGAAGGTCTTCGACATGAAGATGTCGTCCAACGACCGGGTCGACACCCTGCTGTCGTGGATCGACGCCAAGGACCCGCTGCTGGGCTTCGCCACCCTCTATTTCGACCGCACCGACACCGAAGGCCACCATTACGGGCCGGACTCGCCGGAGGTGAACGCCGCCGCCGCCGAGGTGGACGCGGCGATCGGCCGGCTGGTCGAAGGGCTGAAGGCGAGGGGGCTCTACGCGACCACCAACCTCGTGGTCGTCGCCGATCACGGCATGGCGCCCCAGCCGCTGAGCGGCCTGGTCGACGTGGCGACCCTGGTCGACCCGGCCAAGGTCAGGTTCGTCAGCACCGGCTCGATCGTCGGCGTGCGCGCCTTGCCCGGGTTCGAGGCGGAGGTGGCGGCGGCGATGCTCAAGGCCCATCCGCACCTGACCTGCTGGCGGAAAAAGAGGATCCCGGCCCGCTACGGCTACGGGACCAATCCGCGCGTGCCGCCGATCGTCTGCCTGGCCGACCGGGGCTGGTACTTCGCCACCGCCAGCGCCCTGAAGAAGCGGCTGGAGGAGCATCCGCGCGACGGCGGAGCCCACGGCTACGACCCGTTCGACCCCGCCATGCGGGCGGTCTTCGTCGCCCACGGTCCGGCCTTCAAGTCGGGTGTCGTGCTGCCGGTGTTCGACAATGTCGACGTCTATCCGCTGCTGACCCGGCTGATCGGCGTGAAGGGCGACAAGGGTGACGGAAAGCTGGGGCCGTTGAAGGCGGCGTTGCGCTAGTCGTTCGTCTCAGGGCGCCGTCAGGGCGGCGGCGACCGCGTCGCAGGCGGGTTTCTTGAAGATCGTGCGCTGGTTCGTGAGCGCGGCCAGCCCCGACGAGGTCAGCGCATAGGTCAGGACCTGAATGTTGTAGCCGCGTCCGCCGTGCTCGTAAGCGACGACATAGCGTTCGCCCAGGCGCGCCGCGGTCATGAAGCGGGTCCTTGGGCCGTCGCCGACGTCGGTCGCCTGGAAAGGACCTCCAGCCGGCGAAAGGTCGGGCGCGCGAGTCCGCAGGTCCGCGCCAATCGCGGGGGGCAGCTGTTCCTGGAAAACGAGTTCACCCTTGTCGTGGATGCAGGCGTCGTTTGGCGGCGAGACGAGTTGAACGGCGGCGGCAAGAACCATGGACATCGTCGGCGCTCCCTTGGATTGTCTCAGCCTTGAGTTGATTGGAGGCGAATTTGTGGCTGTCGAGCTTGCCTAGATAGTTACAATATGCGTTAAATATTGTGGATATTGGAAACGGAGTTTGGCCATGAACCGCACGGCCCTGACCTCGGCCCTCTGCTATCGCGACCCCAAGGTTGCGCTGAACTTCCTGGAAACCGCCTTCGGCTTCGAGCTGGTGATGCTGATCGAGGACGCGGAGGGGAAGGTGGCGCATGCGGAGATGAGCTTCGGCGACAGCGTGGTGATGATCGGCGGCGAGTGGAGCGCCCAGCACAAGAGCCCGGCCTCGATCGACGGGTTCAACACCCAGAGCGTCCACATCCATCTCGAGGGCGACGTCGACGCCCATTGCGAGCGGGCGCGGGCGGCCGGGGCCGAGATCCTGATGGAGCCGGCCGACCAGTTCTACGGCGACCGCACCTATCGCTGCCGCGACCTGGAGGGCCATTTCTGGACGGTGGGCGCGCCGGTCCGCGCCGTCAGCGTCGAGGAGGCCGAGGCGACCTCCGGCCTGAAGGTGGTCAAGGGCTGGGCGTGACGCCGCCGATGACGCCCGACGATTTCCGCCGCCTGGCCCTGGCCCTGCCCGAGGCCGTCGAGAGCTCGCACATGGGCACGGTCGACTTCCGGGTGGGGCGGATCTTCGCCACCCTGGGCTATCCCAACGCCGCCTTTGGGATGGTGTCGCTGACCCGCGACCAGCAGGAAATGGTGGTGGGCGTCGAGCCTCAGGTGTTCCGGCCCGTGCCCGGCGCCTGGGGCCTGAAGGGCGCGACCCTGGTCGTGCTGGCCGAGGCCGACGAGCCGACCCTGCGCGGGGCCCTGGAGGCCGCCTGGCGGCTGAAGGCCAACAGGCGGCAGATCGCCCTTCTGGAGGCCGGCCGAGCCCTGGCCGGGTCGTCGTGAGCGCCTCGCTCGACGCCACCCTGGCGGCCCTGGCCGACCCGTACCGGCGGGCGACCGTCGACCTGCTGCGCCAGGGACCGCGTCGGGCGGGCGAACTGGCCCGAGCCGCCGGCCTGTCGGCCCCGGCCATGAGCCGCCACCTGCGCGCCCTGCGCCTGGCCGGCCTGGTGGAGGAGACCCATCCGCCGTTCGACGCCCGGGTGCGGGTCTACGCCCTGCGCGCCGCGCCCATGGCCGAGCTCAAGGCCTGGGCCGAGGCGGCCGAGGGCCTGTGGAGCGACCAGCTCCTGGCGCTGAAGGCCCACGTGGAAGGGGACGGCGCATGAGCGCCAAGGTGCTGGTGGCCCTGCGCGTCAAGGCCTCGCCGATGCGGGTCTTCCAGGTGTTCACCGCCGACATCGGGGCGTGGTGGCGGCCCAACGCCCTGTTCTCGTTCACGCCGCGGTCGCCCGGCGTGCTGGCGTTCGAGGATGCGGGGCAGGGGATGCGCCTGGTCGAGCGCCTGCCGTCGGGCAAGGTGTTCGAGATCGGCCCCGTCCGCGTCTGGGCGCCCGGGGAGCGGCTGGTGTTCGGCTGGCGCCAGGCCAGCTTTGCGCCTGGCATGGACACCGAGGTCGAGGTTCGCTTCGAGCCGGTGGCCGGCGAGACCCGGGTCACCGTCGAGCATCGCGGCTGGGATACGGTTCCCGTCGGGCACGTGGCGCGACACCGCTTCCCGGACGCGGTCTTCCTGCAGCGTCATGCCGAGTGGTGGCGCGCGCTGCTGACAAGTCTCGCCAGCCGGGCGGCTATGGACGTAGAACAACCCGCCAGGGAGGGCGACTCATGACCAGGGCCATCAGCCGAAACCATCGACAGGCCGCGCTCGGCTTCATCTTCGTCACCGCCTGCCTGGACGTGCTGTCGCTGGGGGTGATGATCCCCGTGCTGCCCGAGCTGATGAAGCGCTTCAACGGCGGCGACACCGCCTCGACCGCCCTGTGGGTGGTGCTGTTCGCCACGACCTGGGGCGTGATGCAGTTCTTCTGTTCGCCGATCCTGGGCCTGATGTCGGACCGCTGGGGCCGCCGGCCGGTGATCCTGACCTCGATCTTCGGCCTGGGCGTCGACTTCCTGTTCATGGCCTTCGCCCCGACCCTCTGGTGGCTGTTCGTCGGCCGGGTGTTCAATGGCATGACGGCGGCCAGCTTCTCGACCGCCGGGGCCTATGTCGCCGACGTGACCAAGCCGGAGGACCGGGCCAAGGGTTTTGGCCTGATGGGGGCGGCGTTCGGGGTGGGCTTCACCTTCGGCCCGGCCCTTGGCGGCTGGCTCTGGCATTTCGACCACCGGCTGCCGTTCCTGGTCTGCGCGGGCCTGGCCCTGTGCAACTGGCTGTACGGCTTCTTCGTGTTGCCGGAGTCCTTGCCGCCCGAGAAGCGCGTGCACCGCTTCGACTGGAGCAAGGCCAATCCGCTGGGCTCGCTGAACCTGCTCAGGAGCAAGCCCGACCTGCTGGGCCTGGCGGGCGTGGGCTTCCTGTTCCAATTGGCCCACAACGTGCTGCCTAGCGTCTTCGTGCTGTACATGGGTTTTCGCTATCACTGGTCGACGGCGGTGATCGGCCTGACCCTGATGGGCAGCGGCGTGGCCGGCATCCTGCTGCAGAGCTTCGTGGTCGGACCGGTGGTCAAGCGGGTGGGCGAGCGCGGGGCGCTGCTGATCGGCCTGTTCTCGGGCTGCGTGGGCTTCATGATCTACGGCCTGGCGCCCACCGGGTGGCTGTATCTATGCGGCCTGCCGATCTTCGCCTTCACCGGCCTGATCCAGCCCGGCCTGCAGGGCCTGATGACCCGCCGGGTCGAGCCGTGGGAGCAGGGGCAGCTGCAGGGCGCCAACTCGGCGATGATGGGCATCACCGCCATCGTCGGGCCGTCGCTCTATCTGTTCCCGTTCTCCTGGGCGGTGCGGCACGACGCGACCCTGCACATGCCCGGCCTGCCGGCCCTGATCGCCGCGGCCCTGCTGCTGGCGGCCACGATCCTGGCGATCCGCGTGGCGCGTCCGGTCACGGTGGAACCGAGCGTCGCCTGACCGTCTTTGAATAGCGGCGGCCGGGCCTCGCGCCGAAATCCCGAACCTTGGCCGCCATCAATGCGCCCGAAAGCTCGGCTGATCTCACGGGCTGCAATTCACGGAGTCGCCGAACAACCATGCGATCCTATCGCGTCGTGCTTCCCGCCCTGGCCCTGCTGGCCGCCTGTTCGCCCCAGGGGCCTTCGAAGGCCCAGACGATCCCGGACCTGGCCCAGCCCACCCGCCGCGTGCCGTCCGACCCGATGTCGATGAAGGCCTCGTTCTCGCCGGTGGTGAAGAAGACCGCCTCGGCCATCGTCAATGTCGCCAGCAAGCGGGTGGTGCGCCAGCAGGCCGACCCGTTCTGGGACTTCTTCATGGGCGGGGGCGGCGGCGCGCCGCGCGAGCAGGTGCAGGGCTCGCTCGGCTCCGGCGCCATCGTCCGGGCCGACGGGGTGATCATCACCAACCACCACAACATCGAGGGCATGAGCGACGTCACCGTCCAGCTGGCCGACCGCCGCGAGTTCCCGGCCACGGTGCTGTTGGACGACCCGCGCTCCGACCTGGCGGTGCTGAAGATCGACACCAAGGGCGAGCGCCTGCCGGTGATCGCCATCGACGACCAGGAACAGCTGGAGGTCGGCGACCTGGTCCTGGCCATGGGCAACCCGTTCGGCGTCGGCCAGACCGTGACCAACGGCATCGTCTCGGCCCTGGCCCGCACCGACGTAGGCGCCGCCGAGTTCGGCAGCTACATCCAGACCGACGCGGCGATTAATCCGGGCAATTCCGGCGGGCCGCTGGTCGACATGGACGGCGACCTGGTCGGGGTGAACACCTTCATCATCTCGCGTTCGGGCTCGTCCAGCGGCGTCGGCTTCGCCATCCCGGCCGCCGTGGTGCGCCAGGTGGTCAACACCGCCCTGGGCGGCGGCCACAGCGTGGTGCGGCCCTGGCTGGGCGTGAAGGGCCAGCCGGTCACCGGCGACATCGCCCGCAGCCTGGGCCTGGCCGCGCCGCGCGGCGTGGTGATCTCCGACGTCTATCCTGGCGGCTCGGCCGAGCGGGCCGGCCTCCGCGACGGCGACGTCATCCTGTCCATCGACGGCCAGGCGGTGAACGACGAGGGCGGCGGCGCCTTCGCCATCGGCACCCACAAGGTCGGCGACCGGGTCCAGGTGCTGATCAATCGCAACGGCAAGGAACAGACCCTGACCCTGCGCGCCGAGGCCGCCCCGGAAAGCCCGGCCCGCGACGAGCGGGTGCTGAAGGGTCGCAATCCGTTCGATGGGGCCACCGTGGTCAACCTGTCGCCGGCCGTGGCCCAGGACCTGAACGTCGACCCGTTCGTCGGCCGCGGCGTGCTGGTCACCAAGATCGGCCAGGGCGGCGCCATGAACGTCGGCCTGCGGCCCGGCGACTTCGTGCGCGAAGTCAACGGTCGGGCCATCAACACCACCGCCGACCTGGCCGCGGCGTCGAACACCGCCGCCAGGACCTGGACCGTGACCATCGAACGCAACGGCCAGAGGATCACGGCGCGGCTGTAGGGGGTCGCGGAGCCCGCACGTCCTCCCGCCTCGGCGCTCGCGACGCTTGTTTGGCGGGCGCGCGAGCAGTAGCGTGGCCTCGCCGGCCAACCGACGATAAGAAAGTCGAGGAAACGCGCCATGACCCATGTCGGAAGCTGCTTTTGCGGCACGGTCCAGTTGGAGGTCGTCGGCGAACCGGAGGGCATGGGCTATTGCCACTGCCGCTCGTGCCGCGCGTGGTCGGGCGGGCCGGTCAACGCCTTCAGCCTGTGGAAGCTCGAGGCCGTGCGGGTCACGTCGGGATCCGATGAACTGGCGACCTATCAGAAGACCGCGTTCAGCCAGCGACAGTATTGCGCCAAGTGCGGCGGCCACCTGATGACCCTTCATCCGACCCTGGGCCTGGTCGACGTGTTCGCCGCCACGCTCCCGACCCTGGCCTTCGCGCCGGGCGTGCACGTGAACTACGCCGATACCGTGCTGCCGATGCGCGACGGCCTGCCCAAGCTGAAGGACTTTCCGGCCGAGCTGGGCGGGTCCGGCGAGACGATGGCGGAGTGAAACGCCCTTCCAGCCGGCCCGGGGAAAACGGCGCTATTCCTTGATCTTCGACGCCACCGACCAGGTGTGGCCGAACGGGTCGACGAGCTGGCCATAGCGGTCGCCCCAGAACTGGTCGGCCAGGGGGAAGCGAACGGTCGCTCCGGCTTCGACCGCCCGGCTCCACCAGGCGTCGGCGTCGTCGACCTGCAGGTGCAGCGTCACCGCCGCGGGCGGGACGTAGTCGCCGTGGGCCATCTCGCTGAAATGGTCCGACAGCATTACCCAGTCGCCATTGATGATCAGCCGCGAATGCAGCAGGCGCTCGCCGTCGTCGGCGATGTTGCGGAACACCTCCTCGGCTCCGAACGCGCGCTTGTAGAAGTCGACGGCCGCCTTGCCGCCGACGACGGAAAGATAGGGAATGACGCCGGTCGTCGGACCCCGGGTCGGGTCGCCTTCGTTGGTCATGGTGGTTCCCTCCGTGATTAAGTAAACCTATCCCATGTCCGATCTTTTCCAAGCCGCCGGCCTGACGCCCCATGCGCCGTCGCCGCTGGCCGACCGCCTGCGCCCCCAGAGCCTCGACGAGGTGGTGGGCCAGGAACACCTGCTGGGGCCGGACGGCCCCATCGGCCGCATGGCGGCGGCCCGGCGCCTGGCCTCGATGATCCTGTGGGGACCGCCCGGCACCGGCAAGACCACCATCGCCCGCCTGCTGGCCAAGGCCGGCGGCTACGAGTTCATGCAGATCTCGGCGGTGTTCTCCGGCGTCGCCGACCTGAAGAAGGCCTTCGAGCAGGCCCGGGTGCGCCGCTCGGCCGGCCAGTCGACCCTGCTGTTCGTCGACGAGATCCACCGCTTCAACCGCGCCCAGCAGGACGGCTTCCTGCCGTTCGTGGAGGAGGGGATCGTCACGCTGGTGGGGGCCACCACCGAGAACCCGTCGTTCGAGCTGAACGGCGCCTTGCTGTCGCGCTGCCAGGTGTTCGTGCTCAAGCGGCTGGACGAGGAGGCGCTGGAGGCCCTGCTGGTCAAGGCCGAGACGGCCGAGAACCGCAAGCTGCCGCTGGACGACGAGGCGCGGGGGGTCCTGGTCGCCATGGCCGACGGCGACGGCCGCTACCTGCTGACCCTGACCGAGACCCTGCTGGCCATCGGCACGGACACGCCGCTGAACCCGACCCAGCTCACCCAGTTCCTGCAGAAGCGCCGCCCGGCCTATGACAAGAACCGCGAGGAGCACTACAACCTGATCTCGGCGCTCCATAAGTCGGTGCGCGGAAGCGATCCGGACGCGGCGCTCTACTGGCTGGCGCGGATGCTGGAGGGCGGCGAGGACCCGCTGTTCATCGCCCGGCGCCTGGTGCGCATGGCGTCCGAGGACATCGGCGCGGCCGATCCCCTGAGCCTGCTGCTAACCACGGCCGCCAAGGACGCCTACGACTTCCTGGGCAGCCCCGAGGGCGAGCTGGCCCTGGCCCAGGCCGTGGTCCACATGGCCAGCGCGCCCAAGTCCAACGCCGTCTACAACGCCTACAAGGCCGCCCGCCGCCTGGCCAAGGAGACCGGCAGCCTCATGCCGCCGGCCCACATCCTCAACGCCCCCACCAAGCTGATGAAATCGCTGGGGTACGGCGACGGCTACGCCTATGACCACGACGTCGAGGGCGGGGTGTCTGGCCAGAACTACTTCCCCGACGGCATCGAGCGCCCGACCCTCTACGAGCCCAAGCCGATCGGCGCCGAGGCCAAGGTCAAGGAGCGGCTGGACGCCTGGAACCGCCTGCGGAGAGACGGCAAGTGAAGCTTACCCCCGCGGTCCGCGTGACCGCCGCGATCGCCCTGGTTCTGCTGCTGGCCGGCGTGGTGCTGTTGTGGCTGGCGGCGGTCACGCCCTGGCACACCGACTCGAACGCCTATTTCGCCGAACTCCGGAAGCTGCGCGCCACGCTCTATTTCGGCCAGCCCGACGCCGAGACGTTCAAGGCCGCCACCACCCGGTTCGCGGCCCTGCAGGCCCAGTACGCCACCCGCAAGTGGCTGTACGCCGACCTCGCCTACGCCTGTTTCGGCCTGGGCGCCTGCGCCGTCGTCGTGACGGGCCTGGCCGTGCGGTTCGGAGCCCGGCTGCTGCGGACGCAGAAGAGCGCCCTGGTCGTGCTGGGCGTGACGCTGCTGGTCCTGGCCGCCACCCTGGCGGGGCTGGCGGCCGACCCGCTGCACCGGTTCTATCGCGAGCAGTTGCCCGAATGGTCCGACACCCTGGAGATCCCGCTGGCCGGGGCGCTGGTGGCGATGATCCCGATCGCGACCATCACCCTGCTGCTGGTCCTGCCGCCGCTGGTCTTCCGCCGCCGGGCCAGCGGGCCGCTGCTGGTCTTCACCCGGCCGCCGCACTGGCCGGCGATCGTGGCCAATACGGTCTACGCCCTGCCTCTGGCCTTCGCGGTGTTCCTGCTGACCAGCTTCGCCTCGCGCGGCGGCTGGGCCCTGGCGCCGGCGGGGCTGATGCTGCTGTGGCTGTTCCTGAACGGCCGGGCGCTGTGGATCGCGCCCAAGGGAGAAGCCGCATGAGCCGTCCGCCTCCCGGCAAGCCCGATCGGCGCCCGCCCGGCGTCGCCAAGCCGAAGGCGTCGGATACGCCCATCGTCCTGACCCCGGAAGAGATCGCCTTCACCCGATCGCTGGTGATCCACGAGGACGACAGCGTCTTCGTGCTGAACAAGCCGGCGGGCCTGTCCAGCCAGGGCGGGCGCATCCAGGCCCATACGCTGGACGACCTGCTGTGGGCCCTGGCCCGGCGGGACCGGCCGCGGCCGCGCCTGATCCATCGCCTGGACCGCGACACCTCGGGCGTGATCCTGACCGCCCGCACCAAGCCGGCCGCGACCTTCCTGGGCAAGGCGCTGATGGGCAAGCGGTTCCGCAAGACCTACCTGGCCATCGTCGCGCCCGGCGCGCCCGAGCCGCGCGGCGGCCAGATCGACGCGCCCCTGCGTCGCGAGTCGATCGGGCGCGAGGCCTATATGCGGGTCTGCGCGGCCGACCATCCCGACGCCGAGGCCGCTCGCAGCCGCTATCGCACCCTGGCCGCCACCGACGGCGCGGCGCTGGTCGAGCTCTCGCCCGACACCGGCCGCATGCACCAGCTGCGGGTCCACATGGCCTCGATCGGCCGGCCGATCGCCGGCGATAGCCGCTATGGCGGGACCCTGATGCTGGGCGGGGCGCCCGTGCCGCGCCTGATGCTGCACGCCGCCCAGCTGGTCTTCCCGCACCCGGAAGGCGGCGAGCGGCGGATCAGCGCGCCGATCCCCGGCGACATGCGCGCGGTTTTGGCTAAGCTGGGCCTCGAGGTTCCCGAACGGCTCGTCCCGGAACAGGGGCGACCGGAAAGCCGTTAAGCCTGGCAGGAGATCGCCATGAAACGCCAGAATACGAAGGGGTTGATCGCACTCGCCTTTTCCGCCGCCTTGCTGACCGCCTGCGCCGCCTCGCCGACGCTCTACGCGCCGCAGGCCGCGCCGCGCGGCGCCGGCTATTCGGAATACCGCCTGGAGGCCGGCCGGTACCGGGTCACCTTCCAGGGCAATCCCGGGGCGCCGGTCAACCAGGTCTCGGACTACGCCCTGTTGCGCGCGGCCGAGCTGGCCCTGCGCGACGGCTACGACTGGTTCCGGGTCGCGGAGCGCGTGACCCAGCAGACGGGCTCCGGTCGCGGCTCCAGCCTGTCGATCGGTGGCGGCTCGGGCAGCTATGGCCGCCGCAGCGGGGTCGGATTGGGCGTGGGCACCAGCTTCAACCTGGGCCCGGGGCCGGCGGTGAGCAGCTCGATGGAGGTGGTGTTCGGCAAGGGGCAGCCGCCGAGCGGCGCCGACGTCTATGACGCTCGCGCCATCGTCCGCACCGTGGGGCAGGGACGGGCGGCGGTCTAGCCCGCCGCCTTCTTCGTCCCGGTCGCCGCGACCGGATAGGCCGCGCGCAGCGCCGCGTGGGTCAGGCCGGCGGTCTCGGCGGCGGCGAAATAGCCCTCGGCCGGCAGGCCCTGCAAGGCGACCATCGGGGCCAGGCCCCGGGCGTCGCGTCCGAAGGCCATGATGTCGGCGGCGATCTTCTCGGCCGGGCCGCCCAGGTCGCTGGCGTCCAGGGTCAGGCCCTGCAGGCGGGCGTCGCGCAGGGCGCGCAGCGCTTCCTTCTCGGGCGGCACGCGGGCGATGACGCCCCGGGTCAGGGCCTTGAGCAGGCCGACCACTTCCAGCAGGCGGCCGGCGGGGGTGCCGCGCGTGACGTCGACCAGCTCCATCATCACCCCGCCGCGCAGCAGCGCCAGGGACAGGCCCGAGGTGCCGGTCAGCATGTCGCGGCCGCGCTGGGTGCCCAGGGTGCGGAACGAGGCCGGCACGATCAGGTCGGGCCGGTCATGGCCCTGGGAGGCGCGGGCGAAGACGGCGGCGTATTTCAGGGCCGCCTCGTCGATGAACGCGGCGTCGCGGTCGGGCAGGCGCGAGACGGCGCGGGCGCTGATCTGCTTGCCCGAGCCCAGGTGGGTGACCACCGGCTCGATGCGCACCGCCGTGGCGATGTTGCGCTTGAGGCTGATCACGTGCTCGAGGGTGAAGTCGACGCGCAGGGCCGCGCCGCCGGCGGTGGTGAAGGCCACGGGCGTGCGCCGGGTCTCTTCCAGCGGATCGATGTCGAAGCGGATGGGCGAGCGGGTCGAGTCGCGGCGGGCACGGGCGGCCAGCACCACGGCCGCGTCCACTGGACGGCAGACCAGACCGCCGGCCTCGACGCCGATCACGGCGCGCACGCCCAGGTCGGTGGGCTCGGCCGCGCCCAGAAGATGGGTCAGCACGTCTTCCAGGATGCGCACGCTGGTGGCCTGGGCGGCCAGGCCCTGGTCGTTGTTCATGGCGATCAGGAAGTCTTCCTCGCCGATCCGGGCGCGCAGGTCGCTGCGGTCCAGGTGTTCGGCCAGCTTGCGCTCGACATAGGTCCAGACGTCGACGCGTTTCTTGTCCCACCAGTCGCCGGCCCAGCGGCGGATGGCCTTGACGCTGATGACGTTGACCGAGCCGCGGGCGATCAGTTCCGACCCCGCCAGCCGCTGGAGTACGGGTCCGCTGAGAGCCAGGTGCTCGTTTCGGTCGTCACTATGCATCGAATCGAAGGGCATGTTCGCCTTGGCGCGGGAGGAGCCCATAGGATGCCTTTTACAGCCTTAACGGTCAGTGCAGGAACACGGTTTGCAAACGAGGTTACCGTAACGCGGCCAAACGTTAAGGCGCCCATTTTCCGGGCCTTTTCCCGTGGATCGGAGGCCGCTTTAAGGCTTTCGCGAGCATTTGGATCCCTCGGGCGACGCCTCGGCGTTAACCTTCGGCCGAAGGCGGCCTCGGAGGCGGATTCCGGTGCGGCTTGGCGTTCGCGGCCGCGCGGCGCATAAGGGCGCGATGACCAAACTCCTCCTTGTCGCCGTCGGCGGCGCCCTGGGCTCCGTCGCTCGCTATCTGGTGGGGGGCCAGGCCCTGCGCCTGTTCGGGTCGAACTGGCCCTACGGCACCTTCATCGTCAACCTGACGGGCGGACTGCTGATGGGCCTGCTGGCCGCCTGGCTGGCCCTGCGGGGCGGCGCGCAGCAGGAGCACTGGAGAGTGCTGCTCGGTGTCGGCGTCATGGGCGGCTTCACCACCTTTTCGGCCTTTTCGCTGGAGACCGCGCTGATGATCGAGAAGCGCGCCTACGCCCAGGCCTTTACCTATACGACCGCCAGCGTGATCCTGTCCGTGGCGGCCATTTTCGCGGGCCTCTTGATCGCCCGCAGGATCTTTTCGGCATGAAAGAAGTACGTACGATCTATGTGGACGCCGGCGAAGACGGCGTCCGCCTGGACCGCTGGTTCAAGCGCCGCTGGCCGCACCTGAACCATATCCAGCTCAACAAGCTGTTCCGCTCCGGCCAGGTGCGGGTCGACGGCTCGCGCGCCAAGGCCGACACCAAGCTGGCGGCCGGCAGCCAGATCCGCGTGCCGCCGCTGCCCGACGCCCCCGATCCCGCCGAGAAGGGCAAGCTGTCGCCGCGCGACATCGCCTTCGCCAAGTCGCTGGTGCTGTACGAGGACGAAGAGGTCCTGGCCCTGAACAAGCCCGCCGGCCTGGCCGTGCAGGGCGGCACCAAGACCACCCACCACATCGACAAGCTGCTCAGCGCCTGGGGCGAGGGCGTCGACCGGCCCAAGCTGGTCCACCGCCTTGACCGCGACACTTCCGGCGTGCTGCTGCTGGGCAAGACCCCTGCCGCCGCCGCGCGCCTGTCGGGGGCCTTCGCCAAGCGCCGCGCCCAGAAGACCTACTGGGCCATCGTCGCCGGCAATCCGCACCCGACCGAGGGCGTGATCGAGCTGCACCTCGCCAAGCGGGGCGTCGGCGACCGCGAGCTGGTGGTGCCGGCCGAGCCGAAGGATCCGGACGCCCAGCCGGCCGAGACCGAGTTCGTTTCGATCAGCCGCGCCGGCCCGCGCGTCACCTGGATGGCGCTGCGCCCGCACACCGGCCGCACCCACCAGCTGCGCGCCCACATGAAGGCCATCGGCCACCCGATCCTGGGCGACCCCAAGTACAGCGACGACAAGTCCGCGCCGCTGTCGGAGGGGCTGAAGCTGCAGCTGCACGCCCGCTCCATCGTCCTGCCGCACCCGACCGTCGGCACCCTGGCCATCGAGGCGCCGCTCAGCCCCGAGATGAAGGCCGGCTTCGCCAAGTTCGGCTTCTCGGAGGACGAGGCCGAGTACGACCCGTTCGCGCGGCGGCCGGCCAAGCGTCGGTAGGGCCGGGCGAGGCCCGTGCTTGAGCGCTCTCGTGGGCTGTGACAAGGTTTTTTCTCAACCTTGAGGAATATGTCATGGCCTTCGTCAGCTTCACGCGCCCGGACGACGCGCCGGTGTCGATCAACACCGCCGAGGTGCTGAGCTTCGCGCCCGTGCCCGCCGACGGCCCGCTGGCGGGGCCGTTGAAGGTCGGCACGCGCATCGCGTTCAAGAACGG
>Ga0102590_1002944_pt1 | contig 18456 bp, 13 predicted proteins | sample AraplaMF_Col_mMF_FD_76859 | JGI IMG/M metagenome (GOLD analysis project Ga0102590, IMG submission 76859) | Arabidopsis root microbial communities from the University of North Carolina, USA - plate scrape MF_Col_mMF | ecosystem: Host-associated > Plants > Roots > Endosphere | place: USA...
GGTGCACGAGGCCGAGTTTCAGGGCCACGGTGCCTTCCATATGAGAGCCGCGATGATAGACGGCACGCGTCACCGGAAGAAGGCGCTCGAAGATCTTGCGCGCTTCCGGATAGTCCTGCGCCTTGCCAGCTTTGATCAGGTCGATGAGCAGCTCGGGCGCGATATTGCCATAACCGACGAGCAGACCGTCGACATCGAACATGGTTGGCAGCAGCCATTCATCGTGGCAGCTCAGAACCTGCAGCTTTGGATTGGCCTTCTTCAGCTCCGGAATTTCGACATACCAGCGCTTCATATTGCGCACGCCGTTCTTGGTGGCGACGACGCCTTCCTGTGTGGCAATCGCAAGCTGTGTATCGAGATCGTATGATGCCTTGGTGGCGTCGGGATATTGGAACAGGATGCACTGAAGGCCAGACTCCTGCCAGATTGCCTTGTAGCGATCCTGAGGCGCTCCCTTCTGAAAGCCGAAACGCAGCCAGCCGTGGTTGGGATAGACGAGTGCGCCGGTGGCACCAGCGGCCTTGCATTTCCTAGCCTCTTCAGCGGCGACCTTCGTGCCTTCACCGGTAATCCCGGCAATGATCGGAACGGCACCGTCGACTGCTTCAACATATGTGTGGATGAGAGCAAGGCGCTCCTCTTCCGTGAGGAAGGTGCCCTCGCCGGCATGACCGAGGATGACGAGGCTTTTGACGCCTTCCATCGAGACCAGCCATTTGGCGAGTTTGGCGTTGGCTTTGTGATCAATTTCACCGTCGCGGGTGAAAGCGGTAACGGGGGCCGGGCTCAGCCCGCGCATATCCATCGGTTGCATGTTGGTCTCCTCCTTCGTGCGATCGCAGTTCGCTCGCGATCGATATAGGATCGTTTACGGGAACGTTCCCACTATCGTTCTCGAAATCTCTGGAGTCAATATCTTTTTTGGTGCATGCTGAGAGAGCGGCGGCGTCTTGCTGACTCGATTGGAAAAGGCTCAATGAATTCAAAGACGGATGAAGTTCCGGGGCAGGCTCGCGTCACTATTCACGGCGTCGCTGCCGCAGCCGGTGTCTCCAAGTCTACCGTGTCCCGCATACTGGACGAGAGGCTACCCCGCTCCGACAGCGAGACCGCGCGGCGCGTGCGCAAGGTTGCCGAAGAACTGGGATACGTCCGGGATGTTTCCGCAGCGAGCCTTAGGCGCGGCAACACAATGACAATCGGGGTGATCGTGCCCAGGTTGACGGATACGGTCATGGCCATGCTTTACGAAGCCCTGGCCAAGGCTTGCAGCCGTAGTGGCCGCTTCGCCATTGTCGCAACGACCGACGACAAGCCAAAGGCAGACCGGCTCGCGGCCGAGTCTCTGCTGAAGCGCGGTGTCGATGGACTGATTCTTTCGACAGCGCGGGAAGACGATGACTTTCCGGACGAGCTGGCAAAACGCGGTATTCCTTATGTCCTGGCACTCCGGACGGATGGCCACAGCCTCTCGTCGGTCGGCGATGACCGGCTCGGTGGTTACCTCGCGGCACGCCACCTCCTCGATCTCGGCCATCGCAGAATTGGCGTCATTGCCGGTCCATCCTATGCCTCCAGTTCGCGGGGCCGAGTGGAGGGTTTCCGGCACGCCCTGGAAGAAGCTGGACTAAATGCGGATCCCTCCTACATCATTCCCTCGACTTTCGGCATCGAGTCCGGTGCGGTAGCCGTCGAGACACTGATGCATCTTAGTCCGCGCCCAACCGCTATTTTCGCCGTCAACGACAACACCGCCATCGGCGCCTTGTCGGGACTGACGAAACTTGGCCTTTCCGTGCCGCAGGACATCTCGATCGTAGGCTATAACGATATTCCGATTGTAAGCCACCTCCCCACACCGCTCACGACGTTGCGGGTGCCGTTTGAGCAAATTGCATCAAACGCCCTTGATCTTCTCGCCGGTGACAACAGCGCTGCCGACGAGCGTATTCGGATCTCGGCTCCAACCCTCATTCCAAGGAAATCGACGGCACCGATACGCTAAAGCTCGCGTCACACGCATCCCGCTATCTCCACACGATCCGATAGCAAATGGCCAGATGTTTCGCAGACCCTCATGCGGGCGGCATCCGGCGGCCGCATAGAGAGGAAGGACCAGCATGCCAGAACCGCTCAAGAACCTGCTGCATGAGGCATTGGTCGGCGATATGGCCGATCGCATTGCCGGCAACGCGCCGACTTTCGATAAAAGCCGCTTCGTGACGCTGGCGACCGAGGGCCTCACCGCGTTGGAGCTGATGGAGCGCTCGGCCCTGATCCGCGACGCACTGTTTGCAACACTTCCCGGTGATTTCCGAGAGGCCGCAGCCATGCTCAAGGCGAGCCTGCCCGCCGCCGGCAGGCCGGGGCTCTCCGGCTGGATGCTGCTGCCCGTCAATCAGTTCATCGCCGCACGCGGCCCCGATCACTTCGATCTCGGTCTTGCTCTCCTGAAGGCGCTGACGCCACATTTCACAGCCGAATACGGCATCCGCCCCTTTATCCACCGCGACCAGCAGCGCGCGCTGGCTATCATTTCAGGCTGGGTCGACGATCCCGATCAGCATGTGCGACGGCTGGCGAGCGAAGGAACGCGGCCGCGCCTGCCTTGGGCGATGCGTCTGCCGCAGCTCGTGAAGAATCCAGCGCCGATCCTGCCTATCCTGACCGCGCTGATGGATGATCCGGAAGATTATGTGCGCCGCTCCGTGGCCAACAGCCTGAACGACGTCGCCAAGGACCACCCGGACCTGGTCGCCGCCTTCATCGCCAGTCATATCGACGGCGCTTCATCCGAACGTCGCTGGCTGCTGAAACACGCCTCGCGCACGCTTCTGAAGAAAGGCCACGCGCAGGCGCTCGCCAATTTCGGCTTCGCCGCGGCCGCTTCGCTCGAATGCGAACTGCGGCTCCGGAATGCTGAGGTGATGTTCGGCGAAGGGCTGGATTTCGAAATCCTGGTAACAAACGCCGGCGAGCGAGCGCAGTCGCTGATGATCGACTACGCCATTCACCATATGAAGAGCGACGGTTCGCTCTCACCCAAGGTCTTCAAGTGCAAGGCAATAATGCTCGCTCCGGGGCAAAGCCATACGATTGGGCGCCGCCACGCCATGCGGCCAATCACGACGCGACGCTATTATCCAGGCGAACATCGCATCGCCATCCTCGTCAACGGCGTTGAGACTGCATCGCAAAGCTTCGTCATCGTCATGCCCTCCCCTGACCCGGCTTGAGGCTTTCTTGTGCACTGCACTTGACTTTCCACGCGAACTAGCCCAAATGCGGGTCAGCTTTCACCCTTCCGGCCGCCGCGTGAGCGTGCCCCTGCTGAAAAATACAGACGCAGGAAGAAGGGACAAAAGCGCATTTCGATAGAGCGCCGCACTCCCATGAGCGGCCAGAAGCGCTGGAAAGCTTTTTCCAACTCACAAGTTCCCACTTCACGCGGGGTTCTTGACGCCAGAATGAAACCGGATCGCATGGTGCGTTCCGGCGATAGTCATTGTGGCGCCCCGAAAGGTTATACCTTGACTAATTTTGAATCGCTTGGTGTCTCCAAGCCGATCGTCGCTACTTTGTTCCAGCTCGGCATCGAGACGCCGACGCCCATCCAGGAACATGCCATTCCCCTCCTCCTCGAAGGCCGCGACCTGATCGGCCTTGCCCAGACCGGCACCGGCAAGACCGCCGCTTTCGGCCTGCCGCTGATCGAAAAGCTGCTCGCCGATGAGCGGCGTCCCGACAACCGCACGACGCGCACGCTGATCCTGGCGCCGACCCGCGAACTGGTGAACCAGATCGCCGAGAGCCTGAAGAAGTTCATCCGCAAGTCGTCGCTGCGCATCAACGTCGTCGTCGGCGGCGTCTCGATCAACAAGCAGCAGCTTCAGCTCGAAAAGGGCACCGACATCCTCGTCGCCACCCCGGGCCGCCTGCTCGACCTCGTCAATCGCCGCGCGATCACGCTGACCACGGTCCGCTATCTCGTGCTCGACGAAGCCGACCAGATGCTCGACCTCGGCTTCGTGCATGATCTGCGCAAGATCGCCAAGATGGTGCCGAAAAAGCGCCAGACCATGCTCTTCTCGGCCACCATGCCGAAGGCGATCGCCGATCTCGCCGGCGAATATCTCGTCGATCCCGTCAAGGTCGAAGTCACGCCCCCGGGTAAGGCTGCCGACAAGGTCGAACAGTACGTCCATTTCGTCGGCGGCAAGAACGACAAGACGGAACTGCTCCGCAAGTCGCTGACCGAAAACCCTGACGGCCGCGCCATGGTCTTCCTGCGCACCAAGCACGGTGCGGAGAAGCTGATGAAGCATCTCGAGAATATCGGCTATTCCGTCGCCTCGATCCACGGCAACAAGAGCCAGGGCCAGCGCGAGCGGGCGCTGAAGGCCTTCCGCGACGGCAGCATCAAGACGCTGATTGCCACCGACGTCGCCGCCCGCGGCATTGACATCCCTGCTGTCAGCCATGTCTACAACTACGACCTGCCTGAGGTGCCTGACGCCTATGTCCATCGCATCGGCCGCACGGCGCGCGCCGGCCGCGACGGTATCGCCATCGCTTTCTGCGCTCCCGACGAAGCCAAGCTGCTGCGTGATATCGAGCGCCTGATGGGCATCGACATCGCTGTCGCAAGCGGCGAACCGCCGGCCAACATCAGCGGCGGACCCCGCCGTGCCAACGGCAATGGCAACAACCGCAGCCGTAATGGCGGCCAGGGTCGCGAAGGTCAGGGTCGTGGCGAAGGCCGTGGCGACCAGAACCGTTCGGAGCATCGCGGCACCCGTCAGGAACGCCGCCCGCGCCGCGAAGGTGAAGGCAGCGAAGTCCGCGCCGGCGGCGAGGAGCGTCGTCCGCGTCCGGAGCGCCCGACCAGCCGCAACGAGGATTTCCGCGGTCAGCGCCGCGGTGAAGCGACCCCGGATCTCGGCCCCGACAACGATCTGGCCTCGACCTCCGATTTCCGCTCCTCTGCAAAGCCACAGCGTCCGGCCCATCACGGCGCCCATGCCAATGGTGAACCGAGCGGTCATCACCGCGGCAACAGCCGTCACGCCCATGGCCGTCCGGCCCGCAAGCACGGCGAGGACCGCGGCCCGCAGCAGGCCCAGGCCGGCGAACCGCGCCGGGATGGCAACGGCGGCAACCGTCGCGGTGGCTCCGGCTCCCGCAACGGCGGCGGCCAGCGCCGCGAACGCGCCTGATAATTGAACGATCGAAAAGCAAAAAGGCCGGGCATATCTCCGGCCTTTTTGTTATCCAGCGCATCGGCCCGAAAATCGGAATCGATTTTCGGAAAGCACGATGCGTAGATTCAAAGAGTTAGAGCGTCCTTTGTGCGTCCGAAAGGACGCACGGCGCTCTAAACCTCCGCAGGCCTATGCTCGCTGAACGCCTTGCGGTTGGTGAGATAGACGCCTGTCACGACCACTACGGTGCCGACGATCAATGGCAGGGTCAGCGGTTCTCCGAAGGCGATGAAGGCTTCTAGAGCGACCGCTGGCGGCATCAGGTAGATCAGCGAGGCGGCGCGTGACACCTGGCCCCGACGGATCAGATGAAGCAGCAGCCCGACGCCGCCCATCGACAGGCCGAAGACCGACCAGGCAAGCGCGCCATAGGCCTGTGCGGCGCCGTCGAAATGCTGATGCTCGAAGATCAGCGAAAGCGGCAGGGTGAGGATCAGCGCTCCGATATATTGCAAGGTCGCGATGGTTCTGAGGTCGCCGGATTGCAGGTGCTTCTTCTGATAGAGCGTGCCGTAGGTGACGGACGCCATGGCGACCAGGTTGATCGCCAGCGGCAGGGCGGCATGCGTGAGATCGGCGGTCGCCGGATCGAGCAGCTTCGGCGAAACGGCGATGGCAATGCCGATGAAGCCGAGGGCAAGGCCGAGCTTCTGTGCCTGCTGCAGCCGCTCGCCGATGAGGAAGGGAGCTGCCATCGCCGTCAGCAACGGCTGCAGCGCCGCGATGATGCCCGATATGCCGGCCGGCACGCCATTGGCGATCGCCCACCAGAGACCGGCGAGATAGAAACCATGCAGGAAGAAGCCGGAATAGACGGCGCGCAGCGTCGCCGCCCGGCTGGGCCATTGCGCCCGCACCACCAGGCAGAGCGCCAGGAATGCCGCCGCCGACAGCGCATAGCGTATCGAAAGAAAGGTGAAGGGCTCTGAATGCAGCGAGGCGTATTTCGCCACTACCCAGCCCGTGGACCAGAGCAGGACGAAAACGGCGGGGGCAAGGCGATCGAGAGACATGGGGCATGGCTCGGGAGAGAAGGGTTCGCCGTGCTGATAGCCCCACCCGGCGGCTGCAGTCAAAAGCGAAGCGTTGATGCTTATTTGAAATTTCGCTGATGCAACGACCGGATGGCGGTTGCCACGGAGGGCGCCGAAGCTCGCGCACATGACCATATTCGATCGCCCTGACCGAACGAAAAACGGTCACATGCTCAGATTTTGCGCAGCCCTTGCGATTGATTATCCGCCATGCCGCACCGCATCACCTTAAATGCCCAGATTTTCACCCGTTTCCCGCAGCGCAAAATCTTTTCCTCGAACTGCGCATGGTTCTTGCATTGCCATTTGCGTTGTATTCAAATGAACAAAAAGGGGAGCCGAGCCTTTGGCATTTGACGAAATGATTACCGGGGACGAAAGTCCTCGCGCGCCTTATGAAAAATACTTCGAGTGGTACAACAGCCAAGACCGGGCGCATCTGATATCCAAGTCCCGCGATGCGGAAAACATCTTCCGGAAGACCGGCATCACGTTCGCGGTCTACGGCCACGCCGACAGTTCCGAAAAGCTCATCCCCTTCGACATCATTCCCCGCATCATCTCCGCCCGCGAATGGCGCAAGCTCGCCCAAGGCATCGAGCAGCGGGTGATCGCGCTTAACGCCTTTCTGGACGATATCTACCATAAGCAGGAGATCATCCGCGCCGGCCGCGTTCCGCGTGAGCTGATCGAGAACAACGTCACCTTCATCCCCGAAATGATCGGTTTCCGGCCGCCCGGCGGCGTTTACACGCACATCGTCGGCACCGACATCGTGCGCACCGGAGAGGACCAGTTTTACGTGCTGGAGGATAATGCCCGCACGCCCTCCGGTGTCAGCTACATGCTGGAAAACCGGGAAACCATGATGCAGATGTTCCCTGAACTCTTTCATGAGAACAAGGTGCAGCGTGTCGAGGATTACCCCTATCTGTTGCGCCAGAGCCTCGCCTCGCTCGCCCCTCCTGGCTGCAAGGGCAAGCCGCGCGTCGCCGTGCTGACGCCGGGCATTTACAATTCCGCCTATTATGAGCATTCCTTCCTCGCCGACATGATGGGCGTCGAACTGGTCGAAGGCTCGGATCTGCGCGTCATCGATGGCAAGGTGAAGATGAGGACGACACGCGGTTACGAAGCGATCGACGTGCTCTACCGCCGCGTTGACGACGACTTCCTCGATCCCCTGACTTTCCGGGCCGATTCCGCGCTCGGCATTCCCGGCATCATGGATGTCTACCGCTCCGGAAACATCACCATCGCCAATGCGCCGGGCACCGGCATTTGCGACGATAAGGCGATCTACTCCTATATGCCCGAGATCGTCGAATTCTATACCGGCCGCAAGGCGCTGCTCGAAAACGTGCCGACCTGGCGCTGTTCGGAAGCCGATAGCCTGAAATATGTGCTGGAGCATCTGGAAGAGCTGGTGGTCAAGGAGGTGCACGGCTCCGGCGGCTACGGCATGCTGGTCGGCCCGACGGCATCGAAGAAGGAGCGCGCCGATTTCGCCGAGAAGCTGAAGGCCAAGCCGAACAATTACATCGCTCAGCCGACGCTGTCGCTCTCCACTGTGCCGATCCTCGTCAACAAGGGCATCGCGCCGCGCCATGTCGACCTTCGCCCCTATGTGCTTGTATCCGACAAGGTTCAGATCATTCCGGGTGGTCTCACCCGCGTGGCGCTGAAGCAGGGCTCGCTGGTGGTCAATTCCAGCCAGGGCGGCGGCACCAAAGACACCTGGGTATTGGAGGACTGATGCTCGGAAGAACCGCAAACGGCCTGTACTGGATGTTCCGTTACATCGAGCGCGCCGAAAATATCGCCCGCCTCGTCGATGCTGGGCTGCGCATGTCGCTCACCCGCAGCAGCGCAGGCGATGACAATTGGGATGGCGTGCTGCAAAGCGCTGGGGTGCGCGAGGCATATGACGAGGGCCACACGAAGCTGACGAATGCCGACGCGATCGACTATCTGCTGCGCGATCGCGCCAATCCATCAAGCGTCATGTCCTGCATCGAGTCCGGCCGCAACAATGCCCGCATGGTGCGCACCGCGCTGACGCGGGAGACCTGGGAAGCCACCAACGAATGCTGGATCGACTTGAAGTCGCTGCTCGAAAAGCGCGTCAAGGCGGCCGAAATGCCAGAGGTGATCGATGTCATCAAGCGCCGGGCGGGCCTCATCCGCGGTGCCTTCCATGGCTCGACACTGCGCAACGAGCTCTATAATTTTGCCCGCATCGGCACCTTCATCGAGCGGGCCGACAATACCAGCCGCATCCTCGACGTGAAATACTACGTGCTGCTACCCTCGGTCTCGGCCGTCGGCTCCTCTCTCGACAATGTGCAGTGGGAATCGATCCTGCGCTCGGTCTCCGCCCACCGCGCCTATAGCTGGGCCTATGACGGCGAATACCGGGCGATGAACATCGCCGACTTCCTGACCCTCAATGTCCAGATGCCGCGCTCGCTTGCCTATTGCTACGAGAAGATCGTCAGCAATCTCGGCTATCTCGCCCAGGATTACGAGGAGCGGCTCCCTGCCCACGATACCGCGGATGCGATCCGCAAGACACTGCAGACGAGAGCGATCCGGGATATCATGGATCAGGGCCTGCACGAATTCCTGGAGGATTTCGTCTCGCGCAACAATAAGCTCGGCGCGGAAATTTCCGACGGCTACCGGTTCTATGTATAAGCGGATAACAACATGAGACTGAAGATCAGCCACCTCACCGAATACCGCTACGACGGACCGACGCAGTTCTCGCTACAGAGGCTGCGGCTAACGCCGCCGACGAGCCCCGCTCAGAAAGTGCTCGGCTGGGCACTGAACGTCGAGGGCGCCACGCCCGAAGTGGAATATGACGACCAGTACGGCAATCACGTCAATCTGGTCTCGCTGGAAGGCGAGCAGGATGTGACGCGCATCCTCGCCGAAGGCGAGGTCGAGACGGAGGACAATAACGGCGTCACCGGCCCGCATGCCGGCTTCTGCCCGCTTTGGCTCTTCCTGCGCGACACGCCGCTGACCAAGGGCGGCAAGTTGGTCAAGGAACTGATCAAGGGCGTCGGTGGCGATAACGAGCTCGCCCGCATGCACGCGCTAATGGCCGCAATCCACGAAACGGTCGACTACAAGCCGGGCACCAGCAACACCGAGACGACCGCCGAACAGGCGTTGGAGAAGAAGAGCGGCGTCTGCCAGGACCATGCGCATATTTTCATTGCCGCCGCCCGCGCCTTGCAGGTACCGGCGCGTTACATCTCCGGTTATCTGATGATGGAGGAAAAGATCGAACAGGCTGCGACCCATGCATGGGCCGAGGCCCATATTCCCGGCCTCGGCTGGGTCGGGTTCGATCCCGCGAACGAGATTTGCCCGGACGCGCGCTACATCAGAGTCGCCTCCGGCCTCTGCTATCGCGACGCCGCGCCGATTTCAGGCATGCGCATCGGCACGCCGGGCGAAACGCTGTCGGTTACCGTGAAGGTCGAGGACGGCGGACAGATGCAAAGCCAGAGCCAGAGTTGAGCCGACCGCAAAGACAAATGGCCGGCGATCCGCGCACTCTTCGAACATGGCGCCGATGAAGATCGTCACATCGCGGTCTCGAACGCTTGATCGCCATCAGGCGAGAAAACCGGCAGACAAGAAAGAGGCGGGGTGATGCCCCGCCTTTTCCAATCTTGGATAACCCGACTAGTGGCTGTCCTTGCCAACCGCATTTCCGCGACATCCCTTGAGGAAGTCGAGGTCGGCGCCGGTATCGGCCCCTTCGACATGCTGCTGATGCAGGAAGGCATAGCCGGATGTGGGCAGATCATGGTTCGGCTGCCACTCGGCGAGCCGCCGCGCCAGTTCTTCCTCGGAAATGTCGAGATGCAGGCGACGGTTCGGCACATCAAGCTCGATCATGTCGCCGTTTTTCACAACCGCGAGCGGCCCGCCAACCGCCGCTTCCGGCGAGGTGTGCAGCACGACGGTACCGTAGGCCGTTCCGGACATACGAGCGTCGGAAATGCGCACCATGTCGAGGATGCCTTTCTTGAGCACCTTCGGCGGCAGCCCCATATTGCCGACCTCGGCCATCCCGGGATAGCCCTTCGGCCCACAGTTCTTCATGACCATGATGCAGGTTTCGTCGATGTCGAGGTTATCGTCGTTGATCTTGGCCTTGTAGTCGTCGATGTCCTCGAAAACAACAGCCCTGCCCCGGTGCACCAGCAGATGCGGCGAAGCCGCTGAAGGCTTCAACACCGCGCCCTTCGGCGCGAGGTTGCCGCGCAGCACGACGATGCCGCCCGAAGCTGTCAGCGCCTTTTCGGCCGGCAGGATAACGTCTTCGTTCCAGTTGACGACGTCCTTGACCTCGTCCCAGACGGTCTCGCCGGATACCGTCAGCGCATCCTTGTGCAGGAGACCCGCCTCGCCGAGGCGCTTCAGCACCACCGGCAGGCCGCCGGCATAGAAGAACTCCTCCATCAGGTACTTGCCCGACGGCATCAGGTTGACGATGGTCGGGACGTCACGGCCACAGCGATCCCAGTCGTCAAGCGAAAGATCGATGCCGACACGGCCGGCGATGGCGAGCAGGTGAATGACGGCGTTGGTCGATCCGCCGATGGCCGCGTTGGTGCGGATGGCATTCTCGAAGGCCTGCTTCGTCATGATCTCGGAGGGCTTCAGGTCGTCCTTGACCATCTGCACGATACGCCGGCCGGTAAGCTGCGCCATGACCTTGCGGCGGGAATCGACGCCCGGGATCGCGGCATTGCCGGAGAGCGCCATGCCGAGTGCCTCGGCCATGGAAGCCATGGTGGAGGCCGTGCCCATGGTGTTGCAGGTGCCCGACGAACGGCTCATCGAGGCTTCCGCCTCGAGGAATTCGGCCTGCGTCATCTCGCCGGCCTTCACCATTTCGGAAAACTTCCACAGATGCGTGCCCGAGCCGACCCGTTCGCCGCGGAAATAGCCGTTCAGCATCGGCCCGCCGGTGACGACGATCGAAGGCAGGTCGCAGGAAGCCGCCCCCATGATAAGCGACGGCGTGGTCTTGTCGCAGCCGACCAACAATACGCAGCCATCCATCGGCTGGCCGCGGATCGCCTCTTCCACCGCGAGCGCGGCAAGATTGCGGTACATCATCGCCGTCGGGCGGAAGGTGTTTTCGGATGCCGAGAACACCGGCACCTCAAGCGGGAAGCCGCCGGCCTCCCATACGCCCGCCTTCACCTTTTCAGCCAGCTCTCTGAGATGACCGTTGCACGGGGTCATATCCGACCAGGTGTTGAGGATGCCGATCACCGGCCGGCCGTCGAACAGGTCGTGCGGATAACCCTGGTTCTTAAGCCAGCCGCGGTGATAGATCACGTCGCGGCTCGTACCGCCGTACCATTCCTGCGACCTCAGCTTGCGCGGCCATTCCGCTTTCTTTTTCATCGTCTCTATCCTTCGGGATATCGCCGGACCGCCTCGTACGGCCCGGTTCATCGCATTTTTCTCAAGCCAGCGTGTAGGCGGTCTTGACGGTTGTGTAGAATTCGGCGGCGTACTTGCCCTGCTCGCGCGGGCCGTAGGACGAGCCCTTGCGGCCGCCGAAGGGAACGTGGAAATCGACGCCGGCGGTCGGCAGGTTGACCATCACCATGCCGGCCTCGGAATTGCGCTTGAAATGCGTCGCATGTTTCAGGCTCGTCGTCGCGATGCCGGCAGAGAGCCCGAACGGCGTGTCGTTGGCCGTCGCCAGCGCCTCGTCGTAATCCTTGACCCGGATCACCGACACAACAGGCCCGAAGATCTCCTCGCGCGAGATCCGCATCTGGTTGGTCGCTTCGGTAAACAGCGTCGGCTGCAGATAGAAGCCGGGCGTTTCGCGGGAGATCACTTCGCCGCCGAAGGCGAGTTTCGCGCCTTCTTTTCTACCGATCTCGATATAGTCGGTATCGGTCTTCAGCTGCCGCTCATCGACGACGGGGCCGATATGGGTGCCGGCCTTCAAGGCGTTGTCGACGACGAGCGTCTTCAGCTTGTCGGTCAGCGCCGCCACGAACTTGTCGTGGATGCCCTCGGTGACGATGAGGCGCGATGACGCGGTGCAGCGCTGGCCTGTAGAGAAGAAGCCGGAATTGGCGGCTGCCTCGACGGCGACGTTGAGATCGGCATCGTCGAGCACGACCATCGGGTTCTTGCCGCCCATTTCCAACTGGAACTTGCGGTTATGCTCGATCGAAGCAGCGGCGACGCGCCTGCCGGTGCCGGTGGAACCGGTGAAGGTGATGCCGTGAACGTCGGGGCTTTCGAGCATGGCCTGGCCGACGACCGAGCCCTTGCCCATGACGAGGTTCAGCACGCCCTTCGGCAGGCCGGCGCGATGCAGGATATCGACGATCGCCCACGAACAGGCGGGCACCAGTTCGGCCGGCTTGAAGACGATGGTGTTGCCGTAGCAGAGCGCCGGCGCGATCTTCCAGGCGGGAATGGCGATCGGAAAATTCCACGGCGTGATGATGCCGATGACGCCGAGAGCCTCGCGGGTGATCTCGATGCCGATATTCGGACGAACCGACGGCAGGACCTCGCCGGCCAGCCTCAGCGCCTCGCCGGCGAAGAATTCGAAAATCTGCGAAGCGCGGATAACCTCACCGGTGGCTTCCGGCAGGGTCTTACCTTCTTCGCGGGCAAGCAACGCCCCGAGCTCGTCCTTGCGCGCCATGATCTCGTCGCCGGCCTTCTTCAGGATGACGTGGCGCTCCCAGATGCCCGAACGCGACCAGGCCGGGAAAGCGGCCTTGGCGGCAGCAATGGCGTTTCTCGTGTCATCAGCGCTGCCGTCGGCATAGAGGCCGACGACCTCATTCGTATCCGACGGATTGATGTTCTTCGTCGCGTTCGAGCCGACCCATTCGCCGGCGATCAGATTTTGATAAATGGTCATGGGCTTAACAAGCCTCCTTTACCGTTTACGAGCAAAGATCCGGCCGCCGATGCGGCCAGGTCTGGAATTCAGAGCTGCCTGACGGCGATCTCTTCCTCGGCGGCAACCTTGAGCGGATTACGGAGCGAAAGGCCGAATTCGGCGACTTCGATCTCGAAGACATCGCCCTCTTCCGTCTTGACGCCATCGGCAAAGGAAAGGGTCGCCGTGCCGAACATATGGACGTGAACATCGCCCGGGACACGGAAGAGGCCGTATTTGAAGTGGTGATATTCCAGATTGGCGAAGGTGTGCGACATGTTCGCCTCGCCGGACAGGAACGGCTTTTCGAAAATCACCTTGTCGCCGCGCTTGATGCGCGAGGTGCCGCGAATATCGTCCGGCGCCGCGCCGACGCGGATTTCCGGACCATAGGCGGCCGGGCGCAATTTCGAGTGGGCCAGAAAGAGATAGTTGATCCGCTCGGTGACGTGGTCCGAAAACTCGTTCGACAGTGCAAAGCCGATGCGGAACGGCGTGCCGTCCTTGGCGATCACGTAAATGCCAGCCATTTCAGGCTCTTCGCCGCCGTCGAGCGCGAAAGAGGGCGAGATGAGCGGCGCGCCGGGGGCTGCGGCGCCATAGCCGTTGCCCTTGTAGAACCATTCGGGCTGGACGCCCTTTTCGCCGGCCTTCGGCTTGCCGTTCTCAAGGCCCATCTTGAACATCTTCATCGAGTCCGTGAGGGTTTCCTCGGCGGCTTCGGTGGTCTTCTTGTGCATCGAATCGCGCGTTGCCGCCGATCCCAAATGCGTCAGGCCGGTGCCGGTCAGATGCAGGTGGGCGGCATCGGGATGGGTGATCGGCGGCAGGAAGCGGCCGTCCGCATAGGCCTTCTCAAGATCGACGCCATCGCCGTAGCCATGCGCTTCGATGACGGCGGCCAGCGACTTGCCGCCATCTGCGGCTTCCATCGCCAGCGCATAGACGCTGACGGCATTCTTGATCGACCTGGCAGCGCCGCCCGCCTCGCGCACGGCGACGATGATCTCTCCGTTTGCACCCTTGATCTGTGAAATAAGCACGTTACTCATCCTTTTCCTTTGGCGATGGCACAGCTACGCCTCTCCGGCTCCAGGCGGAGCCGGAATTCAGGTTTCTTATGACTGCGATGCGGGTGCCGAGCTAAGCTCAGCCCTTGTTCTTATTGTAAACGTCGAAGAACACGGCAGCGAGAAGCACCGCACCCTTGACCATCTGCTGCGAGTCGGTGCCGAGACCGTGGATCGACATGCCGTTGTTCATGATGCCCATGATCAGAGCGCCGATAACAGCGCCGGTCACCTTGCCGACGCCGCCCTGGGCGGATGCGCCGCCGATGAAGCAGGCCGCGATCACGTCGAGTTCAAGACCGAAGCCGCCCTTGGCCGTCGCCGAGTTGAGACGCAGGGCAACGATCAGTCCGGCCAGTCCGGCAAGCAGGCCCATGTTTGCGAACGTCAGGAAGGTCAGTCGCTCGGTGTTGATACCGGAAAGCTTCGTCGCCTTCTCATTGCCGCCCATGGCGTAGATGCGGCGGCCGATCGTCGTGCGGCGGGTAATGAAGGCATAGGCAGCAACCAGAACGAGCATGACCATCAGCACATTCGGGAAGCCGCGATAGATCGACAGCTGGTAGCCGAGCGCCAGAATGGCGAGGGTGACGAGGGCGTTCTGGACGAGGAAAAAGCCCAGCGGCTCGACGTCATTGCCATGCTTTTCATTCGACAGGCGCTTGCGCCATGCCAGATAGAAGAGGGTTACGGCGCCGACAACGGTCAGAATGATCGAGGTCGAGTTGATGCCGCCCATATCGAAAGCGTTCGGCAGGAAGCCGATGCTGATCAGCTGGAAAGCCGGCGGGAAAGGACCGATGCTGGTGCCCGTCCCCGATGCCGTCATCACGAACAGTGTCAGGCCGCGGAAGACCAGCATGCCGGCCAGCGTGACGATGAAGGACGGGATCTTGTGATAAGCGACGAAATAGCCCTGGATGCCGCCGACAAGCGCACCCATGGCGAGACATACGATACCCGCCAGGACATAGTTGGTGTGCCATTGCACCGTCATGACGCCGGCAATAGCGCCGATAAAGCCGACGACGGAACCAACCGAAAGGTCGATATGGCCGGCAACGATCACCAGCAGCATGCCGAGCGCCATGATGACGATGAACGAGTTCTGCAGAATGATGTTGGTCAGGTTGAGCGGCCTGAAGAGAACGCCACCGGTCGAGAACTGGAAGAACACCATGATCGCGATGAGCGCGATAAACATGCCGTATTCGCGGATGTTGCCGCGAACGTAGTCTCCGACGGAGACGACACGCCCCTGCTCAGCGATGGGTTGATTGATCGGCGTCATTGTTTCTTCTCCCCTGAGCGCATGATAGCGCGCATGATGGTTTCCTGGCTTGCTTCTCCCTTCGGCAGTTCCGCGACGATGCGTCCTTCGTTCATCACGTAGATGCGGTCACACGTACCGAGCAGTTCGGGCATTTCCGACGAGATCATCAGAACGCCCTTTCCATCGGCGGCAAGCTGGTTGATGATAGTATAGATTTCGTATTTTGCGCCAACATCGATGCCGCGCGTCGGCTCGTCGAGGATCAAAATATCGGGATCCGAGAACAGCCACTTCGACAGCACCACCTTCTGCTGGTTGCCGCCGGAAAGATTGACTGCCTCCTGGAAGATGCTGGAGGAGCGGATGCGCAACTTCGACCGATAGTCGGTCGCAACCCTCGATTCCTTGACGCTGTCGATAACGGACGCATTCGACACCGCCTTCAAATTGACGAGCGTCGTGTTGTGCAGGATCGTGTCGTTGAGCACGAGGCCGAGCTGCTTGCGGTCTTCGGTAACGTAGGCGAGACCTGCGTCAATCGCCTTGCGCACGGTGCTGACGTCCACCGGCTTGCCGTGCATCAGCGCCTCGCCCGAAACCTTGTGGCCATAGGCCTTGCCGAAGAGGCTCATGGCGAATTCGGTGCGCCCTGCCCCCATCAGGCCAGCGATACCGACGACTTCGCCCTTGCGGACGGTGACGTTGATATTGTGCAGGACCTGACGGTCGCGGTGCTGCTGGTGATAGGCATTCCAGTTCTTCACTTCGAGAATGGTTTCGCCGATCGGCACCGAACGCGGCGGATAGCGGTCCTCAAGATCGCGGCCGACCATGTTGCGGATGATGATGTCTTCGCTGATCTCGTCCGCATGACAGTCGAGCGTCTTGACGGTCATCCCGTCGCGCAGGACCGTGATCTGGTCGGCGACCTTGCGGATCTCGTTCAGCTTATGGGAAATGATGATCGAAGTGATGCCCTGCTTGCGGAACTCGATCAGCAGGTTGAGGAGAGCGTCGGAATCACGTTCATTGAGCGAGGCTGTGGGCTCGTCGAGGATAAGCAGCTTGACGCTCTTCGACAGCGCCTTGGCGATCTCGACGAGCTGCTGCTTGCCGACGCCGATATCGGTGACCAGCGTGTTCGGAGATTCGGACAGGCCTACTTTCTTCAGCAGCTGCTTCGTGCGGTTGAATGTCTCGTCCCAGCTGATGACGCCGCTCTTGGCATTCTCGTTGCCAAGGAAGATGTTTTCGCCGATCGACAGCAACGGCACGAGCGCCAGTTCCTGGTGAATGATGACGATGCCGATTTCTTCGGAGTCCTTCAGGACCTTGAAGTTGCGCGTCTCGCCTTCATAGACGATGTCGCCTTCATAGCTTCCAGTGGGATAGACGCCTGATAGCACCTTCATCAGGGTCGATTTGCCGGCCCCGTTTTCGCCCACCAATGCGTGGATCTCACCCTGGCGAACCTTGAGGTTCACATTCTCCAGCGCCTTGACGCCCGGGAACGTCTTGGTGATGCTCCGCATTTCGAGGATTGTATTGTCCATAGTCAAAGTTCCAGCGCCTGCAGCCGTCAACCAGCCGGGCGATCATAAAATCGAAGACCGGAACCCGCAAGCGCGGGCTCCGGTCCTTCTCATTACTTCAGCTTGTCTTCAGAGTAGTAACCGCTGTCGACGAGGATCTGCTTGTAGTTGGTCTTGTCGACGGCAACCGGCTTCAGCAGATAGGACGGGACGACCTTGACGCCGTTGTCGTAAGTCTTCGTGTCGTTGACCTCAGGCTCCTTGCCCGACATCACGGCATCGACCATGGCAACGGTGACCTTGGCGAGTTCGCGGGTGTCCTTGAAGATCGTCGAGTGCTGTTCGCCAGCGATGATCGACTTGACCGACGGGATTTCAGCGTCCTGACCGGTGACGATCGGCAGCGGCTGAGCCGCAGTACCGTAACCAACGCCCTTCAGCGAGGAGATGATACCGATGGACAGACCGTCGTACGGCGACAGAACGGCATCGACCTTGGCGTCGGTGTAGTTGGCCGAGAGCAGGTTGTCCATGCGGGCCTGGGCCGTTGCCGGATCCCAACGCAGCGTGCCGACCTTGTCCATGCCGGTCTGGCCGGACTTCACGACGAGCTTGCCGCTGTCGATGTAGGGCTGCAGAACGGACATTGCGCCATCGTAGAAGAAGAAGGCGTTGTTGTCGTCAGGCGAGCCGCCGAACAGTTCGATGTTGAACGGGCCCTTGCCATCCTTGAGGCCGAGGCCGTCAACGATGGAGCCAGCCTGCAGAACGCCGACCTGGAAGTTGTCGAACGTCGCGTAGTAGTCGACGTTGCCCGAATCGCGGATCAGACGGTCATAAGCAATGACCTTGATGCCGGCGTCGTGTGCCTTCTGGAGAACGTCAGAAAGCGTCGTGCCGTCGATCGAAGCGATGACGAGAACCTTGGCACCCTTGGTGACCATGTTTTCGATCTGCGAAAGCTGGTTCGGAATGTCGTCGTCGCCATACTGCAGGTCAGTGCCGTAACCGGCAGCCTGGAGCTGCTTGACGATGTTGTTGCCGTCGTCGATCCAGCGGGCAGAAGCCTTGGTCGGCATCGCAATACCGACAGTGCCCTTATCCGCGGCCAGAGCCGGTGCAACGAACGAAGCGACGCCGAAGGCAGCCGCGGCCATCAATGAGATAATGGATTTCATTTCTCTCTCCCTTGTTAATAAGCAGCGGACGAAAAATCGCCCGCCCCGAAACTGTGGCAGGTTCCGTATTGGATAGTTACTTCAGATGGTGAGAAACGAAGTAGGTCTCCTCCACGATCTCACACGTGTTGAGTGCCAACCAGCACA
>Ga0102590_1002947_pt1 | contig 18445 bp, 15 predicted proteins | sample AraplaMF_Col_mMF_FD_76859 | JGI IMG/M metagenome (GOLD analysis project Ga0102590, IMG submission 76859) | Arabidopsis root microbial communities from the University of North Carolina, USA - plate scrape MF_Col_mMF | ecosystem: Host-associated > Plants > Roots > Endosphere | place: USA...
GGGAGCGTTTTTTGAAGGTGGCGGAATTTATCCGCGACGGTCGCGACATTCCAGAGGGGACAGGTCCAGTCAACAGGGATCGGCCGACGGTCGGCCATCCCGGTCCGCCGGTTGTGGGGGTACAGCCTTTCGGAGTAGTGGAGGGCCCAATCCTATTGGGCAGGGAAACAGGCATGACCATCGAACTCCACACCTGGAACACGCCGAACGGCCGCAAGATCTCGGTCTCGCTTGAGGAAATGGGGCTGCCGTACAAGGTGGTCCCGGTGAATATCACCAAGGGCGAGCAGATGGCGCCGGAGTTCCTGAAGCTGTCCCCGAACAACAAGATTCCCGCGATCGTCGACCCCGAGGGCCCGGACGGCAAGTCCGTCAGCATCTTCGAATCCGGCGCGATCCTGCTCTATCTCGGCGAAAAGACCGGCAAATTCCTGCCGAAATCGCTCTCAGGCCGCATCCCGGTCTACGAATGGCTGATGTGGCAGATGGGTGGCTTTGGGCCGATGCCCGGCCAGGTGCATCATTTCATCGCACTCGAGAACGAGCAGGACCGCGCCTACGGCCTGAAGCGCTACATGGCCGAGACCCGCCGGCTCTACGGCGTGCTGGACCGCCGGTTGGCGGACAACGACTTTGTCGCCGGCGACCTTTCGGTCGCGGATTTCGCGATCCTTGGTTGGGCCTGGCGCCACCCTCGCCACAAGGTTGATCTGGCCGATTTCCTCAACGTCAAGCGCTGGTACGATGCCCTGATGGCGAGGCCGGCGGTGAAGCGGGGCATGGAAGCGAAGCTGGATTGAGCTTCGCTTACCCTCCCCCTGGAGGGGAGGGTCGATCGCGCGCAGCGCGAGCGGGGTGGGGTGATGGTCTCTCCGCGTCGAACAGTCTCCGTGGGGAGAGATCACCCCACCCCGTCACGCAATCTCGCTTTGCTCGATCGCGCGCCGACCCTCCCCCTCCAGGGGAGGGTGAAGAACAATCACACCTTCCGCGCTTCGACTGCCATCCTGAGCGCGAGCCCGGCCAGCACCGTGCCCATCAGCCAGCGCTGCACCAGCATCCAGCTCGGCCGGCTCGCCAGGAACAGCGCGATCGACCCGGCCGCGAGCGCGATCATGGCGTTGACGCTGACGCTGATCGCGATCTGGATCGCTCCCAGCATCACCGACTGCGCCAGCACGCTGCCGGCTGTGGGGTCGATGAACTGCGGCAGCAGCGCCAGATACAGCATCGCGATCTTAGGATTGAGCAGGTTGGTGACGAAGCCCATCGTGAACAATTTGCGCGGGCTGTCGATCGCGAGCTGCTTCACCTGGAACGGCGAGCGTCCGCCCGGCTTCACCGCCTGCCACGCGAGCCACAGCATGTAGCCCGCGCCGGCAAAGCGCAGCGCGTCATAAGCGAAGGGAATGGCGAGCAACAGCGCCGTGATGCCGAACGCCGCGCACAGCATGTAGAACACGAAGCCCAGCGCCACTCCGCCGAGCGAGACGATGCCAGCCGCCGGCCCCTGCGTGATCGAGCGCGAGATCAGATAGATCATGTTCGGCCCAGGCGTCAGCACGAGACCGAGAGATATGAGGGCGAAGCCGAGCAGGGCGGAGGTGTGGGGCATGGGCGAACCGATGCGGGAGATGGTTCGATTCTAATATGCGAGGGATCGCGTCGCCATCGCGCAATTGCTCGGAGGACAATTCGATTCGCCGCAACGCGCTCGATGCGCTCCCTCGCCCCGTTCTTACGGGGAGAGCGTTGGGGTGAGGGGCCTCTCTCGGCACGTGTGATCGTCGAGGGACCTGTACCCCCTCACCCGGATCGCGCCGGACGATGCTCGCATCGCCGGGGCGATCCGACCTCTCCCCGCAAGCGGGGCGAGGTAAAGAAGAGATCAATGCGCCTCGTCCCAATTATTCGCCGCGCGGGCATCGACGTGCAGCGGCACGGACAGCAGCACCGCCGGGAACGGCGCGTCCTGCATCACATGCTGCACCACCGGCAGGATCGCCGCGACCTCGGCGTCCGGCACCTCGAAGATCAGTTCGTCGTGCACCTGGAGCAGCATCTGCGTCGAGAGCTTCTTCTCGGCGAGCGCGTCCTCCACCCGAATCATGGCGCGGCGGATGATGTCGGCGGCGGTACCCTGCAGCCGCGCGTTGATCGCGGCGCGTTCGTTGAAGGCGCGCACCGAGGCATTGGAGGCCTTGATGTCGGGATAGTGCATCTTCCGGCCGAACAGCGTGGTGACGTAGCCGTGGCTCCGGCAGAAGTCGCGCGTCTCGTCCATATAGGCGCGGATGCCGGGGAAGCGCTCGAAGTACTTCTTGATGTAGGCGGAGGCCTCCTCGCGCGCGATACCGAGCTGGTTGGCAAGGCCGAACGCCGAGATGCCGTAGATGATGCCGAAATTGATCGCTTTCGCGCGGCGGCGGACTTCGCTCGGCATGCCCTCGATCGGCACACCGAACATTTCGGAGGCCGTCATGGCGTGAATGTCGAGGCCGTCCTTGAACGCCTGCTTGAGCACGGGAATGTCGGCAATCTCCGCCAGCAGCCGCAACTCGATCTGCGAATAGTCGGCGGAGACCAGCTTGTGGCCGGGGCTGGCGATGAAGGCGCGGCGGATCTTGCGGCCATCCTCGGTCCGTACCGGAATGTTCTGCAGGTTCGGCTCGTTCGACGACAGCCGGCCCGTCGTGGTCGCGGCCAGCGCGTAGGTCGTGTGCACGCGATGGGTCTGCGGATTGACGTAGGTTGGCAGCGCGTCGGTGTAGGTCGACTTCAGCTTCGAGACCTGGCGCCACTCCAGAATCTTCCTCGGGAGGTCGTGGCCCTGCTCCGCGAGCTCGTCCAGCACCTGCGCGGTGGTCGACCACGCGCCGGTCTTGGTCTTGGTGCCGCCAGACAATCCCATCTTGCCGAACAGGATGTCGCCGATCTGCTTGGGGCTGCCGACATTGACCGGCTCGCCCGCGATCTCCTGGATCTCGGCTTCGACGCGCGCCGCGGTCTGGGCGAAGTCGCCGGACAGCCGTGACAGCACCTGACGGTCGATCGAGATGCCGCGCCGCTCCATGCGTGCGAGCACCGGCACCAGCGGCCGCTCCAGCGTCTCGTAGACCGTGGTCATGTGCTCGGCAACAAGACGCGGCTTGAGCACGCGCCAGACGCGCAGGGCCATGTCGGCGCCTTCGGCGGACAGCGGCGCGGCCTTGTCGATCGGCACCTGGTCGAAGCTGATCTTGCCCTTACCGCTGCCGAGCAGCTCGCCTTCCTTCAGCATGGCGTGGCCGAACCAGCGCTCCGCGAGCGAGTCGAGTTCATTCGAACCTCGCCCGGCATCGAGCACATAGGAGATCAGCTTGGCGTCGTCGGTGTTGCGCAGAGTGACGCCGTGCTGGGCCAGCATCACGGCGGTGAATTTGACGTCGAAGCCGATCTTGAGGATGCCCGATGCTTCCAGCACAGGCCGCAACGCTTCGATGGCGTCGGCATGCCTGACCTGATCGGGCGCGAGACCGGCGTCGAACAGGCCTGCGCCGCCGCCGGACTGCTTGTGCGCCAGCGGCAGGTAGCAGGCCTCGTTCGGCGCCAGCGCCAGCGCGATGCCGCAGAAATCGGCCTGCATCGGGTCGATGGAGTTCGCACGGATCTCGATCGCGACATGGCCGGCATCGTGGATGCGCGCGATGAAGGCGTTCAGTTCGGCAAGCGTCTTGATCGTCTGATATTTGTCGCGATCGACCGGAAGCTTGCGCAGCGCTTCCTCCCGCGCTGCAGCCAGCGAGATCGGCGCGCCCTTGAGGCTCGCGGCCTTGTCGCCCTTGTCGCCGCCCTTGGCCGTTGCGGCAGGGGTGGCGAAGAGGTCGCCGGATGTTGCGGACGATGCTGTCTTGGCCGCACTGTCGCCGCTGCGGGCCTCGCTGCTGTTCGCCACGTCGGCGTCGACATTGGCAGGATCGATCTGCGAATAGTCGGCGACGCGGCGTGTCAGCGTCGAGAATTCCATCGCCTTCAGGAAGGCAATCAGCTTCCGTGCGTCGGGCTCGTGAACGGCGAGATCGTCGAGCGGTACCTCCAGCTCGACCTTGTCGTCGAGCAGCACCAGCTGGCGCGAGATCCGCGCCTTTTCGGCATTCTCGATCAGAGCCTCGCGCCGCTTCGGCTGCTTGATCTCCGTGGCCCGGAACAGCAGCTGCTCGAGGTCGCCATATTCGACGATCAGCTGCGCCGCGGTCTTGATGCCGATGCCGGGCACGCCAGGCACGTTGTCGGTGGAATCGCCGGCGAGCGCCTGCACCTCGACCACCTTCTCCGGCGGCACCCCGAACTTCTCGATCACCTCGGGGATGCCGATGCGGCGATCCTTCATGGTGTCGTACATTGAGATCTTGTCGTTGACGAGCTGCATCAGATCCTTGTCGGAGGAAACGATGGTCACGGTGGCGCCGCGCTCGCTGGCCTGCCGCGCATAGGTCGCAATGAGATCGTCGGCCTCGAAGCCGCCCTGTTCCAGGCACGGCAGGTCGAAGGCGCGCACGGCCTCGCGGATCAGCGAAAACTGCGGGATCAGGTCGTCGGGCGCCGGCGGCCGGTGCGCCTTGTATTCGGAATAGATCTTGTTGCGGAACGTCACCTCGGATTTGTCGAACACGATGGCCAGATGCGTCGGCCGATTGTCGGCAGGCATGTCACGCAGCAGCTTCCACAGCATGTTGCAGAAGCCGAGCACGGCGTTGACCTGCAAGCCATCGGACTTGCGGTTCAGCGGCGGCAGCGCGTGATAGGCGCGGAAGATGTAGCCGGAACCGTCGACCAGGAAGACGTGATCACCCTTGCCGGCCGCCTTCGCCGCGACCGGTTTGGCAGCAGGCTTGTCAGCAGCGGGTTTGGTGTCGGCTTTGGCGGCGGTCTTCGGGGCGGTTTTGGGCATGGCCGCAATGTATGAATTTTTGCGCAGATTGACAGCCCGCCGTGAGAGATGTGCCACGATTTTTGCGCCCGTTCGCGGAACGCGGATTTGATTGCGTGGGCGGCCATTCCATGTCCCTGTGCCGGGCCAAACGAGAGGACAGGCCATGACTTCGCAACTCGATACGCTGATGGAGAAGCTGCGATCCGTCGAGGCCGAGATCGAGGTCGAAATGGCCAAACGGCGGGAGGAATTGCGCTTCCGGGTCGAAAACCAGAGGATCATCTTCGAGCGGGAGGTGCTGGAGGCCCAACGGGCGATCAAGACGCGGTTGTCGCGCTATCTTCTCCACGCCCATCCCCTGAGCGTACTGACAGCGCCGGTGATCTACTCGATGCTCGTTCCGATCGTGGTCCTCGATCTCACCGTGCAGCTGTATCAGGCGATCTGCTTTCCGGTCTATGGGATTCCCAAGGTGCGTCGCCGCGACTACCTGGTGTTCGATCGCCACCATCTTGCCTATCTGAACGCGATCGAGAAGCTCAATTGCGCCTACTGCTCCTACGCCAACGGCATGGTCGCCTTTGTCCGCGAGGTGGCGGCTCGCACGGAGATCTATTGGTGCCCGATCAAACATGCTCGTCGGATGCTGGGGCCGCACCCTTACTACCAGGGCTTCGCGGATTTTGGTGATGCCAAGGGGTTTCGCGGCAAACTTGAGGCGCTCAAGAACGGCGTGAAGATCGAGGGCGCGATCTAAGCGGGGTGCCGTCTTTCCGCCCGTCCGCGCGGATAATGTGGCGGGACTATTCCGCCGCCTGCAACATCGGCCCTGCCTTCTTCGGCGCGATCCAGAACGCTGCCGGGCGCTCGAACAGGAAACCGGCACCGAACCGCAACGCGACCTGCCAGATCGCCAGCGCTCCGATCACGCCGACAAGGGTGACGATCAGCGATACTGTGCCGATGTCGGGGATGATACCCGTGCGCAGCAGCAGCGTCCGCGTCGCCGCCATCGGCAGGAAGAAGGCGAGATAGATCACGATCGAATGCTCGCCGCAGAAGCGGAAAAAGTTCAAGCACTGGGCGCGAGCGAGCAGCGTGCCCATGGTGATGATGGCGCCGGCGCCGGCGAAGCCGAGCACGAGCGAGACGATCTTCCATTCGCTGGCCCCGGCCTCGACGAGGCCGGCATTGACCAGGGCCCATGTCGCGAGCGCGGCCAGTGCTGACGGAGGATGGCTGCGTGCGCGATCCGACAGGGCGAACACGTAAGGCGCGAACAGATAGCCCGAGTAGAAATAGACGAAGCGCGCGCAGAACTCGTCGATCGCGGTCCAGCCTGTCGAGATGCGCGCCGTCTCCAGCGCAGCGGCGATGAGCCAGATCGCCAGCGGCGGGAATCGCCGTGTCAGTTTTGTGACGACGAAGAAGATCGGCAGCAGATAGATGAACCAGAGTGTGCCGAACGGCTCGATAAAGGATTCCAGATACAGCAGGCCGACGTCCCGCCAGCTTGTCTCCGCTGCGAAGGCCGGCGCCTTGAAGCCGAATTGGATTGTCACCCAGACGACATAAAAATAGGCGAAATGCACCACCTTGCGGTCGAGATAGGTTCGCCAGTCGCGATCGATCACCAATGGCAGGAACAGGCCCGAAATCAGGAAGAAATCCGGCATCCGGAACGGCTTTGCGAAGGCCACCAGGACATGCATGAAGCCGGTCTCGCCGGCGGCGAGCTCGACTCCCAGCACCGAATGCATCATCACGACCATGACGATGCAGATGCCCTTGGCGTAGTCGATCCAGTCAATACGCGCGGCAGCCGGGGCGTTGACGCTTCCGCTCGCGGCGATTGTGCCGATTGCTGCCATAGTGTCCCTTTTCGAGGCGTGCTCCGCCCGGCTCTGTGCGGGCGTGAAGCAGTGTGGGCCCTTGCGGTTTACGATTTCTTTACCGGTACAATTCGCATGCCGGTTTTTGCGTGCCGACTGTTCCCTCAGGCCGGGAAAGTGCTAAACCGCCCCGCATTGGGGTTTCGTTAACCAAGCCAAGACAGGGTTTTTCATGCGCATCGCGATGATCGGAACGGGCTATGTGGGACTGGTGTCCGGAGCCTGCTTTGCGGATTTCGGTCACGACGTCACCTGCGTCGACAAGGACGAGAAGAAGATCGCGGCGCTCCATCGCGGCGAGATCCCGATCTATGAGCCCGGCCTCGACGAGCTGGTCGCGACCAACGTCAAGGCCAAGCGGCTCGACTTCACCACCGACCTGTCGAAGCCGGTGGCGGATGCCGACGCGGTGTTCATCGCGGTCGGTACGCCCTCGCGCCGCGGCGATGGTCACGCCGATCTGTCCTATGTCTACGCCGCGGCGAAAGAGATCGCGCAGTCGCTGTCCGGCTTCACCGTCGTGGTGACGAAATCGACCGTGCCGGTCGGCACCGGCGACGAGGTCGAGCGCATCATCCGCGAGACCAATCCCAAGGCCGACGTCGTCGTCGCGTCGAACCCTGAGTTCCTGCGCGAAGGCGCTGCGATCCGCGACTTCAAGTTTCCCGATCGCGTCGTGGTCGGCACCTCCGACGAGCGCGGCCGCAAGGTGATGGGCGACATCTACCGCCCGCTGTCGCTGAACCAGGCGCCGCTGATGTTCACGGAACGGCGTACCGCCGAGATGATCAAATACGCCGCGAACGCGTTCCTGGCGACCAAGATCACCTTCATCAACGAGATCGCGGACCTCTCCGAGAAAGTCGGCGCCAACGTCCAGGAGGTCGCACGCGGCATTGGTCTGGACAACCGCATCGGCACCAAGTTCCTGCACGCGGGTCCCGGCTTCGGCGGCTCGTGCTTCCCGAAGGACACCAAGGCGCTGATCAAGATCGCGCAGGACTACGACGTCTCCTTGCGCATCGTCGAATCCGTGCTGGCGGTCAACGAGAACCGCAAGCGCGCGATGGCGCGCAAGGTCAGCCAGGCGCTCGGCGGTAGCTTGCGCGGCAAGACCGTCGCCGTGCTCGGCCTCACCTTCAAGCCCGACACCGACGACATGCGCGATGCGCCGTCGATTCCGCTCGTGACCGGCCTGATCGACATGGGCGCGAAGGTCAGGGCGTTCGACCCCGTCGGCATGGAGCAGGCCAAGGGCGAGCTCCCCAGCATCACCTATTGCGAGGATGCCTATTCGTGCGCGCAAGGCGCCGACGCGCTCGTCGTCGTCACCGAATGGGTGCAGTTCCGCGGCCTCGATCTGGACCGGTTGAAGGCGACCATGGCTCAACCCGTCGTCGTCGACCTCCGCAACATCTATAGTCCCGCAGACATGCGTGCGGCCGGCTTCACCTACGAAAGCGTCGGCCGCCCGTCGGCGCAGGGCTGACGATCCACCCCCATACACAATTCCGTCATGGCCGGGCTTGTCCCGGCCATCCACGTCCTGTTCACTCGCGGGTGAAGTGGATGCCCGGGACAAGCCCGGGCATGACGACCGGATAATTTCTTGCCCCGCAGCTTCGACACGCCCCTCCCAATAGATGCCGTGCTGGACGACCTCTCGCGCACGCTGGAGGCGCACAACGCCGCCGTGCTTGTGGCCCCTCCGGGCGCGGGAAAAACTACCCGTGTGCCGCTGGCGCTGCTCGATGCGCCCTGGGCCAAGGGCAAGAAGATCATCGTCCTGGAGCCGCGCCGTATCGCCGCGCGCGCCAGTGCCGATCGCATGGCCAAGTCGCTTCATGAACGCGCCGGCGAAACCGTCGGTTACCGCGTCCGCTTCGGCTCGAAAATCTCGCGCGCGACCCGCATCGAGGTGGTGACCGAGGGCATCTTCACCCGCCAGATTCTCGACGATCCCGAACTCTCGGGCATCGCCGCAATCCTGTTCGACGAATTCCACGAGCGCTCGCTCGATGCCGATATGGGCCTCGCGCTGGCACGCGATGCGCAAACCGGCCTGCGCGAGGATCTGCGCATCCTGGTGATGTCGGCGACGCTCGACGGCGCCCGCGTCGCAAAGCTGCTAGGCGACGCGCCTGTCGTCGAGAGCGAAGGCCGTGCTTTTCCGGTCGAGACGCGCTATCTCGGCCGCAAGGCCGATGCGCCGGTCGAGCGGCAGATGGCGGATGCGATCGCCTCGGCTCTGCGCGCCGATGGCGGCTCCGTGCTGGCGTTCCTGCCGGGCGCCGCCGAAATCCGCCGCACCCAGAATTTTCTGGCCGAGCGCGTTCAGGATGCCAGCATCGAGATTGTGCCGCTGTTTGGGGCGCTCGACGCCGCTGTGCAGGACCGCGCGATCTCACCCCCGCCGAAGGGCACGCGCAAGGTGGTGCTGGCGACCTCGATCGCGGAAACCTCGCTTACCATCGAAGGCGTCCGCATCGTGGTCGATTCCGGTCTCGCCCGCGTGCCGCGCTACGAACCGGACATCGGCCTGACCCGGCTCGAAACTGTACGCGTCTCGCGCGCGGCGGCGGATCAGCGCCGCGGGCGTGCCGGCCGTACCGAGCCGGGCATCTGCTACAGGCTCTGGGACGAGCCGCAGACCTCCTCGCTCGCGCCCTACACCCAACCTGAAATTTTGAGTGCCGACCTGTCCTCGCTGGTGCTCGATCTCGCGCAATGGGGCGTCTCCGATCCTGCCGCGCTGTCGTTCCTTGATCCGCCGCCGCAGCCGGCCTGGAAGGAGGCGAAAAGCCTGCTTTCCGAGCTCAACGCGCTCGACGGCGATGGTCGTATCACCGCGGAAGGCAAGAGCCTGCGCGCGCTGGCGTTGCCGCCGCGGCTGGCGCGCATGATCGTGGATTCACATCGCGCAGGCGAGGGCGAAGCCGCCGCCGAGATCGCCGCCATTCTCACCGAACGCGGGTTAGGGGGCGACAGCACCGATCTCGAGCACCGGCGCGACCAGTTCCGCCGTGACCGTTCGCCGCGGGCGGCCAGCGCGCGCGATCTGGCGCGGCGCTGGGCCTCGCGGGTCGCGGCGTCGGAAAAGGCAGGGTCGCACGAGGATCTCTCCACCGGCCTGATGCTCGCCTACGCCTTCCCGGATCGCGTCGCGCGCAACCGCGGCAACGGCAGCTTCGTGCTCGCCAACGGCCGCGGCGCCGCCGTCGAGCAAACCTCGTCGCTCGCCCGCGCGCCCTATATCGCAATCGGCGAAATGACGGGAACGGCGGCGAGCGGCCGCATATTGCTGGCCGCGCAAATCACGCAGGACGAAATCGAGCGGCACTTCGCCGAACATATCGAAACCGTCGACGACATTTCCTTCGATCGCGGCGCGATGGCGCTGCGGGCGCGGCGCAAGCGGATGCTGCACGCGATCACGCTCTCCGAGGCGACGCTTGGGGTCTCGCCGTCGGAGAACACCGCGCGGATCTTTGCCGAGGGTTTGATCGCCGCGGGCCTCGATCGGTTGCCCTGGTCGAAGGCTGCAAAGCAATGGCGAGATCGCGTCATGTTCCTGCGCAAGGCCGAGGGTGACAGCTGGCCTGACCTGTCGGACGTCGGGCTGATCGCGCGGCGTGACGATTGGCTGGTGCCGGCGCTCTACGACAAGACCGCCCTCAAGGATATCTCGGCCGGCGATCTCTCAGATGCGCTGATGGCGCTGCTACCCTGGGAGATGCGCGCGCGTCTCGATCGCGAGGCGCCGACGCATTTCGAGGCGCCGACCGGCACCGTGCTTGCGATCGACTACGAGGCCGAGCAGGGCCCGACTATCGCGGTGCGGCTGCAGGAATTGTTCGGCCTCAACACCCATCCGTCGATCGCCGCCGGCAAGGTGCCGCTGGTGCTGGAATTGCTGTCGCCGGCGCAGCGCCCGGTGCAGGTGACGCGCGATCTCCCCGGTTTCTGGCGCGGCAGTTACGCCGGCGTCCGCTCCGACCTGCGCGGCCGCTATCCGCGCCATCCTTGGCCGGAGGATCCGGCAAGTGCGCTGCCGACCCGGCGGGTGAAGCCGCGCGGGACGTGAGAAGCCACGAACGCGCATTAACCGTTCGCTCATCCTTTTCGTCAAAATGACACCAGCCATGCGGCGGCGTCGCTCGCGGACCGGCGCGGTGCGTGGTCAAATCGGGCTTTCGGCTCGGAAGTGGTGTGATGCGTAACATTATGATCATCGCGGCCGTGCTGATCGGTCTCGGCACGTACATGGCGCAGATGGCGGACAGGATGAGTTCCGCCTCCGCGACGTCAGCACCGCGGACCACGGTCGCCGTCGCGGCCACCTCCGGTGGCCGCAGCCTCAATATCCCCCGCGACGGTCGGGGCCATTTCCAGACCGAAGGCCGCATCGACGGCCAGCGCATCGGCTTCATGATCGACACCGGCGCTTCCGTGGTCGCGCTAAACCAAACCTCCGCCGCCCGCTTCGGCCTGCGGCCCTCGCGCGGCGATTACAACGCCACCGTCTCCACCGCCAACGGCACCATCAAGGCCGCCCGCACTCGCATCGCCATGCTCGACGTCGGCGGACTGATCGTGCGCGACGTCGACGCCATGGTGCTGCCCGACGAGGCGCTGTCCGAGAACCTGCTCGGCCTGTCCTTCCTGTCACGCCTCAGGCGTTTTGAGTACGCCAACGGCCAAATGGTGCTGGAGCAGTAAGGGGTCTCCAGAGGCTCCTGCGACCGTATATTTCAAAGAACCTCCCTGTTTTGACTGCTCCCGCGGTCAGATTTCCCCCGTTACCAAACTGCCGCAATTATCATCCATAAGGCGCCAATCCCGCCTTCCGCTGCGGCCCGGCATTCGCTAAGGCTGCACCAATTCCCGCCATTTTCACGAGACCGTCTCAATGTTTCCCAAGCCGAAATCCGTATTGTTGCCCAACACCTACGCCTTCGAATCCGAGCCGATGGTGAAGGCCACGGGTTTCCGCGAATACGACGCGCGCTGGTTGTTCCAGAAGGAGATCAACCTGATGGGGATCCAGGCGCTCGGCATGGGGCTGGGTGCGCTGATCGCGGAGCTCGGCGTCGGCCAGGAGATCGTCACCGGCCATGATTTCCGCGGCTACTCGGCCTCGATCAAATACGCGCTGATCTCCGGCCTGATGGCGGCGGGCTGCAAGGTGCACGACATCGGGCTTGCCGTGACGCCGATGGCCTACTTCGCGCAGTTCGATCTCGACGTGCCCTGCTGCGCCATGGTCACCGCTTCGCACAACGACAATGGCTGGACCGGCGTGAAGATGGGTGCCAATCGCCCGCTGACCTTCGGCCCCGACGAGATGACGCGGCTGAAGGAGATCGTGCTCAACGCCGATTTCAAGAACAAGGCCGGCGGCTCCTACCAGTTCCACGAAAACTATCCGGCGCGTTACATCGCCGATCTCACCAGCCGTCCGAAGCTGACGCGCAAGCTCAAGGTCGTCGCGGCCTGTGGCAACGGCACCGCCGGTGCATTCGCGCCGCAGGTGCTGGAAGCGATCGGCTGCGAGGTGATCCCGCTCGACACCGAGCTCGACTACACCTTCCCGAAATACAACCCCAATCCCGAAGACATGGAGATGCTGCACGCGATCCGCGACGCGGTGCTGCAGCACAAGGCCGATGTCGGCCTCGGCTTCGACGGTGACGGCGACCGCTGCGGCGTCGTCGACAACACCGGCGAGGAAATCTTCGCCGACAAGGTCGGCGTGATGCTGGCGCGCGACATGTCGGCGATCCACAAGGACGCGCAGTTCATCGTCGACGTGAAGTCGACCGGCCTGTTCATCACCGATCCGGTGTTGCAGAAGCAGGGCGCCAAGACCACCTATTGGAAGACCGGCCATTCCTACATGAAGCGCCGCACTCACGAGACAGGCGCGCTCGCCGGCTTCGAGAAGTCAGGCCATTTCTTCTTCAACAAGCCGTATGGACGCGGCTATGACGACGGCCTCGTCTCGGCGCTCGCGATCTGCGACATGCTCGACCGTGCGCCCGGCAAGTCGATGGCCGATCTGAAGAACGCGCTGCCAAAAACCTGGTCATCGCCGACGATGTCGCCGCATTGCGCCGACGAGGTCAAATACGGCGTCATCGATCAGGTCGTGAAGCATTTCGAGGATTTACAGGCGAAGGGTACGAAGATCGGCGGCCAGGCGATCCGCGATCTCGTCACCGTCAACGGCGTGCGCGTCACGGTCGAGGACGGCAGCTGGGGCCTGGTGCGAGCCTCCTCCAACAAGCCCGAGCTCGTCGTCGTGGTCGAGAGCCCGGTCTCCGAGCAGCGCATGCACGACATGTTCGAGATGGTGAACAGCGTGCTGCGCACCCATCCCGAGGTCGGCGAGTACAATCAGAAGATCTGAGCGCCTGCGGGCGCTCAACCGCCTGGCGGCCCGAACAGTGCGCGCAGCTTCGCGCTGGTGCCGCGCGCTCTCCAGGCATCGCCAAGCATGGCGACCCACTCGCCCAGCGCGATCCGGATCGGATTGAAGGACGGCGTGCCACCGACGAGGCCGAAACGAAGCGGCTGGTCTCCAGGATGCTCCGCAAAGGTCCCGAACAGGCGATCGAACACGATCAGGATGCCGCCATAGTTCCGGTCGAGGCACGGTGCGTTGCAGGCATGGTGGACACGATGATGGGCGGGCGTGTTGAGCACCCATTCGAGCACGCCGAGGTTTGGCCCGAAGTCGCTATGGATGAAGAACTGGTAGAGCAGGTTGATCCCGAGCATGGTCACGATCCCGAAGGGATGAAATCCGATCAGCGCGAGCGGCAGGAAGAACAGGAAATTTCCGGAGACGTTGCCGGTCCAGCCGAGCCGGATCGCCGCCGTGAGGTTCAATCGCGTCGTCGAGTGATGCACCGCATGAGTTGCCCACATCCAGCGAATGCGGTGCGACGCCCGATGCTGCCAGTAATAGAGAAACTCGCTGCCGAGAAATAATCCCGCAAGCGCGGGCGGGCTGGTCTGCGCGAAATCGAACAGGCGATGCTCGTAGAAGAACGCGAACGGAACGGCGAGAACTCCGGCCTCGATCGCGCGCAGCACGTTCTGCCCCAGTGCGACGCCGAACGATGCGACGCTCTCGCGCCAGTCGTGGGTCTCGCGATGCGCCAGCCGGCCGATACCGTATTCGAGTAGCATCAGGCCGACCGCGGTGGCCAGGATCACGCGGCGGAACGTCGGGTCGAGCAGGATTGACGCGTATCCCATGGTGGCCTCCTATTTCGGCGCGCCGCCGGTGCTGTCCCTGAGCGCCTGCGCGCGTGGCAGGGCTTGCGCGCAGGGAGATGTGAGCTGGCCGGCGTGGGATTGCAGGCAGGCAAGGATGCGTCCGCCACCCGGTGTGACGTCGCTGCACAGCCGGTCAAAGTCGGTGCGGCAGGCCTGCATGACCGCGCGCGCTTCGCTGCGCATCTGCGGGGTCAGCTGGGTCTGCAATTGGGATTGGGCGAGCGAGGGCGTCGAGGCGGCGACACCGAGAGCGATGACGATTGCGGCTCGTGTGAGCGATGTAGAGCCGAAGATGGATGGCATGGGAGTTGACCTTTCTGATCCGGTGCGATCGACCGTCGCCGCGCGGGGCTGGCGCGACGACGGCCGTGGTGAGGTCAGCGCGAGATCGTGCCGCTGCGGGTGTAGGTGTTGCCGGCAGGACCCGTGCGCGTGACGTTGCGCGAGCAGCTTCCATTGGCGCAGCCGCCCGTCGCGGTGACGCTCGACGTCCCACGAGGACCGTTCGCGGTCGCGGACCGCGTCCAGGCATTGGCGTCCGCGGCGGCCGCAACCGAAAGCGCGCCGATGACGAGGGTGGAGAGAAGAAATCTGGTCATGGTGTCGTCTCCTTGACGGTGGGGGGCGTTCCGTGTGCGGAAGCCATGCGAGGAGACTGGGTGCGCTGCGTCGTTTCCGCTTGGCCGGGACGAAACGATTGTTATGGCTTTGTCGGCCGTGTGTAACAGTGTGTAACATCGGCTCCTGCGGGCTTGCGCGCGCCGCGATGTCATCCAGAATGTGGCGATGAACACCCAAGCGGCCACGATTCTCATGGTGGAGGACGATCCCGAGATCAGCCGCCTCGTCGCCGATTTCATGCGGCGCGAGGGCTTCGAGGTCGCTTGCGTCGGCGACGGCAAGGCGATGGATGCGATGCTCCAGCGCCTGCGGCCCGATCTCGTGATCCTCGACCTGATGCTGCCGGGCGAGGACGGGCTTTCGATCTGCCGCCGCCTGCGTGCCGACGATTCCATCCCGATCCTGATGCTCACCGCCAAGAGCGACGAGATCGATCGCGTCGTCGGCCTCGAGATGGGGGCCGACGATTATCTTGCAAAGCCGTTCGGGCCTCGCGAACTGCTGGCCCGGGTTCGCGCCATTTTGCGTCGCGCCAACGGTGCGTCCCCCAGGCCCCTCGTTCGCCGCTTCGCATTCGACCGGTTCGTGATCGATCTCGATTCCCGCAGTGTGGAGACGCCGGAGGCTGAGACGGCTGCGCTGCAACTGACGAGCGCCGAGTTCGACCTGCTCGGCTGTTTCGTGCAGCGGCCGCGCCGGGTGCTCACGCGCGACCAGATCCTCGACTGGACCCGTGGCCGTTCGGCGGAGCCGTTCGACCGCACGGTGGACATGCTGATCTCGCGGCTGCGCCGCAAGCTCGATGCTGCAAGCCCCGGCTCCAACCTGATCACGACGGTGCGCAACGGCGGCTATCTGTTCACCGCGACCGTCAGGCAGGTGTCGTGATGCTGCGGGTGACGCTTGCCGCACGGCTGGCCCTGATCGGGCTGATCGGGTTCACGGTGGTGATGACTGTGATCATGGCGATCTTCTACCGGACCACCGTGCAGGAGAACGAGCTGACGCGGCCCTCGCCTGCGCGTCTCGATGCGCTCGCGACGCTGGTCGAGCGGACGGCCGCCGGCGAGCGGCAGTCTGTGCTCGATGCCGTGTCGTCGCCGCAGTTCAAGGTTCGAATCGCACCGGATGGCGCACCGGTCAGTGGCGAGACGCCGCCGCCGCAGCAACAATTGCGCGAGACCTATGCCGCGGGTCTCGCGGGGCGCCCGGTCGAAATCGTGTCGCCGCCCGACCATCGCGCCAGCCGCTGGTTTCCCCGCCTCGCGCGGCTGATGGCCAACGCGATCGAATTCCGCATCGGCCTGCGCAGCGGCGAGATGCTGATCGTCGATGCCTATACCCGCCTGCCGGTCACGCCGTTCGGCCTGCCGGTCGGTTTCGGCGCGGGCCTGTTCGGATCGATCGTGGCGCTGCTGGCGCTCCTTGTCATGCAGCGCGAGACGCGGCCGCTGGCGCAACTCGCCGCGGCGGTCGATCGCGTCGACCTGTCGGTCGATCCGCCGCCGCTGCCGGATGCGCGCCGCAGTGCGCCGGAAATCCGCGCCGTGATCGCCGCGTTCAACCGCTTGCAGGGGCGGCTCGCGGAGATGCTGCGGGCTCGCATGACGCTGGTCGGCGGCATCGCCCATGACGTCAGGACTTTTGCGACACGGCTGCGGCTGCGGGTCGAGCACATCCCCGATGATGCCGAGCGGCAGCGGGCAGTTGCCGATATCGACGACATGACCCGGCTGCTCGACGACGCGCTGTTGTCGACGCGTGCCGGCGCCGGCGGCCTGTCGCAGGAAATGGTGGAGCTGGCCGCGCTGGTCGCCGTCGAGGTGCACGACCGGCGCGCTCAGGGCGCACCGGTCGATCTGGTCATTGATGAGCGCGTGCGGAATGCGGTCGTGCTTGGCGACCGGCTGGCGCTACGGCGCATCCTCGCCAACATCATCGACAACGCGCTCGCCTATGGCCATGCCGCGCATGTCAGGACCGCGTTGAAGGACGGTGCCGTCGTCGTGTCGATCGACGACGAGGGAGCCGGCATTCCCGGCGATCAGCGCCAGGCCGTGCTGGAACCGTTCCTTCGGCTGGAGAAGTCCCGCAACCGTGCAACCGGCGGCGCCGGCCTCGGCCTCGCCGTGGTGCGCAGCCTGGTCGAGGCGCATGGCGGAACGATCGGCATTGCCGCGGCCCCCAGCGGAGGGACGCGGGTCACTGTCGCGCTGCCGGTGTTTCAGCCGGCGTGAGACTCAGGCCGTAACCACTGCCGGGATCGGCAGCGTGGTCACGGACTTGATCTTCTCCATCGCAAAGCGCGAAGTGACATTCTTCAGCGGCACCGCGCTGATCAGCTTCTTGTAGAAGATGTCATACGCCTGCATGTCCGCGACCACGACGCGCAGCATGTAGTCGACGTCGCCGGCCATGCGGTAGAATTCCATCACTTCCGGCATCGCGCTGACGGCCTCGGCGAACTTCTTCAGCCAGGCGTCCGAATGGTCGGCGCTCTCCACCGACACGAACACGGAGATGCCGAGCCCGATCTTGTTCTGATCGACCAGCGCCACCCGTTTGATGATCACGCCGTCCGCCTCGAGTCGCTGGATGCGCTTCCAGCACGGGGTCGAGGACAGCCCGACGCGGTCGCCGATCTCGGCGACGGACAGGGAGGCATCGTCCTGGAGAACCATCAAAATCTTGCGGTCGATGGCGTCGAGGCGACGGCTGATCTCGGGAACCTGGAGGGCTACATCAGTCATTGGAAGAACTTTGTTCCATTATGAGGGTCACTTTTCCTAATATATAGAAAAATCTTCTACCGCAAGCCTATAATCTTGGCGGCGCGTTTAGGGTTAGCTCTCGGTAACCGCGCAAAAACTCTTCAATTTCAAAGCGATGCGGGGCGGCGAGCCCGCCGCCGTGGCGGGTGCATTTCAGTGCTGCGGCCGCCGCGGCGAATCGCAGCGCCTCCCGGACATCGCCGCCTTCGGAGAGGCGCAGCGTGAAAGCGCCGTGGAAGACGTCGCCGGCGCCGAGTGTGTCGATGGCTTCGACCGGAAACGCCGGGGTCTCGTCCAGCTCGCCGGTTTCGTTCAGCCAGATGGTGCCGCGCGGGCCGCGCGTGGCGGCCAGAAAGGCCGGCGTCAGCCGCGACAGATGTCGCAAGGCTTCACCGTCATCGGCCACGCCGGTGGTCTCCTGCAGCTGCGCACTGGCGAACAGCAGGTGTGAGGCCGCCGCGAGCAGGCCATCGGTCAGTGCCATCGCGCGGTCGACGCCGACGACGACGGCAATGCCGCGGCGGCGTGCTTCGACACAGAGGTCGGTACAGAAAGCGGCGCAGCGGCTCTCGACCAGAACCACCTGGCAATCCGCCAGCAGCTCGCCGGCATCGGGCAGCCTCACGCTCCAAAGGCCGGGATCGCGATAGATCGTGAGTGTCCGTTCTCCGGAGGGCTCGATCATGATCGCGGAGACCGGCGTCGCGAGACCCGGCATGCGCACGATGTGCGTGGTCTCGATGCCCTCCTGCGCCATCCGCTCAAGAATGAAGGCGCTCGATGTTTCCCCCACGTCGCCCATCGGTCCGGCGAACGAGACTTGGCCGCCGAGCCGGGCAATCGCGATCGCGGCATTGAGCGCATTGCCGCCGCAGATTTCCGCAAAATGGCTGGCGTTGGCCTTGCTGCCGCGTTCGGGCACGGTCTCGACACGAAAGGTGAAGTCGCGCACGGGAATGCCGCAG
>Ga0102590_1002950_pt1 | contig 18433 bp, 8 predicted proteins | sample AraplaMF_Col_mMF_FD_76859 | JGI IMG/M metagenome (GOLD analysis project Ga0102590, IMG submission 76859) | Arabidopsis root microbial communities from the University of North Carolina, USA - plate scrape MF_Col_mMF | ecosystem: Host-associated > Plants > Roots > Endosphere | place: USA...
GCAACATCCTGAAATTGATAAGATCCTCAAAGAAGCACTGAATACAAAACTGATCTCCTCCGTAAGCGGCTACCAGGGTGATGAGGTGAATACCATCCTGCAGGTAGCTGCCATCTGGAAAGTATTGCACGACAGAGGTTTCCAATACAGCAGCATCACCACTACCTCCACTAACAGTACCAATGCCTTAGTAAGCCAGGCTGTGCGCACCTTTGATAATTCCATGAAAACACAGCAGGCCAACTGCGTGGATGGCACCGTGGTATTTGCTTCCCTTTTAAGAGCCATCAATATATCAACAGTGATGGTGCTGACACACAACCACTGTTTCCTGGGATTTTATACCAGCCGGAAAAGAGATAAGATTGTTTACCTGGAAACTACCATGCTGTCCAACTCCGATATCATTGACCAGAACAAGGCCGCCAACAAAAAGAACCAGGCTTATGTAGAGCAATTCATGCAGGCTGTTAAATATGCCACCAATAAGGAGTACCCGGAATATAAGGCAGCAAACGACCTGGTAGAGATCGATGTTGACTATTACAGAGGTTTTGTAAGGCCGCTGCCCTTTCAGTAAGGTTTAGATAACAGGCAGCAATAGACTATAGAAAATAATTGTAAATGCCGGCTCCCCAAGCTGCGTAGCAAAATGCCGCTTTTGAGGAAATGCAGACCGGGCGCTGACTTCCCTTTATTCAACTGTTTACTGCGAGGCCGCGAACAGGGCGCCAATGTTATCACAGGGATGGCAGGTAGATTGGAAAAGAGAACCGAGAGAATCCAGCAGATGGCGCTTCAGCTGGTCAATATTTTCCGCGCCGATATCTTCGTACTGCACACGGTGGGCAAACTGTGCAATTTTGACGGTCTGTAAAGTCTGGTCCACAAGGAAGTGGACATTAAAACCATGCCATTAAGTTTTTTGTTTACCTGTTAACTCACTAAGGTGCTTACTTCCCTTCTTTTTCCAGTTCCCGTTTTACCCCCTGGACAATAGCCTGCTGAGAGATGGAAAGATCACCTTTTTCCAGGGCAGTCAAACATACATACTGTACCACATTCATAATATGGGAACCTGTTAATTCATAAACATCGGCAATACTGCGGAGGTTAACATCTTTATGAAGGCTGATAGCAGCAGGGAAGGCTTTTTCCCATAACAGGTAACGTTCTGCCGCCTGCGGGGCGGGAAAATAAATAAGAGAGTTGAAGCGCCGTATGAAGGCATCATCCATATTGTTCCTGAAATTGGAGGCCAGGATGGTGAGCCCTGCATGCATTTCAATGCGCTGCAGCAGATAGCTGACCTCCTGGTTAGCGTATTTATCATGGGCATCGCGCACGCCTGTACGTTTGCCGAAAATAGCATCAGCTTCATCAAAGAAAAGGATCCATTGTTTGTCTTCTGCTTTATCAAAAAGGGCGGCCAGGTTCTTTTCCGTTTCACCAATATATTTGCTGATCACGGTGGAGAGGTCTATACGGAACACTTCTCTGCCCGTGTATTTGCCCAGCAGGGTAGCAGTTAACGTTTTACCGGTGCCGGGAGGACCGTAAAACAAGAGCTTGTAGCCTGGTTTCAGTTTCTTATGCATGCCCCAGTCCTGCATCAGCGTTTTACTATGCTTCAACCAGTTTTGCAGTTCCTGGATCTGCTTCCATACGTTTTCAGGCAGCACCAGGTCGTCCCAGGTCATCTGTGTGGTAAGATGTTCTGCCGGGAAAGCGGTGCTGAGTTGTGGCAGCCCTACTTTACCGGTGGTGAATACTTCAGCAAATTCAGGATCTATCAGCAATTTTCCGCTTAAAGGTGGTTCGCCGGCTGCTACTGTTTCAATGGTGAGAATGTGATATTTAAACAGCCATTGCTCTTTACTGAATAGCGGCAGCAAATATAAACGGAGCGCTGGATTACTACCGGCCAACAGGAAGAGGGCCGTTTCACCTGTGGGCAAGGTGCCCCGGTGATGTTGTCCGCGGGCGCCGCCAAATTCAGGCAGCTCACCGCCCTGCGGCAGGAACTGTTGTATCTGGCTGTCAAAGAATCCTGCTACAATATGCGGCGCCAGGGCTATCAACAGCAGGATCAGTTCCTCATGACCGGGCGCATGCTGTTTTACGAATTGCGCAAAGGAAGAATGATCATCTTCCTGCGGCAGTGGCAATGGCGAGGCTTCCGGTGCCGCCTGCTGCAGGTGAGTGGCCAAACGGCCGGCTACAAAGCTCTGCAGGTATTCCAATGCTTTAATGAGGTAGGGAACCGTTCTTCCGTTCTGGGAGGGGGCCGCTTGAGGCGTAAGGGTGATATTAGGGGATGTTGCTTGCATATTTACTCATTATGGTCTGTCAGGGCACTCGGGAATTAATGTGGTAACCGCGGTTACCGTAGTGCTGTCCGAAGCATTTGCTTTGGTAGTGTTAAGCGTATTTCCATCTGCCGCAAGCGAGTGGATCTGCAGTACAGTATCAAAGCGGTGGAATGCTCCTGCTCCCACTCTGTATTCATAGGGAATAATAAAGAAGATGATTCCGGGGGTGAACGGCGGACCGCCATTACACTGCCCGGAGTATGCACAGTCCCCCAATTCAGATTGGGTACCTTTACCTGCGACTACCCTGTTAAGCATTGCTTTGTCGCCACAGGGGCCTGTTCCGGTAGGAGAGCAGTGGCCCACGTTCGCGTTATGACATGAATAGGCGCTGCCGGCTGGTAGTGCCGTGGCAAGTACGTCCAGCTCACGGTACCTTACATTGCGGAAATTAACATTGTCGGGCAACAGGAATACGTCTAACAGCAATCCTGAATCCTGGCGGTTCTCATGATGTTTGATATTTGATCCTGTCGCACGTTCCATGAACACGTCTGCAGGGGCAAGGATGGTAAACCGGATGGATGCACCACCGGCAGTTACAGTCACCGTTTGCGCAGTGTCCGGCGCTGAAAATACAGTCGTTGCGCCAACGGGAGCAGAAAGTGTACCTGCAGTAGTGGCCCAGGCGGTAGTCGGATCACCGGAAGAATGAGTAAGCGTTACCTGCTCACCAACGCCAATGGTTGTACGGGCGCGTGAACCGGGTGTTGTAAATACGGTTTCACTGGTAATGGTCACCAGGTCCAGCGCCCCGGCACGCATGGTAGCGTCGCCTGCAGCGCCCCTGGGACCTGCTGCTTCTACCCGTCCAATCCTGGAGGCAGCAATGCCGCCGCGAGTGGTCAATGTATCTCTTACCGCGCTGGCACGTTTGCAGGAAAGGGCCTGGTTGAAATTAACAGGACCTTCATGGCTGGCCACTCCCAGGATGTTAATACCTGCGGTGGGAACAATTGCACTTGCAAAAGTCAACAACCGGGCTTCTTCACCAGGGGCAAATTCATCGCAATTGATGTTAAAGAGAAAGCGTGCGCCCAGCGGATCCCTGGGAACGAGATTACAATCGGGCGGTGTAGGCCCGATGTCGGTCACACCGCAGGCCCGCTGTACAGTGCCGCTTGGGCCCGGGCCCGTCTGTTGTACTACATGCGTCAGCTCATGCGCCAGTAAATGTTTGCCGCTGTCTGATGAGGGATTGTATTTTCCTTCGTTGAAATAGATATCCGATCCATGTGTGAATGCCTGGGCATTCAGGTCACGGCTGAGTTGTGCTGCCTGTGAGCCGGTATGTACCTTCACACCACCAAAGTCAGCCCCGAAGTGGTCTTCCATCCAGCTCCTTGTTTCGTGCTGCAAAGGTTGACCACCGCCTTTGGTACTGTTCAATGAGGCGCTTACCTCCTCGTTTACGGGTTGTCCGTTTTCTTTTCGCTGCACTTCTTTTTCTTCATGCTCACAGGCAGCGCACTTCTTTTGCACCATGGGCATCTTTTCCTCTTTATCTTTTTGTCTTTGCACTTGCTCCTCCTCCTCATGCGCGCAGGCGGCGCATTTCCGCTGTACTAAGCGGCTGATGCCCGTACCGGCTGCAGGAGGAAAGAAGGGAGGCAGCCCCTGTCTGTCAGTCATGCGCATCACCTTATCGGCCATGGCATCTGCCTCCTGTTCGTACATATCGCCTGGCTCGTTCACCGTGAGCTTTGGCTGTATAACGGCAGGAGAGAAGAAGCTGCCTCCCTTGTTGTTATTAGTTGCTATGTTTTCTTTTACTTGTGTATGCATAGCGGTAATAATGATTTGTTTACTTCAGGCCCAGATCTGCCAGCGTGCCCTGGAATATCTGCTGTCCGAACATGGAGAGCGTGAAAGGCTGCTGCGGTTGTGGGCTGAGTGTAATAAAGTAAATGCCGATGCCCGTATCCGTTATCTTCTTAACCGTAAGATCGCTGCCTGCCAGTTTGATCTCATTTTTCCAGCCAGAGCCTAGGAATTTACCATTGGTAGCACGTGGCACGAAAGTGAGTATTACATTACCGAGCAGATCTTTGCCTGCTTTAGGCCTGGAAGCGAGCGTATCGATATCCGGGAAGCGTACAAAGAAGCTTTCTTCATGCTGCCGCTGGATCTTTCCTAACTGAGGATGTGTGGCGGTGATATTGAAGATAGCCTGGTAAGCCCCGGTTACATTCAATCCGTTAAAGGAACCTTTATAAGTATTGTCGAAGGGGTTGAAGAACAGTTTGATGGTTTGTTGTTTGCGTTTGATCTTATTCCTGAAATTCTTATCCTTCAGTAAAGCGGTCAGTTTCGCCAGCGCAGGGGAAATGGTATCGCCCGCGTGAACGATAGCGCGTGCCTCCTCTTTGGCCGCTGATTTTGCCTCGCTTTTTGCGATCAGGTCATCCACATCGTCACCGGGTTTTACAATGGTGACAGTCACCTGTGCATTCTTCACAGGCTTGCCCAGTACATCGAGTTTAACGTTGGGGCGCAGGACGTCGTTTACTTTAAATTCCTGTGCGCCGAGTGAGAATGCCGGACTTACATTGCGGTCATCGATGGATACCAGCATGGTAAAAGGTACAGCGGCTGTATCGGGCGTGGTAATGGCAGGTACGATGGTCCATTTACCATCCAGTCCGGTGGCAGAAGCTTTTATGCCTTTCACGGCCGCTGCAGCTGCTGTAGTCCGCTTTAATGCGGCTGCCTGTGCATCAGGTTTTATAGAGAAAGAAACGAAGCCGGCGCCGCTGGCGATATTCACCTGGTCTTTCATATCCACCCCGTTCCTGGTAATGGTTTTAAAGAAGGGGGCATTCTGACTGGGTGCTACCAGCGTTACTGTCAGCGCATCGATTCCTTTATTTACTTCAAAGGATTGAGGGGCTGCCTGTGCAGCGCCTGCGGCAAAAGCGCCTGCCATCTTTGCGCCGGACTGTATGCCGAAGATCTTCTGCAATTGGGTAATGAAAGCCAGCTGAAAAGCCTGTGCGTCAGCATCATCTTCACTTTCCAGGAGCAGGGGCGCACCGCCGTTCTTGATGGCTATGTCGTTCATCAACGCTTTATTAGCTGTTGTGCTGCCCAGGCAGATGGTATGGATCTGGATATTTTTCCCACCCTGGAGTTTTTGTCCGGACAGCGTCTGTGTGGGATTAGCCGCGTCTACCATATCTCCTTCGTTTTGCTCTCCATCAGAAAATACGATCATTGCTTTGGTGTGTGGTTGATTATCTGCTACCAGGAGGTCGCGGCCTGCCAGTATGCCGTCACCCAGTGCAGTGCCGCTGCCAGGCGCTGTAAGATCCAGCTTGGCGCGTAATCCCTGTACCTCGGACAGTGCTATGAGGCTAGCGGCGTTGAACGGCGGCTCTGGCAGGATCACATTAGGAAATGAGGCAAACATCCTTACTCCCAGGCGGTCCGCTGGTTTCGCGGATGTCTGCAGTTGACTCGCCATAATATCAATGCCCGATTTAAGAAAATCCCAACGGCTTTTCTTTCCTGCAGGCAGTGGGAAGGTGCCTGTAATATCACCACCCATACTACCGGAACGGTCCAGTATAATAGCCAGATCCACCGGGTCGCGATCGATACTGATCTCAAAGTCACGGGTAGCAGCAGGACCGCCGCCACTATTGGCCGCTACTTCTATGCGGAATATAATTGATCCTACCGCCTGATCAGGTGTGCCGCTGATCTTGGCGGTGGCAGTACCGGGAGTGCCACCTGCGGTAGCTGCATTCTCTGGTAATTCTACCTTGATGCCATGTAGTGTAAAAGATACCACTACACCACCTTCTGTCACTGTTACTGCGCCTGCAGGCAGATTAGTGAGGCTCCATACTACATTCAGACTTGAAGTAGGAGATATACCAATTTCGATAGGAGGATTGATCTCGGTATTTACTTTAAAAGCCGGTGCAAATTTAAAAAGATCGTTGTCAGCGCCCAGTACAATAGTTTGCGCATGCAGCCATGCGGGGAATAACACGATTAGCAATAATGTTGTAACCAACTGTTTCAGTACAGTGAGGGGATGAACATTCGTTTTCATTGTTTTAAAAACTTGTTTTGATAGTATGCCCGGTTACCGGCTTTAACCTCTAAAAAAAAACCGGCAACCTGGGCATGTGGGTTAATGTATGTTTGTTTCTATTTGGGGTTTACTTTTTCTTCTTCTTCTTACCTAGCAGTACGAGCACCCCTGCAAGTACAGCCAGTATCAGCCAGATGATCCAGCCTGGCAGTCCCATGCTGATCAGCCAGCATTTCACGCGGGTAAGGAAACCTGCGTTCGGGTCATTACAGTCTGCATCTGCGGTCAGTTTTGTTTTGGGGGTATAGGCAGGCTCGCCTGCTACGGAGATCTTTACAGGTTCTGCTACTTTTCCTTTTACATGGATCTCATAGCTGCCGTCGCCTTTATCAACGATGTTGATGATGCGTGCACTGGATTCATCCAGGGTGATGGTGCTGGCCCAACCTGAACCAATTAAGCGGCCCTGGCTGGTCTGCGGTATGAAAGTGATCACTGAGTTACCATTTGGATCTGTGCTCACACCGATCTTCGTGTTCTTAGGATCGATATCCGGGAAGCGCACATAAAAGCTTTCCTGGCGGAAGCGCTCAATAGTGCCTAATGCAGTATCCTTTCCACTGATCCGGTAGATGGCCTGGTATACGCCTGCTACTTTCAGATCGTTAAAAGTGCCGGTATAGGCCTCCGCTGTTTTGTCGTATGTGAGCGTGATGCTGCCCTGCTGGTTCATGATACGTTTTACAAAGCTGCTGTCTTTCATCAGCTCCGCCAGTTTTGCGGCGCCTGGACTGCTGGAGTCACCGGGCTGTGGTTCGAACTTGGTTTTTGAGCGCGCCACCAGGTCATTAATGTCATCACCGGGTTTCACGATCCATACTTCCACTTTTGCATTATCCAGTGATTTGCCACGATAGCGCAGGGTCACCTTTGGCTGGATGGTCTGGCCTACCTTTATGTTTTTTGCACCCAGTGAGTAGGTGGGTTTTAAACCGTGATCATCGGCAATGATCATCATACCATAGGGGAATGATTTACCGGGATTGGCGCCTAAAGCGGTCTTTACGATCCATTCGCCTTCAGATCCGATGTTGGGCAGGCCCGGAACAGGGAATTTGATAGAGAAGGATAGATAGCCGTCTTTAGAGCGTTGCTTTACATATTGAATTAATTCTTTTCCATCCTTTGTAATGGAAGTGAAATGCGGTTCATATCTTGTTTTGGTTCCCAGCAAGGTAACGATCAATGTACTGGCGCCTTTGTTCACAACAAACGATTCTGATGATACCGGGGCGCCGGCGGGTGTAGCGGGGAAAACGGAAGTACGGAAATCAATAAACTGTGGACTGTTACCCGCCAGGATATCGGTGACCGCATTGGTAAATGCCATAGACATGAAATAGGTATTGATATCCGACACCGTACCGCTGATACCGTTGTTGAGGAAAGAGCCGCCGTTCTCTTCGCCTATCTTTTGCATCATATCAGGCGCTATTCCACTGAAGCCCAGGTTAACAGTATATATTTTAATGATGTTATTAGGCGGATTACCGCGCAGCGTTTCATTCAGTATTGTCTTTGTATATGCATCGGGCATGGTGGTTTTCACCTGTTGATTGCCGGTGTTCTGTTCCCCGTCTGAAAAAACGATCATGGCTTTGGTATGGTTATTCCCTACGATGGCGGGCAACAATAGCTGATCCCTGCCTGCCAGGATACCATTACCAAGCGGCGTACCCCCGAGTGGTGTGAGGCCGCTTCCGGTCCATAAGCTGCCGGATACTTTATCCAGGGCGGCCAGGTTGGCCGGGTTCATGGGAACCGGCGCTGCGGCATTGAAAGGAGCAGCTGAAGGAAGCACCGCATCGGCGTTGGCAAACATTCTTACTGCTATCTGGTCATCCGTTGCGGCGAGCATCTCAAGATGGTTGGCCATAATGTCAACGCCTTGTTTCAACAGTTCCCAACGGCTTTCACCGGGGGGCGGTGAAAAGTTGGCGCCATCCAGGGACCAGGCCATACTGCCGGAACGGTCCAATACCAGCGCAATATCTACGGGCTTACGCAGGATATTGATCTGGTAGTCGCGCTGGCCCGTCTCGAAGCCAGGACCGGCGCCTTCGGTCGTCACCCTGATCCTGAAGTTAATAGGGAAACCCACCGGAGTGGTAGCGTCGGGCGTAAGCGTGATCTGTGCGGTGGCGTTGCCTGCTGTGAAGTTGGGCGGTGTTGCAGCCCCGGTAGGCAACTTGATCCGGAGACCGTTTATCTTAAAGCCTACTATCTCTCCATTTTCCATTTCTTCATCTGTTCTACCTGCCGGTAAATTCTCAAAGGCCCAGATCACCTTGTTTTTGGTAGTAGGGGATAAGGGAATGTTAATTGTTCCCACGTTTGTTCCAACTGTAAAGTTGAAAACGAATGGAGTTTGCGGCACCATCGGCTCAGGCACTATTATTTCCTGCGCCCTGCTTAGTACCGGCAATAAGCTTAGGGCTACTGCCAATATCAGCAGCCAGCTTTTTTTGGGGTGTTTTTTTCGTGTATTCATTGTAGTTTATATAATGGATTATTTATTGCTTTCTTAATTCCAGTCAACATACAGCAGGCCCTTCATCCAGGGTAGCCTGACCGTTGCAAAACCCCAGGGCAGGTGGGTTAATAATACGTCCTGCGCTTTTTGCGCTACCTGCAGCTTGTACCCATTGCTTACTTGTATGAGCTTGCCGGGACGCAGCAGGAATGCTTCCTGCAATCCTGCCGGGCCGGTGCTGCGCAATGCCTTCCAATGGCTGATCACTGCTTCCAGCAGTTCGTCGCACATGGCAAAGGCGCTGTCTGGCAATGGCGGTGTTGCCTCCAGGGCAGCATCTATCTCCTGGCCGGTTAATATCTTGGATAAGGTGAGCTCATACTCAGGTAAGCCTTCTTCTCCGTTCAGGAGCCGGCGTAGCAGCTGTATGGCCTGTCCGGGTGCATGTTCGGTACACCAGGCCTGGTCTTTCCATAAGCCGGTGTTGGTAAATAATTCTTCGAGGAAGGGATGCAGCAGAATAATACCCGCATCCGCTACCTGCCAGCAAGGTTCGTCACCTTTCACATTGCTTTTGCTGTTGTTGTTTGCAGCAGGCGTCAGTCGCTGCATGATCTCACGCGCTGCCTGCCTGTTGTCAGTATTGGCAGGCGTGCTGGTATTATTGATGGTGGTGCGCCCGCTTACATCAGTTGCGGCAGGCATCCCCGCATTATTTGCAGTGGCGGAATCGCTTGTGTTGCTTAAGTTATTGTTACTGTTAGGATTGTTGGTGATGTCCCGGTCACTATTATTGGTCGTAGTGCCGATAGCAGATATCCTTCCGGTTTCTGACTGCGTTCTCTCCAGGCAAGCTGTAAGCGCAAGGGTATAGGTATTAAATACAGCAGCGTGGTGCTGTTGTTTGCAGGCATCCAATAGTGCAATGACGAGTTGACGGTGTAATGCCTGATCTTCCCTTATGGTACTTGCCAGCAGTTGCGGCAGGTCCAATAAGGGTTCACTGTTTTCCGCGATGATGATCCAGCTGGTCCAGAACTGCTGGTGAAATACGGGCAGCAATCCTTTAAATGACCGGATAGCCAGCGCCAGTGGTTGCCATTGCTGCAAGGCCCTATGGCCGTTCAATTGCATGGCATCCAGTAAGCGGCTTAAACGTTCGGGTGTAAAGAGATTCACCATCCTGATGCGCGCCGCTGTTTCCTGCTGCAATACCTGACGTAGGGTATCTTTTTCACCCGTGCTGATGGCATTGATCCACTGATCGGTAAATTCGTCTGCCAGGGGCGGGGAAGATGTAGTATGCCACCAGGGAAGGCTGCCCGATTGTAAAAAATGGAGCAGCGCCATATAAAGCGCCTGTGCAACATTGGCCAGTACAGGCGGCTGAGGTGTTGTGCCGCTTTGAGCGCCGCTTATATTCGTGGCATTGCTTCCACCGGCTGCCTGTTCAATACGCACACCTGTTTCTGAGGAGCTGCCTGTTTTCGTATACACTGCCGTGTTATAACAGGCGCAGAGTTCTTCCGACAGGCGGTGTTGCAAACGCCGCCGGGCCTCTTCCTCAAAATCGCCGGGCAGCAACACGCCCAGGTCTATTTCCAGCTTGTCTATGATCAGGTGCCTGCCTTCCAGCGGCAAGGTTTCAAAACAGGATTCCACCACCGGCATGATCACTTTTCTCAGCATCCGGTTGGCCTTGACATCCCATTCAAGCCCTGTTGAGGTGCCGGTGGCAGCGTTTAACAGGAATACCTGCCGTTGAATAATATGTGAGGAAGGCGTTTGCATGTGTATTAACTATACCTGACAAATATTGCGTTGAGTGTTTTTACCAGCGCTTCTCTTAAAGTGCTGATCGCGGTTGTTGCCATTTCATCTGTAAACCAGGCCTGCTGCCATGCTTTATATTGCGACTCTACGTTCTCGAAGCAGGGATCAGTGGCCGCAGGGAGTTTGCCGGGTTCCATATGGTCTACCCATATTACCCGCGGCAGTATGTGCGCCGGACAGGCTTTTCTTACCTGCTGGCTTACATATTTCCGGTATTCCGGGTCCATATTGTTGGTGGCGTGTGTAGGCGCCTGCACATTGTCCGTTGGATTGCTGGTATAACCGGAAGGGAACAGGAATGTCAGCTGGAAGGAATAGGGATCCAGCAGCCCTGGTATAGTCAATGCGGTAATCGTATCCTTGTCAGGAGCTAATAAAGCATGTTCTATCATGTAAAATCCTTCCAGGTTAAACAGCCGGTATATATGGAAGAGGATGCGGTTTATTCCCTGTCTGGCCAGCTCCGGTGTATCGAATGTGTCCGGGCTGCGGGCCAGCACAGTATTACCGGCATCCAGCAATACCGGCTGGTAATCGGTAGGGGATAGTTGTTCTATTGAATAATGCTCTAACAGCACGCCCCTGTTGATCACGGTTTGAATGGCGGATTGTGCTTTTGCAGTGGCAGCTGTGTCGCTGGCATCTGTATATACTTTTTCACTTTCCAGTAAGGCAGCGCCGCCAAAGCCGGCCAGCTCCCATAGCCGGAAGCCTTTATGGAATTGGGGATCAGGCGGCGTATCGTTAAAGATCTGAAAGCGCTCCGCCGGTGCATGATATGCCAGTTGTCTGCGCTCCTGCAGCACAAGGCCCAGCAGGAGATACAGGCGTCTTTCTATAGGGGCCAGGGTGTGGAGCACCCACATTTGCAGCATGGTTTGCACCAGCCCGGGGATGGCCGCCTCTGCAAGCACCTGGGAGGCGAAAGTAGCAACCGTTTCTGCTATCTCCTCCATGATCGCGCCCGTACCGGCTTGCCGGATCACGAGGCGAAACTGTGGCCCGGACAGCACCGCGTTGTAATTGCGTGCTGCGGTAGCCAGCATACAGGTGGCCGTAGCCTGTTTGCGGCAGGCTGCCAAATCCGCCAAGGGCAGCGGAGAGCGGAACAGCGGCGTACCGCTGGGATCCGATAAGGTCCAGCGAAAACCATCTCCGGCGGATTGTATGATCAGCAGGTCTTCCCTGCGTATTGCGGGATTACCAAATGACTGTGCCCTGTCGCGGTTAAGCGCCGGTAAGGTATTTAAGAAAGCGGCCTTTTCGCGGATCAGTTGTTTCGAGGCAATGTTGCGTTCAGCTGATTGTATTTTAAGCAGCTCAGTAGCATCCGTGTTATCTGCAGGTGTGATGCGGACAGCCCTCCGGTAATTCAGCTCTGCTTTGTCGTACATGTCTTCTCCTACTACGGCCAGCAGATGATTCAGCACGCGGTTGCGGCGGTTCAGGAAGTCATCTTCCTGTTCGGTAGCCGCTTGCAGCGCTGTAATATATTCTGCAGGAGCATCCAGCAGGGGCGCTACCTGCGGCAGCGTATGCAGGGGATAGGAGAAAAGTGTTTGCGCAGTTTGCTGTTCTGCAGAGAAAAAGGCGTTGAAATTGGTCAGCTGGCTGGCAATGCCGGCGGTTAACTGTTCAAAGAAAAACAGGTAACCATTCAGCTGTAGTGCCTGCGCTTTGCGCGGTACACTTGCTGTTGAGGGCAGCCCGGCTTCTCCAACGCCATATGTTAATGGAAGATCGTTCTGTATAGGGTAATATTCCCCGGTAGGATAAACAGTTCCCGCCGTAATAGGAATATCTGCGGGGCCGCTGATGACCGGGGCTTGCATACTTTCCTTCTTATATTTGAACAGGTCCGTCACCTGGTTAATATCATAGCTCACCTCTATACCATTTCGCAGGCATACAATACGCGACTTTAAAAGGCTCAGCCGGAGTATATGCCGCTGGCTTTGCACCAGGTGCAGACAGTTGCGTGCATTGATCGTTACCGGCAGGTTATCCAGGTAATTGGCCATGCTTACATTACGCACGGCTGCTATATTGCGTGAGCTGGTGTTTTCCTGCTGTATAATATCGGTGCCGCTGCCATCGCGCTGCTGCAGTATGATCCGCAGTATATCGGATGTATACAGTACTTGCGGTTGTTGCGAGGTGTTCAGCAGATCGCCGGACATAAATCCCGAATGAAGGAGCGGCCCTTCGAAGATCTCTTCTGTGGATAGTCTTTGCCGTAATGTATCCAGGTCTTCAAACACCGGATCAGGTGCAATAAAGCGGTCAATCTCATAAAAGATATCGGCCAGCAGGTTCTCCGGGTTTACGCCGGCGTTGATCTCTAGGGCAGCGGAGATCGCAATTTCCTGCAGGCGTGCAGCATTGAATTCAACAAAATCCTCGCAGAGATTGCGGTAGTTCCTGAGATAACGCCGTATGATGCGCATATTGTTATAAGCATCGCGTACACGGTAGTTAAACTGCCGTACGAGCGCTACCTCATCGGGACTGTCCGTATTGTTAAGTAGTTTGGTTTTTACCGCCTGCAGGATCAGCGGAATTTCCGTCAGTGGGTTTTGCAGCGGTGTAATGATCCTCATTACTACCAGCAAAATGGCTTCCTGGGTGGGCGGTCCGGATGGAGGCGTGTACTTTACCTTCAAACGTGCAAACCAGGCGTCACTGTCTTCAATAGCGTTCCAGTCTGTGCTGCCGTCTATCTCTATAGTTCCCAACGTTACTTCCTGCCGGAAAGGCTCTGCCACGGGCTCGTCCCAGGAGGGAAAGCCCAGCTCTATCACATAAGCGGCCGGCAGCACACTGGTCTTGAAAAGGTTGCTGTTCAGGTTTTCATCGGTGAATTCCACCAACACATTGTGCCTGCCTGCAGGGCTTGTTAAGGACGGATATACGCGGGCGTTATGTACCAGGGGGTGATCCGTCAGCAGCCTGCTGGTATCATTGATCGTCACAGGCGCAGAGGGCAGGATCTGTGCTGCCGTGAAAAAAGCTTGCTGCTGACCGGAAGTATCGCTGGCCACGAGGTCCGGAATATCCATACCAAGGCGTAGGCCCATTTCCGTTAATGCGTAGCAAGCCGCTTCCAGCAGCGTAATACCGGGGTCATGAAGGTTGTGGTTGGTCCAGGAGGCGCCGGCGATGCGCTGCAGGAGCTGCATGCCTTCGTTGCGCAGAAAGCCGAAATCCTGGCTTTTCATTTCCGGCGGCAGGGGTGATATTTGTGTTGCTTGACTCATGGGGTTACATATTCCTTCAGTACCGCAGGGTTATACCTTTTTAGTAGCTGTCTTCGTTTTCTCCAGCTGTTTTTCAAGTGCCTGTACGCGCTGGGTAAGCTCCTGTACGGCATTTACCAATACATAGGTAAGCGCGCTGGCATCAAACATCAGCATACCGGATTCTTTTTGATCGCTCTTTTTGCCGTTTTCGGCAGCTATGGGCAGGGGCATACTGGGATCTGCCGTTACCATGTAAGGGAACACGGGCTGCAGCTCATGAGCGAGTATGCCCACATATTCCTTATCAGTAGGGAGATTCAGCATGCCGTTGTAACGGTAGCGCACCGGCTTTACCTGCATCAGTTTCTCCAGTCCGTCTTCAAAGGGCTGTATATCCTTTTTTAAGCGTGCATCGGAATTGGCCTGCCAGGAGCCTCCGCCTGCTTTACAGGCATCGCCGTTCACCTGCAGAATATTGGTGGCCGTGCCTACCAATGCATTATTGCCAATTACGATCTGTCCGCTGGTGGGTATCACGCTTAAACGCGGGGTACCGCCGGTACCGCCTTGTGTGAGGTAAATGCCTCTTGAGGTGGGCGCATTCACGTAAACGTCCCCATTGCTGGTCTGACGCAGCCCAAAGTTGGTATTAGTACTATGATTCTGATGGCTGATCTGTGCATCGACGCCGGCTGTGAGAGAACCATTGGAGATAACGACGTTGCCAAACTTCACCTTGTCGAAAGGACCGCTGTTAGGCCCGAGCGGCACTTCCAGTTTGGCGGTAGGCGTACCGGCGCCGATCATTACACCATTGCCGTCTCCCGGGTCATAGCCGATGTTGGCGCCGCTTCCCACAGGGCCAAATCCGCCGGTGCCTACATCGTTCCAGGTGGTGCCGTTATTGAATTGCAATTTACCGTCCTTAAAACGGAGGGTGCCGGGCTTACCGGTTTCTACACTGCCCAGGTTAAGGCCGGCGGGCAGGTTCAGGTTTTTGCTGGGGTCAAAATCGTCCGCTTTATTTACGAAGGATTCTATCAGGTCGCCAAAGTCGGTCCCGGATGGGCGTTCTCCGTCACGGAACTCCTGTTTCAGATAGGCTTTACTACGTTCTGCCATGGTGAATGGTTTTTTATTTTTATGAAATAGTTACAAAATCAAGTCCGATGATCATCTTGCCAACGCCTATCGCCTGTGTACCCTGGCAGAACGTGCTTTCTGCCTGTAAGGACTCTATGCGATGATAACGGTTGGATACCAGGATGCTGTCCGGACGTGTAGCGGCCGCCGTTTCTACCGGCTCGCCTATTACAAAATCCACGTTGATCGCTTTACCACCGGTTTTTGCCCCGCTGATGGTATCCAGCACTGTGGCAATACTGGCTTCCGGGCTATAGCCCACGATAAAATCCTGTCCGATGACCATGTTGCTGATACCTTCATCCAGCACGCCCTGGTGTTGGTGGTACAGTTCAAATCCCACTACATTGTTGACATACGCTCTGCTTTCAATGAAAGCCTGTATTTCGGAAGCGTATACCTTGCCGCCAAATACAATATCCCTTCCTGCTTCATAAGCCCAGGGGCTCAGGAACTGCTTTACTTCTGTTTCAAGGATCACCGCATAATAGCCGGGATCGAACGCTGCGTTGAAATTCACTTTACAGTTTACCAGCAGTGTTTCGTATACCGGGTTGGTGACCTGCAGCTGCACAAAGGGATCACAGAAATTGCTGCTGATAAATGACGCCATTTCCCGCAGCTGGTATTGATTGATCATCGGCTGCAAAGGGTTGCCGGCTTTACGTTTGCGCCAGTCGGGCACTACTACCAGCTGCACTTGTCCGGGCATCAATACGCCCTCGGCGCCGGAGTGGGCCAGGCATTTTACTTTAAAGATGTCAGGATAATATTCCAGCAGCAGATGCTCATAATCGCCAGGCGTCACAGCCCTGTTCTTATGTCGCAGCCGCTCGCTTACACGGCGGTAATAGGCATTGTCTATTTCCCGGTTGCGGCCTCCGAAAGAAGGGTAGGGTTGCTGTATCTTTTTGATGGAAGGGATCTTCTGTACCAGCTTTGTAATGGTGGATGACGGCAGCGGCGCAGACAAATGCGTTTCATATAAGTCTGCTGTTGCTGCAGGCAATACCAGGGTAGCCCTGGCGGCCTGTGTGGCAATGGCCTGTATGGCGCCTGCACCATCCTGTTTGCTGCTTACGCTCACCCGCAGCCAATGGCTGCCCGCGGGCAGCAGGGTATGTTGTAATGAAGCATCTGCTCCTATATTCAGGCGGATAAGACCGGATTGCTGTAAGCCGTTGGTGCTGTCTTCCATGATGTCGGCAGCCTGTATGGAGATCCAGCTGTCGCCGGATAAATAGGCCCAGTGCAGATCCTGCTGTACCAGTAATTCATTGCCTACTGCATTTCCTTCTTCTACCTGGAACAACATGGAAACCGTTTGCGGTAAGCTGGCCTGCTGTAATCCTATATACAGCACGCCTTTGCCCGGCTGGGGCTGTACCAGCACCGTTCTGTCATTTTTACCCACTTCAGCTACGCCAAATACGCCCTGTATAAAGTACTGGTCTATATTATTGGGTTGGTTGGGAGTAAATGTTTCCTTTGCCGTATAGTCCAGTGAAATACTTTTCAGTGTTGGCGTGTACGGTGGCTTGGGCAGTACGGGCTTAGGGTTTGAGCTGTTCTCGTATTTGGCCAGCTCGATGGCTTTTTGTGTATATACCACCGGGTAAACTTTATGTCCAAAGGCTTCAAAAGGGCCTCCGTCCGGCAGCGTTACATTAACAGGCAGCTTTAACACCAGTCGCATATAACCCTGGCTCAGTGTATTACTGAACTCGCCGGGCAGCTGTAAGCCGGGGCTTCTTTTGAATGGCTTGTTCACCGTCATGTTGGCGAATTCAAATTTCTTCACCACAAGGCTCCAGGGTTTTCTGGCGTCGGTAGTGTCAAAAATGGTGATCCCCGTGTGCAAACTTGTATCCCAGCTCCTGCCTGCCAGCAATTCCATATTCACCTTAAAACTGCTATTTTCTATGTTAAGGGCATTGTCATACGTACGGTAATGGTCCATTAAATTATAAGGTGGGTCTTCCCATTGCAGATTCACGTTAATAGAAGTAAGTGTTTTGCTGAAGACCTCTTCGCTGCCAATGTAAAAATTGGAGCCTATTGCAGGCGCACTGCCAAAAGGAAGAATAGGCTTATCTACCGGCTGAACGGACTGGTCGTTCTGCAGTAGGAGATTCTTTACGCCGCTTGCGCCCACCTCGATACTGATGCTTTCTGCGCTGAACTGTGAAAATAATTCCAGCAGATAGTTCTCCGGCGGCAGCAGTACCCGCATTACCGGCGACTGTGTAATGAGACCAGCAAGATGTACTGCCTCTTTGTACCCCGTTATAGCAGGCGATGTATTATTCAATAATGCGGCGATCTCCAGCTGAAATCCGCTCGCTGTTTTTGACAGCTGTGTTTTCACAATACTGTCGGGTGACAGCCAGCCTTTCTCCCCGCTCAATGATAACTGCAATGCGCCTTTCAGGTCAAGCGGCTGTTCAAGGTCGTCATCACCAATGATAATGGTGGCGCCGTCTAAATTTTTCAATGCAATGTTTAGGGTGATGGTACGGGTACCTTCTGCCAGCAGTAATGCAGGCGAAGCGATGGACCATCCGAAGAAGACCGCCTCCATGCTCCTGGTTTCGGGAGATGATAAGAGCTGGCTGCTGCCAAAAGGCCGCCAGGCGGTAGCGGTATCATTCGTCACCTTTCGCGCATCGGGCGCTTTAAAGACGATGGCGTCACCGTTTACATTGATATCCGTATAAGTGGATTTTAATTCGCCGATAATGGTTTGAGAAACTACCAGCTCATTGTCCAGCGCATATTGCAGGGGAGCGCCGGTATCGGTCTTGCCCGCATCCAGCAGCACGCCGGCTTTTATAAGAACAGGCTTTGCATTTTTAGCAGGTTCAAACAGCACATGTACCTGGTCCGGTTTCGCCGCTTTCCGTTGGATCTGCAGCACATCTTCATAATAATATTTTAAGCGTTTGGCGCTAAGGGCGTTCATGTCCTGCTGCACATAGGAGAACGCGCGCAGAAAGGCGAACAGCAAAGCCAGGTGCGGGGGCAGATCATTGCGGGTTTGCAGCAGGGTATCAATCTCTGCATCTGTCAGGGTATCTGATAAGTCGATAGTGCCGTGGTGCAGCAGATCGAAAAGTTGCGCCCAGCTGCCCTGCTGCTGCAGGTCAAGATTATAATAGCGGATGCGGGATGACAGCTCATAGATGAAGCGCACCAGGTCGCCGGCAGAACGGTCGTCTATTTTCAGCTTCGTGGGGTCCAGGGCCACCTGCGCGCGTTCCAGCTGGTTGAT